>Ga0308173_10000215_pt1 | contig 21977 bp, 21 predicted proteins | sample PhyPR1_FD_203716 | JGI IMG/M metagenome (GOLD analysis project Ga0308173, IMG submission 203716) | Soil microbial communities from UC Gill Tract Community Farm, Albany, California, United States - DLSLS.P.R1 | ecosystem: Environmental > Terrestrial > Soil > Agricultural land | place: USA... | reverse complement strand
GAGCACGAACTGCCAGCGCGCGTTCACGGCCATCTGCGAGCGCACCGGCACCGTCACCTCTGCCCCGGCGTCGTCCGCGTACATCGCGACCGATCCGTGCTGTGCGACGACCTGCGCGTCGGTGGCCGCGTTCACCGCGGGGTTGACCTCGACGATCGCATCGACGCCCTGGGTGGCGATCTTCCGCACCTCGGCGACGACGTCCTGCCGCCGGTAGTCGACGACGTGGTCGGCGCCGGCAGCCGCTGCGAGCTGCGCCTTCTCCGGGCTGCTGACGGTCGTGATCACCGTGGCGTCGGCCCAGCGGGCGAGCTGGATCGCGGCGTTGCCGACCGCGCCGGCACCGCCCTGCACCAGCACCGTGCGCCCGCTGAGCGAGCCGGGGCCGAGCCGGTCGGGGAGCGACTCGGCGACCGTCAGGCAGCGGTGCGCGGTGAGGAACGGGATGGCGAGCGCGGCGCCGAGTTCGAACGTCGCGTCGGGACCGAGGAGGACGGTCTGCCGCGCCGGGACGACGGTGTACTCGGCCGCCGTCCCGAATGGGCGCTGATAGGCCGCTTCCCAGATCCAGACCCGCTCGCCGACGAGCACCGGGTCGACGCCCTCGCCGACCGCCTCGATCGTCCCGGAGCCGTCCTGGTTCGGAATCTTGCCGTCGGGCCCGGGGTCGGCCTTGCTGCGGGACTTCCAGTCGGTCGGGTTCACCCCGGAGAAGGCGACGCGGACCCGGACCTCCCCGGGCCCCGGCTCGGGAACGGGCCGGTCGACCAGGGAGAGAACCTCGGGACCGCCGGACTCGGTGTAGGAGATGGCTCGCACGGTTCCTCCCTACCGGGATGCGCGTCCCGCGGCCACTCGCGCCGGGACCGACGGCGTCAGGCGGGGGGTGCGTCCTCGTCCGTGGGCCAGTCGGGGGCGGGGAGCCCGGCGAGGGCGAGGAGTCGCTCGACGGTCTCCTCGACGACGACGTCCTCGGGAGGCGGTGCGCCGTCGGGGGAGGCCATCAGCCCCTCCACCTCCGCCGGATCGACCTCGGCGCCGGTCGCCGCACGCGACCAGGCGGCGAAACCCGCGGCCTCGGCACCGGTGTCGACGGGGGCGGCGGCGCCGGGGTCGTCGAAGTAGAAGCGGGGCTCGTAGCCGAGGAAGAAGCGGCCCCCCGACGCGTCGGCGCACCGGTAGTCGATGGTCGCGACACCGCTGTCGTGGATGTCGATCAGCAGGAAGGGCACGGCGGTCGGCCCGTCGGTGCTCCACCGCCCGGCGCTGTACGCGAACTTCCCGAAGAGACCCACGCAGCGAGGCTAGCCAGGCCGGTCAGACGGCGATCGCGACGCTGAGCAGCACGACGCTGTCCTCGTCGGAGTGCAGGCGGTGCCGCTGGTCGGGAATGGGGGCGATCGTGCCGGCGGCAAGCTCCACGGCGCCGTCGGCCGCCACCACGCGGACCCGGCCGCGGAGCACCTGCAGGCTGGCCGGGCCGGGGCTCTCGTGCTCGCCGAGCTCGGTGCCCGCCAGCAGGGCGATGACCGTCTGGCGGAGACCGTCGACCGGGTGCGCCAGGGTGCGCGAAGCCCGCCGGGCCGGCGCGGCGGCCGCCTTCTCCAGCAGCTCGGTGGCCAGGGTAGGAAGATCGATCGGGCTCGATGCGTCGTCCGGGGCGGTCATCGGTCCAGGCTAGGACCCGGCGGCCTGAGGGGTCAGCGCCAGGTACGCGTCTCGGGACGACGTCCCAGCGTGCGCTCCACGGAACGGGCCGCCTTGTCGTCGGCGTTCACCAGCACCGGCCGCGGGGTGCCGGCGAACAGCGGCAGGTCCGAGGTGCTGTCGCTGTACGCGGCGATCCACGGTGGCGGGTAACCGCGGTCGATCAGCCGCTTCACCTTGGACTCGCCCATCGCCCGCGCCACCCGGGGCGGCCACAGGCAGCCGGTCGAACCGATCACGTCGAGGTCGCCGAGCCCGATCGCGGTCAGGAAGCCGCGGGCCAGGGTCTCCTCGCACCCGGTGGCGACGACGACCACGTCCCCGGTGCGCTGGTGCTCCCGGACGCAGGCGATCGCGTCGGCGACGGCGGCCTCGGGCTTGCGGCTCAGCGCCTCGCCGTAGGCCGCAGCGACCGCCTCGACGTCGGACTTCCGCCGCCCACCCACCGCGATCCTGGTCATGAGCCTGGCGGCCAGGGGACGCACCTGGGGGATGAGCGAGCCGGGAACGAGGAGGAGAGCCGCGAGCAGCAGGAGCGGCAGCCGTTGGGGAGCCTGGCGGAGCCGACCGTGCAGGAAAAGCGTCGACGCGTCGCCGCCGAGCAGGACCTTGTCCAGGTCGAAGACGACCGTCGATGCCATGCCAGGGTGATTACCGGCGGTCGGGGGTGCCGGAAACCTGCGCCGTCAGTCGCCTCCCAGCCCCGCGGCGCGGGCACGCTCCTCGATCGTCGCGACGGCGGCGCGCAGGTCGCCGAGGTGCCGCTGGACCATGCCGGTGGTCGACATCACCTGCCGGCGCCAGGTGAGGTTGATCGTTGCCACGACCCGCTCGTCGGGACGCACCGGCATGGCGATGGACTCTCGCCCGTCGTCCACCTCGGATCGGGGCCGTGAGTAGTCGCCGCCGAAGTCGGGAGCGCGCACGCCGTAGCCGCGCTGACGGGTGCTCTCGACCAGCCGCCTCAAGGCGTCGTCGTCGGCCACCAGCCCCTGAGCCGGCGCGTCTCTGTGTCGCAACCGGGCGATGACGGCGTCGAACTCCTGCCGGCTGCAGAACGCGAGGTACGCCCGGCCGGACGCCGAGCCCAGCATGTTGACCCGGTATCCGCGCGGCCGCGGCGGCAGGGCGTCGAAGTAGGTGCGCGAGCTGTTGGTCTCCAGCGTCTCCATGTAGTCCAGGCGGGGGACGGCGAGAACCGAGGGCCACTGCAGCCGGTGGGACAGCTCGTCGAGCACGGGCGAGGCGATCTCGACCAGCCAGGCGTCGTCGTCGGGCTCGAGCCGCCGCTGGCTGTGGCTCGGCAGGAAGGCGCCGTCGACCATGCGCTGCCAGACCAGCCCGTGCTGGTGGGCGGTGTACAGGATCCGAGTCAGCGTCGGCTTGGGGATGCCAGTGGCCAGGTGCAGGTCGTGCAGGCTGGCCGCGCGCACCTCCTGGAGAACCTGCAGGACCTGCAGCCCCCGCCCGAGGGATTCGATCGGCTTGACCCGGTACTCCCGCACGGCACCCCCTCGCCTGATGCTTTTCGCACAGTGAAAAGCGGTCATATGAGTGTTGCCCGTCACATGCGCTCTGCGCCACCGTCTGGCCATGCCGGTTCCTGCAGCGCAGCGCGACGACTCCCGCACGGCGGTGCGCGAAGGTGATCTGCTCTGGACGCCGTCCGCGGAACGAGTCGCGGGCGCCCGCCTCACCGAGTTCATCGGCTTCGCCGAGGAGCGCACCGGCCGCCGATTCACCGACTACGCCGAGCTCTGGTCATGGTCGACCACCGAGCTCGAGGAGTTCTGGCAGGCCGTCTGGGACTTCTTCGGCGTCCGCTCGTCCGCCCCGCACACCGCCGTCCTGGAGAGCCGCGAGATGCCCGGCGCCCGCTGGTTCCCGGGTGCCCGGCTGAACCTCGCCGAGCGCATCCTCGACCAGGAGCGACCGGGGGCGCCGGCGTTGCTGTTCGCCGACGAGACGCACCCGCTGCGCGAGCTGCCCTGGGAGGAGTTCACCCGCCAGGTCCGTGCCGTGGCCACGCACCTTCGTGCCGGCGGGATCGGCCGCGGCGACCGGGTGGTCTCCTTCCTGCCCAACGTGCCGGAGGCGATGGTCGCGATGGTGGCGACGGCGAGCCTCGGCGCGGTGTGGGCGAGCGTGTCACCGGACTTCGGGGCCCGCGGCGCGCTGGACCGGCTCGGGCAGCTCGAACCCGCGGTGCTCTTCGCCGCCGATGGCTACCGGTACGGCGGCAAGGAGTTCGACCGGCGGGGCGAGGTCGCCGACCTGGTCGCCGGGCTGCCAAGCCTGCGGGAGGTCGTCCGCGTGCCGGTCCTCGCCCTCGCCGTCGGGGGCGTCGAGGGCGTCGAGGGCGTCGACTGGGCGGAGGTGATCGGGGGGCCCACCGTCCCGGCCGACGAGTTCGAGTGCGAGCAGGTGCCGTTCGACCACCCGTTGTGGGTGCTGTTCTCCTCGGGCACCACCGGCCTGCCCAAGGCCATCGTGCACGGGCACGGGGGCATCCTGCTCGAGCAGCTCAAGGGGCTGAGCTTCCACCAGGGGCTGCGTCCCGGCGACCGCGCGTTCTTCTTCACCACCACCGGCTGGATGATGTGGAACTTCCTGGTCAGCATGCTGGCCCTCGGCGCCGTGCCGGTGCTCTACGACGGCAACCCGAGCCACCCCGAGGTCGACGTCCTCTGGCGGATCGCCCAGGACAGCCGCGCCACGCTGTTCGGTGCCAGCCCCACGTTCGTCGAGCTCATGCAGAAGGCCGGAGTCGTGCCGCGCGAGCGGTTCGACGTCAGCGCGATCCAGACGATCATGCCCGCCGGCTCGCCGGTCTCCCCGGCGATCACCGCCTGGTTCTACGACACCGTGAAACCCGACCTCTGGGTCGCCACCGGCAGCGGCGGCACCGACATCTGCACCGGACTGGTCGGCGGCGTCGAGTCGCTGCCGGTCCGTGCCGGACAGATCCAGGCTCGCTCCCTCGGTGTCGCCGCCGAGTCGTGGGACGACGCCGGGCAGCCCGTCGTCGGGCAGGTCGGCGAGCTGGTCATCACCCAGCCGATGCCCTCGATGCCGGTGTTCTTCTGGGGCGACGAGGACGGCGCCCGTTACCGGGCCAGCTACTTCGAGACCTTCCCCGGCGTCTGGCGGCACGGCGACTTCTTCGAGGTCGACGAGCGCGGCGGCTGCTACGTCCGCGGCCGCTCCGACGCCGTGCTCAACCGGCAGGGCGTGCGGATCGGCACGGCCGAGATCTACCGGGTGGTCGAGGACGACCCCGCCGTCCGGACCTCGCTCGTGGTCAACCTGGACCTGCCCGACGGCGGCTTCTTCATGCCGCTGTTCGTGGTCCTCCAGCCCGGGGCGGATCTGGACGAGCAGACCGTCGGCCGGCTGCGCCGGGCACTGCGGGAGGAGTACAGCCCCCGGCACGTGCCGGACGCGTTCATCGCCGTCCGGGACATCCCGCTCACCCGCAGCGGAAAGAAGATGGAGATCCCGGTGCGACGGGTGTTGCTCGGCGCCCGCGTTCCCGACGTGGCCGATCCGCACGCGATGGCCGATCCGGGGTCCTTCGCCGACATCGCCGAGTACGCCCGCACCCAGTCCGACTACTCGACCTGAACCCAGCCCTTCCGATGAGGAGCACCATGACCGAGCGTTCGTTCCCCCTGCCCTCCCAGCTCACCGCCGTCCCCGGAGCGGAGGGGTGGGAGGCGATGTACCCGTACTTCTCGCGCTTCCAGCCCGAGGACGACCAGCGGTTCTGGTTCTACAACTCGATGCACTTCCCCGAGGTCGTGCCCGCGTTCGACGGCCTCACCTCGGAGATCCCGTACACCGCGATCGGGGCGAACACCGCGCGGCTGTTCAGCTTCCCGACCACCATGGGGATCGAGTACCGCATCGTGAACGGCCGGGTCTACATCACCGCCAACCCCGTGCTCGACGAGGCCGAGCAGGGGAGACGCTTCGCCGACTTCCAGGAGCGGGCCGGCCACTACTACGGCAACTGGGACCGTCTCTACGGGGAGTGGCAGCAGCGCATCGAGGCCCTGATCGCCGAGATCGAGGCCGTGGAGGTGCCGGAGCTGGGCGATCTGGACCCGATGGAGGTCATCACCAGCGGGCGCGGGTTCGCCTCCAACCACTACCTGCGCGAGAACTTCCACCGCTGCATCGACCTCTACTCGAAGATGTGGCACCACCACACCGAGTTCCTGATGCTCGGCTACGGCGCCTACGTCGTCTTCTTCGAGTTCTGCAAGCAGGCCTTCCCGGAGATGGGCGACCAGATGGTGGCCCGCATGGTCGCCGGCATGGACGTCACCATGTACCGGCCGGACGACGAGCTGAAGAAGCTTGCCGCGCTTGCCGTCGAGCTCGACCTCGGTGACCTGTTCGTGGAGGGCGCCGACCCGGCCAAGGTGCTTGCCGCGCTCGGCGAACGCGGCGAGGCCGGCGCCCGCTGGCTGGCCGCGCTCGAGGTGGCGAAGGACCCGTGGTTCAACGTCTCGGTCGGTGACGGCTTCTACCACCACCACCTCTCCTGGGCCGACGACCTGACCGTGCCGTTCGCGGCGCTGCCCCGCTACGTCGAGCAGATCGCCGCCGGTGAGGACCTCACCCGCCCGACCGAGCGACTGGCCGAGGAGCGCGACCGGATCGCCGACGAGTACCGCGCACTGCTGGGCAGCGACGACGAAAAGGGGGCCTTCGACCAGATGCTCGGCCTCTGCCGGATGGTCTTCCCCTACATCGAGAGCCACAAGTTCTACTGCGAGCACTGGTTCACGACCCGCTTCTTCCAGAAGATCCGGGCCTTCGGGGCGCTGCTGGCGCGGCGGGGTGTGCTGCTGGAGGCCGACGACGTCTTCCACCTGCGGCACGTCGAGGTCGAGGACGCGCTCGCCGACGTCATGCTCGCCTGGGCATCGGGCGGCACGGAACTTGGCGCACGCCACTGGCAGCCGATCGTCGCCGAGCGCAAGCGCATCGTCGAGGCCCTGTCGGGCTGGTCGCCGCCGCCCGCGCTGGGCGCCGTCCCCGAGGCCCTCAACGACCCGGCCGTGAAGATGCTGTGGGGCATCACCCAGGACACCATCGAGACGTGGCTCGGGGGTGAGGACGACGACGAGTCGACCGTCCGCGGCTACGCGGCCTCACCGGGCGTCGTCGAGGGCGTGGCCCGGGTGCTGCTCAACGTCAACGACATCGGGCAGATCCGGGAGGGCGAGGTGCTGGTCTGCCCGGTGACCGCGCCCAGTTGGGGCCCGGTGTTCGGCAAGATCGCCGCGGCGGTCTCCGACATCGGGGGCACGATGTCGCACGCCGCCATCGTGGCCCGCGAGTACGGCATGCCGGCCGTCGTGGGCACCGGCATGGCCACCACCCGGATCAAGACCGGCGACCGCGTCCGCGTCGACGGTGACCGCGGCGTCGTCACCGTCATCTCCTGATCTCGGATGGGAACCCTCATGATCTCGACCGCTCCGGTCCTCCACTTCCGCGACGTCGGGCTGGGCGACGTCCCGATGGTCGGCGGCAAGGGCGCCAGCCTCGGCGAGCTGCTGCGCGCGGGCATCCAGGTGCCGACCGGCTTCTCGGTGACCACGTCGGCGTTCCGCCAGGTCGTCGAGCACCTCACCGTCGACGACGACTCGGGGGCGCAGATCCCGGTTCCGGCCCGCGTGGCCATGCTCGACCATGCGGACGGCGCCGCCCTGGCGCGTGTGACGGCGACGGTCCGCCAGGTCGTCGAGTCCGCACCGCTGCCACCCGAGGTGGCGGACGCGGTGACAGCCGCGTACGCCGCGCTCTGCGAGGAGTGCGGGCAACCCGACCTGCCGGTCGCCGTCCGCTCGAGCGCGACCAGTGAGGACAGTGCCGAGGCCAGCTTCGCCGGCCTGCAGGACACCTACCTGTGGGTGCACGGGGCGGACTCGGTGCTTCAGCACGTGCGCCGTTGCTGGGCCAGCCTCTACAGCGTCGAATCGGTGACCTACCGGTTGCGGCGCGGCATCCCGGAGGACGACCTGGGCATGGCCGTCGTCGTCCAGCGGATGGTGGGCGCGCGGAGCTCCGGGGTCATGTTCACGCGCAGCCCGCTCAGCGGTGACAAGTCGGTCGTGGCCATCGACGCGAGCTGGGGTCTGGGCTCGGCCGTGGTCAGCGGCGACGTCACGCCAGACTCGTTCGTCGTCAGCAAGGTGACCGGGGACGTGAAGCGCACGGTGGCCACCAAGACCAGGTGGCACCGCCCGGATCCGTCGGGGCATGGGGTCATCGAGACCGACGTGCCGACGGACCTGCAGGACCGGCCGTCGGTCTCCGACGCCGAGATCGCCGAACTGGTCGCGATCGCCCGCACGGTCGAGGCGCACTACGGCTGCCCGCAGGACATCGAGTGGGCCGTGGCCGAGGGCGGGGACGTCTTCCTGCTGCAGAGCCGGCCGGAGACGGTGTGGGCGGGCAAGGACGCCGAGCGCAATGCGACCCGCACGGCAGCGCCGGCCGCCCGCCCGTTCGACCACGTGTTCAACCTGCTGGGCGGCAAGCGCCCGTCGGGGAGCTGAGATGGCGCTGACCCCGGACGACGTCCGCGACGTCCTGCGCGTGCTGGACTCCAGCGGCCTCGACGAGTTGCACCTGGAGCTGGCGGACCTGACGCTCACCGTCCGCCGCGAGGGCGCGACCGGATGGACGGCGGAACAGCAGGTGCTGCGGGCACCGGTCGTGGAGCACACCGCGGCGCCGGTCGCCGCCGCCGAGGCCGGGCCGGCACAGGCTGACGTGCGGGAGGGGCTCGTCGCCGTGCACCCTCCGCTGCTGGGCACCTTCTACCGGGCCCCGCAGCCCGGCGCGCCCCCGTTCGTCGACGTCGGCGACGACGTGACCGAGGACACCGTCGTCGGCGTCGTGGAGACCATGAAGATGATGACGCCGGTGCACGCGGGCGTGCGGGGCACCGTGGCGGAGTTCCGGCTCGGCAACGGTGAGTTCGCCGAGGCCGACTCCGTGCTCCTGCTGGTGAAGCCGGCCAGCGGCGGTGGGGTGCGATGACCAGTCCGACCCGGCTCCGCCGGCTGCTGATCGCCAACCGCGGAGAGATCGCCGCCCGGGTGATCCGCACCTGCTCCCTGCTGGGCATCGAGTCGGTGCTCGCGGCGTCCGAAGCAGACCTCGACTCGCTCCCGGCCCGGCTGGCCGACCGGGTGGTCCGGCTCGGCCCGGCGGCGGCATCGGCGAGCTATCTGGATCCGGACGCCGTCGTCCGGGCGGCCCGGTTGGTAGGGGCTGACGCCGTGCACCCGGGCTACGGCTTCCTGTCGGAGAACCCGTCCCTGGCGCGGGCATGCGCCGCGGCAGGCATCGTCTTCGTCGGACCCACCCCGGAGTCGCTGGAGGCCGTGGGCGACAAGCTCACGGCACGGTCGCACGCGCTGACAGCCGGGTTGCCGGTGGTGCCGGGCGGCGAGGCGGCCGACCTGGCGCAGGCGCGGGCCGTGGCCGAGGAGGTCGGCTACCCGCTGCTGGTCAAGGCGGTGGGTGGTGGGGGCGGTCGCGGGATGAAGCTGGTCCGCGAGCCGGCCGACCTCGCCCACACCCTCGACCTCGCCGTCTCCGAGGCGGCCGCCGCGTTCGGCGACCCCCGGGTCTACCTGGAGCGGTATGTCTCCTCGGGCCGGCACGTCGAGGTGCAGGTGCTCGGCGACGGATCCCGCGCCGTCGCCCTGGGCGACCGGGACTGCTCCGTGCAGCGCCGCTACCAGAAGTTGTTCGAGGAGGCCCCGGCCCCGCTGCTCTCCGACCGGCTGCGCGCCGAGATGGCCGACACGGCGCTGCGGCTGTGCGCCCACCTGGGCTACCGCGGCCTGGGCACCGTCGAACTCCTCGTCGACCGCGAGCGGGACACCTTCTACTTCCTGGAGATGAACGCCCGCATCCAGGTCGAGCACCCGGTCACCGAGATGATCACGGGTCTGGACCTGGTCGCCGAGCAGCTCGCCGTCGCCGAGGGCCTGCCGCTGCGGATCCGGCAGGAGGACGTCGTCCTCACCGGACACGCCGTGGAGTGCCGCATCAACGCCGAGGACTGGGCGGCCGGCTTCCGGCCGTCGCCCGGCCGGATCGACCGGGTGGTGCTGCCCGTCGGCGACGGCCTGCGGGTGGACACCCACGTGCAGGGCGGCTCCGTCGTCCCCCCGTACTACGACTCCCTGCTCGCCAAGCTGATCGTGCACGGCACGGACCGGGCCGACGCCCTGGCCCGCGCCCGCGCGGCGCTGGACCTGCTGCGCATCGAGGGCGTCACTACCACGGTGCCCGTGCACCAGGCGCTGCTGGCCGACCCCGAGTTCTCCGCCGGAGGAGTGGACACCGCGTTCTTCGAGCGCTTCCTGCACACACACCAACCGGACCTCGTGGGGGCACGCTGATGGCCGACGTCGGACTCGTCGATGTCTCGCTGCGCGACGGCAACCAGAGCCTGTGGGGGGCCACCGGTCTCCGGATGGGGCACGTGCTCCAGGTGGCGCCGCTGCTGGAGCGCGTGGGGTTCCGGGCGCTGGACTACTCGTCGAGCACCGCCATGGGTGTCTCCGTGCGCGTCCATCGCGAGGACCCGTGGCAGCAGCTCCGGCTCACCAGGGCCGCGATGCCCACGACGAAGCTGCAGTTCATCGGCACGGGGTTCCGCTTCATCTCTTGGCAGAACTCGCACCCGGACACCATGCAGCTGGTCTACGACCGGCTCGCGGCCAACGGCATGGACCGGGTCGTCGTCCTGGACCCGATGCACGACATGGACGCCGCGCGGGAGACCGCACGGCGGCTCAAGCAGGCCGGCATCGACGAGGTCATCGGCGCGCTGGTGTACACGATCAGCGCCGTGCACGACGACCCCTTCTACGTCGACCTCGCCGCGCAGTTCGCGGCGGACCCGAACTTCGATCGCGTCTACGTCAAGGACCCGGCCGGCATCCTCACCGCCGAGCGGGCCCGCACCCTCCTCCCGGCCCTGCGGGCCGCGCTCGGCACGACACCGCTCGAGCTGCACTCGCACGCGACGATCGGGCTGTCCCCGCTCACCTACTCGATCGCACCGGACCTGGGCGTCGACGTCGTGCAGGTGGGCTGCGGCGCCCTCGGCAACGGGTCCTCCCTTCCCGAGGCGCGGCGCACCGTGGCCAACCTGCGGGAGATGGGCCACCGGGTGGACGTCGACGACCGGGCGCTGGGTCTGGTGTGCGACTTCTTCGACCGGCTGGCCGGTGTCGAGGAGCTGCCGGTCGGGCGGCCGCAGGACTTCGACGCCGCGTTCCTGCACCACCAGATCGCCGGTGGCGTGATGACGACGACGCGGCGGCAGCTGCGCGAGATCGGCATGGAGCACCGGTTCGAGGCACTGGTGGAGGAGGTCGAGCAGGTCCGCGCCGAGCTCGGCCACCCGATCATGGTCACGCCGTTCCCGCAGATGGTGGTCTCCCAGGCACTGTTCAACGTGATCGGCGAGCGCTGGTCCAGCGTGCCCGATCAGGTGATCCGGTACGCCATGGGCGGCTTCGGCCGGCCCACGGCGCCGATCGCGCCCGAGGTGCTCGACCGGATCCTCGACCGCCCTCGGGCGCGTGAGCTCCGGGCCGAGCCGCCGCCCCCCTCGCCTGACGAGCTGCGGCGGACGTTCCCCGGCGTGAGTGACGAGGAACTGCTGCTCCGGGCGCACATGCCGGCCGAGCAGGTCGACGCGATGGTGGCGGCCGGTCCGGCGCCGCGGCACTTCAACCCCGAGCTCGCCCCGGTCCTCTCCCTGCTCGGCGAGCTCGGCTCGCGGCCGACCGTCCACGACCTCGCGATCACCAAGCCGGGACTCCGGCTGTCGGTCCGCCGCTCCGAAGGAGCCGTCAGTGCCTGATCCCGCCGCCCTCGACCGCCTCCGCGCGGTGCGCGGGTTCGTCCTCGACATGGACGGCACCCTCGTGCTGGGCGACCGCAACAACAAGGGACTGGCCCTGCTGCCGGGCGCCCTGGAGTTCATCTCCACGCTGATCGACCGGAATCTGCCGTTCTGCATCTTCACCAACGGCACCGTGAAGACGCCGGAGCAGTGCGTGGACGCCCTGCGGCAGGCGGGCCTTCCCGTTCCCGACGGTGCGGCACTCACCCCCGCGTCCTCCGCGGTCGACGTGTTCCGCCGGCGGGGGCACCGGCGGGTCATGGTGCTCGGCGTCAAGGGCATCACCGAGGTGCTGGAGTCGGCTGGGATCGAGGCGCTGCCACCGCTGCGCGGAACGGACTGCGATGCGGTGATGGCGGGCTGGTACCGCCAGGAGCTGACGTTCGAATCGCTGGAGGCGGCGGTCGAGGCCGTCGCCGCAGGGGCGAAGTACTACAGCGCCTCGCAGTCGCCGTACTTCGCGACGTCGGAGGGCAGGTCCCTGGGCTCCTCGCGGGCGATCAGCGCGGTCGTCCGCGACCTCACCGGCGCACAGGTGGAGGTCGTCGGCAAGCCGTCGCTGCAGGCGCTGCGCACGTCGGCCGGTCTGCTCGGAGTCGAACCCTCCGAGCTGGCCGTCGTCGGCGACGACCCCGACCTCGAGGTGCCGATGGCGCACGCAGGCGGCGCGTTCGCCGTCGCGGTGCACACCGGCATCGGGCACGCGGAGTCGTTCACCGACCTGCCGGCGGACGTGCGCCCACACCTCGACCTGCCCGACGTGGGGGCGCTCGCCGAACTGCTGCGTCGCTGACGGTCACGCGGTCCCGCGTACGGCCCAGGCTCGGGCGGTGAGGTGGATCGCCCCGTCGGCGGCGATCGGCAACCGCGCACGGACGGCGTCCCGCAGGGCGGCGCGGCCGGCGTCGGTGAGCGTCGCGATGTAGGCGGGGGCCGGGCCGGTACCGGCGAGGAACGGCGACCAGTAGTCGTCGAAGCTGCCGAAATCGACCGGGACACAGATGCCTTGGACGTCGACCGCCCGGAGCCTCGTCCCGACGAACAGCGCGCGCAACGGGTCGGGCTGGTTGCCGATGAAGCGACGGGCCTCGTGCAATGCGGCGACGGACGGATCGAGGGCCAGCGCCGCGTCCCAGACGGTGGTCAGCATCGGCATGCCGCCGTCGTAGTCCCAGACGTAGACCCCGACGGTCCCACCTGGTCGCGTCGCGCGGCACATCTCCGCCAGTGCGGCCGGCTGGTCGGGCACGAAGTTGAGCACCAGCCCCGCGGCCACGGCATCGAACGCGCCGTCGTCGACCGGCAGGGCCATGGCGTCACCCGCGCGGAACGACGCCCGCGGGTCGGGCACCTGCTCGTCGGCGAACCTGCGGAAGGCGTCGGAGGGCTCGATGCCGACCACATGCTCCGGCGCACAGCAGGCGAGCACCGCCTCGGTCAGGGCGCCCGTGCCGGAGCCGACGTCGAGCCAGCGGGCACCGGACGGCACTCCGAGCCAGGCCACGAACTGGGGGGCCACCTCCCGGCTCAGCCTGCCGACGAAGGACTCGTAGCCCTGTCCGCTGGCCCACGAGTCCGACGGGCCGGTCGATCCGTTCACGCAGTCCTCCGGCGAGCCGTCCGGCATTCCGGCACCCATAATTCCGGCAACCACACCCTGGAGGCGCTGATGTCCGCGCGCGAACCACAGGAGATGGCGCAGGTCGCCGCCGACACGGGGGCGAAGAAGGTGCACCGCACCTGGGACCGGGTGCTGGTCAGCGCGTTCCTCGCCGGCGCCTACATCTCTTTCGGCGGCCTGGTCGCGATCACGGTGTCGTCGGGTCTGAAACCGGAGACGTGGGGGACGCTGCCGACGCTGTTCATGGGCGCGGCGTTCACCCTCGGGCTGGTCCTCGTGCTCATCGCCGGTTCCGATCTCGCGACCGGCAACATGATGCTGGTCCCGCTCAGTGCGATGCGCGGGAAGATCGGGGTCGGCGACGTCGTCCGCAACCTGACGCTGGTGCTGGTCGGCAACCTGATCGGCGCGGCGTTCGTCGCCTGGTTCCTCGCCGTGCAGACCGGCGTGATCGGGCATTCGGGGGCCAGCGGCAACGCCGGCCTCACCTATGAACGGCTGGCCGCGATCGCCTCGGCGAAGGCGACCGGGGAGTCGCACTGGCAGGTCTTCCTGCGCGGGGTGGGCTGCAACTGGCTGGTCTGCCTGGCGGTCTGGATGTCGCTGGCCGCGAAGTCGGTGTCCGGGAAGATCCTGGCGATCTTCTTCCCGATCATGGCGTTCGTGGCGATGGGCTTCGACCACGTCGTGGCGAACATGTTCTTTCTCCCGGCGGCGATCTGGGTGGGCGTGCCGGGCATCGGGTGGGGAGACGCACTGCTGAACTGGCTGTTCGCCGGTGTGGGCAACCTGGTCGGCGCGGTCGTCTTCGTGGCGACGTCCTACTGGTACCTGTTCCTGAAGGACCAGCCGGACAAGGCCGCCGTGGCCGAGGAACCCGCCGAACGCGCCTGAGACTCGCTGTCCAGGTGGGTGCGGATGACCTCCGCGATCCGCCGTCGCTCGTCGGCCCGTTCCCGGAGGACCGCGGCCAGGGTGGGATTCGAGTGGTCGGCCCGAGTGTCCAGAGTCGACGCGGCCTCGAGCTGGGCGGCGAGCCGCCGGAGGTTCTCGAGCGCCTCGCGACGGCGCTCGATCGTCCGCAGGCACAGTGCGATCGCCTGGACCTGGGCCGCGCCGTTGGACCGCCGGGTGCTGGTCATGCCTGACACTCCTGTCGTCGTCCCCGTCCGTGCACATGAAGACGACGCCGGGACGCCGGCATGACGAACCGCTTGGGCGCGCGGGGTGCCGCGGTCCTCACGAAGAAGTCGCCGAGGCCGCGTCATGCCCGACGGTGACCGGCGTCCGTGCGGTCACATGCGTTCCGGTCACGTATCCGTCGAACGGCCCGGGCCCAACGGACCGGCATCACGGGCCGAAGGGCGATGGCCAGGGGGTGGGGGCGCGGGCCAGCGTGGAGCACGTCCAGTTCCGCGTACCCGGAGGCATCATGATCCCGGTCAAGCAGGCTGCGGCCGAGTTCCTCGCCCAGAAGCGCATCGCCGTCACTGGCGTCTCCCGGACGCCGAAGGACCACGGGGCCAACGTCGTCTACAAGCGGCTGCGCGACCGCGGCTACACCGTCTTCGCCATCAACCCCAACACCGACCAGGTCGAGGGCGACCCCTGCTACTCCGACCTGACGTCGGTACCCGGCGGCGTGGAGGGTGTCGTCATCGGGACCAGCCCGGCGCATGCCGAAGCGACCGTGCGGGAGGCCGTCGACCTGCACATCGACCGGGTGTGGATGCACCGGGGTCCGGGCGGCGGCAGCGTCTCGCCGGAGGCCACCCGCTACGGCCGGGAGCACGGGGTCGTGGTGATCGACGGCGGGTGCCCGCTGATGTTCGACCCCACCGCCGACACCGGGCACAAGGTCATGCACTTCTTCGGTGTCGGGCACATGCCCAAGCAGGTGTGATGGCGGCGCCGCCGCGGGAGCGGCGTCCGGGAGTGCGGCAGCGGCTGCGGCGGTGGATGTACCGCGGTGGGCGGCCGGGTCGGGTCGCCCGCTGGCTGAACCGGGTGGACGCCCGCGTGCTCTCGTCCGGGATCGGACCGAAGCAGGGTGCGGCGCTGGAGGTCCGCGGCCGCAGGAGCGGGCGGCTCATCACCCTCCCGGTCGTCGTCGCCGACCTCGACGAGGAGCGCTACCTCGTGGCCATGCTCGGCAACCGCGCGAACTGGGTGCAGAACGTGCGCGCCGCCGGGGGAGCGGCCGTGCTGCGGCACCGGGGACGGACGGAAGCAGTGCGGCTCGAGGACGTCGCCGTCGCCTCCCGGCCGCCGATCCTGCAGCGCTACCTCGCTCTCGCACCCGGCGCCCGCGCCCACGTCCCGGTGGACCGGCACGCGTCGCTGACCGAGTTCGAGCGGATCGCGGCCGACTACCCCGTCCTCCGGGTCGTCCCGCAGACCTGAGCCGAAGGCCGGCGTCAGGACGGCGAGATCGACAGGGTGAGCCGGCGGCGGCCCTCGTCGGAGCGGGCGGTGGCCAGCCGCTCGGCGGACGGCGTGCCGTACTCCGTCGTCCGCTGGCGGGCGGGCCGGCCGATCGCGGCGGCGATCGCCTCGAGTTCGGCGATGGTCTTCAGCGAGCCGTTCTCGCTGCCGGCCATGCGGCTGATGGTCTCCTCCATGAGCGTGCCGCCGAGGTCGTTGGCGCCGCCCTGCAGCACCGCCTTCGTGCCGGCGTCGGCGAGCTTCACCCACGAGGTCTGGATGTTGGAGATGCGGCCGTGCAGCAGCAGCCGGGCGACGGCGTGCACGGCGCGGTTCTCCCGCACCGTCGGGCCGGGGCGGGCGACGCCGGCCAGGTAGATCGGGGAGTTGTGGTGCACGAACGGCAGCAGCACGAACTCGGTGAAGCCGCCGGTCTCGTCCTGCAGCGCGGCCAGCGTGCGCAGGTGCGCGACCCAGTGTGCCGGCGTGTCGACGTGCCCGTACATCATCGTCGACGTCGTCGGGATGCCGATCGTGTGCGCCGTCCGGATGATCTCCAGCCAGGTCGCCGTCGGCAGCTTGCCCTTCGTCAGCACCCAGCGGACGTCGTCGTCGAGGATCTCCGCCGCCGTGCCGGGGATCGAGTCGAGCCCGGCCTCCTTCGCGGCCGTGAGGAAGTCGGTGAACGACAGCCCGGTGCGGGCCGCGCCGTTGACGATCTCCATGGGTGAGAACGCGTGCAGGTGGATGCCGGGCTGCCGCTTCTTCACCTCGCGCGCCAGGTCGAAGTAGGCGGTGCCGGGCAGGTCGGGGTGGATGCCGCCCTGCATGCAGATCTCGGTCGCCCCGGCCGCCCAGGCCTCGTCGACCCGGTCGCCGACCTGCTGCATCGACAGCGTGTACGCGTCGGCGTCGGTGCGCCGCTGGGCGAAGGCGCAGAACCGGCAGCCGGTGTAGCAGACGTTGGTGAAGTTGATGTTCCGGTTCACGACGTACGTGACGTCGTCGCCGTTGACGTCGGCCCGGACGGCGTCGGCCAGCGCGCACAGGTTCTCCAGGTCGGTGCCGTCGGCACCCAGCAGCGCGAGGTACTCGGCGTCGGAGAGCCCGGCCGGGTCCTGCTCGGCGTGCAGCAGCGCCGCCAGCACCTCGCGGTCGCCGGCGGCCAGCGCGGTGGAGTGCCCGTCCCGCGCGGACGTCGTCCGGTCCCGGAGCTCCGACCAGTCGCCGTAGACGGCGTCGAAGTCGCTGCGCCGGTCCGTCGTCCGCCCGACGGTGTCGACCTCGACATGCAGGTCGACCCGTCCGGACGCCGTCCACGCCTCGTCCGGCTCCTGCCACGGCAGCCCGACCGGGTTCCGCCCCTCGACCGCGAGCCCGTCCGGACCGGCCAGCGCGTGGACGTGCGGGCGGACCCGCGGGTCGAGCCACGGCTCGGGCTGCAGCACGTACGGCGGCTGGGCGGCGAGCCGCTCGCGCAGCTCGAACCCGGCCTCGGCCGTCAGGGCGGCGAGCTTGTCGATGTTCGGCCACGGTCGCTCGGGGTTCACGTGGTCGGGCGTGAGCGGGGAGACCCCGCCCCAGTCGTCGACGCCGGCCCGCAGGAGCAGGCCGAGCTCGGTCGAGTCGGACAGGTTCGGGGGTGCTTGCACGCGCGCCTTCGGGCCGAGCAGCAGCCGGCTGACCGCGACAGCGGCGACGTACTCCTGCAGCTCGAGGTCGTCGTGCGCCTGCATCGCCGTGCGCGGCTTCGCCCGGAAGTTCTGGACGATCACCTCCTGCACGTGCCCGTGCCGCTGCGCCGAGGCCTTGATCTGGCGGATCGCGTCGACCCGCTCCGCGTAGTCCTCGCCGATGCCGAGGAGCACGCCGGTGGTGAAGGGGACGGCGGAGCGGCCGGCGTCCTCCAGCACCCGCAGCCGGACGGCGGGTTCCTTGTCCGGCGAGCCGTAGTGTGGGCCGCCGGGCTCGGACCACAGCCTTGTCGCCGTGGTCTCCAGCATCATCCCCATCGAGGCGGAGACCGGCTTCAGCCGCTGGATCTCCTCCCAGGTCAGCACGCCCGGGTTCAGGTGGGGGAGCAGCCCGGTCTCCTCCAGCACCCGGATCGCCATCGCCCGCAGGTAGGCCAGCGTCGAGTCGAACCCGTGCGCGTGCAGCCACTCGCCGGCGACCGGCCAGCGGTCCTCCGGGCGGTCGCCGAGGGTGAACAGCGCCTCCTTGCAGCCCATCGCCGCGCCGGCCCGGGCGATCTCCAGCACCTCGTCGGGGGAGAGGAACGGGGCCTTGCCCTGCGCGCGCAGCTGCCCGGGCGTGGTCACGAACGTGCAGTAGTGGCAGCGGTCGCGGCACAGGTGGGTGAGCGGGATGAACACCTTGCGGCTGTAGGTCACGACGCCGGGACGCCCGGCCGAGGCGAGCCCGGCGTCGCGCACCCGTCCGGCGGCGGTCAGCAGGCGGTCCAGGGGCTCGCCGTCGGCCAGCCCGCGGGCGTGCAGCAGGGTCTCGGCCTCGACGGCGTCCAGGGTCACGCCGCGCTCGGCCCGGACCAGGGCGCGGCGGACGGCGGATTCGGTGGGTGCGGGCAGCGCGTTCATGGCCCTGCGAACGCTAGTCCCCGAATCTCTGATCCTCGATCCCCCGCACGGGGATGTGAGGGCCGTCACGCCGTCCGGTCATGACGCTGGGGGTCTCAGAGGTCGCGCCGGGAGAACGCCAGCGCGGCGAGGCCGCCGACCATCACCACCCAGACGACGGACCAGACGAGGTAGGCCACGGTCAGCGGCGCCTCGCTGAGGAACGGGAAGCCCTGCAGCTCCCGGCCGAAGGACAGCAGCGCCGACGGGTCCTGCAGCGCGTGCATGGCGCCGCGCCAGAGACCGTCGGTGGGCAGGAGCATCCGCGAGACGGTGCCCACCCGCTCGACGCCCTCGTTGCCCAGCGCCTGGCCGATGCCGCCCACCACGCCGGCGACCCAGGTGGCCCCGAACAGGCCGACGGCGACCACGCCGGACGCCATCGGCGACACCGCGGTCGACAGCAGCAGCGCCAGCGTCAGGAGCACGATCGTCTGACCGGCCAGCAGCGCGAGCGCGGCGACGATGTTCGGTGGCCAGTAGTCCACGGTCAGCTGGACGACGAGGCACATCGCCAGGCCGGCCAGCACGATGAATCCGCTGCCGAAGACGGCCAGGCCCAGCCACTTGCCCAGCAGCACCACCCAGCGCCGCACCGGCCGGGCCAGCACCGAGAGCGCGATGCCCGACTCGACCTCGCCCGAGACCGTCGGCCCGGCCAGGAACGCCGTGCCGAGGGCGGCGATCAGGCTCATGCCGAACATGACCAGGTTGAGCAGCTGCGAGGCGACGAGCCGGGCCTGCCCGCTCGTCAGCGTGCCGAAGTTCGTCTCCTCGACGGCGAGCCGCGAGAAGCCCCACCCGCTGAGGGCCAGGAGCGCCACCGTGAGGGCGATCAGGGCGCGCAGCACCTTGCGGCGGGATGCCTCGCGGAGCGTGAGGCCCGCGACGGTGAGGACGACGCGCGCGGTCGTGCGGCTGGAATCCACGACGGAGGGGTTCACGGCGCCGGTGTTCACGATGCCGGTGCTCACGATGCGGTGTCCTCCTGGCCGGCCCGGAGGATGCCGAGTAGGCGCTCTTCCAGGCTGATCCGTGCGGGTTCGACGGCGTGGATCCGGACGTGGAGGGCCGCGAGATCGCGCACCAGGTCGGGCACCGTCGTCCCGTCGTCCCCGGCGTCGAGCGCCACCGTGTACTGGTCCCCCTCGCGCGCCACCCGCCCGCTGGCGGCCAGCCGCGCCTCGACGGCGGCGGTGACGCCGGTCAGGTGCAGGCGCACCTCGTGCTGCCCCAGCAGCTCGACCAGCGTCCCGGAGGCGGCGACCCGGCCGTGGTCGAGGATGACCACCCGGTCGCACACCCGCTCCACCTCGCCGATCAGGTGCGAGTTGAGCAGCACCGCGACACCACGCTCGCGGAGCGACAGCACGATGTCGCGCACGTCGACCCGGCCCAGCGGGTCCAGGGCGCTGGTCGGCTCGTCGAGGACGACGAACTCCGGCCGGGCCACCAGCGCGACGGCCAGCCCGAGCCGCTGCTGCATGCCCTTCGAGAAACCGCCGAGGCGGTCGCCGGTGCGCGCCCCCAGCCCCACGAGGTCGAGGCAGGCGAGCTGGTCGTCCTCGGAGACGGGGACGCCGGCGAGCCGGACGTGCAGCCGCAGCACCTCCGCGGCGGTGAGCCACGGCTGGTACCGGAAGAGCTCGGGCAGGTAGCCGACGGCGCGGCGGGCCGACACGTCACCGGCCGGCCGGCCGAGCAGCATCACCTCCCCGGCGTCCGGGCGCACCAGCCCGAGCAGCATCTTGATCACGGTCGTCTTGCCGGCGCCGTTCGGGCCGAGCAGGCCGACGACCTCGCCGCGGCCGACGGTCAGGGAGACCTCCTCGACGGCCACCTGCCGTCCGTACCGCTTGCGCAGGCCGGTGCACCAGACGGCCGGGGCCGGCGGCAGGTCCGCGACCAGCTGGGCCGCGGCCCGGACGGCTGCCTCGTCCGGGGCCATGAGTGTCGGTTCGGCCATCGTCAGCGCAGTTCCCGGGCGATCGCGAGCACCTCGTCGTCGCCCAGTGCGCCGGCGACAGCGGTCAGCACCCCGTGATCGACCCAGACCACGGCCGCCATCGCCTGGTCGCGGGTGACGAGCACGGTCGCCTCGTGGCCGTGCACGTCGGCGGTCGAACTCGTGACCTGGTCGGCGGGCACCGGTAGCGGCAGCGTCGTCCCGTCGCCGGTGAAGCTGCGCAGCTGCTCGGCGAGCTGGGGTGACATGCCGGGGAGCGACAGCAGGTAGTCGCGCAGCGTCGTGAACGGGACGCCGGACGAGAACGCCGTCGGGGCCACGGCGCGACCGACGACGAGGGTCGGGATCCCGGACGACGACTGGGACCAGACCTCCGCCACGCCGGGTCCGGCGACCAGCCGGACGCTGCTGCCGTCGAGGCCGGCCGGCACCGGCGGGAGGGGCTGGCCGGTCGCCGCGGCCGCCGCGGCGGCCTTCGCCGCGGAGAAGGTGAAGACGCCGCTGAGCTCGCCCACCACCTGGTAGGTGGGGTCGCCGGTCACGCCGGGCGGCAGCTGCACCACCTCGGGCACATCGAGCCCGGTGAAGCCGTGGGCGGCCTGCGCATCGGCGACCTGCTGCGGGTTGCCCTCGCCGGTGACCTCCACCTCGCCGTAGGCGCTCAGGTCGGGCAGCGCCACGAGGTCGTCGGTCTGGATGCTGACCGCGGCGACCTTCTCGGTGTGGAAGATCGGCAGCCAGTCGTTGGCTGCGGCGACGCCGGCGCCGGCCAGGACGAGGCCCACGGCGAGGGCGGCGGCCGCCGGCCGGCGCAGCAGAGCCGCGCCGCGGCGGGACCGCGGGGCGGCCACGACCGGTGGGCGCTCGGCAGCCAGACCGGTCGAGAGCCGGGCCCAGGCCGTGTCCACGTCGGGCGCCCCGGCGCGGTCGGCGCGCAGGGCGGTCGCGACCGTCGCCGCGTCCTCACGGGCGGCGGCCAGTCCGACGAGGCAGACCGGGCAGTCGCGGACGTGCTCGCGGTCGGCGTCGGCGACGCCGGCCGGCTCGTCGAGCAGCCGGCGCAGCACGCCGTCAGTCGGATGACGCATGACGGATCAACTCCTTGCGCAGTGCGGATTCGGCGCGGCGGACGGTGGTGCCCACGCTGCCGGGGGAGATGTCGAGGGCGGCCGCGACGTCGGCGTAGCTCAGCCCGCTGTGCCGCAGCACGAGGGCGACCGCCTGCCGCCGGGGCAGCGTGGCGAGGGCGGCCCGCACGCGGCGCCGCTCCTCCAGGGTGATGACGTCGTCGGCGACGTCAGGGGCGATCGGATGGCCGTCCATGGCGGCCTCCTCGCGGGCCGTGCGGCGGCGGCCCGAGCGGAGGTGGTTCAGCGCTGTGTGCGCCGCGGCCACCGACAGCCACCGCGGCGCCTCGTCGGCCGGCACGGTGGTGCGGCCGAAGGCCAGGAACACCTCCTGGGCGACGTCCTCCGCCTCGTCCCGCGAGCCCAGGACCCGCGCGGCGACGGCGACCACCTGCGGGTAGTCGCGGCGGAAGACGGCTTCCAGATCGGTCCGGACGGCGTCGACCACCACTGCGTCCCTCCGTGCGGGGGTCCGCACCGCGGCGACCGCTGCGACCCGACCGTGCCCGACTACGTCCACATCTGCTTAGCACCGCCGCCC
>Ga0308173_10000214_pt1 | contig 21994 bp, 23 predicted proteins | sample PhyPR1_FD_203716 | JGI IMG/M metagenome (GOLD analysis project Ga0308173, IMG submission 203716) | Soil microbial communities from UC Gill Tract Community Farm, Albany, California, United States - DLSLS.P.R1 | ecosystem: Environmental > Terrestrial > Soil > Agricultural land | place: USA... | reverse complement strand
GCCGCGATCTCGTCGAGGCGATGCGCGCCATTACCGAAGGCCGCGAGATCGAGCATGCGCAATACCCTGCGCTCGGATGTTCGATCAAGTGGAAGACGCACTGATCAACGCTTCTTCATCGTTGCGCCCGGTGCGTGCCACGCCGTAAGATCTTCTTCGGGACGATCCACCTGGCATCCCCAGTCGAGCGGCTGATCCTGGTCGAAACGCTTGCCGAGCTGCCACGCTATCTCGGCGCGCGCAAGCTGCACTCCCATGTAAAACGCATGCCCGCCGTCCGCTTCGAGCTTCAGGTCCGGATAAAGTGCGAATGGGTCGATGGCTATACGATGACCATCGCGGTTATATACATGGATGCCTTGCGGCGACACCTGAACGCGAAAGTTAGGATCGCGAATCGAACTGGCGATAGCATCAATTTCATTTGCGCTGTAGGGAAACGGCCGCTTCGCATGCAGCGCGGACAGATCGCCCGAGAGACCCTTTGGCAGTGTCTGCGTTTCGCGCGCGGCGTGCATCACGCGGCGCGCGACATCCGCTTCACGCACCGCGCGGCGTGCATGCAGACTGACCGACGTCGTAAGCACCGCCGCCACGCGCAGTTCAGCCGCCATGCCAAGCAGCACGGCGTTGATACCGCTCGTGTCCGCTTCGGTCAGTTCGGTCACGTTGCCAATGCCCATCATGATCGCCACGTCCGCATGACGCTCGCGCAAGCCGACATAACGCGCGATGGAAGCCGCGAGCCCGAACGGAATCGGATCGAGAATCGGATCGGCGAGGAAGGGGCGATTGCGCTGCTTCATTGCGTCGATGGCTGCATCGAGCGATGCCATGTCATGCGGCTCGCGTGGCACGAGAATGGGCGTTGCAGCGCTTTCGTCGGCGATCCATAGCGTGTCGACGTTGAGGCTCATCAGATAGTCGGCGCCCGCGCGCGCGCCGCGCACGAGTTCGTCCGCGAGCATCGAATCGACGCTCACGCGATAGCCCTGTTCCTTCAACATGACGACGGCGTCTTCGAGATGCGCGAAGGGCGTCTCAGGAAGACAGCCGATATCGATCACATCCGCGCCCTGGCTTGCATACTCGCGCGCCTTCGCAGCGATGCCGTCCAGATCGAGCCGCGGTGCATCCACAATCTCGGCGAAGATGCGCGTTTCATACCGCGATAAGTCGACATGCCGCGCCTCACGCCCGAAAAACTGCGGCAAGTCTTTCACTTCTTCGGGGCCGCGCTCCACTTTCACGCCGTAATGCACGCTGAGCGCGTCCAGATCGCCGCGGCAGCGCCCCGGCACGATCATGCGGCTCGTGCCTTCGGTGAGCGGAAACGCGACGCGTCGGCGGATCATCTCCGCTGTCATCAATCCCGCCACTTGCAGTCCGATCTCGCGCACTTCCCACGTGAACGGCGATGCAACGTCCGCAGGCGCGATGTCTTCGAGCACGCGATAAAGGCTCTGCTCGGCAAGCCGGCCGGTCAGGAAGACAATGTGTTCCATGCGAGCTTCAGGTCCGAAAGCCGTCGATCCAGCGCGGCCTTCAGGTCGTCGAGCGTGCGCGCGACAGTCGTATATTCGATGCGCGCGAGCCGCTCGACGTTCTCGAACTCGATTGCGCGCGGCCTGACTTCGACCCACTCGCGCGGCGTTTGCGTGATGACGCTCGGCGCGGTATCGCAGGCGAACACGATGCCCGGCACGCACTGCTTGCCCGCCTGCGCGAAGAGGTTCGTGGGCAGCGTATCGGAGATGCCGAGCGCGCACTTCGCCACCGTGTTGCTGGTCGCGGGCGCGATCACGACCGTGTGATAGTCGCCGTTGTACAGCATGCCGACAGGCACGCTGCTCGCGCTGTTATCGCGAAAGACCTTGAAGCGCTCGCGCAGTTTCTTGACCGGCCAGCCATAGAGCGGCAGCACTTCCTCGCCTGCACGCGAAAGAAACAGATCGCAGGCGGGCAGACGCAGCGCGAGATCTATCGACTCCTCGATCATGTGGCCCGAACCTGTCACGCACCACGCAAAGCGCGCGTCGGGCTTGAACTCGTCGAGCCGGCGGGCGGGCGTGGGCTGCGTCATGCGTCGTGCGGCGCGGATGAATCGTGCGAGAGCCGTATATGCAGCCGATGCATCTTGCGATACAGCGTGTTGCGGCTAATGCCCAGCACTTTCGCGACATTGCTCACGTTCCACCGATGCTCGTCCAGCAGGAGCAGCACGGTCTCGCGCTCCTTCACCTGAATGGCGTTGAGCGCGGACATGTTGGCGTCGTCGGTTAGATGGGGCAGCGGCGCGGTGGTCGTACTCGTCATGTTCATCGTGTTCCGTGTGCATGCCGCTTGCACGGCGCGCGTTCCGTTCACGATCTCCGGCGGAAGATGCGCGCAGCGAATCTCGGGGCCGTCGCAGAGCGCAATCGCCATTTGCAGCACATGCCGCAACTGACGGATGTTGCCGGGCCACGGATAGCTCAACAACGCCTGCCGCGCTTCGGCGCTCAGTTCGGGCGGCTCTTCAGATTCCGTTTCGAGAATATGGCCGATGAGCGCGAGCGCATCGGCGCGTTCACGCAACGGCGGCAGATTGATCTCTATACCATTGAGCCGGTAGTACAGGTCCTCGCGGAACATGCCCGTCTGCACGAGTTCAATGAGATTGCGGTGGCTCGCGCTGATCAACTGGAAGTCCACCTTGACGGTGGTTTCCGCGCCGAGCGGCGTCACCTCGTGTTCTTCGAGCACGCGCAACAGGCGCGCTTGCAGTGCGAGCGGCATATCGCCGATTTCATCGAGGAAGAGGGTGCCGCCGTTTGCCTGCACAATCTTGCCGCGCCGGCCTTCACGCTGCGCGCCGGTGAACGCGCCCGCGCGATAGCCGAACAATTCGCTCTCGATCAGATTCTCCGGCAGCGAAGCGCAGTTCACCGCGACGAACGCGCCCGTTCCATTCGGGCTGATGCTGTGCAGCGCATTCGCGAACACTTCCTTGCCGGTGCCGGTCTGTCCGCGCAGGATGATCGGGATCTTGCGCTGAATGACGCGCGCGGCGAGCTGAATCTGCGAAGCCATGCGCGGATCGCCGAATTCCAGATGCGAGAGCTTGTCGAGACGGCCGGCGCTCGTGGTATCGCGTGTTTCCTTGCGCGCGGGTTTCGCTCGCGCGCCCGAAGTCATTGCGGAATCGTTCGTCAGAATGCGCTTTGGGCCGCCCGCTGCTTCGCGCGGCGTTTGCGCGGTGACGAAGAAGCGGCTGTTCGCCTTCGCGCTATAGACCGTCACCGGATGAAACGAGCCGCGTATGCTGCGCGCGATCATGTCTTCGAGCGATGCGTTGAACGCCTCTTCGATGCGCTTGCCGCACAACTCCGCAGGCGAGCGCAAGTCGAGTTGAAAGAGCGCGCTGCGGCTTGCGGCAAGCACCACGCCTTCGTCGCTGACGGCGAGCTTGCCCGCGTGCAGCGTGCCGACGAATTCGGGGCGGCTATGAAAGTGGATCAGGTTCGCGTGCCGGTAGCGCGCATCGATCAGACGATTTTCGATCATCTGCCGCGACATGCCGACGAGTACGAGCGAATGTTGCTGCAAGAGCTTCGAGCGGCTCGTGACGTCGAGCACGCCGATCACGGTGCCGCGTTCGTCGAAAATGGGCGCGGCCGAGCATGTGAGCGACGTATAGCGCGGATAGAAGTGCTCGTGCTGGCAGACGGCGATGCAGTCGCGCTCGATCAGGCACGTGCCCATGCCGTTGGTGCCGGCTTCGCGCTCGCTCCACAGCGCGCCGACGCGCAGGCCATCGGCGGCGACGGCCTCGCCGAACGGCACCGACGACACCTGATGCACGATCACGCCGTCGGCATCGACGAGCACGACCGCGAGTTCGGGGTCAGCGAGCTGCTGATACAGCGTCGTCATTTCGAGCTTCGAACACGCGATGAGATCGCTCGCCGCTTCGCGGCGCTCCGTCAGTTCGCGCTGCGTCAGCACCGGCGGCATCACGAAGCGGCCGGGGTCGAGGTGGAATTCGGTGAGGCACCGCATCCACGATTGCGCGACGGAATCGCTCGCGCGCCGTGAGGCCAGCGGGTTATTCACTATGTTCAGCACTTCCCGGACATGCGTATCTACGTCAGCGAGCGACGCCATGGGGCCGTGTCTCCGTTGCGCCCGTTCCGTTCGCGCGTTGAGCCGCGCGTTTCGTCCGGCGCTGAGTCTGTTGTATTACCGCTGGCGCTTCGGTTGTGTTTCCTGCGTTGGGCTCTTCGCCGCACGCATGCGCGCCTCGTGCCCGGGCCTGCCATAGGGTCCGGTTCTCGAAAACTGTACATGCTAAGGCGCGCAGGTTCAATAAGTAGTCGCATAGAGCCCGGCAATTGCGCCCGTTTTTTGCTTGCTGCTTACGAATTCATGAGCGTTGCACGCTCCGTTCTTCAACCCTGGGGCCGCTCGCGCGGCGAAAACGCATATGGGCAGATCCGATCCGATCCGCGAAGCCATTCGCGACACACCGATACCCGCCGCCGAGAGCTATGCCGCGATGGACATTGTTTTTATCGAGGGATTGACGGGGCAAACGGTAATCGGCATCGATAAAAGCGAACTGCACGACGCGCAGACGGTGCGCATGAATCTCGCGATCGGCGTGCCGTCGTTGCGTGCATGCACGACCGACCGGATCGACGATACGGTCAACTACGCCGCGGTGCGCGAAGCCATTCACGGACTGCTTGCTTCACATCGCGTTCAGTTGCTGGAAGCACTTGCGGAACGCATCGCGCAGATGGTCATTGCGGATTTCGGCGCGCACTGGGTGAGGGTTTCGCTCGCGAAGCCCGCCAAGTTCGACGATGTCGATGCTGTCGGCGTGCAGATCGAACGGCGGCGTGCGTCGTCTGCCATTAGCGGGCTCGGATGGATCGGGCTTGGATACGTGCCGCAATAAGCCTGCGTCGAACGCTATTTCGCGGCCGCTGCGTTCTGGCCGATGCCGCAGGCCTTGAACGCATCGCGTTGCAACTCGCGATACTTCTTCGTCTGCGCCTTCGCGCGATCGACCCGAAACTCTCCGCCGCCTTCACCGCCCAAGGTGGCGTACTTCGAGAAAGTCGACTGCTCGACGAAATCGTCGTAGCTGAGCACCTTCGAAATCGTGTCGATAGCGCAGGAGCACTTGTAGACGTTGACGAAGTCGTGCCCGTTGTCGTCCATGCAACCGAGCACGTATTCGACGCGGCCCTCTGTCGGATAGTCGTGGCCCTGCGCGCTTGCGCCGGTCGCGCCGGTCGCGGCGAAAGACAGCGGCGAGATAAGCGAAAGGCAGGCAAGCACCGTCAGCGCGCAGCTACGTGGAATCATTCGATGAGCCTCGTTTGTCGTCGATAAAAAGCGGCCAGCGTGGGATAACGCGCACCGGCCGCCCCGCGATTCAGGCCGCCGCGAACGGATGCGCCACCGACGCCTTCCTCGATACCACTTCAGACGCCTTCGGTTCGCCCGCTACGGCGCGTTGCAGCGCTTCCTTCGTCGCCTGGTAGTTGAACTCCTGGATCTTCTTGTCGTCGGCCGCTTCCCAGTGGATGAAGACGCCCACGCAGATGAACAGATCGTCGGCTTCGTCGGCGGGAATGGTGCCGTCTTCCACGCAATCGGCTACCGCGAGCGCCACCGCATGCTGCGCCGGGCCGAACATCTGCACGGCCTGCTTCGCGCCCTTGATCGTGACCTTGTTGAAGAGAATGGTGTTAGGTTTGGTGATGAGATTCGGGGCGACCACGGCAAGGAGCGACGTGAAGCCGTCCTTGTTATTCGTGAGTGCGTGGCAGAACGCGGTCTCCGCGGCGGAACCTCGCGGTCCGATGATCAAGTCGATGTGTGCAACCTCGTTACCGTCGCCGACAAGCGACTCTCCTATCATGACGCGGTTGATCTTGGCCATGCTGTTCCTCCAGTGATTGGTTCCAGGGACGATCGACTTGCTCTCGACTCGCGGCCGCGACGCTCCATAACCCTAAGGCCGCGCAACGCGCTGTGATGCAAACGGGCTGCATAACCGCGTAAGTCCTAAACATGATCCGTGCCAATTTTCGTATCGCACTCAATCACGCGGTCAGGAGCGCGATAAAAAGGGTCGCCACCGAGAGATCGGCGCTTGTACCGGGGTTGATGCCGCGCGCTTTCAGGTCCGTGTCCCACGCGTTGAGCGCGGGCATCTCCGCAGGACAGCCCGCCGCGCGCCAGTTCGCGCGATGCACGGCCGCCTCGCGCGTGACACTTTGCGCCATTGCCGCGCCGTGCTTGCGCACTATGTGCGAATCGGGCCACGTCGATAGAAACGTGAGGAACGCATCGAGCATCGCGCATTGCTCGTTCGCCATGCCGATGTGCGCGCCGCGCGCGACGTTGAAGATATCCGCGAAGCCGTTGGCGTATTGCCGCGCGATGCTGTCGCGCTCAGCGGCGAGCGACATCGCGTCGCGCAGGCCGATGGTCGGCGGCGCATGCACCGATTGCTCCGGCGCGTCACCGAGCCCGCCCGGATTGGCGAGCGCAATGGCGCGATAGGCGAGACGGGCGTCGTCGATATCGAGCGATGCAAGCACGCGCCCGGTCGCCGCGCACCACCGGCTTGCGTCGCGCGCTTCGGCCGGTTCCATGCGTTCCAGCGCAGCGCACAACGGCGCGGCGAGCAGCACGATGCCGAGGTTCGTGTTGCAGCCGACGGCATCGAAGGTGCGGCGCACGGCGTCGAGAATGCGCGCGCCGACGCTTGCGCCCGGCGTGAAGAGGCCCGCCGCCGCCGTCTCGGCGCTTGCGATGAATTGCGCCGATGTCATGCCGTGCCCCGCGCTCGCCGTGCTCACGTTGCCCGGCTTGGGCGTCTCGACATCGAGTCGGCAAGCGCGCATGAACGCCGCGCGCGCAAGGTCAGGCGCGTCCATCGCCGCTCGCGAGTGCCAGTGTGCGTTGCGATGCAGCGAGCTTGCGGTCCAGCAGATCGTCGACGAGCAGCGCGGCGATGTCGACCGGCGCGACCGACTGAAGCCCACGCCACGCCGCTACGCCGTTCACTTCGAGCACGAGCGGGCGTTCGTCGGATGCGATCAGATCGACGCCGGCGTAGTCGAGACCGAGCGCGTGGCTCGCGCGCACAGCTGTGTCGGCGAGAGCGGGCGTCAGTTCCGCAGGCTCGCAACGCGCGCCGCGCGCGAAATTGTGAATCCAGCCATCGCCGCCGACGCGCTTCATTGCAGCCACGGCCTGCGTGCCGATGACTAGCACGCGCCAGTCGAAGCCGGGGCGTCCGCCATCGACATAGCGCTGCAGATAAGCCACTTCGTTGAAGGACTTGAGCGACGGCAGCGGCGCACAAGCCTTTGTTCCGAGCAACCGCAAGCCCTTGCCCTGCGAGCCGAAGAGCGGCTTCATCACGACCTTGCGGCCGGCTGCCGCTTCGCGCATCAACACGCGCTGCGCGAACGCGGACGATTCGCCGGCCCACGTTGCGGGCGTCCGCACGCCGTAGCGGTTGAGCAGGAAGCTCGTCATCGACTTGTCGACGCTGCGCTCGATGGCGCGTGCATCGTTATAAACCGGCACGCCGCATTCGCGCAGCGCATGCAGAAGGCCGAGCCGCAGCGTTACCTGCTCGAACGTGCCGCCCGCGATGCCGCGCACGAACACCGCGTCGGGCAGTGCGTGGCCGAAGCCGGGTATCGCGAGACCATGCGGCGCCCATGTCGTATCGATACGGCAATCCGCGAGATCGACACAGCGCGCTTCCACGCCGCGCGCGCGAAACGCTTTGTTCAGACGGCCGGTGTGCCAGCCGGTCTCGTCCGTCATGATCGCGATACGGGTCATGGAGCCTCTTGCGCGGCTTGCCATTGCGCGTCGAGGAGCGCCTTGTCGAGCTTGCCGCCGTGATACGTCGCGCCGCTTTCGAGACTCGACACCCACGCTTCGGCGGGCGCGAAGAGCGCCGAATCTATCTGATAGAAGTCGTAGTTGAAGGACTTGAAGATCTCCGCGAACGGCTTGCCGTAGTCGCGCGCGTTCAGCGACGGCAATTCGGCGGCGAGCCGCTTGGCGACTGCATCGCTCTTCACGGTCAGATGCACGCGCCCGCCGTAAAGAATCGCGTCGTTGGTGCGGCCCATCGCCTGAACGCTGTCCGGCGACGGCGGCGGCAAGGGCGCGCAGCCGCTTCCCTCGACAACCTCGCTCAGATCGACGCCCAGCACGTGCGTCTTGTGCAGCGCAACTTCCACCACGCGCGCCACGACCTGAACCGTGCCCGCAACAGAGTGTGTCGGTGTGACCGCGATCACGAGCTTGTCCGCGGCGAGGCCGCAGTCGTTGAGCACCTTGTCGATGACCACTTGCGGCGGCAAGCGGTCCACTTCCATGACGAGCGCGCCGCTTTCATGCCGGTCCCGATAGCCGAGTTCGTCGAAGAGCGGCTCCTTGCCCGCCAGCGCGCGCGCCGGGCCCGAGCCGAGCGAGAAGAACTTCTTGCCGCCGGTCTGCTCCTTTGTCGCGGAGAGGCTCCAGCCCGCGTACTGGCTGCCGAGGCACGCGAGCACGGGGTTCGACGTGTGCACTTCGATGAACGTGGGCCAGAGCGGGGCGGCGTCGAAAGCCGTGCGCCGCGCGACCCGACCGAGCCCGCCCATGCAGATACGCGCGATCAGTACGCCCGCGTCCGCGCTGCCGGCCGCGTTCACGCCTGCATCGACGATAACGGTGCCGCCCGTCGTGCGCGTGATCGCGACGCGAAGGCGTTCTGCTTCGTCGATGAGCCTCGTCACGAGCGGTTCGCTCATCGCGTTGACGCTCAGGTTCGCGGGCAATGGAGAGGATGTTGTCATGGCTCAGAGATCTTTGATGCGTTGCAAAACGCGTGCGCATTCGAGGTCCAGCCGTATGCGCAAGGCGTCGAGTTCGGGCGCGGCGGCGGTCATGGTGCAGACAGGCATGCCCGCTTCGATGCGCGCGCCGGGAAGCGGCACGTCGTGACACGCGGCGTCGCTGAAGCAGGCGTCGCTGAATGCGTTCGACACGATGAAACCATGCGGTGCGAACACCACGCACTGTCCCGCAATCGAAGGCGGCCGCGTGCGGGCGGTCATCGAACGCGGCAGTTCTCCGTCGAGACACGCTTCCAGATGCGCGCAGATCAGGCCGCGCGGCCATGCATCGGGCCATGCGGCTTCGTAAAGCGCCATCGTCGATGAAGGGCGCGTGTTGATTTCGAGCACCTGAAAGGTGTCGCCATCGAACAGAAAGTCGATGCTGTTCAGCCCTGCGAGATCCGTTTGCCAGACGATCGTTTCAATGGCCTCGACGATGCGAGCGGCCACGTGATCCGGCAACGCCACTGGTCCGAGGGAGCCCGCATGCACGAACGGCAGCGCGCCCGCCGTCACCGTGAGCTGCTCCGCAAAGCCGATGACCGCGGCATCGCGGCGCGCGGCAATAAAAAGCGCGGACATCGAACGGCCTCGCGCGAACCGTTGAAAATAGGCATTCGCGCGCAGTTCGCCGATGCCCCCGGCCCATTCGATATGCGTGCCGCCGCAGCCGTCCGAGCGCTTGACGAGCCAGCCGCGCGGATCGGCAGGCGGCGTGAAGCGCATGTCCGGATGCGCGATGCGCGCTTCGTCGAGCAGCGCGAAGAAGCGTCGCGGGTCGCGTACGGCGGCAGCTTGCGCGCCGTTGCCGATGAAGCGCGGCACGCCGGTCGCACGGCTCAACTCGGCGGAAAGCGGCTCCAGCCCGCTCGTCACGATGAGGCCCAGCATGCGCGGCAGGCGCGCGGCGCATTCGAGGGCGTCGTAAAGACGCGCGCGATCAATCGACAAACCGTCTCCGCCGATATCGAACCACATGCCCGCGTTCGCGCGCGTATCGCGGTCTCCGAAGATATCCATCGCGACGACGTTGAGCCCCGCGCGCGCGGCCGACTGTGTCAGCAAACGCGCCGACAGCCCCGCGACGGCCACACGCGGCGCACGAGAATTCATCACGAATCCTGTCCCGCGACGATGGCCCGGGCTTCGTCGAACGCTTCGGGAAAGCCGAGATACAGGGGCTTGCCGCTGGTGCGCATGCGCACGAACAGCCGGTGCTCGGCCTGATACTTCACGTTGCCGATGGCAAGCGCGCCGATGCCGATGGCGTCCGTGCGCGCCGCGCCCGCGAGCGGCTTGCCGTCGTCCATCACGTTGACGCCCGCGATGCCTTCGGGCGGCACGGCGTTGACGTCGGCGGCGATCAGCATGTGCTTTGCATGAGCGAGGTCGGCGGCGCTCATCACTTGCACGCCCGCTACGGCTGTCGCGAAGACGATCTCGGCGCGCGCCAGTTCGCGATGCAACTGCTCGGGCGTGCCTGTCGCGACGCCCGAGGTGGCGATATCGAAGCGCCGGTTGATCTCGTCGCTCGCTTGCGTCGCGCGCGACTGACTCGAATGACTCGCGACGGCCACGTCCGCTCCGAGCGATGCGGCCATCGCCGCGGCCACGCGCCCGACCGCTCCCGTGCCGCCGAGAATCAGCAGACGCTTGCCGTCGAGACCGACGTTATGCACGGCCTTCAGATGCTTTTCCGCGAGCGCGACGAGCGCGGCGGCCGTCGTAAAGGCACCGCTCGGATCGGCGAAAACCGAGACCTCGAAGGGCGGGACCATGGCGTTGCGGGCGCGCTCCAGCATGTCGGCGGCGAGCATCACGTCGCGTCCGCCGATGAAGACGCCCGTGCGCGACACGCCCTTCGGCCCGCGCGAGAAGATCGCGTCTTGCGTGAGTTGCACGACGCTGTCCTCGTCGACGTTGCAGTACGGCACGAGTATCTGATAGCCGGCATCCGCCGCCATGTTCACATCGAACGGACTCATCTGCGGCGTGCTCGTGAACATGTGCAGCACGTAGGGTCTTTCGGTGGCTTCGGGCATGGTGATGAACTCGTCTCCGATGGATGTTTGCGGCGTTGCAACGCGGATTCAGGCGGCATCCGCGCCTTGTCGACGAAGCTCGGCGGCGCGCCACGTTGCACCGTGATTGCGCGCCGTGGCGATGGAAAAGGTGAGCGGGGCGCGCTGAGTCGCGCCTTGCGTTGCGCGTTGCGCGGCAGCGAGCGCGCGTTCGGCGTGCTCCGCGCTTTCGACGAATGCAAAGCCGACCGGTCCCCACGATGTCTGCCCGATGCCGGCCTTCTGTTCCGCGGCGACGGCTTCGAGCGCGCGCGCGACGGCCGGGCTCGCGAAGACGCCGCCTTGCACAGGCGCGAAGTATTCGCCGATGGTCTGCTGCATGTCGCCGATGGCGCTGGCGAACGTATCGAAGTCATGCTCCGCGACCGCGGGCAGAATGCGCATCAGCACGAGATGCGAGAGATGAGCGGCAAGCGCCGCAGGAAACGGCGCGAGCGATGCGAGGCCGCGTTTCTCTTCGTCGCCGTGCAGTCCTTCGCGCGAGGTGTCGTCGATGAGGAGCACGCGCCATGCGTCGGGGAAGGACTGGCGCGCGAGCAGAGGCGGCAGCGTTGCGGCGCTTGAATGGCCGTCCTTGCGACCGCCGTCCACGATCAGGCCACCGTGCTCGAAGCCGTGAATGCCGATGCCCGAGCGCGCGCCGCGACCGAGTATGCGCGCGATTTCCGCTGTGCCGATGTCGTGGCCGCTCACGCGTGCGACGGCTGTGCCGAGGGCGAGGGCGAGTTGTGTGCCGGAGCCCAGGCCCGTGTGCGCGCGGGGCGTTTCGTGTACTTCAATGTCGATGGGCTGCGTGACGTGCAGTTGCTTCAGGTACGTTTCGATGCGGTCGTGCTGGGCTTGCGTCGTCGTCCCTTCGATATGCGGCGTGCGTTGGTTGCCTTGCTGAAGGCGCGCGGTGAGGCGTGTGTCGTGTCCGTCGATGACGAGGCCGATGCTCCCGAAGGCGCGGCCGAGCGAACCGTTGGGATCAATGAAGCCGAGATGCAGCCGGGCTGACGCCGAGATGGTGATCGCCGGGGGCGGCGATAGACGGCCAGGGTCGGTTGGCATCGGGCGGGGGTTCCTTTTGTTTGCTCTTGCGCGGGCGGGTCTTTTTGTTAGGCAAAAGGTGTACCAAGGTTCTGATATTCGGCTCTTTGGGTGGTCGCACGTGGCTCCTGCGGAACCGACAGGAAACCGGATTGCAACGGAAGCCCAGGCGCGACGACCACCAAAAACCTAGTGGTCATACTTGATGTATCGAAACCGCTGATCGTCGGAAGGAGTCCCCTGAAGGGCGCCGCCCTCCTTTCCGGGTTGCCACTGTACGACCTCTTCTATTTTCGAAGCCAGCGCAAAGTCCTTATCGGTAATGCCCTTGGCGGAATGAGTCTTGAGTTTGACGATGACAAACGCATAAGAGACCGTGAGATCCGGGTGATGCCAGGCGGCTTCGGCAAGATGCCCGACCGTATTCACGACCATGAGCGTGCCTTTCCATCCCTCCGTCCTGAACTTGCGCCTGAGCCAGCCATCCTCGAAATACCAGTGTTCGAGCGCCCCGCTTAGCCGCTGCTGAATCTCATCGTCGGAGTACACCTTTTCAGCTTGAGTCATGGCAGCACCTCGGCAAGAAGAGAGAACGATTCAAGTATGCGCGCCGTAAGCGAACCGGGCCAGCAAGAACCGGATGCCCTGCTGCATCGCGTCAAGATGCCGAGCCATAACGCATAGCGCGCCATGTTTCGCGTATTTGACACAGGTTGTATCGCGAACCGAGGCGCGCATGACTCGTAACGTCATTGGGTTACGCGTCCCGCGCTAATGCACGCGAGCGTTACTTAAACCGGCATGGAATATGCAAATGGCCTCGATACGCAAATGTCCGGCTATGAATCGGGCAAAGCGCAGCTCGTTACCTGCATTGAGAAGGCGCGCACGATGCAACCCGGTAGCGTAGTCATCCCTGGGTCGGAGGCATCATCATTCTGGAGGAGACATGAACTTACGCACCCTGGTTCTTGGACTGGCGGTGGTCGCGACAGCAGGCCTGAATTCCTATGTGGCGCAGGCCGATCCGCAACTCGACACCCTCATCAAGAATCCTTCGAACTGGGCGGCGCAAGCGGGCGATTATTCGAATCACCGCTATAGCACGCTCAAGCAGATCAACGAAAACAACGTCGGCAAGCTACAGGTTGCCTGGACCATGTCCACCGGCGTGCTGCGCGGCCACGAAGGCTCGCCGCTCGTCATCGGCGACACAATGTATATTCACTCGCCGTTTCCCAACAAGGTCATTGCCATCAACCTGAAGGACCAGACCTTCATCTGGCAATACCAGCCCAAGCAGGACCAGCAGGTCATATCGGTGATGTGCTGCGATACGGTCAACCGTGGTCTCGCTTATGGCGACGGAAAGATCTTCCTCCAGCAAGCCGACACCAAGCTCGTCGCGCTCGACGCCAAGACCGGCGATGTCGTATGGAGCGCTCAAAACGGCGATCCGAAGAAGGGCGAAACGAATACCAACGCACCGCACGTTTTCGGCGACAAGGTGCTCACCGGTATTTCGGGCGGCGAGTTCGGCGTGCGCGGACGTCTTATCGCGTACAACATCAAGGACGGCAAGGAGGTCTGGAAGGCCTATAGCACCGGCCCCGACAGCGAAATGCTGATGGACGCGCAGCAAACCATGACCTGGACCGACGGCAAGATGACGCCAGTCGGTGCGGACTCTTCGATCAAGAGCTGGCAGGGCGACCAGTGGAAGTACGGCGGCGGGACTACGTGGGGCTGGTATGCATGGGACCCGAAACTCAACCTCGTCTACTATGGCACCGGCAATCCGGGTACGTGGAACCCGACCCAACGCCCCGGCGACAACAAATGGTCCATGTCGATCTTCGCGCGCGACCTGAACACCGGCAAGGCCAAGTGGGTTTATCAGATGACGCCCCACGACGAATGGGACTATGACGGCGTCAACGAGATGATCCTGTCGGACCTGAACATCGGCGGCAAGAAGGTGCCGGCAATCGTTCACTTCGACCGCAATGGCTTCGGGTATACGCTGAACCGCGAATCCGGCGAACTGCTCGTCGCGCAGAAGTACGATCCGGCGGTGAACTGGGCCGATAGCGTCGATATCAAGAGCGGCTTGCCAATTCGCAACGCAAGCTATTCGACGCAACAGGCCGGTCCCGATCACAACGTAAAGGGTATCTGTCCCGCGGCGCTCGGCTCGAAGGACCAGCAGCCTGCCGCATTCGATCCGAACTCGAGTCTCTTCCTCGTGCCGACGAATCATGTCTGCATGGACTACGAGCCGTTCCAGGTCGACTACGTTTCCGGTCAGCCGTTCGTAGGCGCAACGCTCTCGATGTTCCCCGGCCCGAACGAAAACGGCTCGATGGGCAACTTCATCGCGTGGGATGCGGCCAAGGGCAAGATCGCCTGGTCCAAGCCGGAGCGGTTCTCGGTGTGGTCCGGCGCGCTCGCGACGGCAGGCGGCGTCGTGTTCTACGGAACGCTCGAAGGGTATATCAAGGCGGTGCGCATCAAGGACGGCAAGGAGCTGTGGAAGTTCAAGACGCCGTCCGGGATCATCGGCAACGTGTTCACGTACCAGTATCAGGGCAAGCAGTACGTAGGCGTTTATTCGGGCATCGGCGGCTGGGCTGGCATCGGCATGGCTGCGGGTCTGGAGAAGTCGACGGAAGGCCTGGGCGCGGTAGGCGGGTATCGTGAACTCGCCAAATACACGGCGCTGGGCGGCACGCTCTTCGTGTTCGCCATCCCGAGTTGATTCGGTATCCGTAGTAAGTATGCGCGACGGCACGCGGTGCCGTCGCGCAGAATCACCCTCATCGAAAAAATGGTCAAGGAGACAAGCGCATGAAAGGCCGATCAATCTTGGTACTGTCGATAGCGCTCGTGGCGTCGTCCGCTCCGTTTGCCCAGACCGACCCAGGGCAAATGAAGCCGGTGGCGTACAAGGTCGTCGACGGCAACAAGGTCGACAACGATACGTTGCAGGGTTGGCGTACGTGGCGTGCGCTCGCTTGCGAACGTTGTCACGGGGCGAAGCAGGAAGGTCTGGTCGGCCCCTCGCTGGTCGATGCCTTCAAGACACTCGACAAGAACGAATTCCATCGGACGGTGTTTGGCGGACGTGTCGAAAAGGGCATGCCCGACTTCAGCGCCAGTCAGATGATGCAAAAGAATTGGGAGAATCTGTTCGCCTATCTGAAGGGGCGTTCAGACGGCAAGATCAATCCGGGCGACTTGCAGGCGATCGATGCGAAATGACGACATTGCACGCTCGGCTACGAGCCGTTATGCCGGCGTTCGATGAACGCGTTCAATCCCGGAGGGTTCATGTCTCAACGTGACGCAAGCCGCACCGCGTGGTTCCGGCCTTTCAGCGCACTGCTTGCGGCGCTTGCGGCAAGCGCTGCTTTTGCACAGGGCGCGGGCGGACCGCCGCCTGTTCTGCCGAACAACGACGGCGCGGACGGCGTGCTGCGCGTGTGCGCAGACCCCAACAACATGCCTCTCTCGAACGAGAAGGGAGATGGTTTTGAAAACAAGATCGCGAGCCAGATGGCAAGCGATTTCGGTTACAAGCTCGAATACACGTTCTATCCGCAGCGCATGGGCTTCGTGCGGAATACGCTTCGCCAGAAAGTGCCGGATACCGAACGCTATAAGTGCGATTTGATCATCGGCGTCCCCAAGGGCTATGAACTCACCGCGACGACGCGGCCTTATCTCCACTCCACTTACGCGATGGTGTTCCCCAACCGTCCCGAGTACGCGAGCATCAAGACGCCAGCGGACCTGATGAACCTGCCGCCCGATCAGCTCAGGAAAATGAAGCTGGGCATCTTCGTCAAGAGCCCGGCCGTGGATTGGCTGCTAAGAAATAATCTTATCGAGCAGGCGGTGTCGTATCAGGGGCAGAGCGGCGACCCTGAAGCGTTTCCCGGCGAGATGATCGAGCACGACCTCACGCAGGGCAATGTCGATGCGGCCTTCGTCTGGGGACCGATTGCGGGATACTTCGTGAATCGTTCGGAAAACAAAGTAAGACTCGTACCATTCCAGCCGCAGCCGGACATTCGCTTCGACTTCGAGATATCAATGGGCGTGCGCTATGGCGAGAAGGCATGGCGCGACAAGGTCGATAACTGGATCGCATCCAATCAGCCGAAGATCGATCAGATATTGACGAGCTATCAGGTTCCATTGCTGCCCTTGCAGCCGATGCAACCGGCGCAGGCACAATGAGAGCCGCGTACGCGGTGTGGCTTCGCGCGCTGATTGCCGCTTGCGCGATTGGCGCTTCATCGACCGGCGCCTTCGCCGCCGCTCCGGCGGCCGCATCCGCGCCGGGCTCGGAGATCGCGCACGCAGAGCGGCTGCTGTTCATGCAGTCGCATATGAGCGGCGTGGAGCCGCAAACCGAGCTCGACTACGCCGTCGATTACTCGGGTCCACCTGCCAAGGTTAGCGATACGCTGCGCGTGCTCGTCATGAGTCCCGGCAACAACAAGAACGACGCGCGTGTGACGGATCGCACCGGCAGCGTGGACGTGCCGGGCGGTCTGCCGTGCAATCCGGTAATCATCTATTTCCTGGAGCACGACATTGCGGAGATGGAGCAATTGACTGGCGGACAGCGACGCTATTTCCAGCAGCGCATGCGCCTCGCGCTTGCAGCAGGCCCGGCGATTACGCCCGTATCCAACGATGCGCTCGGCAACGGCAAGCACGTCAATGTGCGGCAGATCGTGATTCAACCGTATCTCAACGATCCTAACGCAGAGCGTTTTGCGCAATACACAGGCAAGCGCTATACATTTGTGATCGCGGACGACGTGCCAGGCCGTGTCCTGATGATCCGGAGCGAAGTGCCGGGCGCAGGCAATGACTTTGCGCATCCGCTGCAGAAGGAGACCATTGCTTATCAAGGCGCGCTCAAGAACATAACGCCGCCAGCAGGGCCGCCCGTCAAGGCGGGAAACGTACCGCGCGCCAGCCGGTGATCTCTTCTTCTTAGCGGATCGCGCATGAACTTCGTCCGCTCGCTCACGCTTCGCCAGCTTCAGATCTTCGTGATTACGACGCGCTGTCCGAGCTTCGCACGGGCAGCGGAAGAATTGCATCTCACGCAGCCTGCGGTCTCGATGCAGATCAAGCAACTCGAAGATGCCATCGGCTTGCCGCTCTTCGAGCGCGTGGCGCGCCGTCTTGCGCTGACAGAAGCCGGCGAACGATTGCAGCATCACGCGAGCCGTATCCTCGGAGAAATAAAGGACGCGGAAGACGCGATGATGTCGCTCACGCAAGCGGATAGCGGCTCGATTGCGGTGAGCATCGTCAGTTCTGCGACATACTTTGCGCCCAAGCTGCTTGCGCTCTATTCGCAGCAGTATCCCAAGGTCAACGTGCAGTTCTCAGTGGGCAATCGCGAGACCTTGCTCAGGCTTTTGCAGGACAACGCAACGGATCTTGCGATCATGGGGCGTCCGCCGCCTGAACTGGGCACGACGGCAGAGCCGCTCGCGTGGCATCCGCATGTGATCGTCGCGCCGCTTTCGCATCCGTTGCGGCATGCGCGAGGCTTCGACTTGCAGGAACTGGCCCACGATACCTTTCTTCTACGCGAGCCGGGGTCGGGCACGCGCGCTGTAGCGGAGCACGTGTTCAGGCAGAACCTCTTCGTTCCATCGCGCAGCGTCACACTGGGAAGCAACGAAACCATCAAACAGGCCGTGATGGCCGGCATGGGCGTAAGCCTCATTTCATTGCATACGCTCGGGCTCGAATTGCGCACGGGTGAAATTGCTGTGCTGGACGTGAACGGCATGCCAGTCGACAGGACTTGGCAACTCGTCCATTCGCGTTCGAAGCAGCTTTCGCCTACCTGTCTGGCGTTTCGTCGTTTCCTGCTGGAACATGCCGAGCCGTTTCTCGAACGCGAATATGCGCAATTCGGCTTGCTCCGCTCAAAGCGGCTGGCCGATGCGGAAAGCGCCCGATGACTGCCGCATCGCTTGCGCGCGCGTTGACGCTCTTTGCGATTTTCATCGCGCATGCGAAGGCGCAGCCCGCGTTTGCCGTGCAGCAGATCGCACCGGGCGATTATGTGCATCGCGGTCAGGATGATGTCGCGACCGCTGCAAACAAGGGCGATATCGCCAACGTCGGCTTTATCGTAGGGTCGCGCTGCGTCGCGGTGATCGATACGGGCGGCACGCTCGCGGAAGGCCGCGCCCTTCGCGACGCAGTGCGCAAGGTCACTTCGCTGCCGGTGTGCTACGTCATCAACACGCACATGCACCCGGACCATATCTTCGGCAACGCAGCATTCAAACAGGATAACCCGAAGTTTGTGGGCAGCGCGAAACTGGCGCAAGCGGAGGGCATGCGTGCGGACAATTACTTACGCGCACTGAATCGGGAACTGGGCGATGCCGCCAAGGGAAGCGAAATCATTCCGCCGACTGACACCGTCGACGGGAGTGCCGATCTCGATTTGGGCGACCGCGTATTGAAGCTGCAAACGTGGAAAACAGCGCATACCAACAACGACATGACGGTATACGATGAGAAGAGCGGCACGCTCTGGCTCGGCGATCTTCTCTTCGTGCGATGTATTCCCGTGGTCGATGGAAGCGTCGTTGGCTGGCTGGACGACATCGCTCGCATTAAGCAGATGAATCCGCGCCACGTCGTGCCGGGGCACGGTCCACTCGATGCTCCGTGGCCCCAGTCGCTGGAAACAGAAGAACACTATCTCGCGGAATTGGCGCACGATGTGCGTGCGGCCATCAAGCGGGGCGAGACGATTCAACAGGCAGTAGATACCGTTGGCGTCGACCAGCGCGACAAGTGGCTGTTATACGAGATCTATCATCGCCGCAATGTGACGGCGGCGTATGCCGAACTCGAATGGGAGCAGTAGCAGCACAGGAGGGACATCATCATGATCGAATCGCCTGACGATACACGCGGGCATTCCGCAGTGTTTGCGCTCCTGGCGTCGCTCGCATTGCTTGCGCCTTGCATGACGCAAGCGGCGCAGCCCGACGACGATCCCGACAAGGTCGCGCGCTGGATCGATTTCAGGGAGGGCGCATTCAAGGGCCGCACAGTGGATGCGCACGGCGACGCCGTCATCAAGCTCGATGCTCCAGTGCGCGCAGCCGATGCAGCGGTGGTTCCCATTGCAATCAGCGCGCAGTTTCCTCAAACGCCGACCCACTACATCAAAAAGATTTATCTCTTCATCGACGAGAATCCCGAGCCGTATGCAGGGTCCTTCGAGTTCACGCCCGAGTCGGGGCTTGCAAGCATCGAAACGCGCGTGCGCGTGGAAGACTATACGTTCATGCGCGCCATCGCCGAAACGAACGACGGGCATCTCTATAGCGCAGTGCGTTTCGTGAAGGCATCCGGTGGATGCTCGGCGCCAGCGGATAAGGACGACGGCGTCGCTGAACGCGCGGCGGGCGCCGTGCGCCTGCAGGCAGAGGGCAAAGCGGTCGCCGGCAAGCCGGAACTTGCGCAAGTGATGGTGCGCCATCCGAATCGCACCGGCATGGCAATGAATCAAATCACGCGCAACTACGCAACCGCATACTTCATTCGAAAGGTGGCCATTACGTATGCGGACAAACCGGTGATGACGGCTAACGTCAATTTCTCTATCAGCGAGAATCCGAACTTCCGCTTCTACTTCGTGCCGGGCGGCAATGGCGAACTCAAGGCGCATATCGAGGACACCAAGAACAAGCACTTCGAAGGCGCCGTCGCAATCGAGGCGCAAGCCGCCGGGCAAGCGTCGGCAATGAAATGACGCGGCGCTGCGCGAAGCTGCTTATCGGAGCGTTGCTTATCGCATCCGTGACATTGACCAGCTTCGCGATGGCGGCGCTTGCGGGCATGCCTGCGCCCGTCGCCATCGCGCCGGGCGTGTATGCGTTCATCGGCACCGGCGATGCTGTTGCACCTGCGAATCATGGCATCGTCGCGAATAATGGCTTTATCGTGGGCACGAGCGGGGTGACGGTGATCGATACGGGTCCGTCATATCGCTATGGACGGGCGATGATCGAGGCGATTCGCAAGGTAACGCCGTTGCCCGTGAAGCTCGTCATCATCACGCACCAGGCGCCGGAATTTGTCTTTGGTGCGGCGGCGTTCCACGATGAGGACGTGCCCATACTCGCGCATGTGCGCACCGCGCAGTTGATACGGGAACGGTGCTCCGTTTGCCTTGCGAATCTGCGCAAGATGCTCGGTGAAGACGAAATGGCGGGCTCGCGCGTGACGGTGCCCAATCGAACGATCGATGGCACGACCGAAATAGATAGCGGTGGACGCAAGCTCCAGTTGCTGCACTTCGGCCCGGCGAGTACGCCCGGAGATCTCGCGGTTCTCGATCCTCAAACCGGCGTGCTGTTTGCGGGCAGCCTCGTTTCTAATGGCCGCATTCCGGAACTGCGCAACGAGCAGATACCGGGCTGGCTCGGCGCGCTGGAGAACCTTCGCGGGCTCGATCTCAAGACGGTCGTGCCCGCGTTCGGCGCACCTCTGCACGGCGATGACATCACGCAGACAGGCGTTTATCTGCGTGAACTCGATGCATCGGTGAAGCGGGCCTATAAAAACGGCATGGGATTGACGCAGGCCATGCATACGGTTCAGGTACCGGCCTTTAGCAACTACAAACTCTATGAAACGGCGCAGCCGCAAAATGTGCAGCGCATTTACCTTCAGTTGGAAAAGCAGTAGCGCGTTCCCTTAACAACAGTCAATACCAGTCAAGGAGACACAAGATGGCCAAGCTCGTCGCGCTTTACAAGACCCCGTCGGACAAGCAGGCGTTCGATGCCCACTACACTTCGACGCATGCGCCCCTCGCCAAGAAAATGCCCGGTCTCAAGCGCTATGAGATGAGCACAGGGCCGGTTGCGGTGGCGCAAGGCGATTCGCCGTATTACCTCGTTGCGCTGCTGGATTTCGATTCGCTCGATGCAATCAGGTCCGCGCTCGAATCGCCCGAAGGCCAGGCGACGGCTGGCGATCTGTCCAACTTCGCGCAGGCAGGCGTCGAGCTTCTGATGTTCGATACCAGGGAAGCCTGAGCGTAAGTCAACGTGACGCGCCCGAGTCCGGCATGTCATCGGATTCGACTTCCGGATCGGGCACGCTCAAATCCTCCCGCCGATGATTGATGACGAGGAACACAGCCATCAGGACCAGGAAGCCGGCGACCAGTATTGTCGCGTTGAGAAAGACGCGTTCATAGCCCAGTTCCGCCACGTCGATGAACCAGTATGGATAGAAGTCCGAAGAACTGCCACGCCATAGGGTGACGAATAGATAGCATAGCGGATAGACGAGCCACAGCGCGCATCGTCGCCAGGAAAGATGAAAGCGTGGCACGAACAAAAGCCAATATAAAGCGGAGAGAGCGGGCACGACGGTATGCAGCGATTCATTGACGAGCGCGCGATACCCCGATGGCGTCCATAAAAAGCGCAACAGCGCGTTATAAGCGATGCCGACGAACACCACATAGACGACGACCGCAGTCACCACCGTGGGGCGACGGAAAAAGCGCGCGAGCGGCGCCTGCGTTCGCGTGGCGACACACGTAAAGCAGATCGCCGTAAGCAGCACCGTAAGGTTGGTCAGGTAGCTGCCCATGCGCGCAATGCCTTCGATAACCGTCATGCCGCGTCCCAGCGATCGCGCGATGGTGAGATCGGTTTGCGCGGCAATGGCGAGCCACGCGATCATTGCGATAGCCGCTGACAAGGCTAGCGACGCGGTGCTTGGCGTATGAAGCGGCAATTCGGGCGAGTGCCGAGGAGAGTTGTGTTGTGGCGTTGACATGGAGCCATTTTATCGGCGCACGGGTCTCCTTGCTGCGCGTTCATTTGGTCGGAAGATCCGCGCTCAAAGATGAGGACGCTCGGCGATGGCCCTAGGCATGGTAGGGGACGG
>Ga0308173_10000213_pt1 | contig 22029 bp, 12 predicted proteins | sample PhyPR1_FD_203716 | JGI IMG/M metagenome (GOLD analysis project Ga0308173, IMG submission 203716) | Soil microbial communities from UC Gill Tract Community Farm, Albany, California, United States - DLSLS.P.R1 | ecosystem: Environmental > Terrestrial > Soil > Agricultural land | place: USA... | reverse complement strand
GATTCTTGAGGCACGTGCCGCACATAGGCATGCATGCGCATGAGGGCGCGGCGGCTCGCCCGAAACCATCGCTTTGGAACAGATTCAATGTGGCTTTCAATCGAGGATTTAACGCTCTGCTCAACTTCTATGAGGCTTGGGTGAGGCAGGCGTTGCGGCGACCTGGTCTGACCGTGGTTGCACTTTCCGCTCTGTTTCTATTGAGCTTTGCCATTTACCCCTTCCTGGGTATCGCTTTTTTCCCGCAAACCGATGCAGGGCAGTTCACGATAAATCTGAAAGCGCCGACAGGGTCGCGCTTGGGAGTGACCGATCAGTATGTGGCCAAGGTGGAAGATTTGATTCGCCAAACGCTGGGGCACGATTTCAAAATGGTGGTCTCGAACGTCGGGATGGTAGCGGGATTTTCGGCGCTATACACGAGCAATTCAGGCCCCTACACCGCGACCGTCCAGGCTGAACTTGCGGATGGACACCAGGTCAGCAGTTTCGAATATATGGAGCGGGTTCGAAAAGCAATCGCTTCTAAATTTCCGGAACTGCGGACGTTCGTGCAGAGCGGCTCGATGGTGGACGCGACGCTGAATTCCGGAATGCCCGCTCCCATCGATGTGCAGGTGACCGGACGAAATCTTCAGCAGGATTATGACACCGCCCAGGAACTTGCAGCCAGCATCCGGCGGTTGCAGGGCGTTGATCAAATCTATATACCACAAGATCTCGATTACCCAGCCGTGCAGTTGAATATTAACCGCGTGCATGCGGCCGAACTCGGGCTTTCCCAGAAGGACATTGTGGATAACGTCATCACAGCTCTCAATTCGAACGTGATGATCGCTCCGAATTACTGGCTGGACGAAAAAACCGGGAACGATTATTTTCTATCGGTTCAATACCGGGAGCACGGGCGATCCGCGATCCACAGCTTCATCGATCTGAAAGGCATTCCGCTAAAAGCGCCGAATGCAAAGGAGCCGACAACGCTGGATACGGTGGTTAGCCTGCGACACACACAAACTCCGACGGAGGTAGATCATTACCAGATCCAGAGGGAGGCCGACGTGTATGTAACGCCGCAGGGTGAAGACCTGGGCAGGTTATCGAGCGCCATTGACAAGATTGTTGCCGCCGCAAAAATTCCGGGTAACGTGCGGGTTAACTTGCGCGGGATGGTGCTGGGCATGCGCGAGTCCTTCAAGAGCTTCGGGTTCGGCTTCATTCTTGCGGCGGCGCTTCTATACCTCATCTTGGTTGCGCAATTTCGATCGTTCATCGATCCCTTGCTGATCATGCTGGCGATTCCGATGGGCTTCATCGGTGTATTTGTGATCCTTCTGCTTACCGGGACAACGCTGAATGTGATGTCGCTGGTGGGCGTACTGATGCTGATTGGGGTCGCCGGATCGAACAGTATCCTGATTGTTGATTTCGCACACAAGCTGGAGCAGCAAAATCTGCCGGTAAGCGATGCGGTGATTACCGCCTGCCGCGTGCGCCTACGCCCGATTTTGATGACATCGCTGGCGACGATCATCGGTATGCTTCCGATGGCGCTAAAGTTTGGAACGGGTTCCGAGCAGTATGCTCCGATGGCGCGAGCCATTATCGGGGGCCTGACATCATCCGTCATTCTGACTGTGTTCATCGTGCCGGCTGCCTACTTGCTGGTTTATGGCCGAAGGCAGCATGCGTAGAGCGATAGCCCCAATTGCTCTGACTGCGGTGCTTCTGAGCCCAGCGTTTGCGCAATCGCCTGGGCCCCCGCTGAGTTTACAGCAGGCTCGAGCGATGGCTCTGAAGAATCATCCGCAGGTGCTGGCTGCGCAAGCAGGCTATCTCAGAGCGGATCAATTTATTACTGAAGCGCGATCGGCGTACTACCCGACCATCAATGGCGAAGTTACGGGCGCGCAAGCGAACCTAAGTGCACGGCTTGGCGCCGGCGCGTTGAACGATCCCCGGCTTTTCAATCATTTCGGAACCGGCCTCGCGCTCTCGCAGTTAATTACGGATTCCGGCCGCACCTCTAACTTAGCGGCCAATGCCCGACTTCGATCTCAGGCTAGCCGGATAGACTACCAGGCCACTCGCTACGACGTGATTCTGGGAGTGGATCAAGCCTATTACGAAGTGCTGCTTTCTCGGCAGTTGGTCAGAGTAGCGCAGCAAACCGTCACAACTCGCGGGACCGTAGCGAACCAGGTTACTGAATTGGCGAAGAACAAACTGCGGTCTCAGGTAGACGTGAGCTTCGCGGAAGTCAATTTTGCCGATGCCAAGCTGATGCTGCTGCGCGCGAAGAACCGCTTGCAGAGCGCCTATGCCGCTCTGGCCCAAGCGCTGGGCAGTGAACAGCTCACAGCTTATCAACTCGCCGACCAGCCGATGCCGGCAAATGTTCCGGACGATCCGAAGCCGTTGATTAGCCGTGCCTTTCAAGACCGGCCCGAGTTAGCGAGTTTGCGTCTGGAAACGGAAGCCGATCGGAAGTTTGTCTATGCAGAGCGCGATTTGAAGCGGCCCACCGTGAGCCTGCTTGCCGTAGGAGGCGCTTTGCCCTATATCAAGCCGGGGAATGCGAACGCAAACATACCCAGCGGCTATGAATCGGCAGCGATCAATGTGCAGATTCCTGTTTTTAACGGGCATTTGTTTTCAGCGCGGCGGCAGGCAGCCGAGTATCAGCTTCAGGCGACAGAACAGCGTGCCCGAGACCTGCAGAACCGGATTGCCCGCGACGTGCAAACTTCATGGGAAAATGCACGGACGGCATACGAAGCCATCGGTACGACGCAACAACTCTTACAGCAGGCCAACCTGGCGCTCGATCTGGCCCAAGGCCGATATAAACTGGGACTCGCATCGGTCGTGGAACTCACCCAGGCTCAACTGGCTCAAACGCAGGCCGAAGTAGAGAACGTCAGCGCAAAATATGAGTATCAGGAGGCCTACTCTGCGCTCCAATACACAATCGGCCAGTTGCACTGAGAACGGAACCGCGCGCGTCAGCAAGCGGCAGCATGAGCCATAGAGGAACGCAGACCCGCCGCTTGCTATTAGTGGGCTTCGGCGGGATTCTGCTGCTGCTCGCTATTACCGGGCTGAACGCGGTTTCCGTGCTAAAGGCGATTCAGAGCAGGAACGAACAGATTCGCCAGGACTATGTAAATCGAGAGCGGATTCTTGAACAGCTCAGGTCCGATGTCTATTTGTCGGGAACGTATGTTCGCGATCTGTTGTTGGAGCCAGATCCTGCGCGGGCGGATACGCATCGCAATGAACTGGAGGAGACGCGATCACGTATTAAAGCGATGATCGCGGAATATGCGGGAATTCTGCGCGGAGAAGAGCGCGCGCCATTTCAACAGTTCGAGAGAGAAGTAAGCGCGTATTTTGATTCTTTACGGCCCGCTTTGCAATGGAATGCGGACCAACGGCGCGAGTTGGGTTATGCGTTTATGCAAAACTCGCTTTTGCCCCGCCGAATGGTTATCGTTCATCTGGCTGACCAGATTAGCCGGATTAATCAGAAGCAGTTGGAATCGGGCAATAGACAGGTGGCCGCACTCTTCGCAAGCTTCCGGCGATCTCTGCTTGTACTCTTCCTGGTGACGCTGGCCTGCGGGTTGGTTCTTGCGGCGGGAAGCATGTACCGCATTCTGCGGCTGGAACGGCTCTCCGCCGAGCGTTTTGAAGAAATGGTGCGGACCCGCGCCGCTTTACGTGATCTCTCCGCTCGCCTGGTCGAAGTTCAGGAGACCGAACGCCGGGCGCTATCGCGCGAGCTACACGACGAGGTTGGGCAATCTCTTTCCGCCCTGCTGCTGGCGATCGATAATGTCTCGGCAACGCTGCCGTCCAGCGGTAATCCGGAATCGCGCGTCCAGTTGCATGAGATACGGAGGCTTGCGGAACGAACTGTTACGGTGGTGCGCGATATGTCATTGCTGCTGAGGCCCTCCATGCTCGACGATTTGGGCCTGGTGCCAGCGCTGCAATGGCAGGCTCGCGAGATTTCACGGAACAACAACGTTCGCATCGACGTGCAGGCGGACCTCTCCTCCGAACATCTCCCCGACGAGCACAAGACGTGCATCTACCGGGTGGTTCAGGAGGCTCTGCGAAACGTGACCCGCCACGCGCGAGCAAAATCGGTGCAGATACGGTTGACTCGTCCCGACGGTACGCTGCACCTGACAATACAGGACGACGGGCAGGGCTTCATTCCGGAGAGGGACAAGGGAATGGGTCTGTTGGGAATGCAGGAACGGGTATCGCACCTGCGGGGCGCATTTGAGCTGGTATCGCGCCCAGGCAAAGGCACGGTAATTAATGTCGAACTTCCGCTGGCAGACGGTCAAGGATAGAGAAAGTGCTGCGTATCATTCTCGCGGACGACCACACGATTCTTCGCAACGGGCTGAGGCTGCTGCTGGAGCGGCAGCCGGATCTGGCAGTGATTGGAGAGGCGGGCAACGGCCGCGAAGCGATTGATCTTGCGGAGCGCGAGCAGCCGGATGTAGTGATCATGGACATCGCCATGCCGGTCTTGAATGGCATTGAGGCGGCTCAGAGAATCAGTTCAGCCCATCCTCGCACGGCCATTATCATATTGAGCGTTCATTCTGACGAAGCCTATATTCTTAGGGCGCTGAAGGCGGGCGCGCGTGGATACCTGCTGAAAGACTCGCCCGAAGGGGATTTGATTCAAGCGGTGCACGCGGTTGCATCCGGTAAGGCGTTCTTTAGCCCGGCTGTCAGCAAAGTCTTGGCCGAGGACTATGTGCGACAAGTCAGACAACATGGCCTGGAAGATCCTTATGACCTGCTTACAGCCAGAGAGCGCGAACTGCTGCAGTTAATTGTCGAGCTGAAGCCGACCAAAGAGATTGCCGATCTTCTAAATCTCAGTCCACACACGGTCGACACACACCGCGGGAATTTGATGCAGAAGCTGAATGTACACAGCATTCCGGAATTGATCCTGTATGCGGTCCGTAAGGGGATTGTCCAGTAGGCGGGATCAAATATTACGCTCGATCGGCGTAGAATCGAGCATCTACGGTAATATGCGCCGCATAATCCTGATTGTTGCCGCCCTTGTCGCCCTGGTGATCATCGTGTTTGTTGTTGCGGTCAGCTTGTTGAACGTGAATAAGTTCCGGCCGCGGATCCAGGCTGAGCTGGAAAGTAGGCTGGGCCGCCCGGTCACGCTGGGCGAACTCCACTTGCGCATTTTCCCGCTATCGCTTCGGGTTGACGGATTGACCATCGGACAGGCGCCGGGCTGGACACCTCAGCCACCGTTCGCGACAGCGAAGGAAGTCTACGCGAGCGCGGGGCTGTTCTCTTTGCTTCGGGGCCAGCCAAATATTAAGGATCTGACGCTGGATCAGCCGCAGATCGAGCTGATTCGAAACGCGCAAGGCATTTGGAACTTTTCCAGCATAGGAACAGGCGGGAATACGGCGGGGGCAGGTGGAAATGCACCGACGCCGAAGCAGGCAGGGAACAAGGAACAAGAAGGGCAGGGGCCGGCGGTGAGCTTTAACCAGCTCACGATTAACGACGGGCAGGTGGCGGTGACGGACGAGCGCACCAAATCACCGCGAACCGTTTATAACCATATCGATCTAAAAGTGAACGGCTTTGCTCCCGGCAAGCAGTTCGACTTCGATCTGGCCGCGCATTTTCCCGGCCGCGGCAAGGAGTTGTTGGCCTTCAGCGGAAAGGCCGGGCCGCTTGGCGCGGCGGATGGCGGATTATTTCCGGTAAGCGGTCACATCTTAATCCAGGAGGTTTCGCTGGCGGGGCTCAACAGCTTCGCCGCGGGCGCGATTCCGGCCAATACGGACGGAGTCCTTTCGGGCGATGCGATGTTGAATTCTCAGGGTGAGGATCTTGCCTGCAAGGGGACTCTCAAGCTGGAAAACGCCGTGATCCGCGGCGCGAAGGTCAACTATCCGGTTGATGCGCAGTACGATCTGAGCATGAACCGGAAGCAGGACCAGGTCCAGATCCGGTCTGGTTCCGTTAAACTTGGGCCTACAGCGGTTTCGATCGCCGGAACAATGAACTCCGGGGTGACTCCTGCGGCGCTCAACCTCCGGCTCAACACGGCCAATGCCTCTATTACGGAACTTTCGCGATTAGCGAGTGCGTTCGGGGCGGGCTTTAATGCAGATAACCAGGTGAAAGGATCCGTTAGCGCGGATCTGGGAATTACGGGTACGACCAAGGTTCCACAGGTGCAAGGAAAGCTTTCCGCCAGCAGCATTCAGGCGCAGGGACTGGTTCTGAACAACGCCCAGGCAACGGCCAGCATGAATAATGGAGTCGTGGTGCTGTCTCCCATGACCGCGGGCCTGTTTGGTGGTCAAGGGAATGGCGCGATCAGCGTCGATACCAGGCCGGCCCATCCGCTGTGCTCGGTGAAGACGAACCTATCCGGAGTTGATACGAACGCTTTACTGTCGGCGCTTACCTCTTTGAAAGATACTCTTTACGGAAGCCTGGTAGGTAATGCTGACCTGAGTTTTGCGGTAGGTCCAAGCACGGATATCGCCCGAACCATGAACGGCACGTTGAATTTCAACGTGACAAACGGTCAGCTCAAGAACATCAATATACTGAGTGAACTGTCAAAGGTGGGCCGCTTCTTGAATGGCGCTCCTGCAGCCGGCGGCTCAGGAACGGCGCTGCAGAAGTTTTCCGGAACTTTGGATGTCAGGAACGGAATTGCCACTACGAACAACCTGATTGCAACTCTAAAAGAAGGCTCTCTCTCGGCTATCGGTTCGCTCAACCTTGTGAACCAGGGAATCAACTTGCATATGACCGCAGTGTTAGCGAAATCCACAAGTTCAGCCGTCGGCGGTACTGGAATCGGCGGCTTCCTGAACACTGCGCTGGCCAATAACCAGGGTGAACTGGTGGTGCCGGTGTTGGTTACCGGAACCACAGCGCATCCAGTCTTTGCACCTGACGTAGAGGCAATTGCGAAGATGAAAGTAAATCACCTCTTACCTACTACTAGCGATCCATCTAAGTTGAATAGCGGGATAGTCGGCTCTGTGCTCGGTGGAATACTCGGGCAATCGTCCACGCAGCAGAAGAATAAGAAACAACCGAGCCCGCTTGATTCGTTATTCAAGCAATTGGGAAAGAAGAAACAACCGCAGTAAGTACTATAAGTACTGGTTTCTGGTTGCCGATATGTCCGTTGAATGTTCAACGGACGTCTCCGCAACCCAGCTACTTACCCTTCAACTGCTGACTGCCAATCTAACCGGAAAACCCCTAAGCTCTCAACTGTTCTCGTGTGGAGTACGGTGCTCTCACTGGCGGGCGGAATGTGTTCGGCCGAGGTGTCCAGATCCTCACAAGATTTCGGATCTGTTGCCGTTGGAGGAGTTTCGACGCCGGCCTCCATGGTGTATCAGTTTGCCGGACTCGCGACGGCACCGAATGCGTCGATAACTGGCAGCGCCGATTTCGCTATCGCCGGAAAGCTCAGTTGCGGCGATCCCAATAACTGCACTGTTGCTGTCACCTTTTCTCCTCATATGCCAGGGTTGCGCAAAGGCAGCATCGTCTTGAAGGACAGCGTATCCAGCGCAGTGCTGGCTGTTACGCCGCTTGTGGGTACTGGTGTGGCTCCGCAGGCGAGCATTACACCGGGGATGATTTCCTCAGTGATCGGTCCAGGCAATGGGCAGGCGAATGGGGTTTCGGTGAAAGGTCCCGCATCGGTTGCCGTCGATCCGGCCGGTAACATCTTCGTTGCAGATGCTTCGGCAAATGCGGTTTTCAAATACACCGCGACAACTGGTCAGCTAACCATCTTTGCCGGAACGGGCACACCTGGGTATAGCGGAGATTTTAAACGTGCAAGCACGGCCATGCTGAACGCCCCCAGCGGTATTGCACTCGACAATGCCGGCGATGTGTATATCGCGGATACGGGCAACAATGTGGTGCGCATGGTGGACGCGAACACGCAAGTGATCACGTCCGTTGCCGGAGGCGGCAGCAATTACGGCAATGACGGCCTAGGTGATGGAGGACTAGCAACGGGCGCCGCGTTAGTGGGACCGACTGCGGTCGCCGTAGACCGCGCCGGTAACATATACATCTCCGATACAGGCAACAACCTGGTTCGAAAGATCGATACAACGGGAGTTATAACGGTCGTGGCCGGCTCAACCCCGGGCATGGCATCAACGCCGGGAATCGACGGACTTGGTGATGGCGGTAGCGCCACGACGGCGGTATTGATGAAACCCTCCGGTCTGGCTGTGGATGTTGCAGGAGTGCACCTCTACATCGCAGATACAAATGACAACGAGGTTCGTGTAGTTGATCTGACAAAGAAGCAGATCACTTTACTGGCAGGAACCCCGGGTGCGCCAGGAGGCTTTCAGGGGGACGGCTCCTTAGCCGCATCGGCGGAATTGAATGCGCCGAAGGCGGTTGCGCTAGACGCAGCCGGCAATCTGTACATTGCCGATTCGAATAATCACGCGATCCGCAGGGTTGACGCAATCTCTGGGACGATTACAACCGTCGCGGGCATGAAGAACGAGGTTGGCTACACTGCCACTGGATTTGCAAACACGGCTCCGTTGAACCTTCCAATTGGTCTGGTGCTGGATCCAGCAGGCTCGCTGTATATCGCGGATTCCGGAAATTCGGCCGTCCAACGAATAACAATGAGCGGCGAATCCTATCACCTGGCCGATACTCCCGTGGGCCGCGTCAGTCCCACTCAGACAATTACTGTTGTAAACACTGGTAACGCGGACCTTTCGATTTCTGGCGTTGGCATTCCAGCAAGTTTCATCCAGCTACCATCGGGAACAGGAAACGATTGTTCGGCTTTGATGGCTTTGCATTCTGGAGCGAGTTGCCAGATTGCGTTCGCATTTGCGCCCGCCGCTGTCGGAAGCGTGTCTGGAAATCTTGTCTTGCGTGACAACGCGCCGGATAGTCCATCGCAAACTGTGGGGCTTTCCGGCTCCGCTATTTTATCCTCTTCCGGGAGTGTTCAAACTGCGAACAGCGGATTTGCGACGAACGCCGCTACAGCCGCTATTCCGGTGGGGCCGCTGAGCACGACGACCCTCAGTTTTGGCAACCAGGCGCAATGGACGTCGGGTCTGCCACAGGCAATTACGTTCTCAAATTCCGGGTTGGTTTCTGATGTCATCCGTTCCATCGCCATTACGGGTGCAAACGCGAGCGATTTCAACCAAGTCAATACGTGTGCCCCCTCGGTGCCGTCCGGCGCAGGCTGCACGATTACCGTGACATTTACGCCGTCTACTACGGGTGCTGAGAGCGCATCGCTGGTAGTCACTTCGTCCGATTCCGGCTCGCCTTACACGGTGGCACTGAGCGGAAGCGGTGCGAGTGGAGGCGTTTGGCCGTTCGGCGCTCTACGCGCGCTCACGGTTCTTCACGCTCAAGTTCCAAATTCGGATCAAACGAACTTTCCGGTACTGGTGAGCGGCATATTTCCATGGCTGGCATCGGCGGCAAACGGCGGTAGTGTTCAGAGCGGCGGGGGATATGACATTGTGTTTACGGGCGACGCGAGCGGAAATCAGAAGCTGAACTGGGAGGTAGAAAAATATGATCCAGTGTCCGGGCAATTCATCGCCTGGGTGCTGCTTCCGGTTGTTTCCCATACATCGGATACGACCTTCTATCTCTGGTATGGGAACGCTGCGATTCGAGCAGACCAGTCCAACCCGCAGGGGACTTGGGATAGCAATTTCAGCGGAGTATGGCACCTGGGCGACGGCACAATGCTCGCGGGCTCGGAATCCACTTCAAACGCAAGTACCGCCACAAACAGCGGTGTGGGGGGAATCGCGGGAAGAATTTATGGCGGGGGGAGCTTCGACGGGAAGAGCGGATACATGCAGGTAGCGGATGTTCCTACTCTTGACCTGGACCGAACGGACAGCTTCACGTTTGAATTCTGGATGAATACCAGTCAAACCGCGAACGCTGTATTGCTTGAAAAGTTAGATGCTACAGAAACCGGCTACCAGGTCGCCTTAGTGGGCGGAAATCTCGATTATTATCTGGCGCATGATGCTGTAAACCTCAATAATCTTTCGGTTCACTCCAGCTTTCCGATAAACGACGGAACGTGGCACCACGTTGCGCTGACCTATAGCGGAACATCCAACACAAGCGGTGTTGGCATGTATATAGATGGGAATCGGAATCCGTTCATTATCAACCGGGATAACTTGACCGCAAGTTTCGCAAACAGCGACCCTCTCGATTTTGGACGACGCCGGTTTAGCGATAGCATTTACTTCAACGGATTGCTGGATGAGATCCGCATCTCTAAAGGGGTCGCCCGGTCCGCAGACTGGATCAAAGCGGAGTACAACAACCAGAACAACCCGGCGGCCTTCTTGAGCTTCGGGGCTGAAATGACGCCGGCGCAGGTCTCGCTCAACCCTGCAAGCGTGAGTTTTGGAAACCAGGCAATTGCAACCCCATCGCCATCTCAGGCTGTGACGTTGTCGAACCCGGGCAGCGTGCCCCTCGTACTCGGGGGTATCTCGATTACCGGCGTCAATGCACTGGATTTTGCCCAGACAAATAACTGCGGTTCCGTTCTGATGGCGGGAGCGAGCTGCACCATCTCCATCGTTTTCACTCCGTCGGCGGCCGCAGTTGAGACGGCAACCCTGAATGTCGCCAATGCAGCATCAACTGTTCCGCAAACGACGTCTCTCTCAGGTACCGGCTGTATTCCAACTCCGGGCGGATCGGTCAGCGCCACGAGCGTCGATTTCGGAAATCAGCCCCAATGGACATCTGCAAGCCAGACCGTCATCTTCTCGAATCCAGGGACCGCTCCGAACCCGATCGCGTCAATCCATCTGTCAGGCGTCAACGCGAGCGACTTCAAGCAGACGAGCACGTGCTCAATGCCTGTTCCCGCCGGGGGCAATTGTACGATTTCAATCGCCTTCACGCCATCTACCAGCGGAACTGAAACTGCTTCGATGACGATCAATACCGCGGATTCCGCTTCTCCTTACACGGTTACCGTAACCGGGAGAGGCATCGGCGGCGGATGGCCATTTGGCTTTCAACGGACATTCAGCGTGGTTCACACACAGGTTTCAAATTCCGACCAGACAAACTTTCCGGTACTGGTGAGTGGCACATTTCCCTGGCTGGCATCTGTAGCGAATGGCGGCAGGGTGCGAAGCAGCGCCGGTTACGATATTGTCTTCACGGCCGATGCGGCGGGAGACCAGAAGCTGAATTGGGACATAGAGAAGTACGACCCGGCTACCGGTCAGTTCATCGCCTGGGTGCTGCTTCCGGCGGTCTCGCACAGCGTCGATACGCCGTTCTACATGTGGTACGGGAATGCCGCAATAACCTCCGATCAGTCGAACCAGCAAGGCACCTGGGATAGTTTCTTCAGTGGCGTGTGGCACCTGGCCAGCCTGCAATCCGCTAACGATTCCAGTTCGTATGCCGAGAGCGGAACCAATAATGGAACCGCGGCAATCGCCGGAAAGATTGGCGATGGCGGAAACTTCAATGGAAGCAAAGCCTACCTCGAAGTGGGGGACTCTCCGGCTCTCGATCTCGACAGGACCGACAGCTTCACGTTCGAGTTCTGGATGAATTCCTCGCAAAAGACGAACGGCGTCATGCTGGAAAAGCTCAGCGTTACCCAGAGCGGCTATCAAGTCGCCTTAGTTAATTCATATCTCGATTACTATCTGTGCCATGACTATGCGACGCACAATAATCTCTCCGTGCACTCAAGCTTTTCTGTGAATGACGGGAGATGGCACCATGTGGTTGTGACGTATAACGGAACCTCCAGCACGAGCGGCATGAATATGTACATAGATGGATCCCGCAACACTTTCGTGGTCAACCGGAATAACCTGAGTGCTGGATTTGGTAACTCAAACTCGCTGGATTTCGGGAGACGCCGGTTTAGCAATGATATATATTACAGCGGTTTACTGGATGAAATCCGCATTTCGAAAGGCATCGTGCGCTCGGCGGATTGGGTTAAGACCGAGTACAACAACGAAAGCGATCCGTCCAGCTTCATAAGTGTTGGATCTGAAATGAGCATGCCGCAGGCGGTATTGAGCACCCAGAGCTTGGATTTTGGGATTCAAACCGTTGCCACCAGCTCGCCCGCACAGACGGTGACGCTCTCTAATGCAGGTGGTCTGCCCCTTGCTATCAGCAGCATTTCCGTAACCGGCACGAATCCTGACGATTTTGCGCAGAGCAGCGACTGCCCTTCTGTTCTGGGAGGAGGCGTCAGTTGTACCGTTACCGTCACTTTCACGCCGTCTGTCGCTGTGGCTGAAAATTCAACAATTTCCATTGTGGATGCCGCGAACGGCTCGCCTCACTTGATTGCGTTGAGCGGTACAGGCAAGAACCCCACAGCGGCCGGTCTGAAAGTCAATAGCGGCTCAATGGTGGTGAACACGTCCGCGAGTTATGCACAAATTAACGGTACGGTGACATTCACCTCAAACCGACCCGTAAACTGGTCACTCGCGCCAGGCAGTTCCGGGACTCTGAGCGTCGTCAATAACACACATGCGGTTTATACAGCTCCAGCCTCGATTCAGAATCAGAACATCCTGGCCGGATGCCCGGTGCTGCCCAACGACTCCGTATTCAATACCCGGATCGATAATCTCCCGGTCAATCCGAACAATGCTAACTGGACCAACCCGGTAAATAGCGGGACAAACGGAGTCGGCTTTGACATAGCGTGGGGAATCAGTATTGCCGATAATAGCGTTCCTTTGACGAATGAGTCGTTCTATTACACGACAGGCTACAACGGGCCTTGGCTGATTCCCTCGACGCCGAACCTCAAGCGTGAAAACGGCACCTGGGTCAGCGATCAGAACGGCTCAGATCACCACATATTGGCCGTGAACAAGGATACCTGCCAGTTCTGGGAAGTGTACAACAATTACTTTACGCCCCGGGTCGCGAATGGAAGTACATACACGGCTACCAGCGGTTACTCCTACAATGGTCTGAGCTACGGCCTGCCTAACGGTGGATCTACTGATGCTGCCGGCCTGCCGCTGGGCCCACTTACGCTCCATTTAGACGAACTGGAAGCGGGGGCGATTCATCATGCAGTGCGCTTCACGCTGGCCGGCGGCTACATCTTTGCGGATTCCAAGACGGCATTCTGGCCGGCGACAGCTCCCCACTTTGGGAGTTGCTGCACGAACAGCCCACCCTATGGCGCGCGGTTCCGGCTGAAGGCGAGCTTCGACATCTCTAGCTTCAATGCAAAAGCGCAGGTGATTCTGACCGCTCTGAAGCAGTACGGCATGATTCTGGCTGACGCTGGAACAGGGCCGGCCATCACGGTGAGTATGGACTTGAGCCGTGATCCGGCTGCGCTGGGGGCGCTTGGACAGATCAGCAAAGCGCATATAACGCTGGCGAGTTTTGAAGCTGTGGATGAATCGAGTCTGAAACTGAGTGCCCACTCGAGCGAAGTGAATCCGAATAACGGCTACGTTCAGCCGGCGACTTTCGCGGTAGTGAATGCGACAGACCAGAGTAACTCCAGTGCCCAGATCAATTATCCGATTGCGCTGCAGGGCGTTAATATCGCGCTCCCCGAGCCGGTCTTGTATGTCGCGGCGGGAAGTTACACGGCTCAGCTACCGTGGTGGGTCAACGGCTCCGCAAATCAGAATGTGACGTGGTCTTTGGTGTCGGGCCTCGGTTCCGTTACGCCGGGCGGCCTGTATACGCCGCCATCGTCGGTAGCGAATGCAACGGGGGTGAAGCTACAGGCAACCAGCGCTGCCGATCCGAATGCAACCGTGTTTCAATCCGTTGTCGTTGTGCCGGCCGGTCCGGATGGAGTTATTCGCATCAACTCGGGAGGCGGGCGGGCGACTGATCGCAACGGTAACGTGTGGCTCTCGGACCAAGGCTTTGAGGCGGGCGACTACGTCGAATTGGGCGGAGACTATCCGGGATGGCCGGCGCAGTCAAACCCGGAGATCGGGATTTATCAGAGCGCTGCGTACACCTATGGCTCCGATATTGAATACCGGTTCGTTGTGCCCAACGGCAACTATAAGATCCGTTTCCTGATGGGACAGCCCTATAACGGCGCTGCTTCGTCAGGATGCACCTTCGGTACCAAGCAGCACGCTCCCATCATGATCGATGTACAGGGGCAAATCGCCGCGCATAATTACGATTTTGGCAAATCAATCAACTATGCCTGTGCAGTGCCCGTGGACATCTATGTTCCGGCGAAAGTTACGGATAACACTTTAAGGGCGGCACTCCGGCTGGTCACGACGGACAGCCAGCGCGGCACTTCTTCCCCTGAGATCAACGGATTTGAAATTATCCCTGATACCACGACGCCCTTTATCGCGATCGATACCCAGCAGCAAACGGCGGTAAACCCCGGGAGTGTGCTCCAGTTGTACGCTATCGGCTGGTATATGGGGAACGCCGTGACCTGGTCCATCGATGGCCCGGGCACGATCAGCCAGACCGGTCTTTATACTGCCCCGAGTGTTGCGCCATCATCACCGCAGACGGTGACAGTGACAGCTACGAGCACGGTAGATGCGACCATCACGGCGACAGCGACTCTGACGATTCCGTAAAGCGCGCGGGAGAGCGGGCTAAGGCTGCTTCGGTTTTTCTTCGGCAGCCTTACCCGGCAGATCGAAGGGATTATCGTGGACCTTCTCGCGAAGTCCCGAGTGCAAGGTCTTGGCAAGAGAGATGCTCGCTTCGCCAAAGCGGCCGCGGATATGATCAACTGACCGAAACGCATCGCGCAGCCTCGCCCGGCTGGGTTCTTCGAGCAGGCTCATCTGTCCCTCTGCGTGCTGCAGGGAACCGGCATGCACACCCAGCAGACGCACGGGAGTTTTCGCGTCCCAGGCATGGCGGAACAAGCCGATCGCCGCGCCTGCTATTTCTTTGTCGAGCTGGGTTGCATGATCGAGCGAGTAGGCCCTGGTGATTGTGGTGAAGTCTTTCCATCGCAGCTTCAGTTGAATGGTGCGCGCGTATAAACGATGCTCACGCAGGCGCTTGGCCACCATCTCGCATAGCTTCAGGATCACCGTTTCCAGGCGTTCGCCATCGGCGGTATCTTCCGTGAACGTGTACTCATGGCTGATCGACTTGGGATCATCGTCAGCGCCGATATCGGAGTCGAACCATCCACCGGCGTCGGCGCCTGCGGCTTTTCCCGCCAATGCGAGACCCCATTTGCCGAAACGCGACGCAAGAAACCCCGCATCGAGGGCCGCTAGATCACCCACTTTTTGAATTCCGAGTTTGTGCAGTTCCGCTTCCGTCTTTTTACCGACTCCAGGAATCCTGCGTACTTCGAGCGGCGCGAGAAATCGTGCCTCTTGTCCGTTGAGGATGTACAAGATCCCGTTCGGCTTGGCCTGATCGGACGATACCTTCGCTACCAGGCGCGATGTAGCGAGTCCGAGGGAGCACTTCAAACCCGTGCCGAGGCAGATCTCCTGATGCAAAGCATGAGCGGCGCGCATGGCCGGACCGTGCAGCCGCTGAGTTCCAGAGAGATCGAGATAGGCTTCGTCAATGGAGGCCATCTCTACCACAGGGGAGAAGCGGTTCAGAATGCTGAAGACTTTTTGTGAGTATTCGCGGTAGCGCTCCGGGCGCCCCTCAACGAAAATCGCATGAGGGCAGAGCTGGCCCGCGGTACGCAACGGCATGGCGGAATGGACACCGTACTTCCGGGCCGCGTAGGAAGCCGCTGCGACGACGCCGCGCTGGTTTGGCTTGCCACCCACCACGACGGGTTTGCCCTTTAGCGACGGATCAAATAGTTCTTCCACCGATACGAAGAATGCGTCCATGTCGACATGGCAAATCAGGCGTTGCATTTCTCCCTAGGCGCGCAGCGTCGCCCCAATTACCCGGGGCAAGCCTGCCAGATCTGAGATTACTTCAATGGCGCTCCATTGTGGCGCAAGCATCTCCCGCACCGCGCTCAGAGATTGAAAGCCGAGCTCCATGATTAACCGGCCTCCGGGCGCGAGAGAAACCGCTGCGCCGCGGATCAGGCGTTCATAGATCTCAAGCCCACTTTCGCCGGCGAATAGCGCGACGTGCGGCTCCCAATCGCGAACCTCCGTCTGCATATTGCCGGTGTCCCTGCCGGGTACATAGGGCGGATTCGAAACCAGAAGGTCGAGACTCGCCGGCCGCACCGGATCCAACAGGTCCGCCGCAAACAGGATAACTCTCGCTCCGTGCTTCCGGCAGTTGCGCTGTGCCACAGCCAGAGCAGGCAGAGAAATGTCGGAAGCAAGCACTGGCAGCGCGGTTTCTAACGACACGGTTGCCGCGATTGCGCCGGAACCGGTTCCGACGTCCAGTACGCGCGGGTTTGCGCGGCCGCGCAGCCATGCCAACGCCGCTTCCACCAGGTGCTCGGTCTCGGGGCGGGGAATCAGTACGTCTGAATTCACGTAGAAATCGCGCCCGAAAAACTCCTGCCGGTGCGTGATGTACTGGGTGGGCTTCCCCTTCAGTCGCTCGTCCAAATAGCGGCCAAAGTGGATCCAGGCAATTTCGGTCAATTCGTCATCGCCGTGGGCGTAGAGATAGACTCGCTCACAGTGCATAGCATGGCAGAGCAGTACTTCGGCAGTCAGCCGCGGAACGGGAATCTTGGCTTTATTTAGAAGGTCCGCGCCCTGAAGCAGGGCCGTCTGCAAGGTCACGAATCCGGTCAGTTACGCCGCGCGGCCCTCACCACCCAATCGCTCCGCCTGGTAGTAGTTTGTCAATGCATCCACTACCGGCTGCAGCCGCCCTTCGATTATGAGATCAAGCTGGTGCAGCGTTAAGCCAATGCGGTGGTCGGTTAGCCGGTTCTGCGGGAAATTGTAAGTTCGGATCTTTTCGCTGCGATCGCCGGTTCCAACCATGCTCTTGCGTTCCGCGCCGATCTGAGCCATCTGCTTTTCCAGTTCCATCTGGTAAAGCCGGGATCGGAGCACCTGCATTGCTTTGGATCGATTCTTTATCTGCGATTTTTCGTCCTGGCAGGATACGACTGTGTTGGTTGGCAAGTGGGTGATCCGCACGGCCGAATAAGTTGTGTTCACCGATTGGCCGCCCGGACCTGAGGAACAGAAGGTATCGATGCGGATGTCTTTCTGATCAATCTGCACGTCCACTTCGTCCGCTTCCGGCATAACCACAACGGTGATCGTGGAGGTATGAACGCGGCCTTGCGTCTCGGTTTCCGGCACGCGCTGGACGCGATGCACGCCGCTCTCATATTTCAACCGGCTATAGACCTTTTTTCCGCTAACCAGCGCGATTACCTCATTCAGCCCGCCCACGGATGATTCGCTGAGTGAAGTGACTTCTACTTTCCAGCCCTGTTCTTCGGCGTAGCGCGTGTACATGCGGAACACTTCACCGGCAAATAAAGAGGCTTCGTCCCCGCCCGCACCCTTGCGGATCTCAAGCACTACGTCCTTTTCGTCGTTCGGGTCCTTGGGCAGCAGCATTATACGCAGTTCCTGCTCTAGCGCCGCAAGCCGAGGCTCCAGCCGAACTACTTCCAGCTCTGCCATCTGGCGAAGATCTGCATCTGCTTCCGTCAGCATCGCACGCGCGTCCAGCAGTTCGCGCTCCGCCTTTTTCCACTCGCGATAGGTGCTTACCAGGTCCGTGAGCTCGCTCTGCGCCTTGGTAATCTTCCGGTATTCGTCCGGATCTCCGATCACGTCGGGGTTCGCCATTTTTGCCGTCAGCTCATTGAAGCGCGCTTCGGCCTCATTCAATCGTTCCTTGTATTGCATACTGTGGGTGCGTCAGTCTTGGAAATTCCGCGAAGCGGTCCTGCTAAGCAATAACGAGGACGCCGCCCTGCGCCTGCTCCATGTCCATGGCGCGCTCCAGGGCGTAAATCGCTACCTCTGTCTGGGCATTAGATGGCGGTTGGGTAGTCACACGTTGCAGCCATAACCCCGGCCGGGTCAATATCGACAACAATCCGCTCCGGCGCTTTGCCGCAAAACGAATCACTTCATAGCTGATGCCGACGATCAAAGGGAGTAGTGCGATCCGGGCCACAAACTTCGCCCAGAAGCTATCCAGAGGTAAAAACGCATAGCAGATCATTGCGATGATCAGCACGACGACCAGAAAGCTGGTGCCGCATCGCGGGTGCCAGGTGACGAACCGCTGTGCATTCTCCACATTGACCGGCTGGCCCGATTCGAAATTAAATACCACCTTGTGCTCGGCTCCGTGGTATTCGAATACCCGGTGCATCTCTTTCATCCGCGAAAGGAGAAACATGAAGGCGAGGAAAATTGCTATGCGCAAAGTGCCGTCCACCATATTGATGGCGAACCGGCTGCTGACGGTGTGGAAGTGGCTGGCCATCACGGTCGCCAGATACAGCGGGACGAACTTGTAGAGCCCGATCATGAAGGCGAGTGAGAACACAATCTGAAGGATCATGGCGCCCGATCCAGTCCCCTCTTTCTTAGCGCTCGTCTTGCCGGAGACAGCCTCAATCGCGCAATCGGCGGAAAACTTTAGCGCCTTCATTCCCAACCACATGGCATGAGCGAGCGTTCCGAGACCGCGGAAAACCGGTAATTTGAAAATCGGATAACGATCCGACAGTCGCGGCAAGGGACTTTCCTGAGTGATGATCTCGCCGTCCGGCTTGCGCACCGCCACGCAATAACTGTGAGGGGAACGCATCATCACCCCCTCCATGACGGCCTGACCACCCACAAGGGTGGTTTCTTCCCCATTCTCAAGGACAGGAAGCAGCTGAATATGTGCGAAAAGACGCCAAAATCCTCCGGAATTCAAGCGGGAACGCTCCTTTTATCCAGTATAAACCGCAGGGAGGGCCTCTGTCGCCGGGAAGATTGCGATTTTTACCCGCAGCGCGGCCGCGGGCTGCGCGGCCGCAACGTGCAAGCTTTTGAACCTCAGCTCAACCTGGGATCAGGAGTTCCTGGCCGGGCTGAATCTTATCCGGACTCTGCAGCTTATCCCGATTCGCCTCAAAGATGCGGTTGTAGTCATTGGCATTGCCGTATACGCTTTTTGCAATCTTCGAAAGGGTATCTCCGGGCTGGACTTTGTAAGTCCGCTGCGTGCTCCCGCCTCCTGCTGTGGCGGCTGCGGCTTGCGCTTGCGGACGCGCGAGGCTCGGATCGATGGTCAAATCACAGGTAAGGTCATTGTAAGTAGGATCCGCAGCCTTGATCTGATTCCATACGTCGTTCTTCACTTCTTGCGATGGAGCTGCTCCCTGGATGAACAGCTTGTTGTCCTGCACATGTAAATGCGTTAGCTTCACGCCTTCGCGTTGAACCGTGTCAAGGGCGGCGCGGTATTTGGTCTTCAGTTCTTCTAGAAGATCCATGATTGTCCCTCCGGTATTTAACGACTCGCGGCCGGAGCCAATTGTTGCGCGAGAAAACGCCGGCCTTTCGATGTATCAAATGCGACACGGCTTCGGTCCAGAGAGTGAGCCCGATATAGATTCGATGCTCACAGGAGTACCTATGGAATCCAGAACGCAAACTACTCTCGTTGCGGTGTTCCGCAACAACTCAGATGCTCAGGCCGCCGCTGACGACCTGAGGGCAAATGGATTCGCCGACGATGATATGTACATTTCTTCCGTCGACGAAAGCAAAACCTCCACTCAATATCACGAAGGAAAGAAGAAGAACTGGTTCATGTCCCTCTTCTCACATGATGATTCTAAAGACCAGTCTTCTTACGATACTGCTATCCGGGCCGGGCACACGGTAGTCAGCGTACAGGCGAATGAAAAGAACTTGGACGCCGCAGTAGATATTTTAAACAGCCACTCGCCGGTCAACGTTCATAGCGATACTGCTGGAACCACGACAACAGCCAGAACTGCAACGGCCGGGGCAACGACGAGTACAGCCTCGAGTGCAGCCGCTCCGGCCAGCGGCCAAACAGGCTCACGATCCATTCCTGTCGTGCGGGAAGAATTACGAGTAGGAAAACGGCCGGTCGTGCGTGGTGGCGTGCGCGTATACACTCGAGTCGTTGAACAACCGGTAGAGGAGAATATACGTCTCCGCGAAGAGAAGGTCAACGTCGAGCGCCAGCCGGTCAACCGGCCTGTCAATCAGGGCGATCTGAATCAGGCTAACCTGAAGGGCCGCGATGAGGTGATTGAGGTACAGGAGTTCGCGGAAGAGCCAGTGGTTGCAAAAGATGCCCGGATAGTGGAGGAAGTCCGGGTAAACAAGCAGGCCTCCGAGCGTAATGAAACGGTTCGCGATACCGTACGCCATACCGAGGTGAATGTTGAGAATTTAAAGCCGGGCGAGATGCGCACTGGGCAGGCGGCCGTTCCGGAAGACGAATTTCGCCAGGAATTCAAGCGGACTCATGGCGACAGCGGTTTGCTATATGAAGACTACGCGCCAGCCTACCGGTACGGCTATGAGATGGCCAGCAGTCCGAAATACCGGGGCAGGGATTTCAGCCAGATTGAATCCGATCTTCGTGCCGACTACGGCCGCCGGTATCCAAACAATACTTGGGACAACGTGAAAGACTCGGTACGCTATGGCTGGAACAAAGTCACGGGACGCGCACACTCCGCAAGTGCCGCGCGCTGACATAGACCCAACCGCCGCTCAAGACGCCGGGCTTGTCATTCCCGTTATCGCGGAGGAACTGCATCCGGACGTTGCGCCTGTTCAAACGGGCGGCGTCCGGATCACCAAACGCGTCGATGGCCACGAGGAAGTTCTTGAACAGGAGCTTCGGAAGGGCCGCGTGGAGGTCAAGCGGGTTAGGACGGATCGCGTTGTCGATGGGCCGCAAGAACCGCGGCGCGCCGGGAATACGCTCATCGTTCCAGTAGTTTCTGAAGTGCTTCACGTCGAAAAACAGTGGGTCGTGACCGAGGAAATCCACGTTACGCAATTGGAGGAACGGAAAACGGTCCAGCAGAAGGTGCATGTGAACCAGGAACACGCGCGGGTGGAAAGGCTCGATGCGAGCGGTAACGCGGTATCGTCCATTGAACCTGAACCCGAGCACGCTGCGGCTGGGCGCCACAAACTCGCGACTGTTCTCAAGAGTGAAGAACCGGCCCGCAGCCGTGCTAAGAAGAGAATCCTGTCCTCAGCTCGAAGCTTGCTTAAAAACAAGGACATAGAAAAATAGACTCGAAGTACTTTTGCACCCTACGGATTTCCAGCAGCATCACAAACTGTGGTTTCTTTCCGAGCGCTGCTCCTGCGGCACGGCTACTCATTTCTGTTCTTGTACGTATTGGGCGTCCAAGTCGGGGTTCCCGTGCCCGCCGATCCACTCCTGCTCTTTATGGGAGCGATGGTTGGAGATCGCCATTTTGGGCTAGGTGCTGCTTTCTTGGCAGCCGCGTCGGGCGCTCTGCTGGGCGATTTGTTCTGGTACGAATTGGGCCGGCATCGCGGGCGTTCGGTTTTGCGCCTGCTCTGCAAGCTTTCCCTGGAGCCCGATACCTGCATCAGAAAGACTGAATCCGCATTCACGAAGCGCGGCGCGGGTGTGCTATTGCTGGCCAAATTCGTGCCCGGGATGAGTCTTGTTTCGATGCCGCTCGCGGGCGTTATCCGGATGCCGCGGCGTCGCTTCTTGCTCGCGGACGCAGCGGGCTGCTCCATCTGGGCCGTCGCTTATCTGGTTGCAGGCGATCTATTGCACCGCCAAGTCGATTCCCTTATTCATTCCATGGGGCTGGTCGGCCGCCGCGCAGGTTTGGGTACGCTGCTGCTGATCGGGCTGTACGTTGCGTATCGCCTGTTTCAACGCTGGCGACTGCGGCGAGAACTGCGGATCAACCGCATTACTCCAGAAGCAGTTCTCAAGCTGATGCAAGGCCCACACCCGTTCACAATTGTCGACTTGCGGCATTCATCCGATATCGAACAG
>Ga0308173_10000211_pt1 | contig 22170 bp, 19 predicted proteins | sample PhyPR1_FD_203716 | JGI IMG/M metagenome (GOLD analysis project Ga0308173, IMG submission 203716) | Soil microbial communities from UC Gill Tract Community Farm, Albany, California, United States - DLSLS.P.R1 | ecosystem: Environmental > Terrestrial > Soil > Agricultural land | place: USA... | reverse complement strand
TAGTCGCGATACACCGGCGAACTCCAGTCGGCTTGCTCGCGGCTGCCGTGCTGCATGGTACGGCCTTCTGCGTCGACGCTCAGAACCTCCGGATGTTTCTCGGTCAACCAAACAGGAGGCGTGGCGCTTGGGGTGCACAGAACTACTTTCAATCCCTGCTTCGCCGCCAGATCGATATTCTTCTCCAGCCACTCGAAGTCGTATTGGCCTTCTTCGGGCTCCATGAAGTACCAGGCGAATTCGCCCATGTGGATGTACTCCATACCTAGCTTGTGAATGTTCGCGATATCGCGGGCCCATTGAGATTCCGGCCACGCCTCCGGGTAGTAGTAGACGCCGACGGTCAGCATGTCTTTTTTCGGGAACCAATCGGCATTTTGTGCATCTAAGAAGAACCCAGTCATCAAGCACAACCATAGCGAGCAGAGTTGCATCCACCGAGATCTGTTCATGCACGAACATTAGATCACTTGAATTCGGGCCGCTACTGATTTTCTGGTAGATGTACGGACGAGCCAAGTGCCAGATGGTTGGCATTGTGCCTATCCGCTGGCACTTGGCACGGTGCCGAATTGTTGAGGGCGATGAGCTAGCACCAGTGCAGATCTCGCCTGCTCAGCAACATAGACCTGCTTGCGCAGGACCACGGGACAGTGGCAGGCCGCGTGCGCTTGACCATTTATTTAAGTTTGAGGACGATGCGCTGATGTTAAGAATCGGGATCAACCACGATCCGGCGGAGCTCCGGCTCACACTGGAAGGCGAGCTGACCGAGCCGTGGATAGAAGAGTTGAAGGCAGTGTGGGAAAACGAATGCCTGCAATGCCAGTCAACACGCCGTGTGATTGACCTTGAAGATGTCACGCGAGTGGACGAAAGCGGCAAGCGCATTCTCGCAAGCATGAAAGACGGTGGGGCACACCTGTTTGCCACCGGAGTATCGATGAAGCATCTGATCAGAGGTTTAAGGAAAAAGCGTGAAGTCCAATAAAGAGAAAGCTGAAACATATCCGCACTTCGGACTACCGCACCGTGCGGTACGTAACCGAGGTGCCCTCATCGCGGCCGCTATTTTCTGCCTGGTGACGCTGTTTCTCGCAGGCTGCGGTAAGAATAACGCCGCGCCGCCGCCCCCGGGGCCTCCGGACGTTCTTTTCGTCAATGTGGAGCAGCGGGACGTGCCGATCTATGGCGAGTGGGTGGCGACGCTCGATGGCTACACGAACGCACAAATACAGCCGCAGGTTTCCGGCTATTTGATCAAACAGGATTACAGCGAGGGTTCGTACGTCCATAAAGATCAAGTACTCTTCGAGATCGATCCGCGTCCGTTTCAGGCAATACTCGATCAGGCCAAAGGACAACTAGCGCAGGCACAAGGACAGCTCGCACAGGCGGAGGCACAGCTGGGCCTGGCGAACATCAATGTGAAGCGCGATACTCCGCTGGCGAAAGCCCGGGCGATTGCGCAAAGCCAGTTGGACAACGACATTCAAACGCAGGCTGCCGACCAGGCGCAGATTCAAACAGCGAAGGCTGCTATCGAGTCGAGCAAAGCAGCGATTGAACAAGCCTCGTTAAACTTAGGATTCACGAAGGTGCGCTCCTTGATTGACGGTATTGCGGGAACCGCTACCGTCCAGGTGGGCAATCTGGTCAGCACGAGTGCCGTCTTGACCACGGTTTCCCGGGTGAATCCGATCAAAGCATTCTTTCCTATCAGCGAGCAGGAGTACCTCGCTGTCGCGGGCAAAATCAGACAAGGCAATCAGACGGACTTTTTGCGCGAAAAGAATCCGGTGCCGTTGCAGTTGACGCTGGCGAACGGCGACGTTTTCCCCCACGAAGGACGGATCATTTTCACTGATCGCCAGGTGAACCCGCAGACGGGAACCATTCAGGTGGCGGGTACTTTCCCAAATCCCGGCAACTTACTGCGGCCGGGACAGTTTGGGCGCATTCGCGCGAGGACTGCCTTTCATAAAAGGGCACTGCTGATTCCACAACGAGCCGTGACGGAGTTGCAGGGGCGCTACCAGGTTGCCGTGCTGCAGCCGGACAACAAAGTGGACATACGGGATGTAAAGGTGGGCAGCAGAGTGGGTTCGATGTGGGTCATCAATGGCGGACTTCAGGCGAGCGATCGTGTGATCAGCGAGGGAGTAGGAAAAGTGAGACAGGGCCAAACCGTCAATCCCAAGCCCGACGGGACTAAGCCCGGAGACGAACAAGCGAGCATGAACGAGCTCCAAGGTAACTGAGACATGGCTAGTTTTTTTATCAGGCGTCCGATTGTCGCGATGGTGATTTCCATCGTGATGCTACTGGTGGGCCTTGTGTCGATGCTGACGCTTCCCACTTCGCAGTTCCCCAACATCGTCCCCCCGGAAATTAACGTTCAGGCCACCTATCCGGGCGCGGACGCGCAAACACTGGTGCAATCGGTGGCGACACCGCTGGAGCAACAGATCAGTGGCGTGGACAACATGAACTACATGTACTCGGTGAACGCGAATAACGGGACATCGAGAATCATAGTCAATTTTGGCGTTCAGACGGATCCGAATATCGACCAGGTGCTAACCCAGCTTCGTACTTCACAGGCGCAGTCACAGTTGCCATCGGAAGTGAATACGGCGGGCCTGGTGGTGCAGAAGTCGCTCTCCTCGCCGTTGATGCTCCTGGCGCTGTACTCACCCCATGGCACGTACGACAATATTTTTCTGGCGAACTACGGGTTCATAAACCTGGTGGATGAATTGACGCGCGTGCCGGGAGTTGCTCGCGTGCAGGTGTTCGGTGCTGGCCAGTATGCCATGCGCATCTGGGTGAATCCGGACAGGCTCGCCAAACTCCAGGTGACGGTACCGCAGATCATCTCGGCGATCAATGCGCAGAACACGGTGAATCCAGCCGGGCAGATCGGGGGCGATCCCGTTCCTCAAGGGCAGGCCTTTACGTACACGGTGCGGGCGCAAGGGCGCTTAGCGTCGCCTGAGCAGTTCGGCAACATTGTGATTCGTGCGAATCCCGATGGCTCGAATTTACGACTGAAAGATGTGGCGCGGATTGAACTGGGAGCGCAGACCTATGGATTGCAAGGCCGGTTCAACGGCCGTCCCTCGGCGATTCTTGCGCTGTACCAGTTGCCCGGATCAAATGCGGTGCAGGCGGCGGCCGCAGTGCGCACACGCATGGCGGAGTTGGCGAAACGCTTCCCACAGGACTTGAGTTATGAGGTCAGCCTCGATACAACGAAGGCCGTGACCGCGGGCATCCACGAGATCCTATTGACGCTTCTTGAATCACTGGGCCTGGTTGTACTGGTCGTCTACATCTTCCTCCAGGGTTGGCGCGCCACTTTGATTCCGCTGTTGGCCGTACCGGTCTCGCTGGTGGGTACGTTCGTCATTTTTCCGGTGCTCGGGTTCTCCATCAATACGTTGTCGTTATTTGGGCTCGTCCTGGCGATCGGCCTTGTCGTGGACGACGCCATCGTGGTGGTGGAGGCCGTGGAGCGGCATATCGAAGAAGGGATGTCGCCCCGGGATGCCGCGTTCCAGGCCATGAGGGAAGTGTCGAGTCCCGTGATTGCGGTGGCGCTGATTCTCGCTGCCGTGTTCATTCCGACGGCCTTCGTTCCCGGCATCACGGGGCGACTTTACCAGCAGTTCGCGATCACAATCGCTATTTCGGTTCTGATCTCCGCATTCAACGCATTGTCCCTAAGTCCCGCACTGTCGGCACTGATCCTTAAACCGAGAAAACGAATGCGCGGACCCCTGGGCGCCTTTTTCCGGGGCTTCAACCGAGTGTTTAAGCGAACTACCGACGGGTATGTGGGGCTGTCTGCTTACCTGATTCACAAAAGCGCTTTCTCGCTGGTCTTTCTGGGAGTGGTCGCGGTTGTGGCCGTTATAATGGGCGGCCGCTTGCCGGGAGCGTTCATTCCCACCGAAGACCAAGGCTATATGTTTGTGTCGCTCCAATTGCCGCAGGCTTCATCCATTCAGCGGACCAGCGCGGCGGCGGCAAAGGTGGAGCAGGCACTGCTTCACACGCCTGGAATCCAGAGCGTCACGTCCGTTGTGGGATTCAACCTGTTGAGTCTGACCCAGCAGACTTACAACGGCTTCTTCTTTGTGACGCTGAAGGACTGGAGCGTTCGCACCGGGCCCGACGAGCAGTTCAAGACCATACAGGGGAACGTAGCCAAGGCCCTATCGGGGGTGCAGGACGGTATTGCGTTCTCGTTCCCGCCGCCTTCCATTCCCGGTGTCGGCACCTCCGGCGGCGTCCAGGCAATCCTGGAAGATCGGTCGGGATCAGCCGACCCGCACTTCCTGACCGACAACGTGGACAAATTTATCGCTGCCGCGAGCAAACGGCCCGAGCTGGCAAGCGTGACCACCACATATCTGCCGAACGTGCCACAGGTATTTGCCGACGTGGATCGCCTCAAGGTGGAACGGCAGGGAGTGAACATCGCCGATGTCTACTCCACAATGCAAACGTTCATGGGTGGTTATCTGGTGAACTACTTCAACCGCTTCGGGCGACAGTGGCAGGTGTATGTGGAGGCCGAGGGGAACTACCGCACCAATGCCGATGACATCAATAAATTCTACGTGGCGAACAATCGCAACCAGATGTTGCCGCTGAGTGCTGTTACGAATATCAGCACGATTACGGGACCGGAGTTTGTGCTGCGCTACAACGAGTACCAGGCCGCGCAGTTAAATATCGCTACGGCGCCCGGATACAGCTCCGGACAGGCGATGGCGGCCCTGCAGGAGGTCTTCGATCAAACGATGCCTCGCGAGATGGGGCTCGATTACCAGGGCATGTCGTTCCAGGAACAGCAGGCGTCGAAAGGCGTTTCAGCAGGCGCGATCTTTGGGCTTTCGCTGCTGTTCGTGTTTCTTATTCTGGCCGCGCTGTACGAAAGTTGGTCGCTTCCGTTCAGTGTTCTTCTGGGTGTTCCGATCGCAGTGTTTGGGGCATACGCCGCGCTTCAGCTTCGCCACTTCGAAAACGATGTGTACGCGCAGATCGGGTTAGTCATGCTGATCGGACTTTCGGCCAAGAACGCAATCTTGATCGTAGAGTTTGCGCGAGGAGAATACGAGCGGGGCAAGAGCATTATCGACGCGGCGCTCACGGGCGCACGCATCCGACTGCGGCCCATTTTGATGACCGCATTCGCGTTTATCTTCGGCTGTATTCCGCTATGGACAGCCGAAGGCTCCGGTGCCGTATCACGCCAGATTCTGGGAACGGTAGTGATTGGAGGAATGCTGGCGGCGACCGTAATCGCCATATTCCTGATTCCCGTTACCTTTTACGTAGTGGAATACATCTCGCACCGGTTCAGCAGAAAGCATCCGCGGACCGGGGCGGCCACCGAACCTGCAGCAGAGGGAGGACACGCCTGATGAAACGTGCTGCCTATCTGGCCGTGTGCTCATTTAGCTTTATCCTGGCAAGTTGCACGGTGGGTCCCAATTATAAGCGGCCCCGTGTTGAAGTGCCCACTACGTACCGGAATCCATCGCAGCCCGAAGCGCCGCAAGCTCACGCGGCGTCTCTCGGCGACGAAAAGTGGTGGGAGGTCTTTCAGGATCCAGAGCTGCAGAAACTGGTTCATACAGCCATACAGCAGAACTATAACGTGCAGATTGCGGCCTCCCGCGTGATTCAGGCGCGTAACCAGGTGACCATCACCCGGTCCAATCAATTTCCGAACGTCAGCGGGCGGCTGGGTTATTTATCGCAGCGCAACCCGTCTTTTCCGCCGCTTCCGTCCTACGAGATCAATGCCACGCAACTGCAAGGCGCAGCTTCGTGGGACGTCGATTTCTGGGGCAGATACCGGCGAGCGACAGAAGCCGCGCGGGCCGGCCTGCTTTCGACGGAATGGGCGCAACGGGCGGTGATCAGTTCGCTGGTGGCGAATGTGGCAGCCGCGTATTTTCAGCTCCGCGAGCTGGACTTACAACTGGAGATCGCAAAGCGCACGCTGTCATCGCGCCAGGAGTCCGTAAAGCTGACGGAGACGTTGGTGAACGGCGGTGCGACTTCGCTGGTGGACCTTCGCCAGGCACAGCAATTGGTGGAGACAGCGGCGGCCAGCATCCCCGATATTGAACGGCAGATTCAACAGCAGGAAAACCTGATCAAAACATTACTCGGCGAGAACCCCGGCGAGATCGTCCGAGGCCGCAGGCTAACAGATGAGCCGCTGCCCCCAACGATTCCGGCGGGTCTTCCTTCAGCCCTTCTCGAGCGCCGTCCCGATGTTCGCGAGGCTGAGCAGAATCTGATTGCCGCGAATGCGCAAATCGGCGTCGCGCGGGCCCAGCTCTACCCCGATATCTCGCTGACGGGTTCGGGCGGGTCCCAGACGCCCGCGCTGATGCGTCTTTTTACGAGCGGTGCCGGAATCTGGAGCCTTAGTGGAGCGGTTACGCAGCCCATCTTTACGGCCGGGCGGTTGCGTGCGAATGTTCGCCTTTCCGAAGCGCAGCAGCAGGAGGCTCTGTTTAACTACAAGCAGACCGTTCAGCAGGCCTTCAGCAACGTTTCCGATGCACTGATCGGCTACTCCAAATACCGCCAGTTCCGCGAGCATGAGCAGGCTCTGGCGGCTGCGGCCAAAGACGCTTCCGATCTTGCCAACACGCGTTATAACGGGGGTGTAACCAGCTACCTGGAGGTTCTTACCAACGAGACCAACTACTTTTCAGCGGAACTGAGTCTGGCCCAGGCGCAATTGAACGAGCGCTTATCGCTGGTTCAGATCTACAACGCGCTTGGCGGAGGATGGCAACAATAGTAACGATTCCCGGTCAACGGCAATCGTACTTTCAGCACAATGTCTGAATACGATTTAAGAACGTTATTTCCGCTGAAGGATGTTGCTTTCCGAACAGCCAGCGGGGAGTGGCTTTGCCGGCTGGCCGAAGTGTCCGATTTGCGGCCCCAAGCGGACCGGCTTTCCTGGTACGTCGTGTTCGAGCGGGATACCAACAACCAGAATGACCATCCGTCGGGAGTTCGCAAGCTGGAGATCGTCACTTCGGCCAAGCAGGTTCTGGAGCATGGCTTCGGGAAGAATCTCCAGGAGCGCCTGCAAAGATGGCTGGACGGGGATCAGGACGAAGCGCGCGTGGAGTGGTTGCGGGGTTAGGTGCCTGGTCAGACGGCGGTTATGCCGTCCAGCGGTTCTTTGGCCGTATAGGTTAGTATCCACTCCGACCCGGGCGTTTCCAAAAGGAACGGCTCACCTGCTGCCGGTATCAACCAGGCCTCCCCGGCAGTCGTGGGCTGGTCCGCTATCTTCCCCCAGCCTTTCACGCATATCAGAATCAGATAGTAGGGAAGCCCCCCGCTTACCTGGACAGTTCCCGTCGGATGCAGCCGTTCGACGCGGAAGTATTCGGAGGCTACCAGATGGTCGCGCCAGTCAGCCAAAGGTTCTGGTGACATTTTGTAATCGCGGGGAGCTAAATGCGCCACGTTTACGGCGTGGTCCAGATGCAGTTCGCGGGGGCGGCCGTAATCGTACAGCCGGTAAGTGATATCTGAGTTCTGCTGAATTTCACAGATCGTGAGGCCGGCTCCAATGGCATGCACAGTCCCGGCGGGCGTAAAAATCACGTCGCCCGCACTTACCCTCTGCCAGTTGAGGAGACGTTCGATCTTTCCCGATTGTGCCGATTCGCGTAGCTGCTGGCGGCTGATTTCCTGGCGAAAACCTACGGCCAACTCGCCCGGCGGCTGTGATTCGAGCACGTACCAGGCTTCAGTTTTACCCGGGCTTCCGTGATGCTCCTTCGCGTAGGTGTCATCGGGATGCACCTGAACGGACAGCTTGCTCGTGGTGAACAGCAGCTTTACGAGAATGGGGCAAAGGCCTGCATGCTGTGGATCCGCGGCCTCGCCCAGGATTTCGGGATGTGCAGTCAACAGTTCGCCCAGTGATTGGTCGAGCGATGTTTCGTTCTCGGCAAACGTGAACCAAACTTCCCCGATGCGGTCGGCCAGGGGGGCGCCTCCAAAGAAGGGCGCGAGAGTGTCTCGTCCCCACACACGCTCCTGGAAAATCGGTAGCAGCTCAATCGGCTTACGAAGCTCGTCAGGCATAGGTTTATCGGGGAGTTAATTGCTCTCTTCTTTACCTAAGTACAGCTGGTTTACCAAAGTTCTGTGATTTTCCAATACGCGTCCGCGGCGGACTTTCATCGTGGGGGTCAGTTCACCGTGCTCGATAGTAAATTCGCGGTCGAGGATACGGAAGCGGCGGATGCGCTCAAAGTCTGCCAATCTCTGGTTCACGCGCGTGACGGCGTCCTTCACGGCGGCCGTGACAGGCTCGGCTCGTACGATCTCGCTGGGCGTCTGGCCTTTGAACTTTTCCATACCCGCTAATCCTTGTGCCTGCGTGACATTAACAGTCAGCAGGGCCGTCATATAGGGTTGCTTGTCGCCTACGAGGACGATTTGGTTTACGATCGGCTCGGTTTTAAAGAAGGTCTCGATGCGGGCGGGGTAGATTTTTTTGCCGTTCGAAGAGACGATGAGCTCCTTTTTACGGCCAGTGATATACCAATAGCCGTCCTGGTCCACTTCAGCAATGTCGCCGGTGCAAAACCAGCCGTCCTCACTGATGACAGACCGAGTGGCCGCTTCATCGCGCCAGTAGCCGGAGAACAGGCAAGGCGTTCTCACCAGCAGTTCGTTATCTTCGGCGAGCCGCATCTCCACCCCGGACAATGCCTTCCCGATGCTTCCCGGTATGGGCCGATCCAGCGGATTGAAGGAGATCACCCCAGCCTCCGTGATGCCGTACCCTTCGACTAGTGGCATTCCGATAGCCGCATAGAACTCGCCGAGATCCTTTCCGAGCGGAGCCGCGCCGCTGGCGGCAATCCGGATTCTGCCACCCAAACGCTCCCGAATTTTTGCGAAAACAACTTTGTCGGCGATCCGGACAGCTTGCGCCATTCCGGGAGGCAACGACTTGCCTGCGCGTTTGTATTCCTGCGCTTTCATCCCGAGTTTCAGGGCCGCGTGGAACATCTTTCGAGCCACGGCCGGCTTCTTCTTGACCTCGCTTTGGACAGTTGCGTACATGCGCTCCCATACGCGCGGCGGAGCCAGGAAAACGGTTGGCTTTACGGTCCGGAGATCGCTTGGCAAGCGCGCCAGGCTTTCGGAGAACCACACGGACGCTCCCATCCGCATAGGGATCAGCTCCAGAACGATCCGTTGTGCGATATGGGCCGATGGAAGAAATACAAGCGTGGAGTCCGCCGGCCCGATGGGAAAGTGCGTAGGCACCATGTCGAGGTTCGCGATGATTGCGGCGTGGCTGGTAAGGCCCGCCTTGGGTTCACCGGTTGACCCGGAGGTGAGATACAGAATAGCCGGGTCCTGGGGCGAGATCTCGTCCTGTATGCGTGCCCATAGCTGGGGATCCCGTGCGAGTGCCTGGCGGCCCAATTCTTGCAGTTCCAGAAGGGAGTGCGTGATCTCCGTCTGTCCAGTCAGGAGTACGATATGTTCGGGTAGCGTTCCCCCCTGTTCGTCAATCGCCGCCGCCAGGGAATTGAGAGTCTGGGGGTCCTCCACGAAGAGAAAACGAGGCGCAGTCGATATCACGTTGCGCGCCAGATCTGGGATCGGGTACGCGGTATAAAGAGCACCGGAAACTCCGCCCGCGCCCATGATGCCGAGATCGGCCAGGTAAAACTCGGCGCGCGTTTCGGAGAGGATGCAGGCGATTTCGCCCTTTTGAAGGCCTAATTCGCGGAGCCCCACTGCGATTTCCCTGGAGATCTGCGCCCATTCGTTCCAGGTATAGGATCGATAACTCCGCTGCTCCTTGCTCCCCACCGGCTGATGAAGAGCCGCTGCATTCCCGTACTGTGCCGCAGTTTCTTCCAAAATTGTAAATACGTTGCGCCCCGCCATTGCCATCACTTTAGCAATCGCAGCATACGAATGCGCCGGAAGTTCCGGAGACCGCGCCGATATGTATACCGTGGGGACCGTCGCCTTGACGACTACTTCGCTTCCGTCGTGGAGTGCACCGGCGCGCTGCGCCCGGGGATCCGCGGAAGGGCTTCGGGTAGCCGAGGTGGTTTCGGCTCTGTCTCATGCCCTCGATCTGTCCACCGGACAGCCGATCGGACACTCCGTGCGCACTTGCATTCTGGGTATGCGTATCGCAGCCGAAACCGACCTGCCAATTCAGGCAAAGAACGATCTCTACTATGCGCTGCTGCTGAAAGACTGCGGCTGCAGCGGCAACGCTTCAAAGGTCTTTCACGCGCTGGGTTCGGACGACCTTAAGGCGAAGCGGAACGTGAAGACCACCGATTGGACGCGCGTAGGCTGGGAAAGTCTTCAGTACGCGTTATCGCATGTGGCTCCGGGTAAGCCCTTTCTGGAGCGGAGCCGGAAACTGTTTGCGCTAGCGCTGAAGCAAAAGCGGCACGCCAAAGAGACTACCAAAATCCGGTGCGAACGCGGCGCTACGCTGGCGCGACTGATGGGACTATCGAGCACAACGGCGGACGGGATTCTGAGTCTCGATGAGCATTGGGACGGAAGCGGCAATCCGGATGGGCTGCGACGGACAGAGATTTCCATTCTGTCCCGAATCATGCTTCTGGCGCAGACGCTCGAAGTGTTCCTTGCAAGTCAGGGCGGACGCGCCGCGCTGGAGGTGGCAAAAAGCCGCAGTAAAAAGTGGTTCGATCCAGAGCTGGTTCGAGCCGCGGAGTCGCTCGCGGCTCGGGGCAAACTGTGGGCCGATATAGCCGGCCCCGAAGCTTTCACCGTCAGCTTAGAACTGGAGCCGCTCCAGAAAACGATGGAAAACGGGGACGTCACTCTGGACTCGATTTGCGCGGCGTTTGCCAATATCGTCGATGCTAAGTCGCCATTCACGTTCAATCACTCCAACGGCGTCGCCAATGCGGCTGTTGCGATTGCCCGGACCCTGGGGTTGAGCCGGGAACGGACTTTGTTCGTTCGGCACGCGGCGCTCCTGCACGACTTGGGAAAGCTGGGTGTTTCGAACGAGATTTTGGAGAAACCGGGCAAGCCGACCCCCGATGAATGGGCGATCCTCCGCTTGCACCCGTTCTATACGTGGAAAATTCTTCAGGGGATCTCCACGTTTGAAGAGATGAGCGAGGTTGCGGCGTCTCATCACGAGAAGTTGGACGGCAAAGGATACTTTCGCGGGCTCACCGGAGAGCAGCTGACACTCGACTCAAGAATTTTGGCGGTCGCGGACATCTTCGACGCGCTTTCCGCCAAGCGGCCGTACCGCGATGCTCTTCCGCTCGAGAGGGTATTTGAAATCATGCGCCAGGAAGCACCCCACGCTATCGACGCCATGTGCCTACAGGCGTTGGAAGAATCGGGTGCGGACGGCGATCAGACATTCATTGAATTGAAAAAACTGAGCGAGCAACTGGCTCCTCACCAGAGCCAATGTGTTTGAGTTCAGGATCGGGTGGACTGCTCGTAGTGGTAGGCGATCCGGAACATCGTCGATTCGTCGAAGTGCTTTGCGAAAATTTGCAGGCCGATGGGCAAGCCCTCGGGCGATTCACCGCATGGGACGCTCATGCAAGGAACGCCGGCCAGGTCTCCGGTGAGCGTATAAATATCCGACAGATACATGGCCAGAGGATCATCCACTTTCGCGCCGAGCTTAAAGGCCGGAAACGGCGACACGGGAGCAATCAGGGCGTCCACTTCCCGAAACGCATTGCTAAAGTCGCGAGTGATGAGCGTTCTCACCTGTTGCGCTTTGCGATAGTAGGCGTCGTAGTAGCCGGCGCTCAGGACATAGGTGCCAAGCATGATGCGGCGCTTCACCTCGGTTCCGAACCCGGCTCCACGCGTGTTGCGGTACATGTCGGAAAGGGTACTGCTGTCCGGCCGTATCGTGTAGCGAACTCCATCGTAGCGGGCCAAGTTTGAACTCGCCTCGGCCGTGGCAATGATGTAGTAGCAGGAGAGAGCGTACTCGGTATGAGGCAGGCTGACTTCGCGCACCTGGCAACCCAGCGATTCCAGCTGCCGGATCGCCGCGTGTATCACGTCTCCAGTTTCGCTGCCCAGACCTTCGAAATACTCCTTCGGTAAGCCCAGCTTCAAACCTTTGACGGATTGCTTCATCTGGGACTGATAGTCATCGACGGGCGTGGAGGCGGAAGTGGAGTCTGCCGTATCGCGCCCAGCCATGACACGCAGGACAGCCGCCGCATCCTCGACGTTACGCGCAAACGGGCCGATGTGATCGAGCGAACTGGCGAAGGCCACCAGGCCGTAACGGGAGACGCGGCCATACGTAGGTGTCACGCCAACAACGCCGCAGAAGCTGGCAGGCTGACGAATGGAGCCGCCGGTATCGGAGCCGAGCGAAACCACGGCGGTGCCTTGGGCGACTGCTGCCGCCGAACCGCCACTGGAGCCGCCGGGAACGCGATCAAGAGCCTTGGGGTTGCGCACCGGGCCGTAGGCGGAGTTCTCGTTGGAAGAACCCATGGCGAACTCATCGCAGTTCAACTTGCCGACAACAACAGCGCCCTCGTTTTCCAGGCGGGTTACGGCGGTAGCATCATACGGCGGAATGTAGTGCTCGAGCATTCGCGAACCGCAGGTGGTGCGAAGGCCCTTCGTAACGATGACGTCCTTCACGCCCAGAGGAACGCCGGCCAGGGCTCCCAGTGCGGCGCCCTGCGCAAGCTGTTCATCTACCTTTTCCGCTGCCGCGAGGGCACGCTCCGGCGAGAAGAGTAGATAGGCGTTGGTGGATGGATTTTCTTTTTGGGCGAACGCAAGAGCAGCTTCGGTCAATTCACGGGCAGAAAATGCTTTGGATGTGAGTCCTTCGCGGATGCTGGTGATAGTAAGACTGGAGATGTCGGGAGTGCTCATCAGAAATTAGCGTTCAATGACCTTGGGAACTTTGAAATAACCGGCGCCGCTCATCGGAGCATTCGCCAGCGCCTGCTCGTTGGTTAAAGGAGCGTGGGGAACATCGGGGCGCAACGTTGCTGTTTCGGTCTCGCCGGAAAGTACCTGTGCCATGGGCGGGACATCGGTCGTGTCCAAGGCATTGAGCTGTTCTACGTAGGTCAAAATCTCCCCGAGATCGTGAGACATTCGATGTACTTCATCGTTGGACAAGCGGAGATTTGCCAGGTCGGCAACGTAGCGGACTTCCTGATCAGTAAGCTTCAAGCAATGGCCCTTTTGCGCGAGAGTCGATATACCTTCTTTAGCACAGGGTCCTGAATGCGGTGAGACTCATCATCGGAGTCCGGCTGCGAGGCAAGGAGGGGGGCCGCCAGCGATTCCGCGCGCTGCGCTTCACGCCGTGGAATGCCGATACGGAACTCAAGCTCCTCGATGGCGTCGCTGCCCGTCAGCGTACGAAGTCTGCCAATGATTTGGAAGCTTAAGGTATGGAGTTGCCGCTGCCAAATGGCGTCCTCCACTTCAATGACCAGCTTGTTGCGGACAAGCTTCAGACGTGACGTGTGGCTCGCGATGGCCTTGCCGACGGCGGCGGGCCAAACTGCACGGGCAATATCCTCGTCGGACATCACCTGGCGGGAATGCTTGTTTTTTTTGATGATCTTAGCAGCGCGTTCCATGAAATACAGCCCTGAACCTGCAGGACAACAGCGGGGGAGGAGGAACTGTTCTCCGTCGTCAGGGACTATTATTGCGCCTTCGGACGGAGTTCGCAGTTTAGCACGGAGGCAGGCGAACTAAGCAGTCCCCAGTTCAGCGCGGATTGCATCGGCGATACGGGATGTCCACCGGTCCACGGCTTCCTGATTTTCGGCTTCAATCATGACGCGGGCCAGCGGTTCGGTGCCCGAAAAGCGCACCACGGCGCGGCCACTGCCGGCGAACTCGCGCTCGGCTGCGGCGATTTCGTCTTGGACCGATGCCAGTTCGGAGAGAGGACGTTTGTGTTTCACCCGCACGTTCACGAGCTTCTGAGGAAAGGTCTTGATCTCAGAGATCAGTTCGTCCAACGATTGATGGGAATCGCGAATGATCTCCAGAACATGGAGCGCGGTGAGCAGGCCGTCGCCAGTAGTGGCGTATTCGGAGAAGATGACGTGCCCTGACTGTTCGCCACCGAGGGCCGCCTTGCGTTTCAGCATCTCCTCAAGAACATACTTATCGCCGACCGGGGTGCGAACCATTTCAATGTTGTAGACTTCGAAGGCCTTTTCCAGACCCAGGTTCGACATCACTGTGGAGACCACCACATTGCCGGGCAGCTTCCCGGCGCGCCTCAGCGCGGTTCCGGCAAGGAACAACACGGCGTCCCCGTCCACGATTTGCCCTGAACCCGAGACAAACAGGGCACGGTCCGCGTCTCCGTCGAATGCGATTCCAAGGTCGGCTCCGGTTTCCAGAACGCGCTGGCGGAGCGCTTCCAGGTGAAGAGATCCGCAATTGAGGTTGATATTCCGGCCGTCGGGAGTGATGCCCATCCAATCCACGCGAGCACCCAGACGCTCAAAAACCCCAGGCGCCACCGTAGCGGCAGAGCCGTTCGCGCAGTCCACCACCAGGTTGAAGCGCAGGCCTGCGGTGACGGTGTTACAGAGATAGTTGGCGTAATGGTGGTCCAGGCTGGGATCAGCCGTGAGCTCACGCGGTGTGGCGTTTTCGCCGCTGGCCAGCCAGCGATCCATCAGGTGCTCGAGCTCGAGCTCCACGCTGTCGGGAAGCTTATAGCCGGAGTGGCTAATCACTTTGATGCCGTTGTCCTGGTAAGGATTATGAGAGGCAGAGATCATGACGCCTGCGACGTACGGTCCCGTGCGTGTAAGGTATGCTACACCCGGGGTGGTGATGATACCGGCAAAGCGAGCCGAAACTCCGGCGCGGGCCAGTCCGCCCGCAACTTGGCTGGCGATCCAGGGGCTGCTCTCGCGCGTGTCCATGCCGATCACAACCTCTGCCGGATGGTCTTGAACCGAAGACTCGGAAGTGCGCGTTTGCATTAAGTTCTGCCGCGCCCACGTGCCCAGCGCTACTCCCAGCGCGTGGGCTGTTCTTGCATCCAAAGGGGGCTCACCGGCCACTCCCCGGATTCCGTCGGTTCCAAAAAGCTGTCTTGACAAAAGTTACTCCCGATCTATTTGTTCTATTTATGGTACCGATTTGACCAGAGCGTTGCTTAGCAAACGATTCAGATCGGGTTACTGGGGTTAGAATTGGGAGTGGAGAACGGATGAACATCTCGGTCAAGAGCGAGTACGCGCTCAAGGCTGTTTTCGATCTTGCATCGCAGTATCTGGCCGCAAAGAACGGTGGAGCATCTATTGCTCCTGTCAAAATTGCGGACATTGCAAAGCGGCAGAAAATTCCGCAAAAGTTTCTCGAGTTAATTCTGGCTGGCTTAAAGCAAAACGGGTTCGTGGACTCGCGGAGAGGCGCCGAAGGAGGCTATCTTTTGGCGCGTTCGGCGGACACCATTACCGTGGGCGAGGTTTTGCGAGCGGTGGAGAACATCAAAGGCGGCGCACGGCCCCGTACCAACGATCCATTCGATGACGTTTGGCAGCGGGTGGACGCGGCCGTGTCAAACGTGCTCGATCGAACCACGTTTGGAGAGCTGGCGCGTAACTGGCACGACAGACATTCGCAGTACGTCCCAAACTGGGAAATTTGAAAGGAACGTTGTGGTATATCAAGACAATTCTTATAGCATTGGCCGGACGCCGTTAGTGAAGCTGAATCGAGTTGTGAACGGCGCCAAGGCAACGGTTCTGGCGAAAATCGAGGGCCGGAACCCGGCGTATTCGGTGAAATGCCGGATTGGGGCGGCGATTGTTTGGGACGCCGAAAAGCGGGGCGAGCTGAAGCCCGGGAAAGAGATTCTGGAGGCGACCAGCGGCAACACCGGTATTGCACTTGCGTTTGTGGGGGCCGCCAAGGGATACCCGGTCACTCTCACGATGCCCGACACCATGTCCATGGAGCGTCGTAAGGTGTTGAAGGTGTTGGGCGCCAATGTGATCCTGACTGAGGGCGCCAAAGGAATGAAAGGCGCGATGGCGAAGGCCGCGGAGATCAAAGAGTCGGATCCCGACCGCTACTTTGTGGCGAACCAGTTTTCCAATCCCGCCAACCCGCAGGTTCACTTCGATACGACCGGGCCGGAGATTTGGAACGACACGGAAGGCAAAGTCGATGTCCTGGTGTCCGGTGTCGGCACGGGCGGAACCATAACGGGCGTCTCGCGATATATCAAGCAGGCAAAGAAGCATCCGCTCGTTGCTATCGCGGTCGAGCCGACGAATAGCCCGGTAATCACCCAGGCGCTGAACAAGCAAGAGTTGAAACCGGGTTCGCACAAAATTCAGGGGCTGGGCGCCGGGTTTATTCCGGAAACTCTGGACCTTTCCGTTGTGGATCGGGTGGAGCAGGTAACTAACGAGGAGTCAATCGAAATGGCCAAGCGCTTGGCCAAGGAAGAGGGCATCCTGGCGGGCATCAGCTGCGGAGCGGCTGTGGCCGCTGCGGCGCGCGTCGCACAGGAACCGGAAATGGCTGGCAAAACGATCGTTGTGGTTCTTCCCGACACCAGCGAACGCTATTTGAGCTCCGTGCTATTCGACGGAATGTTTGAGCAACTTACCTGAATCTGAAAATATTTTTAGAAAATTTCAGGTTGGCGTAACCTGCCCTCCTGGTCCGTCGTTCTATAGGTACATCCCCGTAACGACGCGGGCGCTTTACCCCATTACCCGAAACCCCAAAGCGCCCGCCCCCCTCTATTCACTTATTCACTTACAACCCTTTTCTTTACAATTCTTTCAGGCAGCCTATCGTTTACACCGGCTTCACGTCTGAGAAGTGTTTCCAGGCAAATCCTGCCTGGGATCACTTTCCAGGGAGGGATATGTGAGAAAGGCATTTTCGCCAGTCGTTATTCTGTGTGCGGTCTCCGCCGGGTTTGTGGGAGGTGTTGCTTCCCAATGGTGGCGTCCCATGCAGACGGTTAGCGCGCAAATTCAGGCTCCGCGTCAGATGCAGGCGCAGCGGTTTGTTCTGGTGGATCCGAATGGGAGGACGCGCGGCGAGTTCAAGATGGAGGGCACCCAGCCCGAAATCGTGTTGTATGACCGGGACGGAAGCGTGGCGTGGAAAGTGACGGCCCAGTCGGGACGGCCCCATGTTACACCGATGGATATCCGGAAGTAAGTTGGTAGCGCTAAGGGGAATCGAACCCCTATTTAAGCCTTGAGAGGGCTCCGTCCTAACCGTTAGACGATAGCGCCACGGGGCGAGGTATGACTCCTTCAGTATAGCCGAAGCCTATGCCGGAGGAGTCGATCCCCGTACGACCAACAGGTTGCTATAAAGCGGCGGGCATTGGAAGTTGGGACTTCCCCAGCGCCTTCCCGATCAACGCAATCGCGGCCGTCTCCGACAGCGCCTTGGCGATCGATGTCTCCAGAACAATCATTGAACGCGCCCGTTCCAGCATCTTCTTCTCTCGAAAAGAAAGAGGCTTCGCCTGCTGGATGAAGGTCAAGGTTTTAAAGACTTCAGCGATCTCCAGTAGATTCCCTCCTTTCATCTTGTCCGAGTTCTCCTTGAACCGATCTTTCCAATCGTGCGTACAACAAGGACGGCCAGTCGCCAGGTATTGAAGAACTCTCGTGATCTCGCTGCACTTAGTGACCTTGCGTAGTCCAACATCTCCGACGTGGGAGAAAGGAACCATTACGGTCATGCTGTTCGGAAAAAGGCGGAGAAGATAAAAGCGCTCCTGCTGAGAGCCAAAGAACCGCAGGCTGATATTCTCGATCGTGCCTACGCCGTGGTTTGGATACACCACTTTCTCGCCGACCTGAAAGGTCATTCGGGGACCCCTTTGCTTGATTAAGACTTAGTTAACGGCAGTTACAATGAAATGTTAATCCCGTATAAAGATTTCGTCAAGGGGAATTACTAGTTACACCACAAGACGGGAGGTGTACCTTTTTGGAAGACAACTCTCTTTATTATCAATCACTTGCCATTATGACCACCTGAATGGAGTGGTACTGCTCGACCTTCGATAATAGCAAGGGAAGCCGCTTAAAGGAAACCTGCGGGTAAAATGAACCCCGATCGAAGCAATGTTAAAAAAACATAATTGTCTAGTAAGTCGGGAACTAAATGCTCGATGTTCTACGAGCCCGCCGCGCGAGCCCGTAGAACGAGAAGCCGTGACGGCTACAGGATCGTCGCCGACCAGTTCTCGAGCACAGACTTTACTTTCTGGCAGAACTGATCAGCGAGGGCGCCGTCGATCAGACGGTGATCGAACGTGAGCGCAAGATGAGCTTGGGAGCGGATGGCGATGGCGTCACCATCCACAACGGCTGCCACCTTCTCCACTGCGCCTATCCCGAGAATGGCGACCTGCGGTTGATTGATCACAGGAGTGGCGAAAATGCTTCCGTAACTGCCGAAGTTTGTGATGGAGAACGTCCCCCCCGTAACTTCGTCCGGTTTTAACTGGCGGGATCGGGCCCGGGTAGCCAGATCGACAATCGAGCGTTGCAGCCCCGCTACGTTTTTCTCATCCGCATTTCGGATCACCGGCACGATCAGTCCGTTTTCCAGCGCCACCGCGATTCCGATATTGATGTCGCGATAGTAAACGATGTTTTTGCCGTCGATGGAGGCGTTGAAGATCGGGAAGCCACGGAGGGCCTCCACGGTAGCGGCGGCGACAAACGGCAAGAACGTAAGTGAAAAGCCATTGCGCGCCTGGAACTCGGCTTTTGATTTGTCACGCAGTTTTGCCACCTTCGTCATATCGACACGATGCACCGTGGTGACGTGAGCGGACGTGCGTTTGCTCAGGATCATGTGCTCGGCGATCTTCTGCCGCATGGTGCTCATGGGTTCGGTGCGCGTTTTCGCCGATTCGGCAAGGGGCATCGGGGCCGCAGGTCCCTGTGGTGTGGCAGCGGCGCCCACCGCTCGTTGGGCAGATGGCTGCTGGACCGGCGAAGGCGCGCTATAGGTCTGCGCCGCCTGCGACGACATGTACGCTTCGATGTCCTGCTTCGTGATCCGTCCGCCCGCGCCGGTTCCGCGTACTTGCGCGAGATCGATGTTGTACTCGCGGGCCATTTTGCGGACCAGTGGGGACAGCGGGCCTTGTTCCTCGCCTCCATCGGCCTGCGGCGTTGCCGTGGGAGGAACAGGCGCTTGCGCGGGCTCGGGCTCACCGGACGGCGTGACAGCATAGGGACCTGCGGTTGATGGATAAGGTTCACGCGGCGGCGCCGGGGCCTGGGCAGCAGAGACAGCCGACTTCGATGCGGCTGAGGGGCCTACGTCCACAGACGGTGGCTGCGGAGGGGGCGGCTGGGGTGTCGTTTGTTGCGGAGCAGCCGCAGGTTGGGCCGGCTGGGCCGCCGCCGCTCCGTTACTCTCGCCAATGCGGCCGACCACAGCGTTGATGGCTACCGTAGTCCCTTCCTCAACCAGAATCTCGCTCAGCACGCCGGCGGCGGGCGATGGAATTTCGGTATCTACTTTGTCGGTTGAAATCTCAAAAAGCGGCTCATCGCGCTCCACCTTTTCGCCTGGTTTCTTCAGCCAGCGCGTCAAGGTTCCTTCCACGATGCTTTCGCCCATCTGGGGCATTACCACGTCGGTCATCGAGTCTCCTGCAGTTCACCATGTGCCATGGTGGTGATTTGATAGTTGAAAATTCTTGCGAATGAGGCGGCGATCACTTGCTTTACCTCATCGTGACTTGCTCCGCAACCGAGACTGCGAAGCGAGCAAACTGGTTTCGTTAATCCGCACGGAACAATGTATTGGAAGTAGCTCAAATCGGTATTCACGTTCAGGGCAAATCCGTGCGATGTGATCCATCGGCTAATGTGCACGCCGATAGCGGCGATCTTGGCGCCGCTTACCCAGACGCCCTCATAGCCCGGGTCGGGAATGCGTTCTGCTTTCACATTCAATTCCCGGAGCGCATCGATCAGCGTATTTTCCAGGCCCCGGAAATAGGCGCGAACATCGCGTTTCCATTCTCGCAGATCGAGAATAGGATAGCCGACCACCTGCCCGGGGCCATGATAGGTGACATCGCCGCCCCGGTTCGTTTCGTAGAATTCGATTCCCGTACGCGCTAAAACGTCATCGCTCGCAAGGATGTGCTGTGTTTTCCCGTTGCGGCCCATCGTCACTACGTGGGGATGCTCCGCGAACAAAAGCGTATCTTGTCCGGCACCGTTCTTGCGCTGCTGGATGAGATTCTCCTGCACCTCCAGCGCGTCCGCGTAGCGGATACGCCCGAGGTCCAGAATCTCAAGTGGTCTCATGGGAAAAGTGCCGCCGGCAATGGCGCCCGATTAGACGTTAATCGCCAGGCCGTACACGTTGTTGAAGGCCTCGCCAATGGCCTCGTAAATAGTGGGATGGGCGTGAATCGTGGACATCATGCTTTCCACCGTTGCTTCGGCCTCCATGGCGGTAACGGCTTCCGAAATCAGCTCAAACGCTTCGGGGCCAATGATGTGAACGCCCAGAATTTCTCCGAAGGTTTCATCGGCGATAACTTTCACGAATCCCTCATGCGAGTCGAGAATCGTCGCCTTGCTGTTCCCCACAAAGGGGAACTTGCCGACCTTCACTTTAAAGCCCTGGGCGCGCGCCTGCGCTTCGGTGAGCCCCACGCTTCCGATGCCGGGATTGGTGTACGTTGCGCCGGGGATGCGATTTCGATTGATAGGGCGGGTCGGCTTCCCGGCGATATTGGCGACCGCGATCATGCCTTCCGCAGTTGCCACATGGGCGAGCTGAGGCGTGCCGGCAACGATGTCGCCGATTGCGTAGAGTCCGGGTTCGCCCGTCCTTTGATAGCCATCTACTTTCACGAAACCGCGATCGAGTTGTGCTTTCGTATTCTCCAGGCCGATGTTGTCCGTCACCGGCTTACGGCCAACCGCCACCAGGAGCTTATCGAACTCCATCTCTTCCTTGTTGCCGTTGGCGAGCGTAGCGCTCAGGCTCACGCTATTGGCGTTCTTCCGGATGTTTTCAGCCTTGGCGCCCGTTTCAATGCGGATGCCCGTCTTCTTGAAGTGCTTCTCGAGTTCCTTCGAGATCTCCTCGTCCTCCACGGGTACGAGACGGGGAAGCATCTCCAAGATCGTTACTTTCGATCCAAACCGGTTGAAAATCGAGGCAAACTCCACGCCGACCGCACCGGCGCCGATGATTCCGATACTCTTCGGAATGGCCGGCATATCCAGGATTTCCACATTGGTGAGGATAAGGTTGTTGTCGGGCTGAAGGCCTGGCAGCATCCGGGCATCGGAGCCGGTCGCAAGGATGATGTTTTTGGCTTCAACGGTTTGTGTGCCCTTGTCGCCTTTCACCTCAATGCGGCCACCGCCCAGAAGGCGAGCCTGGCCCTTGATCAGGTCTACCTTGTTCTTGCGGAGAAGAAACTCGACGCCTTTGGAGTGCTTGGAGACGATCTTGTTCTTGCGGTCAAGAACCTGGGGATAGTGCAGTTGCGGATCCTGGCACGAGATGCCTTGCGACTCCGGGTGCTTGAAGTGTTCCCAAACGTCAGCCGTATGCAGAAGCGACTTTGTAGGAATGCACCCGACCAGAAGGCAGGTCCCCCCTAGCCTTGGCTGCTTCTCGATCAGAGCTGTCTTTAGACCGTATTGACCGGCCCGTACGGCAGCAGAGTATCCACCAGGGCCGCTGCCAACCACAACGACATCGTAAGTCATTTTCACTGTCGATTGTAGCAGCGACCCTTTGTTTACAACGTCTTTTGAAACGTTGGGATCCAGATTTTAGTAGGCAGTGCGTCACTATGAGACTGGATGGGGATGCCGGTACTGGATTTTTGTATACGCCTGGGAGTGGCTGTGCTGCTCGGCTGCATCATCGGCTCGGAGCGCCAGTGGCGGCAGCGCGTAACAGGATTGCGTACGAATACGTTGGTAGCTATCGGCGCGTGCCTGTTCGTGGAGCTAGGCTCCATGCTGCCCTCCGAGGCGAGCGAAGGGCAAATCGTCGCATACGTGATTTCCGGGATTGGATTCCTTGCCGGTGGCGTGATCCTGAAGG
>Ga0308173_10000210_pt1 | contig 22269 bp, 28 predicted proteins | sample PhyPR1_FD_203716 | JGI IMG/M metagenome (GOLD analysis project Ga0308173, IMG submission 203716) | Soil microbial communities from UC Gill Tract Community Farm, Albany, California, United States - DLSLS.P.R1 | ecosystem: Environmental > Terrestrial > Soil > Agricultural land | place: USA... | reverse complement strand
GGAAAGTCTGGAGCCTTCAACATGAACGAGGACATCTTCCTCGACGAGCTGAGCAAGGCCATTCGTGACGAGGATGGGCGGGCCGACTTCTCGAAGGCTCTCCAGGCTCGCTTCGAGGCGTACGAGACCGAGATCTCCAAGGCGCAGGAGCTTGCCGCGAGCGAGCGCGACCTTCGTCTGGAGCGGGAGTTCATCGCCAAGGCCGCTGAGTTCGTCGTCCCTGTCGCGGCCGAGGAGCTTGGCCCGGTGCTGAAGCGTGCGGCGGAGTCCCTCTCCGTCGAGGACTTCGGCGTCATCGTCAAGTGCCTGGACGCCGCCACCGAGCTGTCGCAGGACGTCTTCGGTGAGGTCGGCAAGCGTGGCACCGGCGCCAACGTCGACATCTTCGACGCGGTCGAGGCCGAGGCTGGCGAGATCGCCAAGGCCCGTGGCGTGTCCAAGGAGCAGGCGGCGGCCGAGCTGTTCGAGGCCAACCCGCAGGCGTACGACCAGTACCGGCAGTCCCACCCGGGCTTCGGTCAGCGGTTCTGAGAACCACCCCACCAGTAGGAGAGAGAAGAAATGAGCTACCAGGAGACTCTGGTCAGCGTCACGCTCGACGCTGACGCCTCGGTGGGTGTCTACACCGGGGTTCCGGGGCTGGCTGGCGGTCCCGCCAACAACTCCGGTCTTCAGTACCGGTTCGTGAAGGTCACCGGCGAGCACCAGTGTGGTCTGGTCACCGCCGCGACCGACACGGTCGTCGGTGTCCTCCAGAACAAGCCCCAGGCGGCTGGCAACGCCGCCACCGTCGCGCTGTCCGGCATCACGCATGTCGAGGCTGGCGGCGCGATTGCTGCGGGCGCAACTGTCGCGGCCGACACCGTCGGTCGTGCGGCGACGTCTGCGACCAACGTCGTGGGCATCGCCATCCACTCGGCTACGGCGGCGGGTCAGCTTGTGCCCGTCCTGCTCCGCCTCGGCAACTGATCCACGGCGAATCAGGAACGGAGTAACTAGGCAATGAACCCGACCCAGAGCGACCTGCACGTCAATGTGCCGCTCACCAACATCTCGATTGCGTGGATGCAGTCGAGCGACGCCTACATCGCGGACAAGGTCTTCCCCTCGGTCCCGGTGCAGAAGCAGTCCGACCTGTACTGGAAGTACAACAAGGCGGAGTGGCGTCAGACCGTCGTCGAGCAGCGCGCCCCCAGCACCGAGTCCCCGGGCTCGGGCTGGAGCGTCGACACGGACAACTACTTCGCTCACGTGTACGCGGTGCACAAGGACATCGACGACCAGCTTCGGGCCAACGCGGACTCGAACTTCTCGCTCGACCGGGACGCGACGAACTTCGTCACGAACCAGCTCCTGCTCCGTCGTGACATCGACTGGGTGAACCGGTACTTCAAGGCCGGTGTCTGGGGCACGGACAAGGTTGGTGTCGCCGCCAGCCCGACCGGCACCCAGTTCCTCCAGTGGGACAACGCGGGCTCGACCCCCATCGAGGACGTCACGTCCCAGATCATCGAGTTCCGTGAGCTGACCGGCTTCGCGCCGAACATGCTCGTGATCGGCCCGTACGTGCTCCAGGCCCTCCGTAACCACCCGGAGCTGCTGGATCGCATCAAGTACACCGAGCGCGGCATCGTCACCGAGGACCTGATCGCCTCCCTCCTGGGCGTCGAGAAGATCCTGGTGTCCTACGCGACGCAGGCCGTGGGTGCCACCTACCAGGACCCGAAGCAGACCGAGGCCAACGCGACCTACTCCTTCATCGCCAACGGCAAGAGCGCCCTGCTCGCCTACGCGCCGAAGGGTCCGTCGCTGATGCAGCCGTCCGCCGGGTACACCTTCACCTGGAACGGCTACCTCGGTGGCAACAACAAGGGTGTGCGGATCAAGAACTTCCGCATGGAGCACATCGCCTCGGACCGCATCGAGGGGGAGATGACCTACGACATGAAGGTCGTCGCCAAGGACCTCGGTGTGTTCTGGAGCGCCGCCGTCGCCTGATCAAGGCGCTGACAGAGGCCCCCTCCTCCGATCTACTGGTTGGGGGAGGGGGCCTTTGCCCTTGAAAGGGGATGGAGAAGAAATGCCACGAGGCGTGTACGAGCGGGACAAGCAGCAGACGCCGATCACGGTGGACGACACCGCGCTGGCGGCCGACGAGAAGGTGGGTGGCCCCGTGCATCGCACAGTGCCGACCGAGGTCAAGGACACCGCCGCCAACCAGCCGTTCGCGGGCTACACCTACATGGCACTCAAGCCCATGAAGGTGGCCGGGGTGAAGGTCAACCCCGGCGACATCGTGGACGACGCCCAGAACTGGCGGAACGTCCACAACTACCTGTCGGCCGGTTATCTGACCATCGTCTCCGGTCCGACCGGCGACACGCGGTTCTGAGAGGAGTAGGACATGAACTTCGACTTCGAGGCTCTCGCCCAGAAGGCCGTCAGCGAGCTGACCAAGGCCGAGGCGGAGGCGCTGGCGTACTTCCGCTCCACCGTCTCCCACCGGGAGCGTGCGGCGGCTGAGCAGCCCGCTGAGGCACCCGCCGAGGCTCCTGCCCCGGCTCCCAAGAAGTAAGACCTGCACCACCACTAGACCCAGGAGGGGCTCCCCCAGATGACGTTCTTGTACTCGGGGAACCCCTCCTCGTCTGTGCATGACCAGGTGCGGTTCCTCATCGGGGACACCGACCCGAGCCAGGCCAAGCTCCAGGACGAGGAGATCAACTGGCTCCTCACCGAGTGGAGCAACAACCCGTACCAGGCGGGCGCGGCTGCGGCGGATCACCTGGCGGCCACCGCCGCCTCCTGGTTCACCTACGGGGCGGACGGCACCTCGATCTCGCTGTCCGAGGCTCAGCAGAAGTACATGACGATGGCCGACTGGCTGCGGGCACAGGACCGGCGGCGCAACCGGATGGGCGGCGGCGGCCCCTACGTCGGCGGCATCGACATCGCGGACAAGGCCGCCCACGAGAACGACGGCACGGTGGTCCACACCGACTTCGCGCTCGGCATGGACGACATGCCCGAGGCGGGTCAGCAGAACGGCGGTGCCCAGCGCACTGACCTGCTCGGTGGGGACGGCCCGTGGTGAACCTCCCGGGCATCCCGCCGGAGGCGATCAGCTACATCCGTGGGGCGAAGACCGCCGCCATGCGTAGCCAGATCAAGGTCGTCACCCCGGCCGTCCCGGTGTATGACGGCGTCACCGGGATGGCGACCGGCGCAACGGCCCCCACCCCCGGCTACACCGGCCCGGCCGACGTGCACGACGCCCAGGGTGGTGGCGAGCAGGAGTTCGCGGACGGGCTGATGGAGGTCAACTCCATCCAGGTCTCCGTCCCGTTCACCGCCACGCCGGTGCCGAAGGTGGAGGACCACGTCGTCATCCTCGCCACCGACGACCCCTCCCTGGTCGGGGAGACACTGCGGATCGTCGGGGTGACCAACGGCGGGCTGGCCCCCGTCGTCCGCACCCTCACCTGCACCTTCGAGCAGGCCAACCCGTTCAACCCGGGGGCATGACGCCCTTCACGGCGGCCAGGGCTCCCATCCCCGTCCTGGTCGCCTTGTGGGGTGTCATCTGATGGCAAGCGTGGTCGGCTACGTCGACATCACCCAGCTCGCAGAGGACCTCCAGCAGACGGCTGGCGGGACCTACAAGGCCAACGCCAAGGTGCTGGTGGTCAGCGCGATCAACCAGATCCAGACCCTGGCCGAGGCGTACGCCCCGGTCGACACCGGGGCGCTGAAGGGCTCGATCTCCGCTTACACCCAAGACGGCGGGCTGACCGGGGTGGTGCAGGCGACCGCCCTGTACGCCAGCTACGTGGAGTTCGGCACCGGCATCCGGGGTGAGTTCCCCGGCAAGGTGGCGATCATCCGGCCACGCACCCCGGGCGGGATGCTGCGCTGGGTGGGCAAGGACGGCAAGGTGCACTTCGCCAAGCAGGTCCGCAACCCCGGGATGGCTCCCCGGCCGTTCCTCCGGCCAGCCCTGGAGCGGACGGTGCCCGCCCTGGCCGAGGGGCTGCTGCACCAGGCGGTAGCCAGTGTTGTGCACGGCCCGAAGGCGCCCGAGACCCTGACCAACGCTCCAGCAACCGGATGGCACTGATGAGTCGACTGATTCAGCGCGCGGCACTGACCGGCGCACTCCTGGGGGTCCTGCGGGACTCCGGCCGCCAGGTGGGTGACGCCGAGAAGCCCCGTGGCGGCACGGCGGGCTGGGTGGGCCAGCCCAACGCGGACGGCACCAACTTCGTCCCCTACTCGGTGCTCACCCCACTGGCCGCCGGTGGCGGCGACGGATCGCTGACCGCCCCGGGGGAGAACGACTGGCTGCCCTACGCGATCACCAGCTACGGGGTGTCCCGCGAGCAGTGCGAGGACCAGGCCGACCTGCTGCGGCTCCAGTGCCTCACGATCAACAAGCTGACCGTCGTGCAATGGGCCGGAACACCGTTCGAGTACGGACGTCGCATTCAGACGGTGGTAGTCCAGTCCTACGGAGCCGTTCAGAGGATGGGCGACACGGATCCGAAGTACTACGGCCAGACCGACACCCTGTCGCTCTGGACGACTGTTTAGGAGCACCGATGACCGACATGTACAACCCGGACCTGGAAGCGCACTACCTGGCGCAGCCGAGCCAGATCCGGGTGCTGGAGAAGTACGGCTGGCTGCCCTACGCCGACTGGCTCGCCCAGCAGCAGGTTGCTCCCGCTCCGACGGACGCCGACCCGACTGTCTGATAGCCGGAAGGCTCAGACACGCCGAATGGCTGGCGTGACCATCCGAATGACCACCTAACGGCCGAGGAGACAACCAACAATGGCCCGCATCATTCCGAACGAGGAGACCTTCGTTCAGTTTGCGACCACCATCGCAAACGTCCAGGCTCCGACCAAGGCCGAGCTGACTGCGGCTGTCAACCTGACGCCGTTCGTCATCTCGATCAACGCCTCCACTCGTGGCAACATCGTGCAGACGCCGTCCTTCGACACCAAGTTCGAGACGTCGATCCCCGGCACGATCACCTCCACCTTCGAGATGGACCTGTACCGGGACGACGTCGCTGACGACGCCTGGGACGCGCTGCCGCGTGAGACCCAGGGCTACGTCGTCATCAGCCGCTTCGGTGGCAAGGGCGGCCCGTCCAGCGTTCCGCCCCAGCCGCTGCACTCGCCCACCACGGGCGACAAGGTGGAGATCTGGCCGGTCTTCGTCGTGTCCCGCTCGGCGACGAACCTGACGTCCAACACGGCGCAGACCTTCCAGGTGCAGTGCTCGGTGTTCGAGGTTCCGGCCGAGGACGCTGTCGTCGCTGCCTGATAAGACCCAGCCGCTACCTGGGATAGTCGAGGCCCCTCCCCACTACCACGGGGGAGGGGCCTCGTGCCGTCGCAGGACAAGCGTCGGGAACACTGCTCAGATGAAGGAGGCCGGGGATGGCCAAGGAAATCTCTGACTTGGAGGCACTGATCATGGCAGAACAGCAGAAGCGCGCGTCGCTGGCTCGGCTTCAGGCGAAGCGGGCGCGGGAGAAGACCGTGACCGTCGAGCTGCCCGCCGAGACCGGCGAGGGCACCGAGAAGGTGGAGCTGCTCTACCGCTCCATCGGCGCGACCGAGTACGACAAGTTGGTCACCAAGTTCCCGCCCACCTCCGCCCAGAAGAAGGAGGGTGCGGCGTACAACATCGACCTGTTCGCCCCGGCCCTGCTGGCGGCGGTCTGCGCCGACCCGAAGATGACCGACGAGGAAGCACGGGAGCTGTGGGGCAGCGACGCCTGGAACCGGGGCGAGCTGCTCAACCTGTTCCGTGAGGCCATCGACATCTGCATCGTGGGTGTGTCGATGGACCCTACCGAGAGCGTCTTCGGGTAGACGCGAACTTCTACCTCGAACTGGCGCTCTGCAAGGAGTACAAGATTCCGCACTCCACCTGGCTGGAGGAGTGGAGTCCGGAGGATCGGGCGAAGGCGTTGGCTCTCTTCATCGAGGAGACCCAACGCTGCCAGATGTGCGGGACGGCGGAATGGGAGTGGGAGGAGAACCCCCACGCCTACGAGCCCATCGGGAAGATGTGCCACGGGTGCTACCTGAAAGACACGGTCCAGGAAGACAGCAAGAATCTCCCTGGAACAACCATCGTTCTGGAAGCGTCTGCCTCGATCACCACGGAAGTGCGTGAGCATCGCCTGGAGTGGCAGCGGAAGCTCTCTAAGGATGAGCACTCGCGGAGGTAACAGATGACGATGCCCGGTGGGGACAATCGCCAGGCCAAGGTCACTGTTACCGCCGACGTCGACCCGTACGTCAAGAGCATCACGGCGGCCAACGCCGCCACCCTGAAGTTCGCGGACGCCCTTCAGAAGGTCGACCAGCAGGTCCTGAAGATCGCCAAGATCGCCGGTGCAGGCGCGATGGCGGCCGGTGGGGCTGGCCTTCTGAAGGCGTTCGGGGACGTCAAGACCGCCGCTGCCCTGGAGCAGAGCTTCAAGAGCCTGTCCGCGCAGGCCACGGTCACCGGGGCCAACGTCGGCAAGGTGACCACCGAGATCGTCAAGCTCGGCACCCAGATCCCCATCGCCACCACCAGCCTGGCGGCGATGGCCACCCAGATCGCGGCGCTGGGGGTGCAGGGCACCAACAACTTGAAGAACATCACCAAGCAGGCCGAGATGCTCGCGGCGGCGACCAACACCGCCCCCGGCGAACTGATGACCGGCCTGCTGAAGCTCAACCAGTCGCTCGGTGGCTCGCTGGAGAACCTCTCCCGGTACGGCTCGGCGCTCACCGCCCTCCAGGGCAAGATGGGCGTGGCGTCCGGCGACGTCCTGAACTTCGTCCAGGGCATCGAGGCGGTCGGGGCCAAGGCGGGGGTCACCGAGCAGCAGATGATCGGCATGTCCGCCGCCTTCGTGAAGGTGGGCGCGGACGGCTTCGCCGGTGCGCAGGCGTTCAACCAGGTCGTCAACGACATGACCGACGCGGTGGCCCGGAACAGTCCGCGCATCCAGCAGTACGCCAACCTGCTCGGGATGACCTCGGATCAGTTCAAGAGCCTGATCAACAGCGGCAACGCCTCCCAGGCGTTCGTCGACTTCATCAACGCGGTGACCAACTCCGGCACCCGCGCCTCGCAGGTGCTGGAGCAGTTCGGCCTGGACAGCGTCCGGACCCAGCGGGTGTTCGCCGCCCTGACCGGTGGGCAGGCCAACCTCGCCCAGGCGATCAGCGACACCAACGCGGCGTTCAGCCAGAACAACGCGATGGCCCAAGCCTCCGCTGCGGCCTGGGACGGCTTCGACAGCCAGCTCCAGCGGATCGCCAACGCCGGGACCCAGGTCAAGAACGAGCTGGGCGCCCCGCTGCTCGGCCCGCTGACCCTGCTGTCCCGGGCCATCGCGGACGTGAGTGCCACCTTCGGCAACTTCATCCGCTTCCTGGACGACGCCCCGTGGCCCATCGGGGACACCCTCACCTCGCTGGTGACCAAGACCCCGGCCCTCATCCTCATGGGTGGGGCGTTCCTGACCCTGACGGCGGCGGTGACGCGCTTCGCGGGCGCCTGGCGGATGATGACCGGGGCGGTCGGCATCAACGCCTTCCGGGGCTTCACAGACGGGATGCGCGGCAACGCACCCCGGGAGCTGGGCAGCACCGGCAGGCTGGGCTCGCTGCTGTACCGATCCACCTATGCGATGGGCGGCGGCACGCCGTCCCTGGAGCGCGGGATCATCGGGGTCAACGGCCGCCAGGGCATCGGCTCGATGATCGCCGGATACCCGCTCATGCGCTTCCGCCAGCAGATGGGCGGCGCACTGGACACGATGTTCCACCCGTTCTCCCCGGAGAGGCGCAACTCCGGCAGGGAGATCCTCGGCGGGCATCTGGGCCGCATGGAGACCGACCCGTTCTCCATTCAGGGCATGTTCCAGCAGGGGGCGGCCGGTGCCAAGAAGTACCGGGCGAAGTGGATGGAGAGCCTGAGCAGGCAGGCTCAGGAGACCGACGAGAACGGCGAGTTGACCTCCGCCGCCCGGCGCGCTCAGGCGATGCATGGCGTCCTCGGCCGCATGGAGATGGCTCCGATGGAGGAGTCCAAGGAGTTCCTCCAGCGTCGCCGGTTCAACTACGTCAACGAGGCACGGACCGCTGCGGTCGACGAGCAGCGGAAGCAGATCGCCCGGATGAGCCACCCCCAGTTGGCCTCGGCGATGGCTCAGGCGGAGCTGGGCGAGTACGTCGCCCGGAACGGCACCGACGAGGGCTTCGTCGGCACCGACTTCCACCGGATGGGCCACCGGCAGCTCATCAAGATCGCCAACAACCGGAAGAACGGCCTGGCCGCCTACGCCGGGGCCACCGCCGCCCGGGACGCCGGTACGGCGTTCGACGCCAGCCTCACCGACGATGAGACGTCCAAGCTGGCCAACCCGTTCTCCAAGCTGGCCGACAAGGTCAAGTCGATCACCAAGGAGCTGGCCACCTCCACCGGCACCGCGATGGAGGCGGTGATCAACGCGATCACCACCGCCTACCAGAAGGCGGTCGACATGGTGGTCGCGCTGGCGCAGAAGGCCAAGCAGTCCATCATGGAGGTTCAGGCGTACGCCGAGAACCCCAGCGCGGTGTTCAACGTGGCCACGGACGGCACGATGACCCGAGCTGCCGCCGAGGCATCACAGCCAGCCCAGGAAGCGGTCAAGGACATTGCGGACCAGATCAAGGAGGCCCTCGGGGAGAAGGAGAGTGGATCATCCGGTGGGGGCGGTCACGCAGGTGGCTCCACCATCATCGCGGGTGCGCTGGCCCCCGCCAGCTCCTTCGCCAACCGTGCCTTCGGTCTGACCCCCGAGGAGGCGGCACGGCGCGACGCGACCATCCTGCAGGAGGCCGAAGGCGGCGTCCGCTCCCGGCGCTTCTCGTTCCAGCGTGTCCAGAACATGTTCGGGGCGGCCACCGGCGAGGGACTCACCCGGGTCGGACGGCTGGCCCAGGGTGCGGGTCGTCTGGGTGTCTCGGCGGTGTCCGGATTGGCCCAGGTCGGTCGGGCTGTCGGCGGCCTGGCGACCAGCCTGCTGAGCCCGCAGATCATGATCGCGGCGACCCTGTTCGGTCCCGCGCTGTACCGGATGGTCGAGGCACTGATCTCCTCGCACCAGAAGCTCACCCAGCAGACCGACATGGCCGGTGCGGCGATCCAGCAGGCGCTGGGTCGCCAGGTGGTCACCCAGCAGGACATCGTCGCCCAGCAGCAGCAGAGGCGAAACCAGGGCGACAACACCCCCTACGGGGCGGTCGAGCGTCAGAACTCGAAGGCCGGGTCCTTCGCGGATGGCTACAAGGACCAGATCAGCGTCCTCCAGGCCCTGGGCGTCAACGGCAAGAACCCGAAGCTCGGCAATGGCGTGGCCTGGCTCCAGGACTACGTCAACGGAATGATCGCCCAGCAGAACGGCGGCAAGCCGCTGGACAACCAGCAGCTCCAGCAGATTCGGGAGATTCTGCTCGCCGCCACCGGCCAGAACCCCAGCGTGGCCGCGACGATCATGGGCCAGATCGACACCGCTGGTGCCCGGGGGAGCGGCTTCCTCGCCCAGATCGGCGGGCTCTACGCCAAGAGCGGTGGAGACGACCTCCGCAACCAGCTCTCCAAGACGATCATCGGCAACTACGACAGCAACACGATGGGCGGCATCGCGGGACTGCTGGTGGCGGCTGGCCAGGACAGGTCGGCCAACACCTATGCCAGTGACCGGGCGTTCCGCAACACCGACCGGTCGGGCAACACCAGTCGACTGTTCGGTGGGGTGGGTGACGCGAAGACCGGCGACCTGATCGCCCAGTTCCTCAACGACTACAACGCGGCTCACCCCAAGAGCAAGGTGGATCTCACCCAGGGGAACGACCGGGTCACCAACGCGGGTAAGCCCGACTCCGTCGCCGACTTCATCACCCAGGTGCAGCGGGCGGCCAAGGCCGGGAACACCGGTGCCAAGGACATCTGGTCTCAGCTCCAGGGGATTCTCCAGCCCGGGGACATCAGCAAGAGTGGCGTGCTGTCGCAGGCGGCACTCAGTCGTCTCACTGGCCTGGTCAACGGTGGTCTGGGCCAGTCCTCGGCCAGCGCCACGATGGGCACCCAGCTCGATGGCTCGGTGCTGAACAACGCCTACCGAAGGGCAACCGGCGACAAGAACGGCTACATCACCAGCCTCCTGGGCAACCCGGAGGCGGCCGACTACGGCCGCAAGATCGACGCGGTCATGGGCCAGCTCAACAAGGGCACCACGATCTTCAGCCCGGACGCCGTCAAGAACCTGACGGCCACGGCTGAGGCGATCCAGTCGATCAAGGACGTCATCGGCAACCCCCAGGACCCGGCCTGGCAGCAGCTCGACAACCTCCAGAAGATGACTTTCCAGAACCTCCAGGCGGCGGCAGCCCTGGGTGGTGGACAGGCGTTCCAGCTCAACGCCCAGACGGGCCTCCTGAACACGATGCTCGGTACTGGTGTCACCGACCAGAACCACGACGACATCAAGGCCCAGGCAGACCAGCTCCAGCAGGAGGCTCAGCAGGCGGTCCAGACGCTCAACCAGTACTGGGTGCAGGTCCGCGACGCGCACATCCAGCAGGAGCGCGGGGCGCAGGACCACCACACCCAGATGGTCCGGATGGAGCGCGACTACAACCTCCAGATGAAGGAGGCCGAGTACCAGCGCACCAAGCAGTTGCAGGAGTCCAACTACCAGTTCAGCGAGCAGATCCGCCAGCAGAAGTACGCCCTGGCGGACGCCTACGGCAACCCGGCCCAGTTCGTCCAGTCGCAGTACACGATGGGTGCGGGCGCGGCGGCCATCGGGATGCAGCGTCAGCTCGACATGCTGAAGCGGTCCAAGTCCGCGATGGACCAGCTCCAGAAGGACGGCCTGTCCACCGACGCCATCCGACTGCTCGGCCTGGACGACCCGAAGAACGTGCAGCAGGCGGAGAAGTACCTCACCGACTTCGCCAACAACCCGGAGCTGATCAAGACCTTCAACTCGCAGGTCTCCCAGCGGCTGAACATCGCCAACGCCATCGCCCAGGACCCGAACAACAGCCAGTACAACGAGATGAAGCGGCAGTTCGAGCACCAGGCCAGCCTCGCCACGGACGCCTTCAACCACTCGCAGGACCAGGCGAAGGCTGCGTTCGGTCGGACGATGAGCGACTTCGAGACCGACTACCAGACCACGCTTGCGCGCTCGGAACAGGATCTGTCCCGGCTGGCGGAGGACACCACCAAGTCCTGGCAGGACCTGGTCACCTGGGCCAAGAACTCCGGCATCCCGGGTATCGAGTCGTTGGGTAGTGCGGCACAGACCGCCATCGGCGCGGTCGCCAGCGCGGTGTCCCAGCTCCAGCAGTCGTTGGCCCTCGTCACCTCGGGCTTCGCCACCACGCTGTCTCAGCTCGGCTCGGACTGGCAGCAGTTCGTGGCGAAGAACCCGCAGTTCGCCTCGGCCAACGGGATCGACACCAGTAGTGGCGGCGGGATGAGCCAGAACAACAACGGCACGGGCAACAACAAGGCCATCGTCCAGCGCATCGCCAGCATGTACGGCTGGGGTTCTGGCTCGGAGTGGAACGACCTGGTCAGCCTGGTCAACAGCGAGTCCGGCTTCAACAACGTGGCACAGAACCCGACCAGCTCCGCCTACGGCATGTTCCAGTTCCTGAACTCGACCTGGGCTCCCTACGGGTCGAAGACCAGCGACCCGGTGAAGCAGGCCGAGTACGGGCTCCAGTACGTCAAGAGTCGCTACGGCGACCCGTCCAGTGCGTGGCGGTTCCACCGGGCGCACAACTGGTACGCGGCCGGTGCGGTCTTCGACAAGGCGCAGGTCATCGGCGTCGGTGAGGCCGGTCCGGAGGCGGTGCTGCCGCTCAACACCACCGGTGCGACGTTCGTGGCCAAGACACTGCGGGCTTCTCTCCAGATGATGGGCGTGAACCCGAACCTTGCCAACGAGGTGCGGCGTGGCCAGATGCAGCAGTTCTCCTCCCCGGCGCGGAGCGAGATGCACATCCACCACACCGACGCCTCCACGAACTTCAACGGAGCGATCACCGTCGTGGCCCAGGACCCCAATGAGATGGCCCGCAAGCTCGCTGAGCGCAAGCGGATGCAGGCCCTGACCCGACCGGTGGCCCGGCGGTGAGCGGGGCTAACGGCGACTTCAGCACCTTCGTCGTCACGGTCTCCCGGCTGGAGCTGGGGATGCCCATCCTGGACATCAACGACCACGTCAACTACCAGGTGGGCGACCAGATCCTGGGCGGCAATCAGACCTGGAACCGGCAGACGGTCAAGAGCCCGTACGTGGACGGCGAGATCATGGTCAACCGCACCCGGGGCCAGGTGCAGGAACAGTTCGCGGTGCAGGTGTTCGGTGACACCCAGGTGGCGATGCAGCAGAACATCGCCACGCTGATCGACGCCTTCAGCCAGTTCACCTACCAGCTTTCCATCGAGATGGAGAACGCCACGTACACCTACCAGTGCGACACGTCGGACTACACGGTGGACTGGACGAACACCCGGATGATGGCGAAGAAGGCACTGGTCAAGCTCCAGTTCCCCCGGTCGCCCAAGCTCGTGAGCGGAGGCTGGTGAGATGGCCAGCGGCATCACCAGTTGGGGTGCGTCCTACTACCTGGGCGTCCTGTTCGGTCAGACGCAGACCCCGCCGACCTCCTACTGGGTCGCGTTGTGCACCGCCGTTCCCAGCGAGCAGGTGGACGGCACGATGCTCTCCGAACCGACCAGCGACGTGGGGTACGCGCGGATCGAGATCCCCAGCGACCAACTCTCGTGGGACGTGCCGGACGACGGCGTCGTCACCAACATCGCCTCGGTCTTCTACGACACCGCGACCGCCGACTGGCCGGTGATCACCCACTACGCACTGTGCGACGCCGTGGTGGACGGCAACGTCTACCTGTTCGGCGCCTTCAACGTCCCCCGCAAGGTGTCCACGGGGGACGCCTGTCGGATCCCGCCCAATGCGCTGTCGATCCACATCGGCTCGCTGACCACCGCCCTCGTCTCGGCCTTCTAAGGAGCTGACTATGCCTGCCGCCACTACCACCCTCGCCAGCTCGCTGCTGAACCAGGTGCTACGCGCCGCCCCCTACACCCCGCCGGGCAACGTGTACCTGGCGCTGTTCACCGTCGCACCCACCGCGTCCGGGGGTGGCACCGAGGTGGTCGGCGGCTCCTACGCCCGCGCGCCGCTCACCTTCAACACCTCCACGGACGGGACGACCTCCAACGCCAACCTGGTGCAGATCACCGGGATGCCAGCGGTCACCGTGGTCGGGCTGGGCGTGATGAGTGCGACCACCGGCACCGTGGCGTCCACCATGCTGTTCTACGGCACCCTGCTCACCCCGAAGACGACCAACTCGGGTGACACCTTCACCTGCCAGGTGAGCAGCCTCAACATCGCGCTTTCGTAGGGGTAGCCGTAGTCTTACGGCTATGCCCAAGTACAAGTTCGATGACGCCACCGCTGACCAGATCGTCCAGGAGTACGAAGGAGGTGCCTCGTTGAGCAAGCTCGCCAAGCAATACGGGGCAGGGATCATGACGATCCGCGCTACCGTGCTTCGCCGTGGCGGTGTGATGCGCCCTCAGGGCACTGAGGGGCTGCACTGGTCACATCCCGTACGCCGATCTGACCGTCACAACTGGAACGGCGGACGGAAGCGGATCAACGGCTACTGGGCAATGTTGGTCGACGCGGACGACCTCGCGTTCCCGATGGCATGGAGTGGTCCAGACCCGTACGTGCTGGAGCACCGCTACGTGATGGCCCACCAGTTGGGCCGTCCCCTGACGGCAGATGAGTCGGTCCACCACATCGACGGCAACCGTCTCAACAACACACCAGAGAACCTCCAGCTCCGTCGTCGACACCACGGCATGAACAGTCGTTACCAGTGCAACGGGTGCGGTTCTCACGACATCGCGGCGGTACCACTCTGATGCTGTCACTCGACGAGAGCGGAACCTTTCAGGAATCGTTCTTCTACGGCTACCCCTACGACGCCGTTGTCGTACAGACGCCGCCGGAGTTCGACTACGTCGGAGCCGCACTGACCAGCGCCGGGACGGTCGTCTGCACCCCCGGCGAGTTCACCATGCACTACGGGTCGGCCGACCCCAACCCGGACGTCTACACCCCGTACGGCGGGGCCGAGGCCGACCACCCGTACTACATGCGCTTCCCGGTGATGAGCTGGAACGACGCGGCGGGCATCTTCCTGACCGTGACCACCACCGACGAGGCCGTGCTGACCTTCGACCGGTCCTTCTCGGGCTACGTCGGGGACCGGCTCTCGGTGGTGGTCAACGATCAGGAGCGCGTCTCGATCACCGGCTCGGCGGGCTACCCGTGGACCACCACCACGGTGCCGCTGGGCATGGGCGTCTCCGACATCGCCATCCTGTTGAAGACCGCCCCCTACACCAGTGGGGTGGTCCGCGAGGGTGTCGGTCAGACAGCGGACTCAGTCACCGACCTGTTCCGCTACCTGCGACTCTGCAACCTCCAGATCACCAACGTGGTGGAGCTGCCGACCGCCGAACACCAGGCGACGCAGATGCTCGCGGACTCCTCCTGCACGCTCTCCGGCACGGTGGAGGCAACCACCGGCCAACTGCTGCTCACCCCGTCCTTCTCGGTGCTGGCGCTCGCCAAGAACACCGGCCGGGTCTACCTCACCCCGGCGTCTTCCCTCACGCTCAACGACGGTCTGGTGCAGATCGGCAGGTACGGGAACGCCTCGCTCGGGGTGGACACCACCTTCGACTGCGACGCCTTCGTCTACGCCCAGGCGGCCAGCGACGGCGGCGGGTTCGGCCTCGCCTCCACCGCCTCGCTGACGGTGGAGGACACCAACCCGCAGGACGTCACCGACCTGATCCGGCCGCTGAAGCGGATCAAGATGACGATGACCGACCCGGTGATCATCAGCGGTCGGCCGACCACCCCGATTGCCACCTGTGCGGAGACCGTCACCCCCACCGTCGATCCGGTGACCGCACTGGTGCTGGACAAGCTCGACCCGTTCAACCACGTTCTGCCGGACTCGGTCGGCGGGCTCACCTACCGCTGGCTGTCGCTGGACGCTGAACGGAACGTCCAGACCCACCAACTGACCAAGTGGAAGGCCACCGACCCGAGCGGACCCACCTGGACCAACCCCGGGGCCAGGGCCTACACCCCGGCCGTGGAGGACTACGTCATGCGCCGGGGGCACACCGCGTGGGCGGTGCACTACCCCTCGGTGCAGTTCGACTCGGGGCACATGGACCACCTGACCATGTACCTCCCGGTCGATCCGGGCAGCGCGATGACGTGGGTCTTCGTCGGCTCCTTCGCCCGGTTCCGGGGCGCACTCGCGGACTCCTGCCCGATCTTCGACTACGCCACGGACGCCCGGATCGACTACAACCCGGTCACCGAGCTGAAGGCGGTGCGTGGGTCGTTCCCCAAGTGGACGGACGACCCCACCTCCCCCTCCGTCTACCTGGGGCTGACCAGCTACGGCACGGCCGACCCGGCGACCTCCCGGGTGGCCTACCGGAAGAACGACTCGACCGCCGCGTTCGGCCGCACCGATGGCCTGGTGATCACCGACAACACCCCGGTGGTGATCGTCTACGTGCTCAACGGGGCGAGCAGCTACGCGATGGTCACCCCGCTCACCGTCACCGGGAGCGCCCCGTCGATGGTGGCCTCCCTCCCCCGGACGCCACTGCTCTCCCCCGGACCGAACGCCTTCTGTCTGGGCAAGGCACGCACCGAGGTGCCCTACGGCGGTGACTTCCTTACCGGGTCGATGAACCTGCTGGAGGTGGCCTACGCCAGCCGGGCGCTGACCCAGACGCAGGCGTCCGACCTCTCCGCCTTCTACGCCAGCCTGTACGCCCCGGTGAGCACCAACTCGGTCAGCGCCGACTTCACCACCTCGGGCGGGGCGAACCAGAGCACTGAGCAGGTGCTGGTCTACGCAGGGGACCCGGAGACGCCGCTGGCACTGATCAGCGGCTCGGGGGTGGTGCCGCTGGGTGTCTATCCGTCCGACGCAGACGGGCAGGCGACGATCACGAGCTTCCGGGACAGGGGCATCCCCATCGTGTTGTGTAGCAATCGGGACTACGAGTCGATCATCGCGCGCATGGAGATGGAATGACCTGGGAGATCGAGTCGCAGGTCTCCGAAGACCTCGGGTTCATTCGCGTCTACGTGACCCCGCCGTACGGGCGGAAGACCGACGTCACCTTCTTCCGGAACATCCCGACGCAGGTGGGCAGCTTCTCCAGCGCCGACCCCTACGGCGACTCCACCGCCTCGATCAGCTTCCCGCAGATCAGCCTGCTGGACGACCTGGGCAACGGTGACCTGACCTGGCTCCGGGAGTTCTCCGACGTCGACCTGGTGCTGGAGGACATGGAGGGCAACCGGCAGACCCTCTGGGAGGGCTTCATCGCCTCCTTCGACTGGGAGGTGGGAGACACCCAGGCCGTCCTCAACGTCACCTGCCAAGGTGCGCTGTTCCAGGTGGACCGGTACGTGGCCAGCCCGCAGTACCCCAGCTCCCCCATCCCGTACGAGCGGCTGATCGCGGACGCCTTCGACCCGAGGCAGCACACCCACCTGCGCACCCGGCCGCTGGCCATCGAGTGGCCGAACGACTGGCAGGTGCTCGCCTACAAGACCACGGCGGCGGTGGGCACCCAGGCAGGCGGCAAGTCAACAGGCTTCGCCACCCGGACCACCGGTGGCTGGGAGAAGAAGCTGACCGGGCTGGTGTCCAACCTGCTCGGGGTCATGTACACCACCGACTACGGCGACCAGTGGACGATCCGCAAGGACCCGGGGCGGCGCCCGGTGATGTACATCAGGTCGGCCACTCGGCCGCCGGACTTCTCGGTGTGGGTGGGCCAGCACGGGGTGAGCGTCAGCCTGACCCGGGATTACACCCAGTTCGCCAACGTCATCTACGGCTCGGGCAAGGGGCTGGACGGCACCGCCTGGACCCGACAGACGGTCAGCAGAGACAACAAGACAGCCGAGTACCTGCCGATGGCCGCCGACCCCCGGGTGAATCAGCCCAACAACCCGTCGTACACCGTCGAGACGATGCGGTCGGAGACCTTCGTCCAGTTCGAGGACGGCATGGAGGAGACCGAGGCGCTGAAGACGGCGCAGCTCATGCTGCGGAAGAACGAGGACCCCGGCTACACCGGGTCGATCACCCTCACCATCGACCCGGAGGAGCTGAGCCGATACCAGATCGTCGCCGGGATGACGGTGAACATCCGACAGATGGCCGGGGCCGGGTCGGACGGGATGAACCTGCACATCTCCGAGGTGCAGGTGGACGTGGCCAGCGGCAGCGTCTCGCTCACCGTCGACTCCAAGTACCGCGATGCGTTGACGGTGGACGAGGTGCGCAACCGGACCCGGGACCCGCTCACCCCGATCAAGATGCTCCAGGTGGGCAAGCAGTCGGTGCTCATCCCCGACCAGCTCGCGCCGTGGAGCTACACGCTCGGCTCGGGGTACATCCCGAAGGGGTCGATGGCCTTCTTCGACAGGCTCCGGGACCCCACCGACCTGACGTGGCCCTTCACGACCACCGCGAAGGCGTACCCGCCCAGGTCCAACCCCAGCTTCTACGTGGGGATCAACGCCTCGGCCAGGGCGCGCAAGGATCGCTGGGCGTTCACCACCGTGCGGCTGGCCGAGAAAGGGGACATCCGGCTGTCCGAGTTCGCCGTCTTCGACCGGAACGGCAACCTGCTGAGGATCCCGTTCCATGTGGGCATCTACTACAACCCGGTGACCGCCGACTCGATGCCGTTCGACGGCAACGGCCCCAGCCCGTTCATCACCGGGGCGTTCCAGTCCAACAACCAGTTCGGCCTTCAGATCGGCGCGGACACCCCGGGCAACACCCGCCAGGGGGACGAGAGCATGGTCGTCGGCTGGGGCGACTGGCAGCAGCCTGCGGGCTACTCCCCGGGCACCAAGACCAACGGTGACCCGGCCACCGGCCTGCTCATCGACGAGACCGGCTGGAGCTTCGACCAGACCCGGAACCAGAACTTCGACCAGAACCCCAGCAGGGGGCAGAAGGAGCCCGAGTCCGCGATCACCGCCTACGTGGCGTTCTACGCGGAGTACCACGACTGGGTGTACGCCTTCGGCCGCATCTACCGTAAGGAGCCGGGCAGTTGAGTCTCACCAACTTCCTCGTCAATCAAGTGTTGTCTGACTACTTCACCAGCAACGGCACGCAGTACCTGGCGCTGCACATCACCGACCCGACCAACTCCGGGCTGGCCACCACCGAACTGAGCACGACCTCGATGGCCACCTACACCCGCAAGCAGGTCACCTGGTCGACCCCGGTGAACCGGGCGGTGACCAACACCAACCTGATCCAGTGGCAGGCGATGCCCGCCGTCAACATCGGCTTCCTGGCCGTCTGGGACGCACCCACCGGTGGTCACCTGCTGGCCACTATGCCGGTGGCCGACCCGTTCGAGATCGCCACGGCGGGCGCGACCATCTACCTGCCCATCGGGTCGATTGCGGTGACCATCGGCAGCGCCATCCCGGGCTACCTGATGCCCGACCCGGCCAGCCTGGACGGTGTCATCCCGGCGACGACTCCGCCGGACACCACCACCCCGCCGCCCGCCACTCCTTAGCATTGCTAACTATCCGACGCAAAAAAAGCGCCCGTCTCCCGGCCGAAACCGGGAGACGGGCGCTTGGATCAGTGGTGCCTGCGGGCGGCGGCCTCCGCCACCGCCCTGTTCACGTCGTCAGCAGCGATCTGCTGCTTCTTGCGGCGGGAGCGGATGACGTCCATCCACGCCCAGGTCAGGTGCTCCCAGGACACCTTGCCGCGTAGGTACTCGCGCTCGTCGGACCACACGTCCCCGAACGTCGATTTCAGCATCACGTCAATCTCGTTGTCGTTGACGAAGAAGCCGTGGCTGGCCGGGAGCCCGGTGGAGTCGGCCGCCCACTTCGGGTCCTCGGTGGAGGCCAGCATCTTGACGACGTCCTCGTACTGGAAGAGATAGTCGTCGTCCTCCTTGCCACCGTCACAGCCGCAGTCGCAGCGATCATCCCCCTCCTCCGATTCGGAACGCTGGTAGTGCTCCCGGAGTTCGTCCCGGAACCGGGTCATGGCCAACTGGCCCAGTACGCAACTGGTGCCACTGGACAGATCCAGCCCCTCCAACTCCAGGTCCTGGTGCCAGTCTGCACCGAGGTGTCGGTCGAGGAAGTCGGCCCCTCGGAACACCTCCTCCGTGAAGTCCCAGAACTGGGTGCGAGAGGTGATCGGCTCCCCCTTCACGATGACGGTCTCGGTCCTGTCGATGAGCCTCACGGTTTTGCTTCCTCCTGAAATGGGTTAATCATCGTTTCGGTCTGGCAGCGGCGGCAGACCCAGAGGTTGAGCCAGAACTTCTTGCCTGGTCCCACCCACTCCCACTGCCGTGCCCAGTAGTGCTGGTGCCCGTCGTCGGGCTTCCACTCGCGCTTCTTGGTCACCCTCCCTCCTGCCCGAACTGCTGGGCGTACGGCAACATCTGTTCCACCCGGGTGTGGTCCCACGAGGCGAACTCCCCGTTGGACCAGTCCCGGTAGATCCTGGGCCGCGTGTACCACGGCACCTGATCCCCGGCCATCTGGTGCTGGTCGAGGTGCTCGAAGAAGTTGGAGACGTCGGTGTAGAACTCCGGCTCATATTCGCCGTGTAGGTGGCACTCCCTACACTCCAGAGCCTGGCCGGTGTCGACCACCGTTACGTCGGATAGTCCATCGCTTGACTTGTGTGCGTAGCCCAACGGATTGTTCCCCCTGGTTGTACCTGTAGAGCAGAAATCCGCAGTACATCAAGAGCGCCCCCAAGATGACTCCTGCGGCTAGTGCGACGGCACTACTGATCAACAACTTCCCCCAAGCCTTGTGCGTCGCAGAAGTGGCAGTTGCATAGCCACTCCGACCACCACCGGGGATCCCCCGACAACACCTGGGCCATCTGGTGTGTCGTCGGGGGTCCCTCGGCAGACAGAACAGCCCCTGCGCACCGGGAGCACAGGGGCTTGTCGATCAGGACGGGGATGGAGCACGTCAGGTCGAGGACCTTCGCCCGGCACTGGCCGCAGACCAGGTACCCGTGCCCCTCCGGGTTGAGACACCACCACCGTGCGGGGCGATGGGGGTCGTGTACAGTGAGCGTCACTTCCTCCTAGAAGTGCCAGAAGGCCCATCCCCACGTCACGCGGGGATGGGCCTTCTGCCTTGTTGTGACTGCCGCACTCGGGCTGTGTAGTTACGCACGTCCACGGTGCTGTAGCCAGCTTGTGCGAGGTACTTCGCCGTCACCTGGTAGTACCTGATGACGGATGCTCGCGCGTTGACGAGATGGGTGACCTCGTCGCGCATCGGATTCCCGAGCTTGTCCCTGCTCAGCCCGTCCATGAAGTCCTGTGTCTCCCAGAGGATGTCCGGGATGATGTCGCTGTCCGGTAATGCGTGACGCGCGGCTGGGCCGCAGACCCGCTCCATGACCCTGAAGTCGACGGGTTGGATGTTCACGTACCGGCTAACGATCTGCAAGACCTTCCTGGGCCGTGCCTCGCGTAGCGGCTTTGCCTGGAAATACGAGGAAAGCTCGTGAAAGAGCTTCCGCGCGGGAAGACGTCTCTCGTACATAGCGGCTACAGCGGCCTCGGGAAGGCGCTCCGCCACGCTCCCGAGTGCGAAGTCGAATGTAATGGTGGGCTTTGGCATGGCATCCACCTCCTCCTTCTTCTCAGCCATGCGTTGTCCATTCTACTAGCTAGGTCATTGTTCAGCTAGATCCTTCCCCCTTGGGTGTGGTTCACAGGCGCTCAGCTTGCCGAGTGCGCCACTGATGTAGGCGACGGTCGCCTCGGGACCGACGTGCGGCAGGATCGCCATCGCATGGGTGACGATGTCTCCCTCCAGGTCCAGGGGACCTCCCGGCATCGAGGCACTCACCAACTTGCCGACCAGCTCGGCCCGCTGGAGCAACCAGAGTCGGCCAATGGAGTCCAGCGGGTCCACCGCGTCGTGCTCCCCGGTCTGGTCGGTCGTCGGGCCGCCCTCGTCCACCATCTGGAGCGCCTGTTCGGCGGTGGTGTGCAGGGCTGCCGCGATAGCCTGGTTCTTGGCCCAGGTCTCCACGCTGGGCAGCGGGTGGGGTCCCAGGCGGCTTTCCAGCTCCAACGGCACCGGTGGGTGGTCGTCCGCCTCCCAGGTGGGTTCAGGCAGTGGCTGCCGGGGCACCGGCACCCCCTGAGTTGAACAGGGCCTTGACCCGCTCGATGACGTAGCTGTTGGCTTCCTGTTGGGCCATCTCGCCTGCGTCCTCCTCGCCGGTGATGGGGAGCGTCTCGTAGACGATCTCGGTGTCGATGATGACCTGCCCGATCCAGCCTCCCCGGGTCTCCACCGCCCGGGTGCAGATGAGACCCCGGGGGGCAGGCTCGGGCTTCCTCCCTGGCTCCATGCCCAGGGTGTAGGTGACCGTGCTGTTGCCCATCGGGGTCCAGTTTCCTGCTGATGGCACTTCAGACCTTCTCTCTCTCGTAGCCGTGGAACCAGCCCTCGCCCCTGGTGTCGAAACGCTGGCAGTGCTCCCGAGCCTCCTCCAGGGTCAGGCCGGTCTTGATCACCTCGCGGTGACGTGGATGGTTGTCGTCGGCGTGGAACTCGATCACCTGGTAGGTGGTCACTTTCCTCCTCCTGAAGGGGGCGGGCGGACCTCGCGCACCACCATTCGGCCCGCCCGCCCCGGTAAAGCGATGAGGCCCTCCCCGCTTGACCTGGGGAGGGCCTCATCGCGTCTAGTGGGTCAGAGGACGGTGAACATCCGCTGCTCGGAGTCGAACAGCTCCGGGTAGCTCAGGAGTGCCGTCACCTCCGGGACGCTGCACCGCCGGGTGTAGACCTTGCGGTCCCAGCCCAGCGAGTCCATCGCCTCCTCGTACGACTCGTGGAGCTTGGTCGCCATGTCCACGAGGTACTTGATGTAGTCGACGCTTCGACGCGACCACACCTCGTCGATCTTGTTCCTGAAGTACGACGACGGGTCGCTGGCCAGCCGCTCGTCGTCCGGGAAGCGGACCAGCGTCCTCCTGCCGAAGATG
>Ga0308173_10000209_pt1 | contig 22307 bp, 19 predicted proteins | sample PhyPR1_FD_203716 | JGI IMG/M metagenome (GOLD analysis project Ga0308173, IMG submission 203716) | Soil microbial communities from UC Gill Tract Community Farm, Albany, California, United States - DLSLS.P.R1 | ecosystem: Environmental > Terrestrial > Soil > Agricultural land | place: USA... | reverse complement strand
GCCATTGTGGGTTCTCTAAAGGTTCGATGCACGTGACGAGCGATAAGCTACGATCAGTTGCGCGTTCTATACTCAACTTTCTTTACTGACAAAAAACCCGGAGCGGGAAAGCCGCCCCGGGTTAAATTAGCTACTTACTTCGGTTGAACAACCGTGAAGCCAGTGCCGTTGCTGCTCGCGACGGTCAGCAGAACGGATTTTCCCTCGGCCTGCGACATCAGCCGCTTGAAATCCTCGACATTGTTGACCGGTTTGCGATCGACAGCGGTGATGACCATCCCGCGGCCGACCGCATCCGCTGCCGGACTGGCGGCATCGACGCTGTCCACGACCACGCCGTGCGTTGCCGCGGGCACCCCGATCTGCTGGGCCAAATCCGGAGTGAGGTTCTCTACGGTGATGCCGCGCATCGCCGCGTTTCCAGAGCCGTTGTCGCGCCCAGGTTCATTGCCGCTATTCCCGGGTTTGTTCCAATCCACCCCGCCGGGCCGCGTACCGAGAGTAACTTTCACAGTAGTCGGCTGATCGTTCCGAGTCACATCCAGCGTCACTGTGCTGCCCGGTACATGGGAAATCACGTCCATCGTGAGGTCGTCGGAACTTTCCACCTTCTTTCCATCGATGGCCGTAATCACGTCGCCCTGCTTCAAGCCGGCCTTCGCGCCTGGGCTGTTTGGCGTCACGTCGGCGACCAGGGCGCCCTTCGCGCTCTTTACCCCGAAGTGCTGCGCAAGCTCTGGAGTCAGAGTTTGCAGTGAAACGCCAATGTAGCCGCGCGATACCTTGCCGGTTTTCTCGATCTGCTCCATTACGGATTTCGCCAGATTCGAGGGAACCGCAAAGCCGATTCCGATGTTGCCGCCTTCACCGCCGAAGCTGGAACCTCCGGTCAGAATCATCGTGTTCATACCGATCAATTGACCAGTGGCGTTGATCAAAGCTCCTCCGGAGTTGCCAGGATTGATCGCGGCATCGGTTTGAATGAAGTTTTGAATGTAAGTGCCACTTTCCAGATGCCGGCCTTTCGCGCTGACGATTCCCATCGTGACGGTATGATACTGGCGGAATGGGTTGCCAATGGCAAAGCACAGATCCCCAACGCGTGCTGCGTCGGAGTTGGCAAACGGAAGAGTGGGCAGGTTTTGGGCGTCGATCTTCACCACGGCAACATCAGTCTGAGGGTCCGTTCCCACAACCTTGCCAGTGAAATCGCGGCCGTCGGAGAGGCCAATCTTAAGGCTCGTCGCCTTCTCCACCACGTGATTGTTGGTCAGGATAAAACCCGACGGACTGACGATAATACCGGATCCCAGGCCCTCTTCTCGCTGGTCGCGCGGCCGGGCATTCGGGCCTCCGAAGAATTGCCGGAAGAATGGATCCGACATAAACGGATTGTTTTGCTGCTGCTCCGATGCTTTTATTACTCTCGTCGAGCTTATCGTTACAACCGCTGGAGATGCCTTTTCAATTACATCCGCAAATGAGTTTGAAAGCTGAGTCAATCGCTGGCTGCTGCTGTTCACATCTGCATGAGCCACCACGGTTTCCGGCCTGCCTGCATGGCTCGCGACGGCGAAGGCCGCGATCAGGCCCCCACCGATGGAAGCCGCGACCAGCGTCAGAATAGCTGTCGAGCGGCGAAATTGGATCACATTGGGCATGTGCTAAGAATCCTTTCTACTCGCGGCGCGTGAATCGACCCACCGGCCGCTTTCCTTTGGTTTGACGTTTCAAATACGATTTCGATTTACAGATGGCGTTCATCTGGAGGATGCCGCTTGTTCCGCCTCTGCTTCGTGAACTCCCGTACGAAATACCAGACCGGCTCCGTCCGGACCCACATCGATCCAAACGTTTCCTCCGTCCCGGACCTCGCCTCCCAATATCCGTTTGGCAAGCGGAGTTTCGATACCGCGTTGGATGGCGCGCTTCAGCGGTCTCGCGCCGTAGTTTGGATCATACCCGCTACGCACCAGCCAGGTGCGGGCCGCATCCGAGAGTTCGAACGTGATATGCCGCTCCGCCAGGCGTGCCCGCAAGCCGTTTAGCTGGATATCGACAATCTCTTTAAGCTGCTCTTCCGTCAGCGCGTGGAACACGATAATCTCGTCTACCCGGTTCAGAAATTCCGGCCGGAAATGGCGCTGCAACTCGTCCAGTACGGCTTCCTTCATGCGCCGGTAGTCCTCGCCTTCAAAGGCGCCGCGATATTCAAGGATCCGATGGCTGCCGATATTGGACGTCATGATCACAATGACATTTTTGAAATCGACCGTCCGGCCCTTGCCGTCCGTTAATCTTCCATCATCCAAGACTTGTAACAGCGCATTGAAAACGTCGTGGTGCGCTTTTTCGATTTCGTCGAACAGCACCACCGAATACGGCCGCCTGCGTACTGCCTCCGTTAATTGGCCGCCCTCGTCATAGCCGATGTACCCCGGAGGCGCGCCGATCAATCGGGATACCGTGTGCTTTTCCTGGTACTCGGACATATCGATCCGGATCATGGCCCTTTCATCGTCGAACAGGAACTCCGCAAGTGCGCGCGCCAGTTCGGTTTTACCTACGCCGGTCGGCCCTAGGAAGATGAAGCTGCCAATAGGCCGCTTGGGATCTTTCAACCCCGAACGCGCCCGGATAATAGCCTCCGAGACCGCCAGGACCGCCTCGTCTTGCCCGATCACCCGCTTGTGCAGTTCGTCTTCGAGCGCCAGCAGCTTCTTCATCTCGCCTTCCAGCAGTTTCGAAACCGGAACGCCGGTCCAGCGGCTGACCACTTCGGCGATATCTTCTTCGTCTACTTCCTCTTTTAGCAGGCGCGTCCCGTCCTGCTGCTGGGATACGCGGGCCTGCTCAGCGCTGAATTGCCGTTCCAGCTCCGTCAGCCGGCCATATTTCAGCTCCGCGGCCTTGTTCAGGTCATAGGCACGCTCGGCCTGCGCAATCTCAATCTTCACCTGATCGATTTGCTCGCGCAACGCTCGCACCCGCTGCACGGCTTCTTTCTCGGCCTGCCATTGTGCCTGCAAAGCCGAACTATGGGTCTTCAGTTCGGCTAATTCCTTCTCAATCCGAGTGAGCCGTTCGTTCGAAACCGCATCCGTCTCCTTTTTCAGCGCCTCGCGCTCGATCTCAAGCTGCATGCTGCGGCGCAGGATTTCGTCCAGTTCCGTGGGCATCGAGTCAATCTCGGTTCGTAGCTTTGCCGCCGCTTCATCCACCAGGTCGATGGCCTTATCCGGCAGAAAGCGGTCCGTAATGTAGCGGTTCGATAAGACCGCCGCTCCCACCAAGGCCGTATCCTTAATACGCACGCCGTGGTGCAGCTCGTAGCGTTCGCGCAGACCGCGCAGAATGGAGATCGTATCTTCTACACTCGGCTGATCGACAAATACCGTCTGGAAACGCCGCTCGAGCGCCGCATCCTTTTCTATGTACTTCCGGTATTCATCGAGCGTCGTTGCACCAATGCAATGCAGTTCGCCGCGTGCCAGCATCGGCTTCAACAGGTTGCCGGCATCCATTGCGCCTTCCGCCTTGCCCGCGCCGACCACGGTGTGCAGCTCGTCAATGAACAAAATGATGCGTCCTTCCGACGATTGCACTTCCTTCAAAACCGCCTTCAACCGCTCCTCGAATTCGCCGCGGAACTTCGCTCCCGCAATCAGCGCGCCCATGTCGAGCGCGACTACCTGCTTATCTTTCAGACCTTCTGGCACATCGCCGCGCACAATGCGCTGCGCTAACCCCTCTACGATGGCGGTTTTCCCGACGCCGGGCTCGCCGATCAGCACCGGGTTGTTCTTGGTGCGCCGCGAAAGCACCTGAATGACACGCCGGATCTCCTCATCGCGTCCGATCACCGGGTCCAGCTTGCCTTTGGATGCCAAATCGGTCAGATCGCGGCCGTACTTCTGCAGCGATTCGTAGGTCGCTTCGGGATTCTGGGTGGTCACGCGCTGGTTGCCGCGCACCTCCACCAGCGCCTTCATGAGCCGGTCGCGCGTCGCTCCGAACTCCCGCAAAAGCTTGCCCGCGGCGCCTTGATCTTCGGTTACGCCCAGCAACAGATGCTCAATCGAGACGTAATCGTCCTTCAGCCGCTTGGCTTCCTTCTCGGCTACATTAAATAGCTTCGATAAACGGTCGGTAATGTAGACCTGGTCCGCTCGAACCGCCGTGCCGCTTACTTTAGGAAGCTTGTCAATCTCCTGGATAACGCGCCTGTGCAGTGGCTCTACCGGAACATCCGCTTTCAGGAGAATGGAGGGAGCCAGCCCGCCCTCCTGCTCTAGCAGCGCGAGCAGCAAGTGCTCGACATCCACCTGCTGATTGCCATGGTCGATGGCCGTGCTTTGGGCCTGCCGTATCGCCTCCTGCGATTTTTCGGTTAGCCGGTTAAAATCCATAATTCCTTGACTATACCACCTGAGTGTTATTCAATGCAATAATCTGAGTGCAGTTGGCTAAAGCCGCTCTTTGGTACAGTTGGAGTTCGTTTCGTAAAAAAGATCGTCCCATGCCGAGTTCGTTTGGTAAATTCGCCGTAACCTGTTGTCTACTCGGCGGTTTGCCGCTTTCCGCGTGGTGGGAGACCGGCCACCAGGCCATTGCCCGAATCGCCGCCGCTCATCTGACGCAGGCCGCTCGGGCTCGTGTCGCCCGGATTTTAGATGTGCCCGATACACCGGAAGCTGTCGCGGATGCGTTGGCCAAAGCATCTACCTGGGCCGATGAAACCCGGGTGCAGACCCGGACCGGTGCCTGGCACTACATCGACCTCGCCCCGCAAGATACCCGTTCCGACATAGGCTCGCGCTGTAAAGATGACAACTGCGCTCCGGCCCGCATCCGGCTCTTCGCCGCCCAGCTCCGTTCGGCGGACCTGGACGCTCTCCGCTACGTGGTCCATTTCGTCGGCGACATCCACCAGCCGCTGCATGCCGTTTCCGATGCCGATCATGGCGGCAACTGCGAGCGCCTGGACCCCCAGATAGGGAAAGCGAAGAATCTGCACGCGCTCTGGGACGGAGAACTGGTGAACTCGCTACAGGCGAACGATCGGCGGCTGTCAGCCGAACTGGAGGACCGAATTCAGGCGCTGAGTAACGAGCGTCAAAGTGAACTCGCCGCCGGCACAGTGAACGATTGGGTCTGGGAATCGCACGAACTGGCGATTGCGGACGTGTATAAGACTCTGCAGATTCCAACCGAGCGGGTTGAATTTCCTGCCAGTTGCAATGACGCGCCGCTGGCGATCAGCGAACTGCGACTGCAAATTTCGACTGCCTACATCGACGACATGAAGCCGATAGTTCGGGATCAGCTTATGAAGGCAGGCTTGCGCCTGGCGAAACTGCTGAACGAATCGTTAGCGCCGTAGCGTTAGCTCACCTAACTGGCATGGCATGAACCGCGCTCGACGGCGGCACCAGGTTTTTGAGGCGTAGGTAGACAGACATGTATCCGTACTCCTCGTTATCGTGCGCCACGTTCAGGTACAGCATTCCCAGTCGGGTGCGCTCCATGCGTCCGCTGCCTACAACCTGACTCGCGTTCGCTTCAGTGAGCGAATCGTAGGCCTTATCGCATTCATCCGATGATTCTTTCAGCGCCGCGATCAAATCGGCTTTCGATTTTCTGGTGGATGCGTGCACCTGCATATGCGTGTTGTCCACAGCGGAGCAAAAATGGGCCTGGGCATCCGCAATGTGCGCTACCAATTGGCCGAAGGTCCGAATCTCGGGCGTCGGCTTGAAGCTGTAATCGCCTTCCGGCATCTCCTCAGCGGCTTTGAGAATGTTGTTTTTGACGTGATCGTAAGCCTGCTTCGGCTCGTTCACCAAGGAGACGCCAGTCTGCGCGACGAGTGAGCAGCAGCCTGTGAAAGCTGCCGCGATTATGAGTTTGGAATAGCGGTTCATAAAGTGCTCCTTCTTCTATCTTGTACTCACCGGACGGGCACTTCCTTGCTTTGGTCGAAATCGGGCTTTTTCAGAGTTCCGGCGGACCTTTCAACTTGCTATACTCCGCTTGTCAGCTCAGAATTATGGGTGAGATGCGATTAGGCGACGTTATTGACGATCACTGTATAAAGTGCCGCCGGATTACCAATCATTCCATCGTTTCTCTGGTGGATGGCGAAGCGGCCAAAGTCCGCTGCAGGACCTGTTATCACGATCACGATTACCGTCATGAGCAGCCACCGCCTTCGAAGAAAGAACTGAAGCGAGCGGAGGCGGAGGCACAAGCGGCGGCAGCGGCTGCTTCCCAGGATGGCAACGGCGCAGCGGCCGCCGTCCCAGTGAGCATCACCGAAGAAAGCGATACAAAACCGGAGCCGGTCTGAACTCTCGCGCTCACTTCGGCTCCAGACCCTGCTGACCCGCCCGGTGCCGGTCACCTGCCGATGGATTTGAATGTAAGCCGGGCCCGGGAGTCCCTTGCCGTCGATATTATCCGTCGGCTCCGCGGCTCTGGTCACCAAGCCTATCTCGTCGGTGGCTGCGTTCGCGACCGCCTGCTCGGGATTGTTCCAAAAGACTTCGACGTAAGCACCGACGCGCCGCCGGAGCAGCTAGCCCGGTATTTCCCTCAAACCCAACTGGTGGGCGCTCATTTCGGCGTGGTCATGGTCCGGCACGAGGCCGGTGTCCAGGTCGAAGTAGCTACTTTTCGAAGGGAAGGCGCATACTCGGACGGACGCCGCCCAGATGAGGTCCAGTTTGTAGCGGATCCCGCGTTGGACGCGCAGCGGCGTGACTTCACTATCAACGGCCTCATGGAGGATCCGCTCACAGGCAATATTCTTGACTTTGTAAACGGGCGGCCGGATCTGGATGCGAAGGTCGTTCGCGCCATAGGGGACCCCAAGCTGCGCTTTGGCGAAGATCATCTGCGCATGCTTCGGGCGGTGCGTTTTGCCGCCCGTTTGGATTTTTCTATCGATGCCGCCACGATGTCGGCCATCCGCCAGGAGGCTCGTTTCATTTGCAGAATCTCCGCGGAGAGAATCCGGGACGAAATCGTGCGCATTCTCACTGAAGGGAACGCGCGCCGCGGTTTTGAACTCCTCGATGCCGCCGGGCTCTTGGAGTTTGTTCTGCCTCAGGTGAAGGCATTCCAGGGCGTCGCGCAGCCTCCGGAGTACCATCCCGAAGGCGACGTGTGGACCCATGTGCTCATCATGCTGGCGAATCTGCAGCACCCTTCGCCCACGCTGGCGCTCGGTGTTCTTCTGCACGATGTCGGCAAGCCGCCCACCTTTCGCGTCGCCGAGCGGATTCGCTTCGACGGTCACGCCGAAGTGGGTGCCGGCATGGCGAAGCAGATACTATCCGCACTGAAATTTTCAAACGAAGATACAGATCGGGTCACTTCGCTTGTAGCGAACCACATGCGTTTCAAGGATGTGCGCCAGATGCGCCTCAGCACACTGAAGCGATTCCTGTGTCTGGAGCACTTCGACGAGCACCTGGAGCTCCACCGCCTTGATTGCCTTGCGAGCAATGGGTACACCGATTCCTACGAGTACGTCAAACAAAAACTGGCCGAAATGGATTCGGAGGAGTTGCGGCCTGTACGCCTGATTGGCGGGCACGATCTGATCCAGGCGGGTTTCAAGCCGGGGCCGACGTTTGGGAAGGCGCTTGAGGCGGTGGCAACGGCCCAGCTCGAAGGTGAAATACACACCCGCGAGCAAGCCCTTGCAATTGCGCGTTCTGTTCTTGAGCAAACACCCGGTACGTATTTATAAGCAAGAAATTCTGCTATCTTGTGGGGCCCTCCGGCATCCAAAGACGAGATGCAACCTTGTCATTCTCCCGCGGAAGATCGTTTGCCCGGAGGTTTGATTGCCGAACTGGCTTCGGCCAGGCAGGAAAGTGAGCGGCTTTTTGCCGCTCTGAAACCGGAAGCAATTTACGAGCGGCCCATCGCGGAGCGGCACCGCGTCATCTTCTATCTTGGGCATCTGGACGGCTTCGACTCGATACAGATATGCCGTGAAGGGCTTGGCTTGAAGTCTCCCGATCCCGAGCTGGATGCTTTGTTTCAGGCCGGCATCGATCCGGATTCCGGGCATCTACCGGCGGATACCCCAAAGGATTGGCCTTCGCTGCAACAGGTTAGAGATTACGGGGCGCGCTGCCGGTCTCACGTAGATGCGAATCTCGAGCACGCGCCTGAGGACGTTGTCTACATGGCGCTGGAGCATCGCCAAATGCATCTGGAGACGCTCGCCTACATGTTTCACAACTTCGATTACAAGCTCAAGAATGTTCCACCAGCGAGACCGGCTTCAAAGGGGTCCTTCGCGAAGCGGCCTGCGGAGTGGCGCGAAATACCGGCAGGCGAGGCAATTTTGGGAAAAAAGCATGATGGACGGTTTGGATGGGACAACGAGTACGAACAAGTCCGGCGCAGCGTGTCTCCGTTTCGCATTCAACGGCATAAAGTCACGAACGGCGACTATCTTCGCTTTGTGGAAGATGGCGCACCTCTCCCGCATTTCTGGCGGAAGCAGGGCGAATCGCTTTTCTATCGAGGCATGTTTGAAGAGATCCCGCTTCCCCTCGACTGGCCTGTGTATGTGGCCCAGAAAGAGGCTGAATCCTACGCCATGTGGGCAGGAAAGTCGCTTATGACCGAGGAGCAATTCGACCATGCTGCGTATGGTCCCTCGGACGGCGTCGATCGGCCATATCCTTGGGGAACTGCCGCTCCGGCGTTCCAGCGCGGAAATTTCGATTTCAAGAGATGGGATCCGGAACCGGTTGATGCCACACCTTCCGGCGATAGCGCATTTGGCGTTAGTCAGCTCATCGGCAACGGCTGGGAATGGACTCGGACGGTTTTTGGGCCGCTTCCCGGGTTTGAGCCCCGAAAGACCTATCCCGGATACTCCGCGAATTTTTTTGACGGTGAGCATTATGTCATGAAAGGTGGATCGCCGCGGACTGCCGCTCGTCTGCTGCGGCGCTCTTTCCGCAATTGGTTCCGGGGCGATTATCCGTACACGTACGCGACATTCCGTTGCGTGGAGGAATAAACTCTTGAGCGCGGCGGCACAGCTTCAGCTATCAAATTTTGCGCGCGATGTTGCGACCGGCTTCTCCGATCCTGCGCAAAAATACATTTCGGCCCGCTATTTCTACGACGACCTGGGCAGCGTTCTCTTTGAGGCGATTACGCTTCTGCCTGAATACGGCCTGACCCGAGCGGACGAACGCCTGCTGCGATTACACGCGGACGAGATTGCTGCCAAAACCGGGCCTGTTTCTCTGGTTGCGGAACTGGGTAGCGGTACCGGAAAAAAGACGCGCAATATTTTGAAGGCTGTATCGAAAAGAGCGCTTTCGTCGCGATACTCGCCGATTGATGTCTCAGCCGGTGCTCTTGCATACTGCGAAAAAGAGCTGTGCGATGTTGCGGAAATCGAGCCGGTCTGCGCGGACTGGCTGGATGGCCTGGCGGAAATTGCGCGGCGGCGTTCCCGCGGCAGTTCGCTGCTGCTGCTTTTCCTGGGGAGCTCCATAGGCAACCTGGACAGAAGCTGCATTCCAGACTTCCTGGGGCGTATTCGTTCTCAATTGCATCCTGGAGATTTCTTCCTGATTGGCGCAGATTTGGTGAAGGACACCGACACTATGATTGCCGCTTATGACGATCCTACCGGAGTGACTGCCGCATTCAACTTGAATATGCTGGCTCGTGTGAACCGCGAATTGGAAGCCGATTTCGATCTCCGCGCTTTCGCTCATGAGGTCCGGTGGAACCGCGGGGCGCGCCGCATCGAGATGCACCTCCTCTCCGGCCGCGACCAGACTGCCTATATCGGCGCCCTTGAGACGAGCTTCCATTTTCGCGCTGGTGAAACCATCTGGACGGAGTCGTCCCATAAATTCACTCTTGCTGAATTAGACGATTACGCGCGCGCCAGCGGCTTTACACCGCTGAAGGCCTGGGCCGATCATGAGTGGCCGTTTGTCGAGGCGCTCTGGAAGGTCTAACTTCCTGTTAGGAGCCTCCATGCCCTACTGCGCTTTGGTATCCAAATGCGCTCGCCGCCTCCATACCCGGCGGAGAATCTGGCGATTGTCGCGGCTTCCTCAGATGAGATCTGCGACCGGTATTCAGCAATACCCTGCTGTTTCTGCCACGCGGCATGCTTCCGGCGAATGATGGCGGGCGCTAATTTCACATGAGCTGCTGCTTCCGTCTCGCGCACCTTTTCCCGGAGGGCTTTTTCCGTTATCCAGGTGGCATACGGCAGATCTTCATAAAACGCGAGGCGCAGCGGCGGTGCATTCCTGATCGCGGCAGAATGAACTACGAAGTGATCCACATGCTCGCCCAGGCCGAGGGGCGCGATAACCAACGCCCTGGATAGGTGCTTGCGAATAAACGCGGCAACGTCCGCTTCGCTGGCCCCCGGCAGGTGCCGGCTATCTGGCCGGAAGACAGCTTCAAAGCTGATTCCGAGGCGTAGAGGCGCATCGAGCAGATCACAATCCCGCACTTCGATACCACGCCGAATATGTGACAGAACATGGCGATCCTCTGCCTTCCGGATGAGCGACGCGGCTTCCGCTCCAGCGGCGGAAGCTCGTGGAGCGTAAGCACTGGTTGTGAAGAAGTTGAGAACCGTGATGTTCACGTCCGATCCGGTCCACTCGCGAAGCGATATGTACAGCGAAAAAGCAGCATCGTCTCGATGGGGTGAAAGGACGATGATGCGAGACACTAAACGCAGAAAGAAGACTTCTGACCCCTATTCATTCAGATCGCGGGCGGCGTTTCGGCCTAATGCAGTAAGTCCTTGGAAGACCGCATTCAGCACCGGGTTCAGAGCCTTGCCGCTCTCGGCATGCCTTCTGCTCGATTCAGGGAGCAGGTACCTGTTTACGAGTTCCAGAACCGTTCTGGTGCTTTCAGGGGCGAGCGCTTCGCAAGCAATCAGGATCTTTGCGGGCAGCGATATAGTGCACACCCGGTCCTGATTTTCAATGGCCTCGCGGATGCGTTGAGCAGCATAATCGGCGGCAACGGAAAACCCGGGCAGGTTCCCCAGCAGGCCGAACCAGGCGAACTCATCTTCGGATGCGCCCTTAAACTCGGCGTTCAGATACGAACCGGTTCGCATCAGACCGGGCACGACCGTGAGGACCCGAATTCCGTGCGCGCCTGCTTCTGTGCTGAGGCCCGTCGAGAACCCGACCAAGGCGAACTTCGCGCAACTGTACGGGAGCAGATGCGGAATGCTGACACGCCCGCCTACCGATGTGACGTTGACAATGTGCCCTTCGCCTGTTTCTTTCATGTGCGGCAACACGGCAAACGTAAGGTTCAACGGTCCCCAGAACATCAGATCCATTGCCTGCTCGAAATCAGCATGGGTGAAGGACCGCAGAGGTCCGACCGATATCGAGCCAGCGTTGTTGATCAACACATCAATTCGTCCGAACCGGGAAAGCACCTCAGTTACCAGCGGCTGAATGCTCGCTTGCCGGGTGAGATCTGCCACGAACGGAATGGCTTCAATGCCGGCTTCTGCTAAACGGCCGCAGGCATCCTGCAACTCGTCCAAATCACGGGCGCAAAGGGCTAGGCGCGCGCCCTGCCTCCCGAGTTCATTAGCTATCGCGAAGCCTAGACCGCGAGAACCTCCGGAGATCAGTACGACCTTGCCACGGAGGTTCAGCGGCGGTTTCATTCGTCGCCTGACAAGTTCCTTTGCCCCCATGACAACAACAGCACAGAGACCGGCAAGGGCGAGCCAGGAACCGGCCTTTCCAGGCTTGGGAGATTTTTCAGTGATAGGAGCCATCCGTAGAGGAGAAGGACAAGCCGTTCGGAACGTTTCGTGCTTCGTGCACTCGTAAAAGCTCCGGCGCGAAGGAGCATGGCAACCGCCGATGTTATCCTGAGATTCGAAGTCGAGCAGCGGGCCGGTAGCTCAGTTGGTAGAGCATCGCACTTTTAATGCGGTGGTCGCGGGTTCGAGTCCCGCCCGGCTCACCAGCTACTGAACAGCCTTTTCGGCAACTTCCAAAGCCTGCGGTTTCAGCTGGCTGTGGGTTCTGCCGTATAAAAAGTAAATAGCCAAGCCGATCAGCATCCAAACGAGCGCTGTCAATTGGGTGCGGTGTCCCAGCGAGGCGATCATGCCTCCGCAGACAATCACGCCGAGAATCGGAACTAAAGGCACAAACGGCGTTCGGAATGGCCGTTTCATTGTTGGCTCCAGATGACGCATGATCCAAACGCCAATGGAAACCAGCGTGAACGCGAACAAGGTCCCGATCGATGTCAAATCGCCAGCCACATCACCGGGAACAACGGCGGCGAAAGCCCCAACAAAAAAGAACAAGATGATGTTGCATTTGTAGGGTGTGCGGAACTTTGGATGTATATCGGAGAATAGCTTGGGTAGAAGGCCGTCGCTTGCCATGGTGTAAAAAACGCGGCTTTGGCCGAGCAGCATGACCAGAATCACGGATGAGAAGCCAAGCAGGATGGCCACCGTAATGGCAGTCCCGAGCCAGTGAAAACCCGGCATGTAGTTCTGTACTGCGAAGGCGACCGAAGCCTCCTTGCCCGCGACCGCAAATTCCCGCCAATTGCATACCCCGGTCAGCACGTATGCGAAAAGGATGTAAAGCACGGTACAGACCGCCAGAGAACCAAGAATGCCAATCGGCATGTCCCGTTCCGGTTTCTTCGTCTCCTGGGCCGCTGTTGAAACGGCATCAAAGCCGATAAACGCGAAGAATACGATGCCGGCGCCGCCAAGAATGCCGCCCCAGCCATGCTGGAACGTCCCTTCGTGCCCAGGAATGCCGGCCGGAATCATGTACGGCGATAAGTTCGCAGGGCGGACAAAATGCCACCCGACAACAATAAACGCGATTACGATGGCAACTTTAAGCGCCACGATCACCGCATTCACATTGGCGGATTCCTGTGTTCCCTTCACCAAAAGAATGGTGAGAAGTAGCACAATGAATAAAGCCGGCAAATTGAAAATGCCATGCACGCCCGCAGCCGAGACCTGCATCGGCGAATGGCACCATTGAAACGGAATATTCCCGCCTAAAAGGTTGTTTAGATATTCGCTCCACCCGATTGCAACTGTCGCCGCGCCAAGCGCATACTCAAGTACTAGCGCCCAACCGATGATCCAGGCGACCAATTCGCCCATGGTCGTATATGCGTATGTGTACGCACTGCCCGCAATGGGGATCATGGCAGCGAATTCCGAGTAACACAGGCCAGCGAACACGCAGCCTATAGCGGCGATGATGAATGATAGGGTTACGGCCGGTCCCGAAGCTTCCGTGGCAGCGGCGGCCGTGCGGATAAAAAGGCCGGCGCCGATGATGGCTCCCACACCCAGGGCAACCAGGCTTTGGGCCGTGAGTGTGCGTTTCAGCGTGCTGTGGCTTGCCTGGTCGAGCAACGCCGCCAGCGACTTCTTCCGAAAAATGCTCATTGAATTATCGTTAGGCTAGCACAGCGGGGCGGCTTCGATTGTTGACGCCCTTACAAACGAAAACGGTAGCGCAACTGCACCCAAATCTGCCGCGGCTCGGCGTAGTGGGTACCCCCGAATGTCTCGCTATTGTCCAGCAGAAAGCGACGGTTGGCAATATTCAGCCCATTCAGAGAAACCCTCCATCGCTCGCCGAATGCTTTGCCGATCGACAGATCGAAGGTTGTGTGCGCGTCCAAGTGTGCGGGATAATCCACGCTGCCGTCCGTGAACCCGGACCCATAATATAGGTCTCCGGACGCCCAGGCGCGCCAGGGCAGGTTCCACTGAAAGTTCGCGTGAAGAGTATCGCGCTGGTCGTGGTCGAGCAGGAAATAGCCATTTTCGGGAGGCGAGAAATCCGTCAAACCTCCCGTAACTGATCCCTGAGCTTCCGCGTGCTGGTGCGAATAAGCCAGCGAAACCTGGCCGCGATGGAATAGACGCGGAGATCGTATCGTCAACTCCTGTCCCCAGATACGCGCGCCGGCAATCGTGATGGGAAAGAAGATGTTTGAGTTACCCAGAGCATTGTGGTCGAAGTAATTGGTTGCGCGCAGCCGAAAACTGTCGAAATCGAAGCTCCACCCATGCAAGGGAATCGTGAGCCCAACCTGATTTTCTTCGTCGCGCTCGCCGCGCAGCGGGATCACGCCCAAACCTTGTGCGACTGCATAGCTGAGTAGCGGTCCGGAGACTGTGGAGAGCGGGGGCGCCTGATAGTACGCTCCGTAAAAGCCTCGAAATATCCAGTTGAGATGCGGGATCCGGAGAGCCGCTCCTACGCGCGGGTCGGCTGCGTTCTCTGAGAGGCCGCCTGAGAAATGTGTCAGCCGAAGCCCGCCGGTCAGAGTCAGCCAGGGCATCAGTTTGAATTGATCCTCCAGAAATGCCGCGCCCAAATAACCTGAATTGGCTCGTTCCGTGCGCAGCATGTCGCCGGAGCCGACGTTGTCGATCAGGCGGATGTACTCGTCATCATGCTGGCCGAAGCCATAAACTCCGAATCGGGCATCGTGCCGGGTCGTGACCGCATTCAGTGCGATTTGAGCGCCCGCGTAAGCAGAATCGAGATGCTGGGTCGCGCTGATTGGAACATCATTCGGATCGCCATCGTAATTCGCCCGATTGAAATGCATGAAGGGCGCAGCCGTGAACAGGAGCCCTGGAGAGAAAGTGTGCACCCACGTAAAGGTTGCCAGGGTGTCACGTTCGCGCTCCACATCGCGAATTCCGGCGGCATTTTGGTCGGGAGTGTTCGGAATCTGAAAATCGTTACTCCGCGACGACGCAATAAAACGGAGCTGGTTTGACGGATCGACGTTGAAGATGAGCGATCCGAACCCGCCGATTCCCCATACGCGATCATGCAGAATCTCAGGGCCGGGCGTCTCCAGTCCATAATCGCTGCGGTTGGCAGTCAGACTGCCGAAGTAGGCGAGTCGCTCGGTATGGCTGCCGAAATTGACCTCATCATCGGTTTGATTGAAAGTCCCGTAAGTAGTATTGAATTCGAGCTGCCGGTTACCTTCAAAGCCTGTGCGGGGTACGACGTTGAACACGCCATAGGTTCGATCTCCATATTCCGCCGAGTATCCGCCGCGCTGTACTTCCAGCGTGTCGATGTCCTTCGGATCAATTGGAGCGCCTATCGTGCTCGCGATATTCGTGTCCGGAATGGGTATGCCATCGACAGCCCAAGTGACTTGGTGTCCGCCGTGAACGTGTAGCTGATCGTGGGTCATATACGCGCCTGGCACGAAGTTAGTAATCATTCTCAAGCTGTTGCTCAGGCTTGCACCGGGAGCTGTAGAAATATTCTGGCGGGTAATCGTTGTCGTGGGAGTCATCGACTGCGGGCTCACTGCTTCGGGCGTTTCCGCAACGTTGACCGATTCTTTCTGGTGAGCGAGCTGAAGCTGAAAATGAATGACGGGCGCAGAACTTGATACCGTGGCGAGAACCTGCTGCTGTTCTGAAAAGCCCGGATGCGTAACGCGGACGAGATATTCGCCGGCCGGTACGGCTGGGAATTCGAAAGCGCCCTCTGGATTCGTTGTGGCCTTCCGCGAGTAATCGGAGTTTTGAGCGCGGAGTACGACCTCCGCTCCGGGAACTGGCCGGTGGCTCGGATCGTGCACAATGCCACGAACGGTACTGAAGATGGTGGCATAGACAGGTATCCCCAACAAGACCAATAAACAGATTGGTTTGTAAAATTTCATTGCTCCCCAATTGCAGGCGTGCAGATGCACTACGCCTGCTCAGTTAAATTTCAAAGTTGAAATGAATCAGGAGAGCAAATTGGGTGGACCGCGGGTATAGTGCGCTCGGGCGAATAGAGGCCGCGCTACTTGGTGATCACATGACGCTGCAGCGAAACTTACGAGATTGTTTTCGGAAACGGTAACGGAAGCGTTGTGTAAGAATGCGTGCGACGCCAGCGCGGCTGTACCGGTCGCAGCGGAAAACGGGCATTGAGCGCGAATGCTGGACACAGCGGCCGCCGTCCGATGGGGCGAGGCGCGCTTCAGCGCACATTTATGCTTGCCCGCTAGTCGGCAGCACGGGGGAATTTCCGGATCACTCTGCGCTGAAACTACCGGCGTAATCAACGGGAAGTTGACTGCGCTCAGCAGGAGAATGGCCAGCAGATGCCGCACGGTCTTATTGTACGTGCGCGGCTCGTTCGTGCGCGGCGTGGGTGTTCTCAGTACTTTCGCTATACTCCGGTTTGCGTTTCATGCGAAGTCGTTTGAGCTGTACCGCCGCACTCTTCTGTTCTTGCCTGCCATTAAGCTCTGCGACCACGCCAAGCCCAGTTCCGCTCCGCTTCCGGACTATCTTGAATTCTATTTCACCGGCCAATTTGAGAGGTGATTTGTCCTTTTTGGCATCGGATGCGCTACAGGGGCGCTACACGCCCTCTCCTGGACTTGAAGTCGCGGCCGAGTTCATTGCATCTCAGTTCCGGGAAGCCGGACTCGAACCCGGTGGTGACAAGGAATACTTTCAGACCGCGCCGATGGTGGACCGGCATATGCCCGCGCCATCCGCAGATCTGATCCTCCATGATGGCCAAAAAACGTTTGCGGTGAAGCCGAAATCATACATCTTTTTCAATTCCGGCAAAGAAGAGAATCTGCAGGATGTACCCGCTGTGATCTTTCCGACTAGGGATATCGAAGCATTGAAGCGCACCGAAGTCAAAGGGAAGGCGATTGTCGTCCCCCAGCCGGATTTCCGCAGCATGCCTGAGGATAAAGTTGAGCAAGCGTACGCCAAAATGGCGGCGTTCGATCACTTGGCCGAGGCGTCGGAAGCCGCAGTCGAGGTCGTCGTAACAAAGCGCAACCCTTCACCCGTTTCATCGCGTCTTTTCCCTGCGGACGAGATATCACAGCATGCTCTGCCGGTGATTCTGGCCTCTGACAGTGAACTTGAAGAGTGGTTTCAGCAAGCGGATGGCAAACGGTCCAAAACGATAACCGTAGATATTCCCGCGCCTGAGGACAACAAGACGGTCGTAAAGAACGTAATCGGAATCCTGCGCGGCTCTGATGCGGCACTAAAGAACACGTGCGTTTTGCTGACCGCGCATTATGACCATATCGGAACCGCCGAAACTGCCGGCCGCATGGCGATGGCGAAGCCACGCGAAGGCGATCAGATTTACAACGGGGCAAACGACGACGGAAGCGGGACAGTATCGGTCATTGAAATTGCAAAAGCCCTGGCAAAGCTGAATCGCCATCCGCGCCGTTCACTGGTCTTTATGACTTTTTTCGGGGAAGAGCGTGGCGAACTCGGTTCGAAATACTATGGCCGGCATCCTGTTTTCCCAATCTCTAAAACGGTCGCGGACATTAATCTGGAGCAAGTCGGGCGCACTGATTCAACGGAGGGAAAACAAGTTAACACGGCAAGCCTTACCGGCTTCGACTACTCCGGCGTGACGGAATACCTCGAGGCTGCGGGCCGGGAGCTTGGCGTCAAAGTCTACAAGGACCAACAAGCCAGCGATGCCTATTTCACGCGTAGCGACAATGATGCTCTCGCACAGCTTGGCGTCCCCGCCCATACCCTGACGGTTGCATTCGATTTTCCCGATTATCATGCCGTCGGTGATGAATGGCAAAAGATCGATTATGGAAATATGGCGCGGGTCGATCGCATGGTGGCGCTCGGACTTGTGCACATCGCCAACAGCGCGAAAGCGCCGGAATGGAACGCAAAGAATGCTAAAACCGTGCCCTTTCGGCAAGCACAACAAAAATCTCTGAGCCAATAGCCGCGCCGGGAACTTTTCCCGCCGGAGCACGTATTGCTGAACAGGTCCGCATATGCTCACCTTCATTCTTTGGTGTCTCCTGTTCGTCATCTCGTGGCCGCTCGCCCTCGCTGCGTTAGTGCTGTACCCGATCGTCTGGCTGATTCTGCTGCCGTTCCGTCTGCTCGGAATCGCGGTCCACGGCGCGCTGGCGTTGGTGGCGGCCGTAATTTTTCTACCGGTCCGGGCCATACGCGCGATTGCGTAAAGCATTCGTGACAGAGCGAACCCCTTTCCTCTACTCTGAGAGAAGGACGCGCTTATGAGAATTGAACTTCCCGATGAGGTTGGAGAGGCGCTGCAGGCATCCTACCTCGGACACATCACCCGGGTGAAGGTTTACTGCTAGGGGGATAAACCTGTTATGAGTGACAACGGCGGAGAGCGACTCTCGCGGATGCAGGCAGACATTGAAGAGTTGACACGAGACGTGAAGATCCTACTGCGCGCACAGGTGCTCCAGGGGGGTGACCTAAAGGAGCACGAGGCCAAGTTGTCATCGCTCGAAACGGCGGCGAAAGAACTCGTCACGCACGGCCGGGAAGTAGATGTCCGGATTGAGAAGCTGGTATCGGCTATCGGGGCACTGGTGCGCAGGAGCGAATAGACCTCCCTGGATCGTGAACGGGCGTGTCCGGTCCCTACAAAGCGCTCCGCTTCCGTTCGCGCAACGCTTCCAATGTCAGCCGTATCCCTTCTTCATAGGATGTCTTTCGCAACTCAGGCAATAACCGCCGCAGCCGGCTGTCGTCGAGCTTGACCGGCGTAGTCCAGAGATAGTTCATTTCGGCAATCTCACGCAGCATCGGTTTGAAGATTCCCAGCATGTTCAGCGTCCGTTTGCCAGCGACCCGGAGCCGCAACTTCTGACCGGCTGCCGTGAAGGCCATTTCGGCGAACTGCTTTGTAGTAATCACGCCGGGTCCAGCCAGGTTCCAGGACTGGCCGTACGCCGCTTCGTGGTTTGAAAGCGCGATCAGCGTTTTGGCAACGTCCGGAACGAATACGAATTCGTGCGGCGTATCAACAGGCCCGATCACGTTCGCCGGACGCCCCTCCAGGGCCGCCTTAAAGATATCCGACGCATAGCTCAATTCCGATTCCGGGCCGTAGAAATCCGGTGGCCGCAGAATCGTGGTGCGCAGCCCGTCCCTGCCGTCAGCGGCAAGGACGAGATCTTCCTGGTCTTTTCGCATGCGGCCCTTGAACGTGTTCGGCTCCCGCGGATGGGATTCGTCCACAAACTCAGTCCTCGGAATGCCGTACGGATAAACGGTACCGACAAGCACGAACCTCTTCACGCGGGATGCTGTAGCGGCATCGAGCGCCGTTCGTGTGAGCTTCGGGTGCAGCGAGAAATGCGTGTAGGGGACGCCGACGGTGTAGAAGACCAGATCGACATCCTTTGTGGCGGCGGCTGACGTCAGTGGATCTTGCAAATCAGCAACGCGGTACTCCACAAGGTCGCCGTACTGTCCGAAATCGCACCGCAGTTTCTCCTCTGAACGAGCCACAACGCGGAACGGAGTACCGGCCCGGGCGAATTCCGCGGCCAGAGCCTTACCCACAGCTCCCGTGGCGCCCACAATTGCATTGACCATTTATGTCGATGGCTCCTCGAATCAATTTGAAGCGGCGGGGAAAAAATTGTTTTGCGTGAATGAGCAAAGATCGTCTCTCTCGCTACACTATGGAGATATGCCGCTTCCACCAAGCGACGAATTTTATCGTATTCAGAAGCTCCCGCCCTATGTCTTCGCCGTGATTAATGAGATGCGGGACAAGGCACGCGCAGCGGGCATCGACATCATTGATATGGGCATGGGCAATCCCGACGGGGCCACGCCTAGTCCGGTAGTGGATAAACTCACCGAGGCTGCCCGGAATCCGGCCAATCACCGCTACTCGGTGTCTCGCGGCATCCCACGCCTCCGCGACGCGATTGTCGCTCGGTACAGGAAGCAATACGGGGTCTCGCTTGATCCTGAAACGGAAGCCATCGTAACGATAGGGGCCAAGGACGCACTGGCGCACCTGTTGTTTGCCATTATCGGACCGGGTGATGTGGTTGTCTCGCCGAATCCGGCCTATCCGATCCACCAGTATGGGGTGATTATGGCGGAAGGCGATGCCTGTATGCTCCCCATGCCAGATCCCGCTACCTTCCTGCAGGGATTGAAAGACCTCTACCGCACCGCGGCTAAGCCGCCCAAGGTCATTCTGATTTCGTTCCCGCATAATCCGACGACAATATGTGTCGATCTGGATTTCATGCGCGAGATCGTGGCGCTCGCCAGGCAGCATGGAACCTACATCATCCACGATTTCGCCTATGCGGAGCTCGGTTTTGACGGCTACCGGCCGCCCAGCATCCTGCAAGTGGAAGGCGCGGCCGACCATGCTGTCGAGATTTATTCCATGACGAAGAGCTACAACATGGCTGGGTGGAGGGTTGGCTTCTGTCTCGGAAACCGCAAGCTGATTGCGGCTCTGGCACGCATTAAGAGCTACCTCGATTACGGCATCTTCCAGCCGATTCAAATTGCGTCCATTATTGCGTTGCGCGATTGCGATGAAGCTCCCGGCAAGATCCGCGATATTTATCAGGAGCGCAGGGATGTGCTGGCGGATGGATTAAACCGCGCAGGCTGGCGCGTGGAACCTCCTAAAGGCTCCATGTTCTTGTGGGCGCCTCTTCCGGAACCGCTTACAGGTATGCCCTCGCTGGACTTTGCCAAGCTACTGATGAAGGAAGCGCAGGTGGCGGTTTCACCGGGTATTGGATTCGGACCGATGGGCGAGGGCTTTGTTCGTTTCAGCCTGATCGAGAACAACGCGCGTATCCGCCAGGCAACCCGAAGCATTAGCCATTTCCTGCACAGACAGGAAATTTTAGCCGGGCCTCCGGCAGCCACCGTACACGTATAATTCAGGGAATGGCGGCGCGCTTTGAAGCCTCACTGCCGGAGTTGATTGAGCTGCAAAGGGTGGCGGTGAGCGATCTCGATCCGCTGCTCGCGGAAGAAATCGGGGTTTGGCAGCATCGCTTCGCGTGGGATTTCCGTCCCTCCGCCGAGCTTCTTCGCCGCTTCCTACAGATTCATTCGCTTTACGGGTGCGCACTTGCTTCGGGCAGCAGGATCGTCGGCTACGCTTATCAGGTCTGCGAAGGCCGCAAGGGTCTCATTGGAGATTTTTATTTGCAGCGCGAGTTTGCCCGCCCGCCGTACGAAATGCTGCTGTTGGGCTCCATTGTGGAAGGCCTGATGCGGACGCCCGGGATACGGCGCATCGAATCACAACTAATGATGTTGCATATGCCGATTGCCCAGCCGCTACCTTTCGGCCAGTATTTGACTCGTCACGACCGCTACTTTATGGAAATTGGCGCGAATGCAGCCGGCCGCTTGGCTACGGTTGCGCCCGAGTTTCGTGTCAGCTTCGTATCCTGGGCGGAACGCTACCAGGAGGAGATTGCGCACCTGGTTACAGCCGCTTACCGCGGGCATGTCGATAGCGATATCAACGACCAGTACCGCACCATCCCCGGCGCGCGCCATTTCCTGATGAACATCATCAAATTTCCAGGCTGTGGCAATTTCTTTCCGGCGGGTTCGGTGGTAGCCATCGATGACAGCAGCGGACGAGTCTGTGGCGTCTGTCTGGCAAGCATGGTGTCGCCGACCTCAGGGCACGTGACTCAACTCTGCATCCTACCTTCCGCTCGAAAGGCCCGGCTGGGTTACGAACTTCTGCGCCAATGCTTGTTGCTCCTCATACAAGCCGGTTGCACATCGGTCAGCCTTACGGTCACTTGCACAAACGTGGATGCGATCCGGCTGTACGAATCTGTCGGGTTCCGAACGCAGGCCACTTTCCCGGCTCTGGTCTGGGATGGGTTTTGAGTCCTGAATACATCAGCGTGCGGGCGGAGCCAGATGCTCCTGTGCCGGCAGCTCGTCCCGAAGCGGGCTCCGCTTCCGGCTGTAGACGGCATAAATTGCCAGCCCGATCACCAGCCAGGCAATAAATCGAACCCAGGTCTCAAGTGGCAAGCCGAGCATCAGACCCAAGCAGCAGACAACGGAAATGAACGGCGTTACCGGAGAAAATGGTACGCGGAAAGCGCGCGGCCGACCGGGCTGTTTGTAGCGCAGGATCACCACGCCGAAAGACACAATGATGAAAGCAAATAAGGTTCCGATATTGGAGAGGTCCGCAAACGTTCCGATGTCCCAAATGCCTGCCGGTATCCCAACCGCGAGACCCGCCACCCAGGTGCTAACGTGCGGGGTCTGAAATCGCTTGTGAACCCGCGAAAAAACATCCGGCAGGAGGCGGTCGCGCGACATTGCGAACCAGATCCGCGCTTGGCCGTATTGGTAAACCAGCAGCGATGAAAGCATTCCCAGCAGCGCTCCCACCGTAACCGTGAAGCGCAGCTTG
>Ga0308173_10000208_pt1 | contig 22331 bp, 12 predicted proteins | sample PhyPR1_FD_203716 | JGI IMG/M metagenome (GOLD analysis project Ga0308173, IMG submission 203716) | Soil microbial communities from UC Gill Tract Community Farm, Albany, California, United States - DLSLS.P.R1 | ecosystem: Environmental > Terrestrial > Soil > Agricultural land | place: USA... | reverse complement strand
GCCGAGAGGTCGATTGATGGAAAAACCGGCGCGGTCCACTCCGGAATCAGCGATGTAATACTCAACCCGATAAGCTGTTCGCGCGGGTATCCGAAGAGGAAATCTGTCCGCGAGTTAGCCAGGTGAATGGTTCCGTCCTCGCTAGTGATCACCATTGCATCGGGGGCGGCCTCCAAAACGGCGCGGAACTTCTGCTCGGCACGGGCCAAGGTCTCCGCCTGACGCCGCAGGAGCTGCTCGCTATGGCACAGCTCAACGAACACGGCCACTTTGCTCTGCAGAATCTCCGGCACAATCGGCTTAAACAGAAAATCAACCGCGCCCAGGTCATAGCCTCGAAACAGTTGCTCATCACTCCGGTAGCCGGTTAGAAAAAGGATGGGCGTGTGGCGGGAGCGCTTCCTGGTTCGAATCAGTTCGGCGGCCTCAAATCCGTCCATGTCCGGCATTCGAACGTCCAACAGAATTGCCGCGAAATCATGATCGAGGCAAAGCCGAAGCGCATCGAGCCCCGAGGACGCCAGCATCAATTCCTGCTTGAGCGGTTCGAGCACTGCCTGCAGCGCAAGCAGATTATCCCGATCGTCGTCAACCAGGAGAAGTTTGACGTGGCCCTGAGATGCTGCGGGAGCGCCGGACGCACAGGCCGCAATGGAAATTTCGGAGCTCACAATTCCGTTCACCTGGGCTCGGCCATTCCGCTGGCGGGAGCAGGGATATGCTCCGGAAGACGAGCCAGCCATACTCGCATTACAGAGAGCAGGTGATCGAGATCAACTGGTTTCGTCACATAGTCTGAGGCGCCTGCCTGCAGGCATTTCTCACGATCGCCTTTCATGGCTTTGGCCGTCAGTGCGATGATGGGCAGCGATTCGTATTCCGGAGTGCTCCGGATGATATGCGTGGTTTCATAGCCGTCGATATCGGGCATCATGATATCCATCAGGACGATATCGATGTCGGGATTGCTTCGCAGGACATCAATGCCCGAGCGGCCGCTTTCCGCGTGATGCACTTTTAAGTCGTGCTGCTCAAGAATACTGGTCAAAGCGAAGATGTTTCGCAGATCATCATCTATAACCAGAGCTTTGCGGCCCGCAAGTATGGAGTCAACCCGGCGCACGGCGGAAAGAATCTCTTTCTGCCGTTCCGACAACGTTTCGTCGGACCGATGCAGCAGTAAAGTGGTCTCCTCGAGCAATCGTTCAAGGGAAGGCGCGTATCGCACTACGCTGAACTGCGAGAGCCGGTGCAGTTCAGCGGCTTGCCCCTGGTTCAGTCTGCGAGCGCCGAAGACGATGCACGGAGGAACGAAGGGAGCAAGCCGGGTCTGCACTTCCTCAATGAACTCGACGCCCACCCGCTCGGAAATCACCCAATCGATGATGATGCCGTCGAGGTACTCGCTTGTGATTGCCTGTATCGCCTCCGCGCCGGACGATGCATCGATAAATTCGAGGTCGCGCGCGCCGATGGCCGAGTGGATTTCCTGCCGCAGCGGGTAGCTGCCCGTGACTACAAGAACCTTCCTGGTGCGAGGCTCCATGGAATGCTGAATGACGCCAAAAACTCTGTCCAGAACGTCGGAAGCAGGCGCCTTTTGGACGCAGCTCATGGCTCCCAGCATAAAACTCTGCTGCTTATTTTCGTGTCCCGAGATCACGTGCACGGGAATGTGCCGTGTTGCCGCATCGTGCTTCAAACAGTCGAGCACAGTCCAACCACTCATGTCGGGCAATTTCACGTCGAGAGATATCGCTCCGGGGCGAAATTCCCGGGCCAGATTAATCGCCGTGCTGCCGCGCAGCGCGATCAAGGCTTTCAGCCCGCGCTTATGCGCGAGATCGAGCATGATACGAGCGAAGGTCACGTCATCTTCAACGATAAGCAGAAGACGATCGCCTGGCTGAACAACGTTCCGGTCGTCGTCGACAATCAGGTCGCGATCCGCCAGCCAGTTGGGAACCGCCAGATCGCCGTGCTCAAACCGGGCGTCGGCATCTCGAGTCATCCAAACCCGCATCACCGAGAAGAGATGGTCCAGATCAACCGGTTTCGCAACGTAATCCGAGGCTCCAGCCTGCAGACATTTCTCGCGATCCCCCTTCATTGCTTTTGCGGTCAGGGCAATGATCGGAAGCGTATTGAACTCTGGAATCTTCCGGATCGCTCGGGCGGTCTCATAACCGTCCATTTCCGGCATCATTACATCGAGTAGGACGACATCAATGTCTTTGGCGTTCCTGAGCAGTTCGATTCCGGCGCGCCCGTTTTCCGCATGCAGCACCTTTAATTCCCGCTGCTCAAGCACGCTGGTCAGGGCGAAAATGTTGCGCAGATCGTCGTCAATCACAAGAACCTTACGGCCTGCGAGAAGCGGATCCGTCTGGCGCACCTCCGAGAGAGTGTTTTTTTGTTCCTCCGAAAGGAACTCTTCACTCCGGTGCAGCGCCCGGACCGTTTCGTCCAGCAATCGCTCGATTGTAGGCGCGTACCGAACCGCGCTTGCACGAGCGCATTTATGGATTTCCGCGATCTGGTCATCGGAGAGCTTGCGCGTTCCCGAAACAACGATCGGAGGAACATAAGGCGACATTCTGGCCTGTACCGTCTCAATGAAATCGAGCCCGGTACGATCGGGAAGAATCCAGTCAAGAACAATCGCATCTATCTGCTCCCGATCGATCACTTCCATGGCCGCAGCCAGGCCGGGCACGTCCACGATTTCGACATCCTCGGCGCCGATCAGGCTGTGAATGTCGTTGGTGCGAACATCGCTCTCGGCGATCAACAGCAATCTCTTCTTGCGGGGTTCCATCGAGTGCTGAATCAGGCTGAACGCTTCTTCGAGGCGCTCCCTGGTAAGCGTCTTTTCGAGGCAGCTCATCGCGCCCAGCGCAAAGCCGCGGCGGCTTTCTTCGTGCCCGGAGACAACATGGACGGGAATATGCGCCGTGGCTGGATCGTGTTTCAGCCGATCGAGCAGGGTCCACCCGCTCATGTCGGGTAACCGGACATCCGAGGTGATCGCACGAGGTTGAAACTCGCGAGCCAGCGAGATGGCGGTGCTGCCCCGCAAAGCAACCAGCGTTTTGAGTCCGCGGTCGCGGGCCAGATCCATCATGATGCGTGCAAAAGTCAGATCATCCTCGACAATCAACAGCACGCGATCGCCCTTCGAGATAAGGTTACGATCGTCATCCACCAGATCTTCTTCCGGAACAGAATCAGAAGATGGAAGGATCAGACCGACCTCCATTGCGGCATGAGTTTCAGTCGCTTTGCGAAGGGTAGCGGTATCCACGGTCTCCAGTTTCGGTGCGGAAGAGGTGTACGTCTGCGGCAGATAGAGAGTGAATGTGCTGCCCCGCCCCAGGTTGCTCTGCAGCCGAATCTCACCTCCCAGCAGCCGGGCGAGTTCCCGGCTGATGGAAAGACCCAGTCCGGTTCCGCCGTACTTGCGGCTGGTAGTCCCATCGGCCTGCTGGAATGCCTCAAAAATAATTCGCTGCTTCTCCTGAGCTATCCCGATTCCTGTGTCGATGACCGAAAACGCAATTACGTCTTTGGCCCGGCTCAGCACAGGATGAGTGGCGCTCCAGCCCGACTTCACTTGTTCAATTTTCAAGAGCACGGCACCGTGCTGGGTGAATTTCAGGGCGTTTGATAGGAGATTCTTGAGCACTTGCTGCAGACGTTTCGCGTCGCTACGGATCACCTCCGACGCAAGCTGCGGCTCAACATCAATCCCGAACTCGAGGCCCTTCCCATCAGCCACGTGGCGGAACGTCCGAATACAGTAGTCTTGTAATTCGGCAAAGCGGATATTGCCGACTTCGACGTCCATCTTGCCGGATTCGATCTTCGAAAGGTCGAGAATGTCATTAATCAAGGCGAGCAGGTCAGTTCCAGAAGAGTGAATTGTTTCGGCGAACTTCACCTGCTTCGGGTTCAGATTCCCATCGGTATTGTCGGCGAGCACGCGCGCGAGAATGAGCAGATTGTTTAAAGGAGTCCGCAGCTCATGGGACATGTTCGCAAGGAACTCGCTTTTGTACTTGGAGGTGAGCGCCAGTTGCTCCGCCTTTTCCTCCAGAGCTTGTTTCGCCTGTTCAATCTCGCGGTTCTTGGCTTCGACCTCTGTATTCTGATCGGCCAGCAACTGCGCCTTTTCCTGAATTTGCGCGTTCGTTTTTTGCAACTCTTCGGCAAGGGCCTGGCTCTGGGTCAGCAGTTGCTCCGTCCGCATCGTCGCGGCGATCGTATTGAATACGATACCCATGCTTTCGGTGAGCTGGTCGAGAAAGGCCAGGTGAATATCAGAGAGTTGTTGAAATGAGGCGAGTTCCACGACCGCTTTCACTTCCCGTTCAAAGAGCACCGGCAGCACTACGACGGTAGCCGGAGCAGCGGATCCCAGGCTTGAGCTGATTTTGATGTAATCCTGCGGTATATCGCGGACCAGAATTCGCTGTTTTTCCCTCGCGCACTGGCCCACCAATCCTTGCCCAAACTTGAAATGAGCAGGAATATTGTCGCGATCGTCATAAGCGTATCCCGCCATGAAGTTAAGCTGAGGCTCGCCATCAGTCGAATCGGCGATGTAGAACGTCCCACGCTGAGCGCTCACGAGGGGCGCCAATTCCGAGAGCAGAAGCTGCGCCACCGTAAGAAGGTCGCGCTGGCCTTGCACCATTCGCGTGAATTTCGCAATGTTCGTCTTGAGCCAGTCCTGGTCTGTATTTTTACGCGTGGTTTCGGCCAGGTTGCCGATCATTTCGTTAATGTTGTCTTTGAGAGACGCCACCTCTCCCTCTGCCTGCACGGTGATCGATCGCGTCAGGTCGCCCTTTGTCACAGCCGTGGCCACTTCGGCAATCGCGCGAACCTGGGTGGTAAGGTTGGCCGCCAATTGGTTCACATTATCAGTGAGGTCGCGCCAAATCCCCGCCGCGCCTGGAACGCGAGCCTGGCCCCCCAGCTTTCCTTCAATACCGACTTCTCGAGCAACCGTGGTTACCTGATCGGCGAACGTGGCCAGAGTGTCGATCATGGCGTTGATGGTGTCGGCGAGTTCGGCGATTTCGCCCTTGGTTTCGAGAATGAGCTTGCGCTCCAGATCACCATTGGCGACGGCCGTCACCACCTTGGCGATGCCGCGCACCTGGGTTGTAAGGTTCGCGGCCATCAAATTGACGCTGTCGGTCAGGTCTTTCCACGTTCCCCCTACGCCGCGCACTTCAGCCTGGCCGCCGAGCTTACCTTCGGTCCCCACCTCGCGCGCAACGCGCGTCACCTCAGAAGCAAACGAGTTGAGCTGGTCCACCATCGTGTTGATCGTGTTCTTGAGCTCGAGAATTTCGCCGCGCACATCCACCGTGATTTTGCGCGACAAATCACCCATTGCAACGGCGGTGGTGACCTGTGCGATATTACGCACCTGACTGGTCAGGTTCGACGCCATGGAGTTGACTGACTCGGTGAGATCCTTCCAGGTGCCGGCGACGCCATACACGTCGGCCTGCCCGCCGAGTTTGCCTTCCGTGCCCACTTCGCGCGCGACGCGGGTTACCTCGGAAGCAAAGGAGCTGAGCTGATCGACCATCGTGTTGATGGTTTCTTTGAGCGCAAGAATCTCGCCACGAGCGCTGACCGTGATCTTGCGTGAGAGGTCTCCTCGTGCAACCGCCGTGGTCACTCCGGCGATATTGCGAACCTGGTTTGTCAGATTCGATGCCATGGAGTTGACCGAGTCCGTCAAGTCTTTCCAAGTCCCGGCAACTCCGCGCACGTCTGCCTGTCCGCCCAGCTTGCCTTCCGTTCCGACTTCGCGCGCAACACGGGTAACTTCAGAGGCGAACGAACTGAGCTGGTCAACCATCGTGTTGATGGTGTTCTTCAGCTCCAGGATCTCGCCGCGCACGTCGACGGTGATTTTGCGCGACAGGTCGCCTCTTGCAACAGCCGTGGTTACCTCCGCAATATTGCGCACCTGAGCAGTGAGATTGCCGGCCATGGAGTTCACCGACTCGGTAAGATCGCGCCACGTTCCGGCGACGCCTTTGACGTCGGCTTGACCGCCCAGCTTGCCTTCGGTCCCCACTTCGCGCGCGACGCGAGTCACTTCCGAACCGAACGAACTGAGCTGGTCGACCATCGTGTTGATGGTGTTCTTCAGCTCCAGGATTTCGCCGCGCACATCCACCGTGATTTTGCGCGACAAATCACCGTTGGCCACTGCCGTGGTTACTTCGGCGATATTTCGCACCTGGGCCGTCAGATTGCCGGCCATCGAGTTCACGGAATCGGTGAGATCTTTCCAGACGCCTCCAACACCTTTCACATGTGCCTGGCCGCCGAGCTCGCCTTCTGTCCCGACTTCGCGCGCAACTCGCGTTACCTCCGATGCAAACGCGTTGAGTTGGTCCACCATCGTGTTGATCGTATTTTTCAGCTCCAGGATTTCGCCGCGCACGTCCACCGTGATTTTGCGCGACAAATCGCCATTGGCGACAGCGGTAGTTACCTCGGCGATATTTCGCACCTGAGCAGTCAAATTGCCACCCATGGAATTCACGGAATCGGTCAGGTCTTTCCAGACGCCTCCAACACCTTTCACGATGGCTTGACCGCCAAGATTGCCTTCCGTACCAACCTCGCGAGCCACACGCGTGACCTCTGAAGCGAATGAGCTGAGCTGATCCACCATGGTGTTGATGGTGTTCTTCAGTTCGAGAATCTCGCCGCGCACATCCACCGTGATTTTGCGAGACAGATCGCCGTTGGCGACAGCGGTGGTCACTTCCGCGATGTTTCGCACCTGAGCGGTCAAATTGCCGCCCATGGAATTCACAGAATCGGTCAGGTCTTTCCAGACTCCGCCGACACCTTTCACCATCGCCTGACCGCCGAGATTGCCTTCCGTACCAACCTCGCGAGCCACGCGCGTGACTTCCGAAGCGAACGAACTGAGCTGATCGACCATGGTGTTGATGGTGTCTTTCAGCTCCAGAATCTCGCCCTGCACATTCACAGTGATTTTGCGCGAAAGATCTCCGCGAGCAACCGCTGTGGTGACTTCAGCGATATTTCGAACCTGGCCGGTCAGATTGCCTGCCATCAGATTGACGGAATCCGTCAAGTCTTTCCAGGTACCGGCGACACCCCGGACTTCGGCCTGGCCGCCGAGTTTTCCCTCGGTTCCGACTTCCCGGGCGACGCGCGTCACCTCAGATGCAAACGAACTGAGCTGATCAACCATGGTGTTGATCGTGTTCTTGAGCTCGAGAATTTCGCCCTGGACATTGACCGTGATTTTGCGTGATAAGTTGCCTGTTGCGACCGCAGTCGTGACTTCCGCGATGTTGCGAACCTGCGCGGTAAGATTCGACGCCATCGAATTTACCGAGTCCGTGAGATCCTTCCAGGTACCGGCGATTCCGGTGACAACGGCCTGGCCGCCGAGCTTTCCATCGGTTCCAACCTCGCGGGCGACGCGCGTCACCTCAGACGCAAACGAGCTGAGTTGGTCCACCATGGTGTTGATGGTGTCTTTCAACTCGAGGATTTCGCCCTGAACGTTCACCGTGATCTTGCGGGAAAGATCGCCTTTCGCCACGGCAGTAGTGACTTCAGCAATATTCCGGACCTGATTGGTCAGATTGGAAGCCATTGAGTTCACCGAATCCGTCAGATCTTTCCAGGTACCCGCTACCCCGGTCACAACCGCCTGGCCGCCGAGCTTTCCCTCTGTCCCGACCTCGCGAGCGACCCGGGTCACTTCGGAGGAGAAAGAATTGAGCTGATCCACCATGGTGTTTACCACGCGGGCGGTGCGCACGAACTCGCCCTTTAGCGGACGGCCCTCGGCCTCGAGGGACATTTTTTGGGAGAGATCGCCTTGCGCGACCGCTCCGATGATACGAGCGATTTCGGTCGAAGGCTGAACAAGATCGGAAATAAGGCTGTTGACCGAATTGACACACGATGCCCAACTTCCTGCTCCGGCAGCAAGCGTCGCGCGCTGTCCGATCTTCCCTTCTTTTCCGACGGCGGTGCTAACCCGTCCAAGCTCCGCGCACATATTTTCATTCAGTTCGAAGATATCGTTCAGAGCATCTACAATCTTCCCTGCCAGGCCGACCTGGTTGACAGGTAAGCGCACAGCAAAATCGCCTTTTTTAAATGCGATGAGGGCCGACAGCACCTGATTTGCATCAACGGTGTCGGTTATCGGAACCGCTCTTTTCATATGTTTCCTGAGGTGGACCTAAAGCCCTAAAGTGAGGTGTACCACAGTCTCCGAGCATGGAAGCCCTGAACCCTGGACCTCTGGAATTTTGTCCTGAGCATCTGCCGTTTCCAGCAGTGCCCAGACGCGACAATGGAAGTTAGACTGTTAACGCTAGGAAATGATTACAGATCTGTTGGGGCAATGAGCGGTTTCCCTAGAGGGGAGCACGGCGGCGGCGCACAAAGTGCAGAATCAGGAAGATCACAGCTAGAAAGATCAGGATGTGAATGAATGCCGTGGTGACATGCACGGCAAGCCAGAAGATCAGCCAGAGGATGAGGAAGATGAAGAATAGAAATATGAAAGCCAAGTCACGTAGCACGGCAGGAGTCCCTTCGGCGCGAATAGCCGCAACTCTAGCTGAAGGACCCGATTGGCGCTCAATGTGTTTCCATCCGGCTTTACCTCCGCAAACCCGCGCGAGGGGCATGCGATTAAGTTCGACTATTTGGGGCCGGCGATGCCCACGTTATGTATCGCGATTCCGCTGAAGAGCGCAGCTTGCGCAAAGTTGCCCAGTGAGAACGCCATTCGAAGATCCTTGTGCCTGCGAAACAGAATCTGCGGAATGATAACGCCCGCCGCAATGCCTACTTTAATACTGATGCCCTTAGCGCCGAATCTGCCGTCCGGCGAGGCAAGCAGGCCATTTCCTTCCAGTTTGCCCCATGAGGTGGCGGCATCCGCGCCGGAGGCGGCTGCCATGACGACCATACTGGCTATCCAGAGGTGATTCAGATTTCTATCGTGTCTACCGTCTTTCGCGCGGGCCACGTCGGTTCGGATAACCCCGGCGGCAAACTGCGGGAGAGTCGCGATCTGACCAGGGGTTCGGGTGGTTTGCGCCACCATCAAGCCTGCCGACCCGAGAATCACCATTGCAGCAAAAGCTCTTTTAGATAGTTGGGCCGTCATTTCCAGCTCCTCCAGGGATTGCGATCACTGGTCTAATCGGCGGAGGAATGCCGAAAGGTTAGGCTGAAACCCAAGCGCGATACATTCCGTTCAAAGGGGCGGCTATCATCTGGATTATCCGAGATACACCCGATCTGTTCATCACCCTGAACACAATGATTGCTGACGGACCGCGTCACTGAAGGGGGGGCGAAGAGCTCTTCTATAATCGAGGTTCTCATGCGGCGGGCAAGGCGCACCGCAACCGTGACTGAACTTGTTTATCAGCCAGATCAACTGCCGTGGGATGCGCCCGGAAAGCGCCACTATGATGTCGCGTTCCCTCTCGATTCTTCCTGGGGCTATTCGCTCGTGCCGGTCACGGTGATTAACGGGACGATGAAAGCAGGTTCGAAGACGACGACGCCTGGGGTCGCGGTATTTGGAGGCACACACGGAAATGAGTGGGAAGGCCAGATCGCTGCCAAGAGGCTCTGCCGCGATCTGGACCCGGATCAAATCCGCGGGCGCGTGATCCTTGTGCCGCAGTTAAGCGCGAGCGCCTGTTCCGCCAATACGCGTCTCTCGCCACTGGATAACGTCAACATGAATCGCGCATTTCCGGGCAATCCTCGCGGAAGCGTTTCCTATCGCATCGCTCACTTCGTCAAATCGACTGTCTTTCCGCAAGTGCGAATCGTGGTGGATCTGCATTCCGGCGGAATGGAGGGCGGTTTCGCGCTATGCGCATCGATTCATCGCGTACCCAATGCGGCGCAGTACGAGGAGATGGTGCTGGCCGCTAAATTATTTCAGACTCCCTTTGTATTTGTCTATTCGAGCGACATGGCCTCCGGCTTATTGACGGACGAAGCCGAAAGAGACGCCAAAATCGCGATTGGCGGGGAATTTGGTTTTGGAGAATCGGTGAATCGAAGGGGTGTGCGGCACGCGTACGAGGGTGTGAAGAATTTGTTGCGGCACTATGGGCACCTGAGTGAGCCGGTTCAGCAGATCGATGCCTCGCGAACCACCGAGCCACAACTGGTTTCCGCGGCCGAGCTCGATGCTTATATTCCGGCGCCTTACGACGGAATCTGGGAGCCGGCTATCGATTTGGGTGACCGCGTGTCCGAAAGCAGCGTGATCGGGTACCTTCATGATTTTTCCGATTACACGAACGGACCGCACGAGATACGGGCTAGACGGCCGGGCGTAGTCATCATGATGCATGGACCTGCCAGGTGTGCGCGAGGCGTAACGCTTTATGTCGTGGCACGGGAGGGCTTGGAGTAGGCGGTGAAGACTGTCCCACCGTCTGAACAATACCGTGAAGATGCCCGAATTCAACGATTCCGTCCGGGTTGATTGCGGGTAATCTGACTAACATGAATCCATCCGCGACGTCTACGCGAATGCCGGCGAGCAATTCTGATCTTGCATTGTTTCAGCAGATAGAACGCGAACTATACACCGCAGTAATTTGCGATGCGCTCGATGACCTCGGCTTTCGCAGTCAGGCGATGCACCAACGGCTACGGCCGCTCTTTCCGGATATCTCATTCGCTGGATGGGTGAGGACGATTTCATGCGTCGATATCTCACACATTCCGGCTGAGCCGTATGCGAAAGAGATTGAAGCGGTGGACAGTATTTTGCCGGGGGAAGTGGTGGTGGTTTCAACCTCCTATTCGGGACAAAATGCGCCGTGGGGAGAATTGCTCTCGACAGCAGCGCGCGCGCGTGGCGCCAGAGGCGCGGTGGTCGACGGCATGGTGCGCGATGTGAAGAAAATTGAGGAACTGGGGTTTCCTGTATTCGCGGCCGGCATAAAGCCGGTTGACTCGCGCGGGCGCGGTCTGGTGCTGGACTACAACGTGCCGGTTGAATGCGGCGGCGTAATCGCTAATCCAGGAGACTTGCTCTTTGCCGATTATGATGGGGTTGTCCTAATCCCGGCTGCTGTTGTACCTGAGGTGGTGAGTATGGCTATAGACAAAGTGACTCGCGAGAATCATAGCCGTAGCGAACTCGCCAACGGCGCGTATCTGCGCGACGTCTACAACAAGTACGGCGTGCTTTAAAATCCTCACATTACTTGGCTGTCCAGCCGCCGTCGACCGGTATCGTCGCGCCGGTAACGTAAGACGCTTCGTCCGAGGCCAAGAACAGCGCGGCATAGGCCACCTCTTTTGGATACCCAACCCGGCCGAGCATGGTCTGTTCGCATTGCCAGCGATAGTGCGGATCGCCGGGAGGCGGCGAAATCCGCGTCTGAATCGGGCCCGGACAAAGGGCGTTTACGCGTACGTTTTGCGGTCCATAATCGTATGCGGCACTCACGGTATAGCCAAGAAGAGCGGCCTTCGCTGACGTATAAGCGACGGAAGTCATGCATCCCACCATGGCCTGTATGGAAACGATGTTGACGATGGAGCCGGACTTCTGCGCGAGCATGTAAGGCAGAACTTCGCGGGTGAAGTAATGCGTACCCATGACGGAGGTCTGCAAGCAACGCTCCCACTCCGCGTCAGTAGACTCCAACACGGCATGGAACTGGCCGAGATAGGCGGCGTTGTTGCAAAGGATATCGATGCGTCCGCTTTGAGCCGCCGCTAGCTCCACCGCCGCATGAGCATCGCTACTCCTTGTGACATCCGCCTTAGCAAACAGCGCTTGGCCGCCGTGGGAGCGAATGGCAGAAGCAAGCTTTTCTCCGTTTTCGGCTTCTATGTCGGTTGCCAGGACGAATGCCCCCTCTTCGGCAAAAAGCTCCGCGATGGCTCGACCGATGCCGTTTGCCGCTCCGGTCACAACGGCAACTTTGTTACTCAGCCGCTTCATATTTTTAGGACACGCTCAGCACGATGATGGATAGAATTCCGAGGACGAGACCCGCAAGGCCGTAGGGGCCGACTTTTTCTTTAAACAAAAGAATGCCCGCGAGGGCGACGATAAACAGAGTGCCGCCGGTGCTGAGCGAAAAGGCGACATGGCCGGCAACATCGCGAGAGAGAGCCAGCCCGGTGAAGAATTGACCGGCCATGCTGCAGAGGCCCATGGCAGCGGCGATCACGACTTCACGGCGCACCGGCTTGAATGGCCGGCGGATCAGCATGAAAACACCGAGAATGAGCCAGCCAACGTACCACATCAGTAAATACTGAAACTCGTAACGATCCGTCCATTTACGTTCCGCTAACACTTTGAGGCCGAATGCGCCGAGCCCGTTTGTGATGCAGGCAAGCAGCATGAGCTGGAACCACCGGACGCCCGGCCGGCTAGTGCGGCTACTCATGCTCGCTTCTGGACTGGCCATCTTTCCACAACAGAATCATCGAAACGGCCATGGCAACCAAGGCGAGAAGCTTCCACGTATTCACCGCTTCCTTGTAAAGGATGATAGAAAGCACGGTTGGGATGCCGGCCGAAAGATTGATGGCCAGCCAACTCGTAGAGATGTTGCCAAAGCTGAGTGCCGTTTGCAGAGCCACGATCGCGAGACCGGCGCAGACTCCAAATGGCAGTGCGAGGGTCACGACCTGAACAGGCGTGTGCAGACTCTTGCCCATTGCCAGATCCGCCATGACCAGAAAAACCAGAGACCAGGCGCACATCAGAAGACTGATTGCGAGGGCGCGACAGCTTTTGACCTCGGCCACTTTGTGCAGAATTCCCAATGCGCTATAGCTTGCAAGCGCGAGCAGAATGTAAAGATGGCCGGCATGCATGGAATCGCGTTTCAGCACTCAGCGCCCAAGCACCCAGCGCCCAAGCACCCAGCATAGATCACGAATCGGAGAGAATGAGCACCCGTATTCGTAACCATACAGCCTGCTGGACAGACGAGCGCAACCAGGCCCCGTTGCAAGCAGGACTTTGCTAGCCTGAATCGGGATTCTGCATGCCTGCACGTTTCGCAAGTCTATTCTTGCTTATCTGTTTTGCTGCGATTGGACAGGAAGTCACGCTGACGATCGATCTGGCGAAGAAGGGCGCAGCACTCAATATCGATCATTTTGCGCTCGGCCAGGGAGGACTATCGGACGATTCCATCTGGGGCGACCGCATACCGGAGGTTCGAGCGCTTCACCCGCGCTTGATCCGGCTTTTTATTCAGGAATATTTCGATCTGATGCCGGCGGCCGATCAATACAACTGGGCAAAGCTGGATCCGGCGGTCGATATGATCCGCGCAACAGGGGCAACCCCGCTGATGACGATCGCGTTCAAGCCGCGTGTCCTGTTTCCGAAAATAGATGACACGATTACCGATCCGACGGATTACGCTTCGTGGGAGAAGTTGATCTCAGCGATGGTCGCCCACTACAAGGCGCGCGGTTCGCAGATCAAGTATTGGGAAATTGGAAATGAACCGGATCTCGGCGAGCCGGGCGGATGCCCGTACAAGTTTACGCCGGAAGGTTATGCGCGGTATTACTCGCATACGGCCAAGGCGATTCGCGAGGCGGATCCGGAGGCGAAAGTCGGCGGGCCGGCACTGGCGAATCCGGATTCTGCAATCCTTCCCGCGCTGCTGACCGCCTGCGACCGGGACCATCTGCCGCTCGATTTCGTCTCCTGGCACATCTATAACAACGACCCGAAGGCGATTCGAGCAACCATCGATCGGAAGCATGAGCAGCTTCGCACGTCTCCGTCGCTGCATCCGGAAACCATTCTCGACGAGTGGAACATGTCGTTGCGGAACAGCGAGGTGGATCCGCGATTTCAGCCTGCGTTTATCGCGGAAACGGCCTGGCAGATGGTGGAAGGCGGGCTGGATTACTCCTGCTATTACCACATTCGCGATTATCACGTTCAACTGGATCAGTTTCTGCCGTTCATGTCGCGGCACGGCGCTGTATTCATGGCGTGGTGGTGGAATCGGAAACCGCAATACGACGGCCTGTTCGATTATCAGAATTATGTGCGCCCGTCGTATTTTACGTTTCTGCTGCTTCAGCGGCTGACTGGCCAGCGCCTGGATGTGGCATCCTCCGATCAGCGCGTTCACGGGCTCGCGACGTGGGATCCCGACCTTCAAAAGTATTCCGTTTTGTTTTGGAATTTTTCACCGGAGGCTCTGCCTACCACGATCGTCCTGAAGGGAGCGGATTCCGATATAACCGCGGCTCCGGAGAAGCTGGACGCCTTCGCTTCAAGCGATGATGAAAATATGCGCGTGAAGCCGCTGCCGGAATTTCCGTTCAGCGCACAGCAAGCCGAGTATCCACTCACGTTCGAGCCGTACGGCATTTACTTTTGGGAGTTGACACCGAAAACCGCCGGGAAGCACTAAGCAATGCGGTAGCGACCGAGAACTTCTTCGTTAACTTCGACGCCAAGTCCTGGCCCCTCAGGGACGCGCAGAAAGCCATCTTCTAACTTCAGCGGATTGCGGGCGATCTGCCGGCTGAGCGGTCCTTGCGAGGTGTTGAACTCGACAAAAACGGCGCGCCTTTGAAATGCGTTCAAGTGCAACGATGCGGCGGTCAGCAGATCGGAACACCAGGAATGCGGGATGACCAGGCGGTTGGCGCGTTCCGCCATGAAGACGATTTTCCGGCCAACGGTGAAGCCGCCGCAGCGCGTCAAATCGGGCTGCAGGACGTCGACGCCGGCCTGATCGACAAGCTGCTGAAAGCCCCATTCGGTAGCTTCCTGTTCGCCGCACGCAATCAGGGTATCTACCGAACCCGCCAATTGAGCATAGCCGGCGTAGTCTTCCGGATGCAAGAGCTCTTCGACAAAAAACGGCTTGAACGGCTCAAGAGAGCGGACCAGTTGTATGGCCTCTTTCGGCGTGCGCTCGACAAACCAGCCGGTATCGATTAGCAGATCGCGGTTATCGCCAAGCGCGCGGCGGGCAGCTTCGACCAGTTCCAGATCCCGCTTTTTGTCCTTTCCGAATACGCCCCATCCGAACTTCACGGCGGTGAAGCCTTGGTCGAGATACACCTTCACAGCCTCGCTAATCGCGGCAGGCTCCGGCCGGAAGAGTGTACTTGCGTAAGCGCGAATCTTATTTCGCCATTTCGCGCCAAGCAGCATATGCACCGGGACGCCATAGAACTTTCCGCAGATATCCCAGAGTGCAATATCGATGGCCGAGATTGCCTGTAAGGTGACTCCGCGGCGCCCGTAGTAAATGCTGCCGCGATACATCTTATACCAGAGGCGCTCGGTTTCGAGAGGATTTTCACCAACCAGCAGGGAAGCCAAGCCGTCGAAGCATTCCATGCCCGCTTCGCTCCACTGCGGCGCTTCAATCGCGGCCTTCGCAACTGTCGGCGCGGTTTCGATATCGGAGAAGCCGCTGATGCCCGCATCTGTAGAGACCTTTACGATGCCGAGATACGTTGGGCCCGAAGGTTCTTCCGCCTTCTCCGGGTTGCGGTACAGACCAGGGGAGCGGAGAACAAACAGCTCAACCGCGGTAATCTTCATCCATTAAAAATACAGCTTGAGGGCAAACTGCATGATCCGGGGATCGTAAGCATCCGTAATCTGCCCGCCATGGATCTGGTTCTCAATATTTGAGTTAGGCAATCCAAAATTCGGGTGGTTGAAGACGTTGAAGAATTCGGCGCGAAACTGCAAATAGCGCCGCTCCGTGAACCGGAAGTTCTTCAGCAACGACATATCCCAGTTCTGGAACTTGGGACCCCGCAGAATGTTTCGGCCGGCGTTCCCGATCGTGTAGGGCTGCGGGACTGCGAAATCGTTGATGTTGAACCAGCGATTGATGGAGGGATTGCTCAACTGGCCGGAGCCGATGACGTCCGGCCGGCGCGCGTACGCATAATTGACGTTTGCCGGGTCGCTCTGCCCCAACTGGGGAGTGAACGGGAGGCCGGTTTGGAAGGTTGTAATACCTGCGAGCTGCCATCCCCCTACTAACTCGTCGAGCACGCGCGGCATATTCGATCCAAATGCCTTGCCGCGGCCAAACGGCAGTTCGTATCCGTAGCTGAAAACGAATCGATGCTCGATATCGATATTCGAGGGACCCTTCATTGTGTGCAAATTGAAGGGATTGTCGGCGCCATCTCCGTTCTGATCGTTGGTGGTTCCATCGAGTGATTTCTGCCAGGCATACGAGGCAAGGAACGAGAGTCCGTTCGAGTATCGCTTCTCAAGCTTCACTTGCAGAGAGTGATAGGTGCTGTTGTTCGCATTCGCCAGGAAACTGCCCGAGGAGAAAGCCGGGAATGGCAATCTTTCTTGATAAGGCCGTTGATCATTCGGGTTGACCATCGGCACGTTGAACGGATACATCTCTTCCAAATGTGTGCCTTTGCTGCCTACATACGAGAGTTCAAGGGCCATGTTCGGCATCAATTCACGTTGAATCGCGAAGTTCCATTCCGCCAGATACGGTACGCGATTATGCGGATCGAAGGTGGCCAGATAGGGTGTATTGAATGACGAATCGGCGCTGAACGGTTGAAACAGATTCTCCGCCCGGGTAGTGGGGAGACCGTTCACGACCGGCTGCGATATGCTCTCATCCACGATGAACGGCAAGTTCAAAATCGGCTGCGAGACCGTGTTGTTGCCGGATTGAAGAAGGTAAAAGATGCCAGCACCCGCCCGGATCACGGTCTTGTTGTCGTCCGAAGGCCGAAACGCGAGGCCGAACCGGGGCGCCCAGTTGTCGTGCTGATTGAACAGAAGTCCATTCGGCACGCCCGCCTGCTGCGGCGTTATAAAGAAGCTCCGGAATTGAGGGTAAGCGTATTTCGCAACCTGTTGGGTGGTGAGGTTCGGCTGCCCGTGGTAGAGCGAAACCGCAATCAGGCCGGTGCGCGGATCGAACCAGGAACTCTGGTCCTGGAAATAGGCGGGCTGGGGATTGAATTCGTATCGCAGCCCCAGGTTCAGCGTCAACCGGCGGCTGACCTTGTAATCGTCCTGAACGTAGAAATGATAGTTATTGATGGTCTCGCCGAACAGATTGCGCGGAAAATCTCTGCTGCCGGAAGACGGGTAACCGGTCAGGAAATCGGCAAATCCGTCACCGGTATAGCCGCCATCGAACGAAAAGTTTCCCCGCGAATGCGCTGCGTTCGTGGAAAACATTCTCGCCTGGCGCAGATCCATTCCGATTTTGATCGAGTGTGCGCCTCGAATCCACGTTACGGAGTCGATGATTTCGTACGTGTTCGTCGGATTGGTTAGCGGCGAATAGTCGTTGCCGTAGATGGACCCGTAACCGGTGATGCCGAGGGTAGGAAATCCGGGGAAATTGGCGGTGGTTTCCTGGAAGCCGTGCAGTCCGGATTGAACCGTGTAATTCGTGCCCAGCCCCTGCGGCGTATCCGTGCGATACATGCGCGCGTAGCCGAGCCGCAGATCGTTAATCAGCGTCGGGCTAAAGATGTGCGTTTCATCCAGCACGGCATTTTGTGTTCGCAGGCTTATGCCGCGCCCGCCCACTTGAGGAAATGAGCCGGGATTGTACTGATCAATGTTGTTGATCGAATACCGCGCGAAAACAGAATCGGTTTCGCTAAAACGGTGATCCACTCGGATGTTGCCCTGGTCCGCGTTGGAAGTGAATGGCGCGTTGTAGTAGAACGTTCCTTGTGCCGTGTTGGCGGAAGGTATGAACTTCAGGAAGAAAGCGGTTGCCGGGTCGATCAGGGAAGGTGAAATACGGTTGTTGGGAAGCGCCTGGCCGGTGGTCGGGTCCTTTAGCTGAACTCCGGAAGCAAGCAGCGCGGAGAAGTCTCCGGCCCGCTGTGCTTCGGTCGGCACCACGGTATTTGAGCTGTTGCCCCGGTTGATACGGGTTCCTTCGTAGTTCAGGAAAAAGAATGTCTTATTTCGTTTGATTGGACCGCCGAGCGTTGCGCCGAACTGATTCTGTTCCAGCTTCGCTTTAGTGCCGGTATTAAAGAAATTCTTGGCGTCAAGGTAGCTGTTCCGCAGAAATTCGTAAATATCACCATGGAACTCGTTCGTTCCGGCCTTGATTGTGCCGTTGATGATCGCATCGCCGCGGCCGTATTCAGCGGAGAACGAATTGGCCTGAACTTTGAACTCCTGAATCGCATCCACCGACGGTGTGAACTGAATACCATCGAACAACTGTTCCTGATTCGTGATCCCATCGAGCAGAAACTCCGTCTTGCCGGCGTGTCCGCCGCTTACAGCAATGGTTGTAAAGCCTGTAGGAGAGCCATTCGGCGGCCCGACTACGGCCGAAGCCGTCAAGGTCGCGAGCTGTGCGAAATTTCTGCCATTCAGCGGGAGCTCCAGGATAGTTCGATTGTTAATCACTTGGCCGATGGATCCCGAATCCGTGTTCACCACTGGCGCTTCCGCCTGCGCCGTAACGGTTTGCGTGATGCTGCCGATTCTCAGCGAAACATCGAAGCGGGCGTTCTGGTCGACTTGCAACTGGATTCCGGAGATCCGCTGGGTCTCGAAGCCTTGACTGCTGACGGTCAGCGTGTACCGGCCGGTGATGGGCAGGAGGGTCACTTCAAAATCTCCGGTGCCAGTGCTGAGGGTCGTTCTCTCGATGCCGGTGGCTTCATTACGGACCACCACAGCCGCACCGGCAATGGAGGAACCGCTGGGATCGGTGACCCTGCCGAGGATCGTTGCCGTCGGATCTGCCCAGGCCAGTGAACTGAATAGCGTGATCGCTAGAAAAGGAAAGCAGCGTGCGAGTTTCATTGTAACCACCATTTCAGAGAGGGTCTTGCACTGATGCTAATACCGGCACACGCTCACTGCAATCCCGGCGGGAGAGAGTGTGCAGCATATTGAACTCTACTCTCGCTTAGCTCTATAGAACGCGCTGCTTACGACACGGCGGGAATAGAATGTTTGGGAAATGCTCGTGAGATGTTTCGCTCGCGGGGCGGTTGGCGCTATGATCGCGTCGTCCGTAATGCTCCTTGGGGCAGAAATGGACGTCCGTCTTTCGGTCGGTCAGCACACAACAAATGTCCAGCCATTCCATATCCGGCTGTTGCCGGGGTCCGCTTCATCAAAGCTTGTACGCCTTCGCGCCGAAGCCGGCAGCACGATTCGTCAGGACGTCTGGAACGTGCAGGCAGGCGGCGGCCGCGTGGTAACGCTGACGTTCGGTCTGCAATATCCGGACGATGCGCCCGACAGTAGCCGGCCAATGCACGTGATGTGGGCTGATCTGGTGAATCACAGCGATGCGGACACGGCCAGACGACTATCGCAGGATGGTCGGGACGACATACGTTCAGGAGCAGTGCGGGTTTTGCTCGGCACAGGAGAGGGTTCCGGATTCACGTTCACAGCGGCTCAACTGAAGCGCGAAAAAGCGCTGTGGGTAGCCGCATACGACGTTTTTGTCACGCTCGATGAGGCGCCCGTTTCGTTCGCAGCGTACGAACATTCGATTGCGGGACGGGCCAACGATCGCATTTTGTCCCGCATTGAGCAACAGTCGGAAGCGACCTACGAAGAGTACGCGGCGAAGTGGAGCGACATGGGCAGTCCGACGTATGTTCATCCGCACCAGGTCCCTCCCGGCCATATTATTTGCCTCTCATGGGACAGCGCCATCCGGAAATTTGGGATTGATCGCGGCTCCGGCGTTTGGAACGACTACGGCAATCCGGATCACTTCCGGTTCTGGTTCGGATTTGGTGACCTAACGCAAGGGATTATCGACACGTGGAAATCGCAGCGTCTTGAGAATGGTTTGCCGATTGTCACTACGACGTTTGAAAACGATGGCGTGCGGTATGAGGTAGAGCAGTTTGCGTACCCGCTGAACGGCCCGCCCGCGAAACGTACGGGTGAAATCTCGCTCGTGCTGTTCCAGAAAGTACGTCTGACGAATCTGGGAAGCAAACAGCGCGTGGTGCCCGTCAGCATGACACACCGTCGCGTTCTGCCTGTGCAGACTGGTGCGCACATCGAATCGGAATCCCGGCATAATCAAGTGCTGTTTGCGGAGAGGTCGCGAAGAAGCGTAATTCTTGCCCTGGAAGGCGCGGAAACCACCCCGAACTGGCATGAGACGCTCGATTATGAGAATGAAGACAAACGCGCCGCGCGCAGCATACGATTCGATGTAACGATCTCCGAGACGCTTCGACCGGGCGAGTCAAAGGAATTTGTCGTAAAGCTACCCTCGCCGACGGTGGAGGCGGATTCGACGGATGCCTTCGCGAAGCTCGACTATGCGCAAGCCAAAGCCGGGACGGAACGCTTCTGGAGCGATTGGCTGAGCCGCGGCGCTCAATTTCGCGTGCCCGAAAAAACGGTGAATGATCTCGTCCGCGCATCGCTGTGGCACGCTTTGCGTCTGCCTCGCCGGCATGACGCTAACGGCAGCACGCCGACTACCATCGATTTACCGTACTCGAATTTCGCGTACGATCAGACCGGCATTCCGTGGCCAGGTGTCCATTCCATCTACGTCGACTACATGCTGTACGAACTGCGCGGCTATTTCCCTGTCGCGTTAGAGGAACTGCTGGAAGCATTTCGCTTGAATCAGGACGCAGATGGGCACGTAAGCGGATTCGCGAACTGGATGATGTATACGCCCGCGATGCTCTTTGCTTCCGGACAATACTACTTGCTTTCTCACGATCGAAAAGGTTTCGAGCTTCTGCTTCCCTACGCGCTGAAGGCGCTTTCCTGGTGCGAAGGCGAGTGTAAGCGGGCGCGCGAGCGCGGCGATCTCACAGGTTTAGTGGAAGGACCTTTAAACGATGGAACCGGAGACGGCATTTGGGCCATCAATCAGGCCTATATGTATGCGGGGCTCGAACGATTCGGAACCGCCCTGTCAGAAATCGATGATCCGCGTGCCCCGACTGCGCTGGAAGAAGCTCGAAGAATTCGCATCGCCATCAATGCCGGATTTGAAGAAGCTTCCAGCCGCGCCCCGCTCGTTGAGCTTCGTGATCACACGTGGCAGCCCTTTGTTCCGTCCGATGCCAGAACGCCACGCCGCTTGATGGAGATCTGGTACCCGACCGATGTCGATACAGGTCCTTTACACCTTCTGCGCCTGAAGGCGCTCCCGCCGGATGGACAATTGGCCGACTTTCTGTTGAACGATAACGAAGACAATCTGTTTTTGAAAGGTTGGGGGATGGCGAACGAGCCGGTGTACCGGCCGCAGGGAATGGCGTATCTCTACCGTGACGATGCGAAGGCTGCGATCCGAACGTTCTACAGCCAGCTTGCCTGCGCCTTCAGTCATACGGTTTTCGAGCCGGTCGAACACCGCTGGATGCACGGCCAATACTTCGGGCCGCCGAGCACAGACGGCTCCTGGTTTGAATTGTTTCGCAATCTGCTGATTCGCGAAACAGATGACCACACATTGCTGATTGGACAGGCTACGCCGAGAAAATGGCTTGCCGATGGTGAGCAGATAGATGCATCTCGCGTACCGACTTACTTTGGCGAAGTCAACTTCCGGATACAAAGTCACAGCGATTCAGGTTCAATTGCCGCAACTGTAGAGTTGCAGCCGCAACACCGGCCCGATGTTCTTCTCGTTCGCTTGCGGCATCCGGAAGCGAAGACGATTCGAAGCATCTCAGTAAACGGTCAATCCTGGCACGATTTTGATCCGAGTAAGGAATGGATCAGAATTCCGAAGCTGCGCGAGAACCGTTATGACATCTCGGCGAGCTATTGACGGCTACGGGTCGATGCCAAGTAGCGCGAGCGAATCCCTTTCAAACATCTGCTCCATCGCGTCCATATCGAGCCTGGGCAGGGCCGTACCTTCGAGCATCGCATTGAGATTCCGCATGCCGGCCAAGCTGGCGTCAACAGTCGTAAAAGGATAGTCGCTTCCGAACAGGAGTTTGTGCCACACTCCGTACTCCTGCAGCAGCATCAGTGAATGATAAAGCTGAAACGGCCGGTAGTGAAGCGCCGAGCAATCAGCGTAGACGTTGGGATGCTTCCGGATGGTAACCGCGCACTCGCCTTCGTATGGATGCGAAAGATGCGCCATGATAATCTTCACGTCCGGAAAGCGCAGCGCCACGTCGTCGATCAGCAGGGGCAACGTGTACTTCAGCGGCGCCTGGCGAACGAAAGTCGTCCCGGTATGGCAAAGAACCGGCAGGCCGTGCCTGGAGGCGTACTGCCAGAGGTAATCAAGATGGTTGCT
>Ga0308173_10000207_pt1 | contig 22347 bp, 25 predicted proteins | sample PhyPR1_FD_203716 | JGI IMG/M metagenome (GOLD analysis project Ga0308173, IMG submission 203716) | Soil microbial communities from UC Gill Tract Community Farm, Albany, California, United States - DLSLS.P.R1 | ecosystem: Environmental > Terrestrial > Soil > Agricultural land | place: USA... | reverse complement strand
CGAAAGGGAATTGGGCGTACTGATGGCCTACCACTTATTTAACGAGCCATTCATGGAAGGGATTCCCTACACCGAAGTCGAACTTGCATCGGCGGGAGGAAGAAAGCCCGTCATCGGCTTGATCCCGCCGAAGCTCAACCTGCTCACGCTCGGGTATGAAAACTCCATCATCCAGATGGACGGAATCGCGGATCTCCTGCTGGCCGCGGGCTGGACAGAGAATTCACTGGAGGAGACTAGCAGCTCCTGGTTCGGGTTTCGCTCGCAGACGGACATCCCGATCTACACCCCGTCGACCAGCATCATTCCGCCCGTTCCAGCTACGGCCAGTTGCGCGCGGCCGACGCAGTACTACGCGCAGGTCGGAACGACGATTGCGGCTTTCTACAATCCGGAAACCGAGATTCCGAACCCGCTATGCACTCAGATCCCGAGCGTCCCTTTCTATATGGACGACAGCCCCGTGACGCTGCAATGGGCGCCGATGGGGACGGACCTGCTGACGTCCGCGGAGAACCTGGCGACTGCGCTGACTGCAGGCGGTGAATTCACGGTGACCGTGCCGGGTAACTATATCGACGACCCACGTACGGGACGCGCATACCAGTTCAACGCCGTTCCTAATCCTGCTTTTTATCGCGGAGACGCATTCCCCATTTTCGTTGCGAGCGGGGAGCTCGGCTTCACGAGCGGCGGCCATCGAGTATTTCAGAGCCCTACGCTCCCTGGGGGCGGGTTCATGAAGGTGCGCCTGGTGGGGCTCGGGAATCAATACGGAGCCCACTCCGGAACTCCCGCGCAAATCTGGTTTCAGTTTTCGAGCGCCCCCCCCGACCGCTGGTTCAAACAGGGATTCAACTCTGCCTACCTTGGGACGCACCTCAATGCCGATCTGGTCCCGGTTACCGGACTGATCCCGGTGCAATACACCTGTGTGGTCGGGACCTGCTATTTCGTCTTGTATTGCGTCTCCGGCCAGTGGAGCCCGGACCATCCGGGACTGAATTCCATGTATGCGGGAATTCTCGCGGCCGGCAATCACGACGACGGAACCAACTGCATCGTGATCGGCTCGCGCGAAGAGGATGACACAGACCCGGACCAGTTGCTTCGCCGCCTCGACTACAGCATGTCGATCGGCTCGGGTTACAGCTTCCAGGAGACTTTCACCACTAATGGATCGCGCGGTCCAAATCCGAGCGACGTTTCGCGCATCATCCAGATTCCATTTACGGCCTCGCGCGGGGGAGTAAGCCTGACGGACATGACGGGAGAACCGCGCATCACGTGCGCCTATGTGCTCGCTCCGCCAGACCCGAACGGTAGCACGGTGGCGAAAATCGCAGGGCGCATGTATGACATGGCGATCGCGTCGGGGACTACGGATATGGGCACAACCAGCACCACCTCAGAGAAGTCCATCCGGGCGCAATACGACGGACGAAGGTGGACCAAGATTACCGAAGGACCGTTCGCGAGCCAGCCGTTCGCGCTGAACGGAGCGATGTGGATTGCTGCGGCGCTGCCTGCATTCGATGACGCAGTGACCGCCTAAATTGTCAGGAGAAAAACCAGATGGCCGGATTCAAAACTACCTACTACTCGAACCTGATTCTCAACACTGAGTACAGCGGGGGGGTTGTTGCTACGTGGTATTTCGCTTTGTTCACGGTGCTTCCCGGAGTGGATGGGCTGGGCGGCACAGAGGTAACCATCGGCAGCAACGGATATGCACGCCTTGCGGTCACGGCGAACACGACGAATTTCCCGGCCATCGTCTCGGCGCTGATGTCGAACGGGACCGTGTTCAACTTCGGAACTCCCACCGGCCCTGGTTGGGGCATGATTGTGGGCGTTGGGCAGTATGACGCAAGCTCCGGAGGGAACCTGTACCGCGTCTACGCGGAGGGCCCGCCGATAGTGGCGGCTGCCGGAATCCCGTTTGCATATCCCATCGGAACCTTCACTACATCGGAGAGCTAAATGGCCACCTCAACTCAGAACCTCGTGTGCGACAGCAGCACCGTATCCAATTTCATTCAATGGGCGAGCCCGTTTAGCGCCTTTCTGGCGGGCTTATCGGGCGCGCCCTGGAAGCAAAGCAACGACACCGGGCAGGTGGTGTGGACGGCAACCGTTCTCACGCTGACTCAGGTTGCTGTAAGCGGGGGCAACGCAGTGTATAGCTATTCCGGCTATACAGGGCCGGCGCCGCGCGTTGGAATGTCCGTGACCTTCTCTGGCTTTTCGAACGGCGGCAATAATGTCACGGCCACCCTGACGGCGGTTTCGGGCGGCTCGAGTGGAACCGTTACAGTCGGCACTTCCACTCAGGTCAATGAGACGCACGCGGGCAGCGGGACCACGACGGCCATAACCTCTGTTCCTGGCTCCGGAGCATTTGTTTATGAGATCTGGCAGCCCAACGACTCTCTGGCAAACTTCTACCTCAAGCTGGAATACGGGAACGTTTCCGGGTCGAGCAACGACCCGACGTTCCGCCTCTCTGTATCCGAGGGAACTGACGGCGCGGGGACGCTGAACGGCGGAACGGGAACGCTCGGCCCGATAGTCGCGGCGTCCGCGACCTACACCGTTCCCAGTTCATCCGCTCAATACGAATGCGATTTTTCGGCGGCCAGCGGGCGCATGGCTGCGATGTTCTGGCGCACCGGCATTAACGTATGCCAGCAATTCTTTGCCATTGAGCGCTCCGTCGATTCGACCGGCGCGTATACGGGCTCGCATGTGACTATCTTCACTTGCGGGAACCACAACAACAGCAACCACGCGATCCAGGCGTCGTTTTTGTTCGGAGTCGGTCCGGCGCCCGCCAGCTACAACGATCAGGGAAACGGATACGGCGCATGGATCAGCCGCGCCTGTATCGTCCAGGGCACCTCGGCGTTCAACGGCTCGATCCCGTTCGACACCTGCTCGCCGTGCGTGGGCTTCTTCGATTATCAGCTCACGGTCGTCGGCTCCGCATACCAAGGCGACATCGTGGAAGGCGTGACGTTTACGGCAGTGATCTACGGCAGTACGCGTACCTACTTGCCGAGCAAGGCCGGAAGGTTCATATTCGCCGCGCCAGGAGACGGCTTCGCGAACTCTTCGATACCGACCACGGGCGGAGCGCTCTGCATGAGGTTCGACTAAATGTCCACACCGAAGGCAACCGCGTCAGAAGCCTCGAATCCCGCTGTCCAGCCAGTTGGGTTCGGTTCTGTGTTGGGAGGGCGGCACCAGATTGTGAAGCCGTCTCCGAACAACCGTGCGGTCCTGCCGTATCAGTATGAGGATCTGGAGGCCGCGCACCTGTCCTACCCATACGATGTGCGGCTCCAGTGGATGCCTTTTTCAACGGGCTACCGTATCGTGACCGGAAGCCTGCCGCCGGGGCTATCGCTGGACTCTTCGACCGGGCGTATTTCCGGCACGCCGACGACGGTTGGAACATACCAATTCACGATTTCCGCCGGTTCACCGAATCCGCCGAGCAGCTTGCGGTACTTCCAGATCCTCGCCTTGGTGATCTTCTCGGCGGTCTGCGCCGGGACGTCGAACAGCGTTTGTCACGCTCACACGGCGACCTATGGCTCCGCGAAATGCGAAGGCTCCAGCAGCAGCCTCGCGAGTACGGGAATCCAAGCAGTGTTCAGCGCCCGCTGCGACGGAGTGTCTGCGTCCTATGCATTGCATTGCACGGCCCGCTGCGACGGCAAGTCCGAAAGCCGCGCCACTGCTGCCGTTGCCGCAACTCTGGGATCGGCGCGCTGCGACGGCAAGAGTTCCTCGGTGGCGCTCATGCCGATGGGTAATACCGTGGGCGGCCCGGGCGGCCGGCCGACGACAAGCATAATTTCTGGAAATCTTGCGAAATGAACAATGGAGCAACAAAATGAAGCTGTTAAACCCTTTCCGGCTGGCCATCCTCGCACTGGCCGGCGGCATCTCGACGCTCTACGGGCAAACCACGATCACGGGCACTATCTCTGTCCCGACGTATAACGATCCGGTCTCCGGCACCTGCACCATTACCGCGTTCGGTTTTGAGGCTGCCACCCATGTGCAGGTCTGGGGCGTGCCCGTCCAGGTCAACTTTACCGCCGGCGCGTTGCGCGTCACCCTGCAGCCGACCGACACGGCGACGCCGGCCGGGCAGTATTACACCGTGCGCTGCTCGGTGCCGCTGCAGGTCATTAATGGCCACCGGATTGGGCCGTGGAACGATCCCAAGCCGCGGTATTGGCTGGTGCCGTCCTCGCCCAGCACGCTCGGGATCGGGGATGTGCAGATTACGGGCACTCCGCCGGCGCCTTCTCTCTTGTTCCTGATTTCCCAGCTCAACGTATCGACCGTCGCTAACGGCGATTACTGCATCCAGGTGGCTAGCGGGATCGCCTCGCTGGGATCGGGATGCACCGGCGGAAGTTCGGGCGGCGATGGGACCTGGGGCGGCGGAGCGGGCAGTGGTACGACGTGGGGAGGCAATTAAATGCGAAGACTTTTAGCAATTTTGATTCTGCTGGCCGGGAGCCTCTGGGCGCAATGCCCGGCGACGGACTCCCGCGTCTGGCAAGGCACGTACACGAGCGGCACAACCTACGCTCTCAACGACACGCTATATTACGCCGGATCGGCATACACCAGCCTCCAGGCGTCCAATACCGGCCACCAGCCGGATATTTCGGTGACCTGGTGGGTGCTGGTCTACAGCTCTCCGGTGAACATCCAGCCGACCGACTGCCGGGTGGGCAGCCACATTGCGCTGGACTACAACCTAGCCTGGCTGCGGGCGAATTCCACGGGCGGGGCGGTCTCGACTGTCTTCGGCCGCGCGGGAACGGTAGCGGCGCAGACCGGAGATTACACTGCGGCGCAGGTGACGAATGCCGTCGACTCGACAGGGAGCTATAGCAATCCCTCCTGGATCACGGCGCTGGCCTGGTCGAAGATCACGGGGGTGCCGACCTTCCTGACACCGGCAAACAATTTATCCGACTTGGCGAATGCCGCCACGGCGCGGGCTAACCTCGGAGTGTTTGCCAACCCGATGACGTCCGCTGGGGATCTCATTATAGGTGGGGCCTCTGGGGTTCCCCAACGCCTGGCCAATCCGGGGAATGGTACTTTCTGCCCGAGCTGGAGCACTGGCGTACTGACTTTTGTGACCTGCCCGGGAGCCGGCGGCGGTATCTCCTCAATCGGCCTGACGGTGCCCTCGTGGCTATCGGTTACCGGAAGCCCGCTCACCGTCAATGGCACCATCGCGGTGACGGCCGCGGCGGCGCAGACCTCCCACCAGGTAATCGGCACTTGCGGGACGGCTACAACGTTTGGGCCGTGTGCGCTGCTCGCCACTGACATGCCGGCGATCCCGGAGAGCGGCGTGACAGGGCTGGTGGCGGACCTGGCGGGGAAGCAGCCTACAATCACCGGGGGCACACAGGATCAGGTGATCACGGGGACATTCGGACTCCTCGGTTTGGCGGATTGCACGAGCACCGGCGGCATATGGCGATACAGCACGACGACGCACGCTTCCTCCTGCCACACCATCGTCGTCACCGATCTCCCCACGGGAACGACGAGCAGCACGGTCGCGATAGGCAACGACACGAGGTTCCCCGCGAGCGTCACCGGGCTGAGGAAAGGAGCGGGGGCGGGCAGCGCGGACACGGCGGCGACGGCGGCCGACATCCCCGATCTGAGCGGGACGTACATGGCGATTGCATCGTACGCCACATCCGGTTCCGGCGCGCCAAGCGGCGCGTGTTCAAATGCCGGCGCGTTCTATCGCGACACTTCAACCACTCCTGTCAATGTCTATATTTGTTCCGGAAGCGCTTGGGCGGGACCGTTCACTCTCTACGACGGCACCAAGAGCGGATCGGTGACACTCTCCGGGATCACTTCCGGAGTCGTGGCCCTAGCGGCGGCCGACGTCGCTGGAACGGCGATCGCCTACGTCCTGCCAGCTACGAATGGCACCGCAAACCAGGCCCTCATCGACACCGGATCCACAACGTGCCCCACGCTGGCCGCTGGGGCTCCGACCACCTGCCACCAATTGAGCTGGACCTCAATGTTCGCGCCGCTGGCTTCCCCTACACTCACCGGAACGGTCACAATGCCAGCGCCGACGTTCAACACGATCACTGGATCTACTCAGTGCTTGCACGTCAGTACGCTGGGGGTCGTTAGCGGCACTGGATCGGACTGCGGCAGCGGCGGCAGTGGAGCCAATGCACTGGGCACTTACTGGACGGCGAGCAGCACGAACGCACCGGCCAACGCGGTCAACCTTGGGGCTCTGAGCACGGGCCTGGTGAAGATCACGGTATCCGGAGCCGTTGCTACGCCTTCAACGGCCACCTCAGCAGACCTGCCAGTTCCAGCGATCACCCGCACTTCCTGCTTTGATTTCGGAACGGATAACGCATCTTCCGATCTGGTGGATGCGGATATTGGGCCTCAAGGTCGCATATTTATGGTGCCGGTTGCCGGTACAGTCATCGAAGTAACGGTGTCAGCAAACGCTGGGACTCCATCGGTGATTCTACAAAAGAACCACACCGGAACAGCAACGGATTTGGTTAGCGCCCAGCTTGCCACGGCAGCATCTGGTGCTGTGGCATGCGCCGCTACAGGTTCTGCATGTCTGGACGGAACAGCAAAGAGTGGGACAGTCACCATAGTTACTGCGGCGAGCGCAAACGTGCTGGCGGCCGGCGATTGGATTCAAACCAAGACGGGAAGCGGATTCGCCTCGACCGGCGCGAAGCGCTTGAGTGCCTGCGTAACGTACACGGTGAACTAACGTGCGGAAACTAATCCTGCTTTTAGTAATCCTTGCCGCGGGCGTAGCTCTTCGCTGGCCCGCCAGCGCGTTCGTCGCCTCGTGGGCGCACGATGGAACCGGCTGTTCTGCCGGCGTAACCGGAACAGCTGCGACTGGAACCTGCAATCTGACGGTCGGGCACGTGGGGAACTTGCTGGTAGCCGGGTGCGACGCGGCGTCCCTGTCGAACACCTGCACGATCAAGGACTCGGCGAACACCGGGTCAACGCCCTGGACGTTGATCGCGAACTGCTCGATGGGGCGCGCCATAGCCGAGATCTACTCCACGGTGTCCGTCGCGTCCGGAGCTACGACGGTAACGGCGACGTGGAGCGCCGGGTCCACTGGGAGCTTGTTCGCGGACAGCTACCAGTGGAACCTGGGATCTCCTGCGATTCCTGCCCCGACCAACGCCAACTCGGGAACGCCATTCTGCAGCGCGACCGCTACGTCAGGAAACATAACGGGAGCGCAAGTGAACGCGCTGCCTTGGGGCTATGGCGACGTATCCACGACGCTCTCCGCTGGCTCCGGATACACGCAGGCGGCTACGCAGGTGACCAACGGGGTCACTCGAACTCTGGCAGAGTACAACGCCGCGACGAACGCTGGCGGAACGATAGCCATCTCGTTCACGGCTGGAGGCACTGCGCACGGAATGATGGGCGTGGCCTTTAGCCCAACCTCCGGCGTCACTTCACGAGTTCCGCGGAGGGTCATTGCGCTCGATCGTCCAATGAGTTGGAGGCTCAGTGAATAGCGCGCTTCGCAGTGTCACTCGGAGGGCCTTTCAGGGGCTGGCGAGCGCGGGGCTCATGGGCTTGCTGGCGAATAGGTCGCAGGCTTTCAGCGATCCGGATTACACCATCTGCGTCATTCCAGACCCGCAGTACCTGACCGTGTCGGTTGGCTGCACAGCGTTATACAACCAGATGGCCAACCGGATTGCTTCGGATCAGGCTGCCTGGAATACGAAATGCGTGATTGGGGTGGGCGATTGCCAGAACAACGGCACCGTAGCATCTAACGGCGAAGGTACGGTATTCGCCAATGCAGTGGCCATTCTGAACACTGCCGGCATTCCGTATATCAGCCCTCCCGGAAACCATGATTACGACGGGGGCAGGGGTGGCGCGTCCAGCCGATCCAACCTCTGCTTTGCTTTCCTCGCAGGCAACATCATGGGAGCCAACACGCGGGCCGCGTGGTTCGGTGCGGGGCGGTCGATCGGCGCGGGCGACATGGCGTACTGGGTGGGAAGTTATGACACCACGGGAGCCAATACGGCCATCAGCCTGCTAATAGGCAGCCGGAAGCTGCTGATCATCTCCCTGGAATTCTACCCCGGCAGCGGGCCGTTGAACTGGGCCAAAGGCTTGCACGATTCGTATGTCGGCATGGGCTATGAGGTCCACGTCACCACCCACGGTTACAGCACCACCAGCACGTCGTTCTCGTTCGCCACGCGCGTCGGCGGCTTTGGGCCGACGCTGTACTCGATGGCGGCAGCTCCCTACGCCAACAGCGGCCTCGAAATGTGGCGCGGATACTTTCCCTCGGACGCTGTCGATCCCTCTGATCCCACGTGGGCGGGACTTCAGAAGTGGAGCAACCTGCTCGGCTTGTACTGCGGGCACTGGATCGACGGCGGGCAGTCGGGGAACACGTACTGGAGGCTGTCGCAACAGGCAAGCACGTCCTCGCGCGCGCAGACCGTCCAGCAGCTGTTCGTCAACATGCAGGAACGGGACAACCCCGGCTCCTCTCTCAACCCGCCGCCCGGCACGTACTGCACAGGAGGCACGCCCGACGGAGCCAGCGACGTCGCCCACCTCTTCTATCTGAAATTCAGGCCTTCGTTGAACACGGTCGAAGGGTATATGTTCAGCTCCAACAGCGGAAAGTACGCGACTGGGAGCGGCGGAACTACCTGGCCGTTTTGCACCTCCTCCACGCCCGTCAATCTGTTTGGCTCCGTGGCCTGGGCGGGAATAAACAGCCCGGTACTTCCAGTGTTTGGCGGGGCAGCGCACAGGCAAGGAAAATAATATGCGTCTTGTAAGGCTTTTTCTGGCGGCGGGCTCCATACTTTCGATGTGGGGACAGACCAACCCGCGTAGCGTTATCCTCAGCCATCCTCGCCTGCTCATTAACGATACGCTGACGGATACCTGGCAACCTCCCGCCAAGCGCTTGGCCGCGCGCTCGGCCCTGGCATTGGGCGGCAACGCCACCGCCGCGGCGGACCTGGCGTCGCTGAAGGCGTTGTGCGCCTCTTCCACGCCCTCTTTCTACAACTCGACGGACGAGGGCTACAGCAACTCGGTGATGGCGTACGCGCTGATTTACGCCTACTACCACTATGCCGGCAATGATGTGACGGCCAACCCCTACGCGGCTGCCCTGTGGAGCACCTTCTCCACGCACTACATGCAGCCGGTACCCATAAGCTCGATCGTCACGAACGGGTCCGGAACCGCGACGGTCACCTTGTCCACGACGCCGACGACGACGCTCAGCACTGGATGCTGCAACGGCGTGTGGGGGGCAACGAACGATTCCTTGAACGGCGGCAGGGATATCGTCAGCGTGATCGACGCTACGCACTTTACCTACGCGTCGGGCGTCGTCTCGCAGACGCACACCGAATCGGGCATGTATTACACTGCCGGCACGCCATCCGGAAATGACGCGACTTCGCAGGTGGGCGAAGTTCTTGAGTCCCTCTCCTACTTCTACGACTGGTGCTACGACTGGCTGGTGGCGAACGGCCACGACGTAGAAGTCCGCGACAGGGTCAAGGTTTACTACTGGAGCAGCACGCTTACTCGCGCATCGAGCGGGTTCGGAGACAACGTGCGGGAGGCGGACTTCCACAACTACACGTCCAAGAACGAGGTCGGAATTGATACGGCTGGCCTCGCCCTGTTTGGCGACGATCCGCTGGGATCCACGATGCTGAACGAGGGCGCCGGCTATCTGTGGGAAGGCATTCAGGTGAAACCCGTCACCGGGGTTTCCGATTCGTACGAGTTTAACGTCAAGAAGAGCAACGACGTGCTCGCCGATGGAGCCATGAACTGGGAGGGCCCTACGTATTGGAGGTCAGGCGCGATCCGCTTCTATCGAGGCATCGAGGCATATGATACCGCCACCGGCCGTGCCAACAACATCTGGGGCTCTCAGTTTCCCACCGCGGCGCGCGGCGCACTATACAAAATGTATACGATGCTGCCGAACGGGTCCACTGCGTCATTTGGAGACGCCAGCGCAGGCGGCCCGTTTGCCGGCCGCGACAACTTCGGTATCGTCATCCTCAACGATCGGTTTCCGGACCCGCACATGGTCTGGATGATGAACAACGACGTCGGCAGCAATTGGGATTCCGGCGATGGTGGCTTCACTGGCCTTTTGTGGAAGCTGCTCTTCTGGCCGTACGTCAACGGACCCGGATCGCACGATCTCACCGACCTGCCAACTTCCGCGCGCTTCGGCACTGACGTGATCGTCCGCACCGGATGGGGCGCCAACGATACATATCTGACTTACAGCGGTTCGTTACGAGGTAACACCCACCGGCACGAGGACGCCGGGAACATCAGCCTATTCAACCAGGACTACCTGGTGCTTCAGAATCCCTACACTGACGCGAACTCCGCTACCTACTGGCAGTACAACCGGAGAACCATCGCGGGGAACACTCTCACCGTGCTTGACCCAAATGATTGCTGGATGAACAATCAAGCCACCTGTGGTTTATGGAATGGGTCTTCAAAGCTCGGCAATGACGGGGGGCAGTTGGTTTCGTGGCGGGCCTTCAACCCGCCGTTCGCTTCCAGCGAATTCAGCCAAAGTCGTGCCTGGAGCGGTTCGGTGTACACCGATCCAACCTGGAGCGCGACCTATGCGGCCGTCATGCCCAACGGCTTCCCCACGTTCGCTTCTGGCTCTGGCTACGAGCACATCCGGCACGACCTGACGCCGTTCTACTCCACGTCGTACACGGGCTCCGGCCACAACCCGACCCTCAAGGTCGCGGCCTCCGGCGGAGCAGTTCGCGAGATCATCCACTTCCAGCCCACGGTGGGCACGTTGAACCCTATCGTCATGTTTGACCGTGTGACTTCCACCAACGCGGCATTCAAGAAGTCCTGGCTGCTGCACACCGTGAACGCCCCTACCGTGAATGGTTCGGTTCCAGCCGCCGGTGACTCCACAACCAGCGCCGCCTCCGTGACGCAGATCGACAACGGCGCGGGGCGGCTGTTTGTAAATCACCTCCTACCCGCCTCTCCGAACGTGAGGACGGTGGGCGGCAACGCTTGCCCGGTCACGCCGATCCTCGACGCCACCAATGCTAATCCGGCGGTTTATTATGCTCCCTCGCACGGTCTGACCGTGGGCGAGCAGGTTCGACTCGACACCGGCACAGTCACTACCGATGGCACGAATTCGCAATGGTGGCCGGACTGGTTGTTTGATCGAACATTCGGGGACTCTTGCAGCGGCAACGCGGTCGCATCGGTGATCGATGCCGACCACTTCACCGTGTCCGGATGCGCCTCAGACAGTTCAGGCAATCGATCCTTTGCCAGCGCATTCACGAGCGGCACCGGAGCCCCAAGCGGCGCAGGCGCATTCACCGGACAGGTCTACTACCAGACGGACGCGACAGGCGGGAATACTGTATGGCAGTGGAGCGGCAGCTCGTGGGTAAACCTATCGATCACGGGAAGCGCCACCGGGAAATCCCCGGCGCTCGGCTACACGTCTCCCGTGATCCAGAGTCACGCAAGCTGCAACTGGGCGTTCTACGTCGATCAGTTAGGTCCGGCCGGCAGCGGCGGAGCGCATCTGTGGGAAGAGGCCATGGACATCACGAAAGATGATGCCGTAGTCAAATGGACCATTGCCGAGTCTCCCTCCTCGAACAACACCACCGACAATTTCCTGAATGTCCTGATCCCCACTACCACCAGCGTTTCCGACCCGACCGTTACGCAAGTCACCGGTACCGGCGTGGCCGGCGCCGTAATCGCCGACTCCGCGGGGTCGTACGTGGCGGCAATGCCCACTTCCGCATCGGCTCAGTCCACGCTCAGCTATGCAGCGGCACACACGGGTACCGGCAAGCATGTAGTAGGTGGCCTTATTCCCGCCGCGACCTTTGTGGTCGGCCAGAATACGGTAGCGATGCCCACGACGCCAGCGATGCCGCCAGTTCCGAGCACTCCGCAGAAGGTCTTCCTGAGCACAGACATCTGCGGAGACATTGACGACGCCCAAGCCGTCGACATCCTGGTGTGGGCGCACCAGCACGGGTACGTTCAGCTCCTCGGGATCAACGTGGACCAGCAGTCCTCGACAGGATTCAGCGGAAACGGAGGATGGGCGGACGCGGCGAGCTTCACCAAGTCGTTCCTTACGCGAGCCGCGCTCAACTCAATCCCGGTCGGATCGTGCCCGTGGGGTTCGTGCAACTACGGATCATCCGACAACTATTGCCTGTCGACTGATACGCAGCTTGGGGCTGCGCGATACCACATCTCTGACTTCACCGAGGGGATCTCCCTGCTGCGTTCCGTGCTGGCTGCCAATCCTTCAGGGTCAGTCAAACTGGTGAGTATAGGCCCAACCACCCGCATTGCCGCTTTCATGCAAACGCCGGCCAACTACAACGGTGATGGACTGCCGGACGGGGCAACCCTCTGGGCGAAGCTGCAGGCATATATTCCGATGGGCGGACGCTTGAAGCCCAGCGGCGGCTTCGAGAATAACTACGCGCTGGAGAACGGATCCGACCCGCAGGGAACCTCGATCAACTACATCGTGACCCACAACGGCAGCGTGCCCATTTACGGCAACGATGCCAACCTGATCTCCGGAGCCACCACGGGAGGCCGAGCCTACTACAGCCTTCCGGCGACGTCTCCGCTGCAGGCGGCTTTCGTCAACTACATCGCGGCTGGCGGAGGGTTCACTCTTCCGCCGTCGCCCTTCACGGCGTACGGCTTCGGTCGAGCGACATGGGATCCATCTACGGCCCTCTTCGCAGTGATCGGAACGTACGATCCGGGCGACGGAGGCGGGCCGTATTTCAGCCTGACGGCGAATGGCACCATCACCGTGACGATCGCGCCGGAGACGAGCGCCTTCAGTACGGCCGTGCAGAGTGGGCATTACGCGATCAGCCTGGCGCGGCAGGATATTCGCCAGGTCATGGAACAGATCCAACAGTACGACGTGCTGCCCATCACCACACAATCCGCCACGGCCGACGCCAGCGGCGCCGTGACCTTCTCCGAAACGGGCGGCGGCACCTTCGGGCTAACGCAAGCCTCAGCCGCAATCGGAGGCGGCAAGGTGTCCGGCACTGCTAGCGCCAAAGGTAGCGTGGTCATTCACTAACCTTTTACTGAGTTTTCAGCCGCTCGCGCATTGCGTCTATAATCTCTTGAAACTCCGCCCACTCCCGCTCGAATTCCTCGCGCGTGCCCTCCGGGTTGAACTGCCGCCACACGTCAAAGAACTCGTTAGCGTCCAGTTCCGACATGGGGTCAGCTCTCCAGCTCCCGCCCGCGCCGCTCGAGCAGCTCGTCGGCCATCGCGCGGACGCCCGGCAGGGGGTGGTTGGCAAGAATGTCCAGCAACTCGAAATTGGTGAGGCGAGTCATCCGTGGCCCTCGCGCCGGCCGCGGAATCTCTTCCAGGCGTTCCTTTACTTCCAGTCGCCCTTCGTGGAACCTCACCCATCCGCCGCCGGACTTGAGCATGTGCGCGAGCTTATCCACCTCGTCCTGAGTCAGGTTTCCGACGTGATCGAGCAGCCGCCCGGTTCGTCCGCCTTAATCGTGTACGTCATGGTTTTGATCGGCTTCGGCTCATCGGACATACTGCTCTTCTCCTGTCATCGTTTCAACAGCAAAGCTCTCAAACTTTGGGCCTGACCATACGCCGCCACCAGCGGAAAAGAGGCCATCCAGGCCTTTGGTCTGGGCCACAATACAGCGCCTGGCGGCGATTAAGGGCAAACTTTCCAATCAGACGCCACCACCAGCGCAGAAGAAACCGTCCAAACCTCTGGTTTCTGCCCCAATACATCGCCTGATAGCGGGTGAAACAGAACCTTCCAATTCTCACAGCCCCTCCGAAATCTCATCGACAGCCTTAGCGACACCCTGGCGAAGAAACTGAAGGATTGGCCGGCTGGCATCGAGTGCGTCGATGTATTCCTGGTACTTCCGTTCCAGCCAGGCGCGATAGGCTTTCTTCCATGCCGGCAAATCGTGATGGCGGTGGCACGGATGGCACAGCGCCGCCAGGTTGTTATCGTCGTCGTGCCCGGGCTGGCCAGGTTCTACCGCCAGGTGGGCGATGTCCAGCTCGCTTCGCCCGCCATGAAGGCAGTCGATGTGCCCGCACCGTTCGCACTTGGCGGCTCCCTGGTATTCTCCATCCTGCGAGAAACGGCCGCCGGCGCGCCGGAGGATCCGGGGGCGGGTTACTGTGCGCCAGTGGTGGCCGTAGAAGGGGCGGTACTCAGGCTTCATAGGACCGCATCCTCTGCTCCGCCAGTTCGCACCATGGCATCTATGCCGCCGCCGTTCGTTTCTTTTGCTGCGCTTCCTGCAATGCTTTGCCGCGCAGATGCTTAGCCATTCGATGGGCGCACGAGCCACGATGCCGGATCGGTTTGCCGCACGGGCAGTTGAGGTTGGCCAGAGCATCCGGGTTATTCGCGGCAACCTGATCGGCCCAATTCCCGGCCGTACTGTGGTTTAGGTGCAGTCGGTCGGCGGCGTCAGCGACCGACACTCCCGCGAGGAACAACCGCACGAATTCGGGCTTCTTTGATTGACTGGGATGGTTGATGCCGCCTCGCCAGACGCGGTTAAGTACGAAGCAGCGCCGGCACTCCGGATTCTGACAAGTCCACACGCGAGTCCCTGCCGAGTTTCGGCCTTTACGCTGCGTTCTGCCGCTGCAGAATGGACAAGCCGGATTCTGAAAGGTGCGGTGAGCCCCACGAAAGACTAATTCAAAGAAGGCGTTCAATAGGTGGTCGCGGGCCTCTTGCTCGGTTCGCGCGTGGACTGCAATGATGCCCTCTGCATCTGGCGCCTTCATTTCAAACCGCCGCGATCCCTTGTACGGCTGATTCAACACATGCACAGGCCTGGTCGGCATCAGGTCGGACCGCAATTCGAGATTGAAATATCCGGCCATACGTTTTATGCCGCAGCCCCCTTTACATAGAAAGGATGCTGGGGAGTAATCTGAATCAACCTGCCGGGGCGCGGCCAGCTAAACTGCACGCGCGGATCCCAGTGGTACATCTGCCCCTGAAACGGAAGCCTTCCGTTCCAGAACTGCATCATCAGGCGGAACGCATCGCCGGGATTTTCCTGCGTCGAACCCTCGGGCCGAAACCCGTCCTTCCATGCGAGTAAGTTCTCCTCGTCCTGATCGAGGTCCACGAACCCTGTTCGATGAAATTGGCCTTCCCCGTACAGCGCGGGATAATCGCTGAGGCCCACGCTGGCTCCAATTCGGATCCGACGCTGCTCGGTGATGACGAGGAAGTCCCTCCGCACGCACCTGGTGCGCATCAGGCATTCCGCGCCCGGGTGGCGTAAGCCCTGGAAGAGGTGCATCACCTTGCCCGGCAGGTCTTGCTTTGAACGCTCCGCTCGGATGGTATGGCGCTTCGACCACTCTTTGATGAAAGGAACGAATTGCGGTTTGAAATTGTAGAGGCCCATACTATTTCTCCTCCGGCACTTCCTCAAATTTCATGCGCGGCAAATCGCTGGCGATCAGTCCATGCAGGGCAATATAATGGCGCGGTACCAGATACGTCTTGCCTCCGCAGTTCACGCGAATATGGCTGCCCAGCGTGGCAACCAGGCTTTCCACATGGGCCTTTATGTTCGGATCGGTGTAGTGAAGCGGCCGTCCGCATACGCATAATTCAGTACTCATCGGGATCCCTCCGGGAAAAGCTACTCAGTTGCATCGGCCTGGCGTCGCCGGGCGTGCCGTCGATCGACGGCAGCAGATCGCGGACAATGGCTTCGGACACCGGCGTGATACTGTAAATCGCGTTCAACGCGAAGTAGCGGGTGAAGCCGTCTCGCACCTTCTTTCCGCTTTTGAGCAGGTCCGGCACATCTACGCGGAACAGCACGCCGGTACCGAAGGTCTGCTGCGACAGAAAGCCGACGATCCGCTGGTGGCCGAAGAGTTCGACCAGCGCCCACGACTTCAATTCAGGTTGCGCTTCAGCTTCGGGCGCCGGTCCGATCAGCGTCATTTGGGGCGTTTCTTCTTTGGCTTTCTTCATTCCGTACCAATCCTTTCCGCTTCCTTCCACAAAGCCGTTTTGCTGGGGCGTAGGGCGCTCAGGTGCCATTCCGCGAGGTTTCGGGCTGCCGTAGCGCAGGTGGAGCAGAGATCAGGCTCTGACCAGTAGCAGGGCGGGTTGCAGGGTTCTAATTGAGTGCACCTGCATACGCGGCATTTTCCGGTTGTTTCGGCGTGGGTTATTGCGTCCACTACGTCCCGGATGGCTTGATCTTGTTTTCGTGTGGTTCGAACGCTCATACCTCTCCTTGGGGCAACGCCGCCGTCTGGTCGAGCGACGTGGGGAACTCCCATGCCTGCCAGTGATCTTTGCAGTAATCTTTGTCCTCGCCGGCCTCGCGCGAACACGTGTCACAGCAGGGCTTGTCGCAGGTTCCCGGCCGCAACACTCGCGCCTTGTCCTTGCCCCACAGGTAGTAGACCCAGCAGCGGCCATCTGGGAATTGCAGGCCGTACATGGTCACCGGATAGCGGACGCCGGCCGTCACCACCACGAAACGCACGACCTGGCGGACGGGCAGATGGTGTTTCTGCTGCCGGGTCTCGATCACATCGCCCATTTGCAATTTGGCGTGGGGAATATCGGTAGGCTTCTCGGTTTTCCAATCGCAGAGTTTATCGGCAGGGTTTCCGCAGAACGCGCAGCGCTGCCGCTTTTTGCGACGCAGGCCGCAGACGATCGCAACACCCCCATTGGGCAACCGAACGTGGTCACACATGGCTACCAGTCCTCCTCGTCATCCAAGCCGTCCCAGTCGTCGTCGTCATCGTCCCAGTCGTCGTCTTCGTCGTCCGGTATGCCGTCGCTGCTGAGCCACTTTTGCGGATTTGAAATGGAAACTGTGCATTCTTCGTCGAGGATTGGGACGCCGGCCGTCTTGATCTCGGCCGCCGCTTCCTGTTCGCTCAACTGGAACTTCGCGGCGAGATGCGCGACGATGCGCTCGAGAACCCCGGGCCCGAGCTCCCCCAGGTCTACCAGGAACACTCTGGAAAGGCCCGGGCGGCCCGGAAGCGTGGCCATGCAGGGAATCGGCGTCAGCACCGGGAAAGTGCGCGTGCCGGCGACGCGCTCCCATTCTTCACCTCGAGGGCCGTTGATTGTGACGCGGAAATCAGCGCTCATGGTCTTTTCCCTCAGAGCCTGTATTCGGCGACTGTGATTTTTCGGTGGACTGGAGTGCGGCAGTTCCGAGCCTTTGTCATCAGTCGTCCACGGACCGCCTGGCTGGATCCCGATTTCGACCTTCTCCACCATGTAGCCGGCCAGCCCCGCTTCGTTCGCCTTGCGTGCGACTTCGCGGAACTCGGCGGGCAAATGCGTGACGCCGCCTTCCATCACGACGTCATCGGGATCACGATGCGCGGGTATGGCGTCCAGCTCGCGTCGGCGCCGCTCCAGCAGCTCGTCAGCCATCATGCGGACGCCGGGTAGGTGGTGGTTGGCAACAATGTCCAGCAACTCGTAATCCTTGAGGCGTGGACGGTCCGGCATCATATCCGCGCCTCCCTGCCCTGCTGGGTATACGAAAACCAGGGCTCTGCCGAACTCTGGCTGGCCGTACGAAACTCCCTGTTTTTCCTCCGACGACCATCACCACTCACTCTGCGTCCCAAAGCGATCATGGGTCGCTCTAAGCCGTGATAGACGATCACCGGCACTACGACGATCGCGGTGGCGAAAGCCGTTAACTGGACAACCCGTCCCGCGTGCAACCATCGAAAGCAAATCCACAACAACGGCATGTGTGAGAGATAAATCCCGTAGGAGTACCTGGCCACCAGACCGGCACCACTCGCAAACGCGCCGGCCGGGAACTGGCGGAACATCGGCAGCGTCCACCCGATCGCCATACAAATCAACCAGTCGCTCCAGCCGCCGATTGCCCGGTATGCAAAGTAGAGCCCGACAAGAAAGCAGGGCCACATCCAGGCGGGAAGGGTGGCTTTCCGTTGCGACGCGTAGGCCAGTACGCCAGACAGGAAGCATGGCGCATAGGCGAAGAGGTAGGGCGGACGGGCGTGGCACATGTCTACGGCACTCAAGACGAGAGACACTATTAGCAGCCACTTTGCGGACTGGGCACCGAACCTGCGAACGGCCAGGAAGATCAACGGAAGTGCCAGGTACATCTGCACCTCGTACGGCAGGCTCCACATAGGAATGCTGATCGAATCCGATGCAGGCCAGAGGTTTTGAATCAGCAGGAAATTGGCGGCAATCACGCCCGTCGACGGCATAACAAAACTACGCATGGCGGCCGGCGGGATCCGCAACAGGAGCGTGAGGAAGACGAAGAAAGCCGCCAGTGGATAGAGGCGAAACACTCGACGGAGATAGAACCGCCACACCCATTTCTCTCCATGGATCCGCTCCATGGATGACATCAGTACCCTGGCCGTGTGAACGAAGAAAATCAACACGCCGAAATGACCGAGTGAAACCAGGTCGACCGATCCGCCCATCGGGGCGATACTGTGAAATACCAGAACAGCCAGCACGGCGATCGCGCGGAGAATATCGAGATTGCGGTCGGCGTCTTGTGCGTAAGAGGCTCCATTCATGAGACCTTCTCCCGTTCCGCCTTAAATTCGGCAGTGGCCTGTAATTTCGCGGCAGCCGAACGCAGGTAGAACTTGGCAAGTTTGAGCGAGTCGGCGCAGGCGTCGTTGTCGGGCGGATCCACTTCCGCCGCGAGCTGGCCGGCACGGGCGGCAAGGGTTGCGTAGTCTTTGGCGTTCTTCACGGTTTTCCTTTCCTTGGTTGGTCGACCGCCTGTTTATCGGCGGCCGGATTTCATGAGTGCTTTCGCGGTGAGCTTCCCGTGGTCGCGGAAGCCGAGTTCCCAGCCAAGCCAGATGCCGGCCACGAGAATTACCGCGGCAATACAGATCAGAAGTTCGGAGTCGCTGCTCACACCGACCCCCACTCCGGACGCCAGCGCGCGATCGCGCGGCGGTCCAGCTCTTCGTCAGAGGCTTCGCGCTGGAGTTCTTTCTGCCGGGCGCGGAAGTTGGCCGACTGCAGCCTCACCCGGTCGGCATGCCGCTGGTAGAAGCGTTTACGGTAGGTGCGCGCAATGCACCGCCGGCATTCGCCGCACACACAGGTTGGAGTTCGGCCGGGCATCAGAATCCCCCGCCGGGTTTGGCTGCCTGCAGGGCAATGCCGCTCGATCCGCGGGCGGCAGCGCAGTCCGGCGACTTTTCGGCATGCTGCTTTGTCGCTTCGTCCAGGATGGTGTGACCGCCCTGGCTATATGGAATGGAGACGGCGCCTTCGATTTTGCAGTGGGTACAGCGCCATTGAGAATCGTAGGTTTTCATTTGGCACTGGTTCCTTTCGCCTGTTGCTCGTACGACCGGAGAACTTCGCGATAGTAGTCCCTCGACTGCCCTGGCAAGCTGCTGTCGGCGATGAGAGCGCGGCAGAACTCCATTTCCTGCTGTCGCTCTTTTTGATCCGGAGCCGCGAAAATGTTGAATTCCTGGAGCAGCCTCTGGCGGACCGCTACTTTTGAGTGAACGTTAGACTGGGGATCCGCGAGAAGCTGGCGGCAGGCCTGAACCTCATAGTCGCGGAATCGTTTCTGCTCTTCGGCCGGAGACCGCGCCGCCTCCGCCAGCCGCCCGCCGTAAGCAACGGCCCAGGACAGAATCAGGCCGAAAGAATTCGGGCCGTACTGCGTTCCGGGCGCCAGCGATTTGGCCTCCCTGTCCATCGCGAATTTGTCGCCCTTAAATTTCTGCCAGCAGTGCTCGACAAAATCGTCCACGTTCTCGACTCCGACCGAAATCAGAACGCGATAGACCAGCAGCCGGTCAGATGGACGATCAGGAGAAAATTCTTTATTTCCGAAATCGGTGTGCTTGAACTTCCGCTGCATGCTCGCAAAATCGGAAAAGAGCGAACTCACCGCGTCGGCCTCTTGCTGCGTCAATTTGGCCGGTACGACTGCGGGTAGCTGATTGCGCTTTTTTCCATCATCCGAATGTGGGGGTCGTACGGGGCTGGAAGCGGCATCAGAGGTAACGCGCCGCTCCGACTCTGGACTTTTTCCATGAGAGGTCTCTGAACCCAATAAGGTAGGGTTCGCCGATTTCGTCTTTGCGGCGGCTATACGAGCTTTCTCTTCGTCCGTGTACACGCCATCTTCCGGAGTTTGTACTGATACCGCGACGGTCTGTACAAACCCTTGAAGCTGGGGAAGCAGCGCATCAATCCGCTTCTGCCGGGCCTCGGCTTCTTCCGGCGGCAGCTTCGACGGGTGCGTCTCCTTAATTTTCTTGATGCCGAATTCGCGAAAGTGAGTATCATAGTCTTGACCGACTATGAGACGAGCTGCTGCCATCAGATCCGCCTGCACGGCCTTTTCGACCGTCACCAGCCGCTCGTACGTTTTCCAGAAATCGTACTGCCGGGCCAGGGGCAGTTCCTTTATTTGGCTAACGATATAGGGCGGTAAAAGGTCTGTACGGACCTTTTCCTTTCCTTTGTCTTCGCCTGTCACCTCGGCTGGCGCCGGCACGTCGCCGCGGAGATAGAGCTTTCGCTTTCCCTCCTCCTTATTCCCGTTGCGCCATAAGCCGCGCTCGCAACCCTGGCGCCAGGCGTCGCGGACATTGCCTGCGTCCATCCCCAGATCCTTGGCCGCGTGCTCGATGTGCAGCTCCTGGCCTTCCTTGTTGACCGCATATTCGGAGCGGTGTCCCCAGTGGATCGTGTGGTCGCACATCCAGCTCCAGAGGCGGTAGAGCGGCGGCTCTCCCTTTCCGCGTTGCCACTGGTGCTGCGGCGGCGGTATCGGGTTGAAGCCTTTCTTGCCGCCCATGCGGGCCATCAGTTTCGTTACGACCTGATAGTCGCTAAGGCCTCGCTTCCATTCGAGTGGTTCTAGTGTCTTGGGCCTGTCACTCATTGGCAGCGCTCCTTGCAAGCGGGGCACAGGCTTTCTGTTGCCGGCACGCTGGATCCGCAGCCGGCGCAAACGTGCGCTGCGGCCTGGGGAGCGGCTTGGGGAATGATGCGCGGCGTGATCCGCCCATCGTCATGAACTTGTGTTGTGACTGCGAGTGTGAGTCTCAATGGATCTAAACGCTTTCCCTTCGGAGCGAGGCGCGCGCCTCCTCCGGCTAAAAAATGGAAATGGGAGCGCTTGGGAAGGAAAGGTTATCTGTGGGAGAATGGACCCACAGCAATCTGCCGTCCGGCGCAATGATTTGCCGCTCGATGCTGCGTAACTTTTCGAGGGTGAACGCAGTTCGAGAAAAACAAAGTTTCGGGCGGTGGCCGTCCGCTGCACGATTGAGCGGCATGGCTCTGCATTCGATTACAATGTAGGGTTATCCCACCCCGACTTAGTAACTCGCTAACATAGGAACCCCGGATTAGTCCCTGCCTTAGTACCTTTTTCGAAATTAGATGAGTGCGAAAAGCCCGTTTTGCGAGCCGTTGCTGCGTAGAATGGAAGGCGGGCCGGCACAGTGTTATCAGCACCGTGACGGCCCTTACCAAAAACTGCTGAATCGGAGCAATCAATGGCTGTCCCTCATCCTAACGCCGCGGCTATCGAATGGCTGCAAATCGAAAAGGCAAGATTGAAACAGGGCCTGGTCGCACAGAACACGGTCCTCGGCTATGGGTACGACATGCGCATGTATGCGGCCTGGTGCGAACGCTACCACCGTTCGGCGCTGCCAACCACCGCGGAGACTCTTTCCCTTTACCTCACCGACCTGCTGAGCCACGGCAAGAAAATCACCACGGCCCGCCGGCGCCAATGCGCGGTCCTGCATGCCCACCGCTCGCACGGCCTGGAGGCGCCCGACGTCACCGAAGTCCGGGCGTTGCTGCGCGGCGCTCAACGGCTGCGCGCCGAGAAGCCGCGGCAGATGCGCCCTATTACGGTGTGCGAGCTGCGGAAGATGTCCGGCTGTTTGCTGCGCATCGGCTCGATCGCGGCGATGCGCAACCGCGCGTTGCTCGTGATTGGTTTCGCCAGTACCTTGCGCCGTTCGAACCTCGCGCTGCTCAACCTCTCCGACGTCGAATTCTGCCGGCAGGGATTGGTGATTCACGTCGAAAGAGAAAAACAGGATCAGGAAGGCCGCGGCCGCTTCATCGGAATTGCCCGCGGCCG
>Ga0308173_10000206_pt1 | contig 22386 bp, 17 predicted proteins | sample PhyPR1_FD_203716 | JGI IMG/M metagenome (GOLD analysis project Ga0308173, IMG submission 203716) | Soil microbial communities from UC Gill Tract Community Farm, Albany, California, United States - DLSLS.P.R1 | ecosystem: Environmental > Terrestrial > Soil > Agricultural land | place: USA... | reverse complement strand
CTTCTGCTTGTTCGCCTTAACGAACGCGATATTTTCCGGCAGAACATCTTTCGCGGGCGGCATGCCGGGGCGTTCGTATTGGGCGGCTACGTAAGCAGGCATCAGCGAGCCCATGACCAACCACCATTCGCGGAAAGAGAGGCCGGAACTCTCAAGCGCTTTCACGTAGCCGGGCGCCTCTGCCCTTGCGCGCCTCTCCATCTCGCTAAAGGTCTTGGCGTCGCCGATATCGGTAGCGCCGGGTTTCTTAACTTCAGGATGAGCCTTAATGTAGACCGCCACTGCGCGATTGGAAACTGCCCACCGATCGAGCTTGTCCATGCTGAGTTTGTAATTCCGCATGGCTTGCATATCGGGGTCGTCCCTGCTGAGGGGCCTGCTGCTGGAGGATTTCTGCGATCCGGTCTGCGCCAAGGAGACCTGCGCAACCAGTCCGAGCGACACGGCGACTGCGAGGAGAATACGGCTTCGAAACATATCAGAAGATAGTGACATACCGAGATGCGATTGGCAATGGCGTGCGGTACTAGCAGTCGGGCGTGTCGGAATTGGCTATTCCGCGCTCCTGATCTCAGGGTGTCTGGTCATCGGCTTCAAAATGTTATCTAGTCTTGCACGCCTACCGGAGTCGCGCACCAGATGCGGATATTTTTCGCCACCGTGATAATTGATCTTTACGACCTTGAAATAGCCTGTGTTCTGGACGATCAGCTCCACATCCGGCCCGCTCGCTTTCGCATCCCGAATCCCCTGGTGCAGCAGATCGTCTGTAGCCTGACGGCCATTCACGGCAATGATCTTCATGCCCGGGCCAAGCCCCGCCTGATAAGCGGGCGACCCGATCAGCACGTCCTGAATGGTCTGATCCTCCGTACGAATTCCGAGTGAGTACCAAGCGTTCACGCCCCGGTCAGAACTTTCCGCCGCATGGATAACTTCATTGGGCTGGTCAGTGTATTCCAACCGGTAACCTCCATTGGTGATGCCGTCTAATGGCGCGTGCGGGGATTTCGAAGTAAGCCGCTCTTTCAAAAATGCCGCCCAGCCGTAGGGTTGAATCGCGTTCAGATTTTCGACGATGTCATCAAAGGTGTACGGGAGTACTTGGGGTGGCGTATTGCCACCCACTCCCAAAAAGCGCGCACAGAAATCATTGAGCGACTTCTTCCCATGCGACAGGTTCCGGATCAGCGTATCGACATCCAGCCAGATGAGTTCGCCTTCAGGATAGTAATCGACGGAGCGCCGCCAATTGTCCCACTGATCGTTTGTTCCGTACAGAATCTGGGCTGAAACCGCGGTATCCTCAAGATCACGCCATGTGCGGCCGGGGCGGTGATCCAGGAAAGCTGCCGATGCCGCCAACGCGGACCGGTACTGTTCGGCAGTCCAAATTCCGCTGCGGACCGCAAGAACATCACCGAGATACTGAGTCAATCCTTCGTATACCCAGAGCAGGTCGCCTTTCATCGGTTGTTGGTAGTTCGCCGTCGCGAGGCCCGCAGGCCGGCGATATTTTCCGTTCCAGGAGTGGGTGAACTCATGCGGCAACAAGTCACCCGCCAGCAAGCTAGCGTCCTCATCCAAAAAGGTTCGCGCTTCCACCCTATCGTCACTCGATTGGTGATGTTCCAAACCGAAATGCGCAACACTGTCGCTGAGCGTAAGCAGAAAGTGATAGCTGTCGTAATGGCGGGACTTATAGAGCGCGCCTGTCTCGCGCACGAGATTGCTGAACGCCGACAGTTGGCCCGCGCTGGGATTCAAATCTTCCGGCCCGTCACCTGCCATGTCGAGGTAGTGTTTGGGCTCAATATCGGGCGCGAGCGGAATCTCTTTGAAAAACCGGCCTGCCAGCACGGGTGAGTCGATTAGCGTTTCCAGAGTTACCGGGTGGAAACGGATGGTATCGCTGTTCCGGGATGCTTGCGTTAAGGCCGTGCCGAATTTCCAGCCATCAGGAAGTTTGAGCGACGGTTGCAAGATAACGTGTGCAGCCGCCCTCCCCGCAGGATATAACAGAAGCTCATTCCAATTGACGATAGCGAGATTTGCATTTGTGGCTGCGCCAGCAGAAAAACCAGTTGGCGCAGCCGTCGCCAGGAAGTCAGCCTTGACGTGCAGGCTGGTTGCGCCCGCCGGAATGTTCAGGCGGAACGCATACATATTTATGTCATCCCGCTTCCAGGGCAACGACTGTCCGTTGGCCGTAAATGCCAGACCTGTGAAATTGCCAATTGGTCCCGTCGGACCATGCTCGCCCGGAATCCATTCCGGATAAGCAAGAGTGAGGGAACCCGGCTCGACGCGAATGGACAGTTCGGCGCGCAGAATCTTGCGCGGCGCATCGGTGAGATCCGCTGTGATGGAGATCGTCGGTCCGGTCTGCCCAAGTGCAACAGAAACGGCCGCGAGACTGCATACAATTACGACTGCGAATCTATTTGGCAACTCTCATCATAGGTCGCGATTGAAACCGGGAGACAAGCATTTGTAGGGCTCAGGCCTGTTTAGCGGCTTCGAGAACCTTCCATTTCGAGCTGTCCAGGGCGCGTGGAGCGATATCCAATTCCGTAACCTCTTCTAACTGCTCCGCATTTGCCGGACGAAGATCTTTGAATTTGCGCGCGGAGGGAAGGACATTGCGCTCGAGCGAACCGACCGTCTGGTTGTATGCCTGAACAGTTTTCTCGACGGCATCGCCGAGCTTCGAAAAATGATGACTCATCGTGAGCAGCCGTCCATAAAGCTCCTGCCCGGTTGATCGGATCTTTTCGAGGTTCTCCACCGTCGCCTGTTCACGCCAGCCGTGCGCGACGGTAAGCAGCAACGTAATCAGCGTCATTGGCGTAGCGATTAAGACACGACGCTCGACCGCAAAATCGAGGAGGGCAGGATCGCTCTCAAGAGCGGCGCTGAACAACGATTCAAGCGGCAGGAACGCAACCACGAACTCAGGGGAGCAGGGCAGACGTTCCCAATAGGCCTTTTCGCCGAGCGCTTTGACGTGGGTTCGGATCTGGCGTGCATGGTCGGAGAGATTGCGGAGCCGGTCGGCATCTTCGGGCGCTTCAATTGCGCGCAGATAAGCTTCCAGAGAGACCTTTGCGTCGACAACCACCTGGCAGTGATTCGGCAGCCGCACAATCAGATCGGGACGCTGATTGGTTTCGCCGAAGAGCGTCTTCTGTTCGGCGAAATCGCAGTATTCGAGCATTCCCGCCAGCTCCACAACGCGCCGAAGCTGCATTTCGCCCCAGCGGCCCCGCTGAACCGGAGATCGGAGCGCGGTTTTCAGTTGATCCGTGGATTGCCGCACACGCTCCTGCAACTGGGTCAACGCCGACACCTGGGCGGAAATGCTCTCGTATGCGCCAACACGGGATTTTTCGATGGCCTGCACCTGCTGTTCGAATTTGCGCAAAGATTCCGAAACGGGAGCCACCATGTGCTGCAACTGATCGCGGCTGCGGTCGAGCAGTAGCTGACTGTTGCTTTGCAGAGCTTCCGAGGCGAGGGCGCGAAACTTGTCTTCGAGCTGTTGCTGCGCCTGGGTCACAAGCTTCCATTGCGCTTCCGCCAATTCCCGGTTTCCGGCACTCTCCGCAGCTTGCTGAATGGCGGTCCGATTCGCCTGTTCCAGTTCCGCACGCTGACGCTGGTTCTCTTCACGCGCTTGCGCAGCGGTCTGCCGCCAACGATTGGCTGCCGAGAATTGATAGGCCGCAAATGCGACGGCAATCACAAAACAGACAAGAAGCAGACTAATGGCTATCGTCATTGTTTGAAGCGGGTTTCCACTTTGAACTGTTCGAGGGCATTAAACACAATGGGGCAATATACGGCGCGATCAGGCATGTGCCACATCCGGCTTAACAGCGAGCCGTTTCCTTTGATGAGATGTGGAAACAGACGGCAGGTATCAGGGCGCATTTCATAAACAGAGCAAACCCTGCCGTCAAGAAAAACACAGCCGTCAGGGCTGCGCTTCAGAATGCGTCCTTCATCCGGAAGTTCGACCGTGTAGTCACGCAGAAACTCACTTACCTTCATGCCGAGGTGGCGGGACAGGCGCTCCGCATCACGCTCGCTAATCTGAGTGGTAGCAACGCGGCAGCAATTGGCGCAAGCCGTACAGTCAATCGACTCTTCGACTTCTTCGGCGATTGCCTTAAAGCGCCGTTCGACAAAATTGTGCCGTTTCAGCCAGGCACGAAATCGCTGGTTTTCTTCGCGCTGTTTCTCCCCTAGACGTTTGATCTGAACAAGATCGGTAATCACCTTTCAATTATCTCAGGAAAAAACATCCAGGAGAGAATCTGTTTTATGCGGTCCGGCAGAAAGAGTTGCGCAAATCGCGATAATAGAGAAGTGACAGATCAACTATCACTGTCCATCTGGCTGGATCGCAACAGCCGCGACGCCAGGGTCAAGTACTTTGAAAAACTCCTCCGGTTGTTTCCATTTTCACAACGGCCGCAACCGCAATCAACCATCGGCATACTGGGCGTAGACGCGACGGAACCGCCCCTGCTGGAGCATGCGGTAAATGGCCCGATGGATGTTGGCGAGGTGGCTGCTGTATTGCGCGAGTACAGCGGGGATGACATAGCCTATCGCGTTGAGAGCTGGTGGGACCTGTGGCAGTTCGACGAAGACTGGGCCTTAGCGCCGGCCCGAGTGGCGATATCGTGCTTTGGACCCGCTTTCGATAGCGGGACCGAGTGGGGCAGCGGCGGTCAAGAAGACCTTCGGATCGATTTTGGCGTAGACAGCCATTATCTGCCGCAACCGGAGATACCGGGCAGCGGAAAACTGACTGAGTCGAACTTGAAAAGCCTGCTGCGACTGGTACACGAAGTAGACTCAGCCCTGCCGGTGGATAGGCGGAAGCTTCAAACGGAATCGGGCGAAAATTTTGCCGACCGCTTGCAGCAGGTGCTCTCGGAGGGCTCGATTCAATAGACCCGCAGCAAGGCGGTCGTCAGTACAGAGTGAGAGGAATGCTCTTAGAACTGAACGCGAGACTAAACATAAGCCGGTTATCGCTTACTCCGCCGAAAGCGTAAACATTCCCATACCGGAAATAGTCATAGCGCGCGTTGGCCGAGAGATGGCGAGTCAATGTATAGCCATATGAGGCACCGAAATTTCCAGTTCCGTAGCTAGTGGAAATTGAGTTTGCCAGGCTGGTCAGATGGAAATAGCCGCCCGAAACGCTGATATTTGATCGTTCTCTGCTGTACGATGCACTTCCGGAAAAGAATCGATTCCGCGAGGCCAGATAGATTCCATTGCCGGGGGAGACGACTTGTCCCACCGAACCTGTGACCACCACGCGTTGATAGCGGTGCGAAACGCTGCCTTGTATGGAGGGCGTAATCCTGTCCAGCTTGTAGGGCCCGACGGCGTAGCCGGTAACTTCCTGCCCGTTCAGAATAACGGAGACGGGAACGCTAATTATACCGGAGGAATCGGACCTGGTTATACCGGCAGAAACCGTTGCAGTCCATAAGTCTGCAAATTGGTGGGTAAGATTGAAATAGCCTCCGTCCAGAACCGACTGTCCCACGCCCCGTTGATAACTGAAATAACTATGCGAGTAAGTGCCGCCTACGGTAGTTCGGCCCGTTATCTTGTAGATCAATGAACCCGATCCGGATATTCCGGTTGTTCCGATCGCGCCCGGATAGCTGTACCTGGAAAGAAAGAAGTCAGCTCCGAAATCGTAGGTCAAGCGAGCTGATTGCCGGTAGGACAGGGAGACTGCGCTGGAAGCAGTTTTGGACACGGGGCTGAACGGATTCGCGACCGCGGGAGTCGCCGCATTAGGCTGTCCATAGTAATATCCGACGCCGTAACGGTACATTCCGGCGGATTCTACGAAACCAAGATTCCAGCGCCGGCTGAGCTGCTTGCTGTAGAGGAGCGAAAGATACTGACTGATTCCGCTCGAATATCCACCGCCCTGGTAATCCGTATAGTTGAGGTTGTAGCTCAGGGAGAGAATCGAAGTGCGGAAGCGGTGATATGCCTGGACGCCCCCGCCCAGCGCAAACCCGGCTGAGCCGTTGCCTGCTTGACCGCCCAGGATCGCCGCGTTCGCATCATAGGTGCCGGAGCCTGATGCATAAAAGTTCACGAAATCGCCGTGGAAGAACTGACCGGCAAGACTGGTCAAGGTGTTTTGAGACTGGGTGTTATTTTCTTCCGATGGCTGCGAACTCTGTGGACTCTGCTGCGCGAACGCGCTAGTTGTTGATAACGCAAGCAATAAGATTGCAAACCGGCTCAAGAAAACCTCCGACGAACCTTAAGTCTGCCGAAGGGGGAAGATACTGTCAAGCATGGAAGTACCGGTAAGGGGCCGATACTCTCGTTGGCGCAGACGGGCTCAAGCCAGAAATGCCTTGACTTTTTCCAGATCGGCTGGTTCTCCAAATCTGACAGTTTGAAAGGAACTATCGATGCTGCGGCAGAGTCCAACCAAGACAGATCCCGGGCCCACTTCGATGAAGCGGCGGATACCTTTTCGGGCGATCTCGCGAATCGTATCGGTCCAACGGACTGGATTGGGAATTTGCTCATCGAGCCCGGTGCGGGCATCCTCAGCGTTGGTAACCAGGCGGGCCTGCCAATTGTTAATCAATGGAGTCTGGAGATGAGCGAAGGGCGTGGCCTGCAGGTCCAGGCGCAACTTTTCCTGGGCCGGGCGCATGAGGGGACAGTGAAAGGGAGCGCTGACTGGAAGCAAAATGACCCGCCTGGCACCGGCGGCTTTGGCGAGTTCCATGGCGCGCCCGACAGCCTGTGCGTGACCTGCGATGACGATTTGTTCGGGCGAATTGAAATTGGCCGCGGTGATCACCTGGCCTTGCGCGGCTTCCTTGAGAATGCGATCGAGTTCGCCTTCCGGTAATTTCAAAAGGGCCGCCATGGCCCCCTCACCTGGAGGAACGGCCTGCTGCATGTACCGGCCGCGCTTGCGGACGAGACGGATAGCATCCTCAAAGCGTAAGGAATCTGCCGCAACGAGGGCGGAGTACTCACCCAAACTGTGACCGGCCACAATGGCGGGCTTGAGCTTTTGCGTTTCCAAAACCCGGTACGCCGCCATGGAGACGGCCAAGAGCGCGGGTTGTGTATTCTCGGTTTTTTTGAGGTCTTCCTCAGGGCCGTCGAAGCAGAGTGTGGAAAGAGAAAATCCCAGAGCTGAATCGGCATCCTCAAAGACCTGGCGTGCTTCCGGGAATTCAGCAGCGAGAGATTTACCCATGCCTGCGTATTGGGAGCCTTGGCCTGGGAAGAGGAAAGCAATATCCGACATGGATCAATGAAGGGGCGCTCACCCCAGGGGTAAGCCTCTCCCATCTTATAGGGCGCGCGCGCTGTTCGGCTACCCTATAAAAGCACAAGGGAGACTCAAGCGTGCTTGTGGTGATGAAGGCTCAGGCGGGACCCGCGGAAATTGAACGCGTTTGCGAACGAATTGGGTCGCTAGGTTTCAAGGCGCATATTATTCCGGGAGAGCAGCGGACAGCGATTGGGATTACAGGGAACAGCGGCCCGGTGGACCCCGCGGAATTCGAAGCGATGCCGGGAGTGGCTGAAGCCATCCGTGTTTCGAAAGCGTACAAACTGGTGAGCCGGGAGACAAAACCGGAGAACACCGTGGTGCAGGTGAATGGCGTTCCCGTTGGCGGCGAGGAGATTGTGCTATGCGGCGGCCCGTGCTCGGTGGAATCGCGCGAACAGATTCTGGAATCCGCGCGCGCCGTAAAAGCGGCAGGCGGCCAATTGCTGCGCGGCGGAGCGTACAAGCCACGGACCTCGCCATATAGCTTTCAAGGCTTGGGCCAAGAGGGCTTGCGATACCTGGCTGAAGCGCGCGAGGAGACCGGACTGGGCATTGTAACGGAGGCAATCGATGTCGAGACGTTTGACTTGGTAGAAAAGCACGCGGATTGCGTACAGATCGGCGCGCGCAACATGCAGAATTTTTCCCTGCTGCGGCGGGCGGGACGTTCACGGAAACCGATCCTGCTGAAGCGGGGCATGTCGTCCACGCTCGAAGAGTTCCTGATGGCGGCGGAGTATATTCTGGCGGACGGCAACTATAACGTGATTCTGTGTGAACGAGGCGTCCGGACTTTTGCCGATCACACGCGGAATACGCTGGATTTGAGCGTTGTTCCGGCGGTTCAAAGCCTGAGCCATTTGCCGATTATCGTAGACCCGAGCCATGGGACCGGCAAGCGAGACAAAGTGCTACCCATGTCGCTGGCCGCTATTGCCGCAGGAGCGTCGGGATTGATCGTCGAAGTTCATCCGGTACCGGAAAAGGCGCTGTCCGATGGATACCAATCGTTAGATCCGAAGCAGTTTGCGGAGTTAGCGAATGAGTGCCGCGCGATCTCAGAGTTGCTGGCGGCGAGGCGAAAAGCTGCACTGGGCGTGGCCGCACAAAGAGCGCCAAATTAGGTCGCTAACGCTCGGTTTCAGCGGTTTGGAATCATCGCAGCTTGCAGAGTTTGGACACGGCTATTCGCTGTACACTGTTCACGTGGCAAACACAAACCTGTTCCGCACTTACGAACTCGTTGCCTTCGTCGCAACGCGAGACATCGCATCCGCAAAAGCCTTTTATGGGGACGTGCTCGGGCTACCGCTCGCAGGGGAAGATCAGTTCGCCGTAGTTTTCGACGCGAACGGGACAATGTTGCGGATCACGAGCGTCGAAGAACTGGCGGCGGCAAAATACACCGTTTTGGGTTGGCGAGTCCCCGATATAGCTGCCGCAGCCCGAGATCTTCGAAACGCCGGGGTTGAGCTTGAACGGTATGCAGGTATGCATCAAGACGCGCTTGGCATTTGGAAATCGCCGAGCGGGGCCAGCGTAGCTTGGTTTAAAGATCCTGACGGGAACACGCTGAGCATCACGCAGTATTAGAAGTGAAACCAGGATCCGCTATTATAGAGGAGATTCGAATCTTATTCCAGTAGCAGGCTGTTCGTGTGTCCGGGGATGCCGGCCATTTACTTTTTCCTGGAGCTGGAAAATCAACAAAGGCATATACATGTACGCTGTGATTGAGACAGGCGGCAAGCAATACCGTGTCGCGCCTGGCCAAACAATAGAAGTAGACACGATCGCGGGCGATATTGGGGCGAACGTGGAATTTGACCGTATTTTAGCGATTTCGAACGATTCGAACGAGCTGGTGCTTGGTGAGGCATTGAAGAGTGCGCGGGTACGCGGCAAAATTGCGAGTCACGGGCGCGGGGCCAAGGTGCTGGTGTTCAAGTTCAAGCGCAAGAAACAATATAAGCGCACCATTGGTCACCGGCAGAACTATACGCGCGTAGAAGTCCAGGAGATTCTCGCGTAAGCATCTTCGTTCAATAGAGGTTTGGCATGGCACATAAAAAAGGTTTAGGCAGTTCCAAGAACGGCCGCGATTCGAATTCGCAGCGCCTTGGCATCAAGGTATTTTCGGGTGAGTTTGTGACCGGCGGCTCCATCATAGTCCGGCAGCGCGGAACGCGCTATAAGCCAGGCAAAAATGTCGGTCTGGGCAAAGACGACACGCTGTTTGCCGCCGTGCCGGGCACGGTTGAATTCCGCGATCGCGGGCGGCTGGGCAAGTTCGTCAACATCATCGCCGCGCAGAGCTAGGGTTCCCCACGCCTTTTCGCCACAAGCGCCGCCAGAGACATTCGCTGTGTTCATAGACGAAGTACTGATAACGGTCAAAGCGGGCGATGGCGGGAACGGGTGTCTCGCGTTTCGACGGGAAAAGTTTGTCCCGCGCGGCGGACCTAGCGGAGGCGATGGCGGCCGAGGCGGCGATGTAATTTTGGTTTCCAGCGAGCACTACAATACCCTGCTGCACTTCCGCTATAACCCGGAACACACGGCCGAACGGGGACGGCATGGCGAGGGCAGTAATCGAACCGGCCGGGATGGCGCAGCCATTGAACTCCCGGTTCCGGTGGGCACGGTTATTTACCACGCGGAAACAGGAGACCGGCTATTCGATTTCACCGCACCGGGACAGCGATTCACGGTGGCTCACGGCGGACGGGGAGGACGCGGAAATGCGCGCTTCGCAACCGCCACACATCAGGCGCCGACTGAACACGAAGAGGGCCACCCAGGCGAGTTTTTCAAACTACGCCTGGAGCTAAAACTACTGGCCGATGTGGGGCTGCTGGGGTTCCCGAACGTTGGCAAATCAACTTTGATTTCGCGGCTCTCCGCCGCGAAGCCGAAAATCGCAAATTATCCATTTACAACTCTTGAGCCGAGCCTGGGCGTGGTGCATGCGGGCGGACGAACTTTTGTCCTGGCTGACATTCCGGGTCTGATTGAGGGCGCTCACGAAGGACACGGGCTTGGCACGCAATTCCTGCGTCATGTAGAACGGACGCGCTTGCTGGTTCATCTGGTGGATGTTTCCGATTTTAGCGGGCGCGATCCGGCGCACGACTTCGATGTGATTCTCGCCGAACTTGCCAGTTTCGGTGAAGGCGGATTGGCCGACAAGCCGATGATTGTTGTAGCAAACAAGCTGGATGCATGCCAGGACATGACACGAATGGAAGCGGTGAAGGCAAAAGCGAGCAAGCGCGGTCTGCCTTTTTACGCAATTTCAGCGGCGGTAGGCACCGGTCTCGATGAACTGCGGTACGCCATCAGCGCGGAACTCTTCCGCCAACCGGACAACGCTACAATCGCAGTCGGAAGCTAGATTCTGCCGGTGCAGGGCCCGGTCTTCAAAACCGGAGTGCGGCCCTAATGCGGTCACGGGTGGGTTCGACTCCCATTAGCTTCCGCCAGTTAGCCTCAGGAAGTAACCAGAAAACTACCCACCACGTCCGTGGCCTGTAGTACAAGAGTTAGATCGGAATGAGAACGTTCGGGAAGAGCGCCTTGTTTTGCTGTGCAATGGCGGGCGCGCTGAGCGGAAGTGTATTCGCACAAGCGGGCCGCGAGCTGGTTCGGGCCCGGATCACGCGGCCTATTAATGAAGGCCGGCTGTCGAGGTTGCCCGGCAACACTCATCCGCTGGCACGCGGCGAGTTTGATCGCGGGCTTGCGCCGCCGGATTTGCCGATGCAGCGGATGCTGCTGGTGCTGACCCGCGGCGGACAAGAGGAGACCGCGCTCCAGAATCTGCTCGATCAACAGCAGGACCGTACTTCCAGCCTTTACCACCATTGGCTCACTCCCGAGGAATTCGGCCAGCAGTTTGGCGCCGCAGAACAGGATGTACAGACGGTTACGGCGTGGCTGCAGTCCCACGGGTTTCAGATTGCGCGCGTTTCAAACGGAAGAAGCATTATCGAGTTTTCCGGCACGGCCGCCCAGGTTGAGGGCGCGTTCCATACTGAGATTCACAAGTATGTAGTGAATGGAAAGATCCATTGGGCCAACGCCAGCGATCCGGAAATCCCTTCGGCGCTGGCGAGCGTGGTTGCAGGCGTAGCAACCCTCCACAACTTCAGCAAGCGGCCGCAGCTTATCCGGTCGAACGGAGTGTTTCAGAAGTCACCCGAGTTCACGAATTCCAGCGGAGGTCATGCGCTGGCGCCGGCGGACTATGCCACCATCTACAACATCAACCCGGTATACGATACCGGGATCTCAGGCGCGGGGACAGTCATCGCGGTTGTTGGTCGAAGCAACATCAACCTGCAGGACATTGCCAGCTTCCGCTCGACATTCAACCTGCCCGCCAATCCGCCGCAGGTTGTGGTGGACGGGGCAGACCCGGGAGATCTCGGCGGCGATGAAGAGGCCGAAGCAGTTCTGGATACTTCCTGGGCCGGTGCGGTTGCACCTGGCGCGACCGTAAAGCTGGTTGTATCCAAAAGCACCAATACCACCGATGGCGTTGACCTCTCGGAGGAATACATTATCGATCACAACCTCGGCGATGTAATGACCGAGAGCTTTGGCAACTGCGAAGCCAGCTACACGGCAGCCGAAGCCACAGCCATTTCATCTCTCGCCCAACAGGCCGCCGCGCAAGGCATTACGTATACGGTTGCATCCGGCGATTCCGGAGCGGAGGGCTGCGACGATCCATCCAGCGAGACCACTGCCACCGGGCCCGTATCGGTGAACATTCTGGCGTCAACGCCGTATGCCATTGCGGTTGGCGGCACGGAGTTTAACGAGAATGGAAATAATGCCGCTTACTGGCAGACCAGCAACGCAGCCGATGGCGCATCCGCCATCTCCTACATTCCGGAAGACGTTTGGAACGAGAGTTGTACGGCGGGTCGATGCACAACCGGAAACTCACCGGGTCTGTGGGCAGGTGGAGGCGGGGCCAGTACTCTATTCGGCAAGCCGGCGTGGCAGACTGGCGTTCCGGGAATTCCGAATGATGACGCGCGAGATGTTCCGGACGTTGCCTTGACCGCTGCGGGTCACGATGCGTATCTGCTTTGCATAGACGGTTCCTGCACGCCGAATAAAACGGGTCGCATCAGCTTTCAAGGCTACAGTGGAACCTCCGCCGCAACGCCTTCTTTCGCGGGAGTGATGGCATTGATCGTCCAAAGGACCGGCTCCAGATTGGGGCAAGCGAATTACGTGCTGTATTCGCTGGCAGCGAGCGAAGCGGCGGGTTCGTGCAACGCTTCGAGCGCCTCGCCATTACCGGCGGCGACTTGCATTTTCAACGATGTCACTTCGGGAAACAATGCAGTTCCCGGAGAGAGCGGTTACGGAACAAGCGCCGCGCGTTATCAGGCTGGAGCGGGGTACGATCTGGCGACCGGGCTCGGTTCTGTGAATGTGGCGAACCTTGCCGAGAACTGGAACGCGGTGAAGCCGTCCAGTGCATTTCACGCTGGAATCGATCAGCCAGGTTCGGTGCAATCCACCTTCATCGGCCTCAGTGTTTTCTCCGGGTGGGCCCTGAATAACAACTCCGGTATCAGCAGCGTTCAACTCTCAATCGATGGCGTTCCCTACGGCGCGGCGGGGTACGGCGGCTATAGGACGGACATTTGCGCTCTCTACCCGGGCGGTGTCGGATGCCCTAATGTGGGTTGGTCGGCCGTCATAGATACCACCCAGCTTGCCGATGGCATGCACACGCTGGACGCGCTGGCGACCTCGAGACTTGGAGATCACTCCGCGGCTTCCGCTTCGTTCACGGTGGCAAACTGGAGCGCCGCCGACCCGATGGTGATTACGATCGACCGGCCCGCTCCTAACGGCGGAGCTTTCACCGGGGTGGTTGGATTTGGCGGCTGGGCACTTGATAAGAGCGGCTTGATCACTAGCGTATCCATGTCCGTTGATGGCGTGCCGTACGGGGTGGCCAGTTACGGAGCCGAGAGGCCCGATGTTTGCGCCTTTTATCCCGGCGTGATGGCATGCCCCCACGTGGGGTGGAACGTCGTCCTTGATACCAGGGGGCTGGCAGATGGCCCGCACATACTCGCGATGACGGGCTTTACCGCCCAGGGCCAGAATACGACCGTGACCCAGAACTTCACGACGGCCAATTTGAGCAGCAGCCCCATGCTGATCAGCATTGACACGCCGCACGGTTTAACGCCGGTAAGCGGCTTGCCGGGCCTCGGCGGCTGGGCTTTCGATAGCAATGCCACCCTCAGCAAGGTCACTGTATCAATCGATGGCGTCATCGTCGGAAATGCTATGTATGGAGGCGCACGCCCGGATGTTTGTGCCGCCTTTCCGAATAAACCGGGATGCCCGAATGTGGGCTGGAATTTCAGGCTTAGCACGACGGGGTTTTCCAACGGCGATCACACAATCTCTGTAACTGCTGCGGCGGTAAATGGGGACGTTGCGACCGCGGGCGCTCCTTTCGTTGTGGCGAACCCAACTGGCGGGACGCCGTTACGGATGAATATTGACCAGCCATCTGCGCAGAATGCAATCGTGACGGGAGTGACGGCCTTCACTGGTTGGGCTGTTGACGATAACGCCTTCATTTCCACTGTCTCGATTTCCGTGGATGGCCTTTACAAAGGCGTCGCGGGATACGGCGGGAATCGGCCCGACGTCTGCGCCGCACTTCCGGGGCGGCCGGACTGTCCGCATGTGGGCTGGGCCTTTTGGCTGGACACGACGTTACTTACTAACGGGCCGCATACGCTGGCGGTGACAGGGACATCGATAACAAACGATCAATTGACGCTGAGCGCGCCGTTCACAGTCTCGAATTGGAGTACCGATAATCCGGTCAAAATCGCGATCGACAGTCCAAATCCCCAGGTGCCAATCGGCGGTTCAGTTGTGTTCGGCGGTTGGGCAGTAAGCGACATCGCGGTCATCAAGAGCGTATCCGCCGCGATCGACGGCGTTCCCGCAGGCAGCGGGAACTACGGAGTGAATCGGGCCGACGTCTGCGCGGTGCTTCCGGGTAAAGCGGGTTGTCCCAATGTCGGTTGGGATCTGGCGTTCGATACCACGAGCCTGGCCAACGGCGCGCATACACTCTCGGTAACCGCGTTGTCCAGCGGCGGACAATATTCCACCGCGAGCGCGGCCTTTACGGTCTCAAATTCGAGCCCGGTAACCATCGGTATCGACCGGCCCGTTTCCACCAGCGGGGCATTCAGCGGTACAGCACCATTCGGAGGCTGGGCGCTCAACCAGACGAGCGGAATCGCGATTGCGGCCGTTAAGATCCTGATAGACGGTGTTTTCAACGGGATGGCATTGTCTGGCGGGAACCGGCCCGACGTGTGCGACGTGTTTCCAGGCAAATCAGGCTGCCCCGACGTGGGCTGGAATTATCTGCTCGACACAACGGTGCTTGCAAACGGAACGCATCAATTGGAAGTGACAGCCGTTTCGACTAACGGCCAGCAGGCCACGGCGAGCGCATCGTTCACGGTGATGCAGTAAGGAACTTCGTACGGTTTTGCTCTCTCCGGATGCTATCGTAACTAGAAAGCGGGCAACACGGAAGCGGGTAATTGCAAGTAAGTACAAAGATTGCGCTTGCGCGAAATCTGCGCGCGCCCAAAGGAATTGGGATTGCATTAGCCGCCTTGCTGATCCTGCTGGGGCTCTTCGTTTCTTTTTCCCGGCATCATTCCCAAACGGATTTTCAGCGGATCGCGATTGAACCGGCTCAAAACGACGGTTTCTGCGCGAATGGGGTGTTCCCAAGCACTGCCGCTCCCGGTGGCCAATCCGCGAGTATCCCGAGGTGGGGCTCCTATTGCAGCAGCGGCGACCAGAATACGGGCACGATTTCCACTTCGCCTTTCCGAGCCTCTCGCGGCCTACAGCTTTATCTAGCCGGATATCCGTCTAACGCGGGCGTGAGCTTGCAAATCGAGAGAATTTCGGACGGGGCGAAATTTGAGATCCGTCCGGCTCGCGATCCAAACACAAACTGGCTCCTGTACGAGTTTGCCTTGCCACCCTCCTGGCAAGGTTCGTCTGTCCGGCTTGTCGCGCAGGACCAGAGCACGGAATCGAGTGGATGGCTTGCCTTCAGCGAACCGGTCCAGACGAATGATGCCGGGTTCAGGAGCGCCGCAATCGTGCTGCTGATGACGCTTTTTTATTTCGTGCTGATCCTGCTTCCCGCTTTTGCGGTGTGCGGGTGGGCTGTACACAAAGGAATCCGGACCACCCTGACCGCCGGGCTACTGCTGCTTGCCGCCATCGGGGCTTCGGGTTATCTAAGCTTCTGGTTCTACTTCTTAAACCGCCGGCTGGGGCATGCGTTTGCAATCGTGCTGCCCTTTGCGGCGCTCTTTTTTCTAATCTGGATTGCACCAAAGCTGAATTTTGACGCCCGCAAGTTAATCAAATCTCTGTTTCCATCCATCGCGCTTTGCGGGGCCGCCACGCTGCTCGTCCTGTCAACTGGTTTCCTATATGGCGGCATGAAAGATCCGTTTGACACGGCAGCGGTACGCTTCTCGCACGAACTCCCCAACGACAATACACTTCCGTTTCTGCTCGCTGAAGAACTTCGCGACGGCCACATCGTGACTCCCATCTCCGGCACCTGGCTGTCGAGCGATCGCCCACCGCTCCAGACCGGCATTGTGCTCTCGCAATATCCGTTTGCGGCGCATCCCAGGCAGCTTACCTACACCGTCATCTCGGTGTTCGCCCAAAGCCTTTGGATATTCGGCTTGTGGCTCCTCCTCACTGCATGTTCCATTCGCCAGAAACTGATCGCACTCGTGCTCGCGACATGCCTGTTTTCAGGCTTCATATTTGTGAACAGTTTCTTTGTCTGGCCGAAGCTGCTGGCAGCGGCCTTTACGCTCGGAGTTTTCGCGGTTCTGTTCGGCGATCGCGCAGCCCTGGGGCGAAGCGAGCAGATCGTGCGCTTTATTGCCGGAGGCGCACTGCTTGCCTTTGCAATGCTTTCGCATGGCGGAACAATCTTTGCCGTTATCGGTGCAGCCGCGACAATCATCGTGCTTCGGAGGCGTTTGCCTCTAAAGGGCATCACGCTGTTGATCGCCCTCTCCGGCGTCATCTATTTTCCGTGGGCGCTGTATCAGAAGTTTGTCGATCCGCCCGGCGACCGCCTGGTCAAGATGCATTTAGCCGGTGTCCTGGGGATTGATCCGCGGCCAATTCCACAAGTGATTCTCTCCGCTTATGAGAACCTGACGCTGCGCCAGTGGCTTCAAAATAAACGGTCCAATCTGGATCGGATTGTGGGGCACGGTTCGGAGTACTGGGAGACCATCGGCGCGATTAGCAAGGATCTCTTGGCCGGCAGTCACGATGCCGACCTACTCAAAACTGCAGGCAACGCCAGAGCCATGATGTTCTTTTTTTTTGTGCCGTGCCTGGGATTCGTGATCGCCGGGTCTTTTGCGCTGCTCGCCGGAGTGAAGAAACAATTTCGCAGCAAGGAATGGAAGACTGCGGCGGTTTTCTTCCCGCTGATCCTGTTCTCGCTCGCTATTTGGTGCCTGCTGATGTTCATCCCCGGCATGACTGTGAATCACGCGGGCGCTTACGCTGTTAACCTGCTCGCCTTCGCCGCCGGGCTGCTCGCCTTGTGGGCGCTTTCACCTCGCCTGGCCATTGTTATCGGTGTGCTGCAAATTGGCCTCAATGCATTGCTGTATGTGGCGCTAATGCGAGGTTTCGCACCGGGTGGGCAGCTGCCAGAGGGCTATTTACGATCCGGGATGCTGCTGCTCTCTATTCTGGCGCTCGGAATCGTGCTGTATTTCGTGTTTATGATTTCAAACCGCGAGCCTCCAATCCGTTCTTGAACCCATGCAGGAAGTTCTACCGCAACGCCAAACTCCGGTCAGGACGCGAAGCCGCACCTGGACACTGCTCACGGCGATCTGGGGATTCGCGATCGTCGCGATTCTTCCGGTACTGTTTCACTGGACGGCGCGTCCGCCCCGCATATCCAGAACAAGCCTCGCCGGTCAACTCGGTTGGGTGGCCGCGGCGATCATCTGTTACTGCTTCTACCGGGCCGAGTCACGCCGCCTGCCGCGCTTGCAAGCTATCGGCCTGGTGCTTGTGATTTTTCTGCTGACCAGCTTTGCTAACAACCTGCACAGCTTCTACGTAGATAAGACCTCCAATTACTTCGTAACCATTCCGAACGAGCGGTGGCAGGAGAATCTGCAGAATGACGTGGTCCGCCTATCTCCCAGCGTCGCGCCGCACTCCTATCGGTTTCTGCCCAACGGCATCGTGGCCTGGATGCAGCTTGCGAACGTTCGCTTTTCCGTTGCGCGAGATGTGTACCGCCTGTTATTCGGCCTGCTGCTCTTTTACGCGATTTACCGTTTTGCACGCCTGTACACGAGCCACGCTGGAGCGGTCCTTGCGATGCTGCTGGTCGCGGTGGTGTATCCAATCAGCTTCGAATGGTACGCAGGACAGCTAACCGATCCGCTTTCTCACCTGTCGTTCGTGCTTGCTTTCATTTTCCTGGAAACGGCGAATTTCCCGCTGCTGCTGACGACGCTGCTGATTGGCTCCGTCGCGAAGGAGTCCGTACTCGCCTTAGTGGGTTTTTACATCCTCTTCTGCCGGAGAGAGCGGCGCTATCTTCTCAAAGCCTGTGTACTCGCGATTACCAGCGCGGCCGTGTATTTCGGGATACGCCTGTATGTCTTCAAAGGCGTCATTCACTACAACCAGGTGAGCGGCGTCGGCCCGAGTCAATTCTGGGCCAACTGGTACGACCCACGCTGGCCCGCGCTGTTTCTGATTACGGCGTGCGCCTATCTTCCGTTCCTGGTGCTTGGCTGGAAGCAGACGCCTCTGCTGCTCAAGCGAATGGTGTTCTTTTTGGTTCCCGTGCTGTTCTTTTCTAGCATGCTCTTTAGCTGGATGACAGAGACGCGCAATTTCATGCCGGTTGTGTTCGTCCTGGCCGTTGTTGCGGCCCGCTACTTTGCACGAAGCACCGCGCCGGAGGAAGATAGCTATATGCCCGCCCAGCGGATGAACGCCGCGGCCAAAATTCCTCCGCAAACCGGGCCGAAAATCGGCACCCAGGCATAGCCCCAATCGGATGTTCCTTTACCGGCGACGGGTAGAAGGCTGTGCATGATGCGGGGACCAAAATCGCGCGCGGGATTGATCGCATATCCGGTGGTCGCGCCCAGCGAAAGACCGATACTCCACACCAGCGCTCCGATCAGCCAGGGTCCCAGTCCCGGCGCCAGGCCGCCCGGAGCAATGCGTTTTGAAAGGAGCGCCGCGGCTACTACTACCAGCACGAACGTTCCGATTACTTCGCTCAGAAAGTTCCAGCCCAGCCGCCTTATGGCGGGAACGGTTGAGAAGCACATCAGCTTCTTATCCGTGCTCTCTGTCGGACCCCAATGCGGCATATAGAAAAGCCACACCAATAGCGCGCCCACCATCGCACCCAATATCTGAGCGGGGATGTAGGTCCACAGCCGCTCCGCATGTCCGCTTGTAATTACTGACGCGACGGTGAACGCCGGGTTCAGATGCGCATCGGAGTCGCCCATCGAAATACTGACGGCGACGGCTGCGAACACGGCCAGTCCCCAGCCGGTCGTGATCACGATCCAGCCTCCGCCTTCGGCTTTTGAGCGCGACAGCAAAACGCCCCCCACTACGCCGTTCCCTAAAAGAATGAGGATCATTGTCCCCACGAATTCCCCTAATACGGCTGCTTCCATAAAAGCGCAGTGCCCCGCCTTTCAATCCTTCCAGATATATTGCTCTGCTACTTCTCTAAAACCCGCAATCTGCCCGTGCTCCCAATTCGCATCGCGTTCCAACTCTTGCCGCATGAGCGCCGCAACCACCGGAGCGGATTCCATGCTTGCCCGTGCATCCAGGAACAACGCGCGCGTTCGCCGCGCCAACACGTCTTCCACGGTCCGCCCCATCTCGTAACGCGCGGCCCATATCACCTCAGCCCTGCGAAATGGCAGCTTCGGATGAATAAGTTCGCGCAGTTCCGGAGCGTCATTTGCAAGCTTCCGAAGCTCCGGCAGATCTGCCCCGTAAACCCGCTCCCATTCGTTGTTCGCTTCCGGTTGCAGACTCCATCCGTGCAGCCGTAATTCAGCCGTTCGCGACGGGGCTGCCGGCAATCCACGCAACAAAGCTGCGCGATTCACCACATCCTCCGCCATCTTCCGGTAGGTTGTCCACTTGCCGCCCGTGATGGTCACCAGTTTCGAATCCGAAATCAAAATCGTGTGATCGCGCGAAATAGCCGCCGTGTTCTTTGTGTCTTCGCGGCGAACCAGCGGACGCTGTCCCGACCAGATACTCCGCACTTCATCACCCCTCGGAAGCCGCCCTAAGAATCGCGCAATATGTCCCATGAGGAAGCTGCGTTCTTGCGGCATTGCGCGTGGCTCATACCTCGCGTCGGGAACGGGATCGTCGGTGGTTCCCACAACCACCGCGTCGTGCCAGGGAATGGCAAACAACACGCGTTTATCGGATGTCCGTGGAATCATCATGGCGGAATCGCCAGGAAGAAACTCGCGCGGCAGCACCAGGTGCGATCCCTGGCTTACCGTGATAACCGGTTTCGCATGCGGCTCATCCATGCTGCGCAGCGAATCCGAGAAGATGCCGGTCGCGTTGATCACCACTTTTGCCCGGCACTCGAATCCGGCCTCTGTTTCGTGATCCTTCACCGCCACGCCGCTGACTGCGCCGTTTCGTTTGAGTAGGCCGGTCACACGCGCGTAATTCAGAGCCACGCCGCCCAAATCAACGAACGTTCGCAGCAACGCGATCGCATAACGAGCATCATCGAACTGCCCGTCGTAGTAGAGAATCCCGCCCTTGAGTCCGCTGCGTCGAACCGTGGGGAGTGCGCTTAGCGTTGATTTCGCAGACAGAATGCGCGCCCGCCCGATCCCTTCGCGTCCCGCCAACAGATCGTACAGCGTCAAACCAACGCCGTAGAAAGGCAGTTCCCAAAGCGCATAAGCGGGAATGACAAATGCCCGCCGGTGTGCCAGGTGAGGCGCATTTCTGAGCATGCGGCCGCGTTCGCGAAGCGCTTCCAGCACCAGCTTTAGGTTTCCCTGCTGCAGGTAGCGCACGCCGCCATGTACCAGCTTCGTGCTGCGGCTCGAAGTTGCTTTCGCGAAATCCTGCGCTTCCAGCAGCAGTGTGCGATAGCCGCGTGACGCGGCTTCGACCGCGGTGCCCAGTCCGGTCGCGCCGCCGCCTACGACGATAAAATCCCACTCGCGATCTTCGCCAATCTCCCGGAGAAAATCTTCCCGAACGAGTCCGGTCAAGCAGTTTCCCAGTTCCGTGCCCGTTCGAGTGCGCGTGTCCAGCCGGCCTGCTTGAGTCGCCGATCGCCGGCATCCATCTCCGGAATAAATCGGCGGTCCACAGCCCACTGCTTCGCGATCGTTTTTTCGTCTGGCCAGTATCCGACCGCCAGACCTGCCAGGTAGGTGGCCCCCAGCACGGTGGTTTCCGGGTTCGCAGGCCGCGTAACCGGGCACCCTAAGAGATCGGCCTGAATCTGCATCAGCAGATTATTCCGCGATGCGCCGCCATCCACTCGCAATTCCTTCAGCGGCACGCCGGAGTCGCTTTCCATCGCGGAAATGATGTCCGCGATTTGAAACGCAATGCCTTCTAGCGCCGCTCGTGCGATATGCGCCCGGTTGGCTCCACGCGTCAACCCAAGAATTGCACCGCGCGCATACTGGTCCCAATGCGGCGCACCCAGCCCTGAGAACGCTGGGACCACGTACACGCCCGCTGTATCCGGCACGCTGGCTGCCAATTTTTCAATCTCCTCCGCGCTGCGAATAATCTGCAGCTCATCGCGGAGCCATTGCACCACCGCACCTGCAATGAATACGCTGCCCTCCAGCGCGTAGGTGATTTTTCCGCCGATTCGCCAGGCAACCGTAGTGAGCAGTTTGTTCCGCGAGGGCACCGCCTTCTCGCCAGTATTCAACAGCATGAAACTGCCTGTGCCGTAGGTGCACTTCACCATTCCCGGCTGCATGCACATCTGCCCAAATAACGCCGCTTGCTGGTCACCCGCAATTCCCGCGATAGGCACGCCCTGCAGTACTCCCGCACTGGTCGCGCACACTTCGCTCGAGCCCACCACCTCCGGCAGCAGCGATCGCGGAATGTCCAGCAGCGCGAGCAGTTCCTCATCCCATTTCTGGGTGTGCAGGTTAAACAGCATCGTGCGCGACGCGTTCGTCACGTCGGTAACGTGCCGCGCGCTGCCGCTTAATTTCCAGATCAGCCAGCTATCCACCGTTCCAAAAGCCAGTTCGCCCTTCTTCGCACGCGCTCTCAAATTCGGAACGTTGTCGAGCAGCCAGCGGATCTTGCTCGCTGAGAAGTAGGCATCAATCACCAGCCCGGTCTTCTCCTGGATCAGCGGCTCATGCCCCTGCTCGCGAAGCTGATCGCAAAATCCGGAAGTGCGGCGGTCCTGCCAGACAATCGCGTTGTACACCGGCTCGCCGGTCTTGCGGTCCCAAATGAGCGTGGTCTCGCGCTGGTTCGTAATGCCGATGGCCGCAACAGAATCCGCATTTACGTTCGCTTGCGCCAGCGCCTCCATTGCGACGCCGAACTGCGACGACCAGATCTCGACCGGATCATGCTCCACCCACCCGGGTTTCGGAAAAATCTGCTTAAAAGGCGTCTGGGCCGAGCCATGCACGCGCCCATCGTGCCCCAACAGCACGGCTCGCGAACTAGTGGTCCCCTGATCGAGTGCCAGGATGTACTTCATCGAAACGAGGTTATCAAGCCCGGCCGCATGGTCCGTTCGCGAGCACTATCATGGCAAGGTGAATCGCTTGTCCGCTCTCTTGTTCGCCTCCGCACTCGCTTCGCATGCAGATGCCGGCACGCCCACCTTGCGCCTGCCCAACGACGTT
>Ga0308173_10000204_pt1 | contig 22413 bp, 21 predicted proteins | sample PhyPR1_FD_203716 | JGI IMG/M metagenome (GOLD analysis project Ga0308173, IMG submission 203716) | Soil microbial communities from UC Gill Tract Community Farm, Albany, California, United States - DLSLS.P.R1 | ecosystem: Environmental > Terrestrial > Soil > Agricultural land | place: USA... | reverse complement strand
AGGTCGCGGAGCTTGCCGAGGAGGAAGTTGGTCTGCTCCTGGCGCGGGACCACGAACATCACCTCGAGCGCCTGCCGCAGCCCGGACAGCCAGCCGAGCCCGGAGTAGAGCAGCGCCACCAGACCGACCAGGCCGACCCGGCCGGAGTAGTCCTCGATGGTCTTGAGCGGGATCTTGCCCTTGCCCTCGCCGATCACCCCGGGGAGCAGCGAGTTCAGCTCGGAGACCATCTGGGCCTTGATGTCCGGGTAGAGGTGGGCGAGCAGACCGACCACGAAGAAGCCGAGGGCCAGGATCGGGAAGAACGACAGGAAGCCGAAGAAGGTGACCGCTCCGGCCTGCCCGTTGCCGTTGACCGCGCCGTAGTGCTGCAGCATGCGCACCGCGTGGTCGAGCCAGGGGAGCTTCTCACGCAGCCGTTCGACGGTCGCGGAGACGCGTTCCTTCAGGGAAGCCATGCATGTTCTTTACCCATCCGCGGCGGCGGTCAACGCGAAGTGCCGGGTGGGCGCCCAGCCGTTCTCGACGTCGTGCACGTAGAGCGAGAACCGGTCGACGGTGAAGGAGCACTCGAACGACGCGAGGTCGTCGAAGGCCCGGTCGAGCTGCGCGTCGGCCAGGTGGTGCGCGACCGTGACGTGCGGGTGGTACGGGAACTGCAGGTCCACCTCGAGCGGCCCGCGGCGCACGGAGAAGGCCAGCTGCTCGCAGCTGGAGATGCCCTCCGCGACCATCACGAACACCACCGGCGAGACCGGCCGGAAGGTGCCGGTGCCGCGCAGGTGGATCCGGAACGCGGCGTTGTTCGCGGACGCCTCGGCCAGGTGCTGCTCGATGGCGGGGACGGCGGACTCCTCCACCTTCGTAGGAGGCATCAGCGTGATGTGCGTCGGGATCCCCTGCGCGGAGGCGTCCCCGAGGTCCACGCGGTAGCTCTGGAGCTGCTCGCCCCACGGCTCCGGGACGGCGATGGCCACTCCGATCGTCGTCGTCACGGGGCGACCCTAGGGCATGTCCCGAGCAGATGCCGCGTCAGCGGGCGTGGCATCCGCGCCCGGTCCGGCACGGCGGAGGGGGTGATGGCCGGGGTCATGGCTAGCGTCCCGGGGTGACGAAGCCGACCCGGTCGTAGACGTCGGCCAGGGTGCGCTCGGCGACTGCGCCGGCCTTCTCGGCCCCGGCGCGCAGGATCGCGTCGAGCTGGGCGCGGTCCTCGAGCAGCTCCAGGGTCCGGTCGCGGAACGGCGTGACGAACTCGACCACGACGTCCGCGAGGTCCTTCTTGAAGTCGCCGTAGCCCCGTCCGTCGTACGCCTTCTCGAGGTCGGGGATGCTGGTGCCGGTCAGCGCGGAGTAGATCGTGAGCAGGTTGGAGATGCCGGGCTTGCCCTCCTCGTCGAAGCGCACCTCGGAGCCGGAGTCGGTGACCGCGGAGCGGATCTTCTTCGCCGAGACCTTCGGGTCGTCCAGCATCTCGATGATGCCGGCCGGGCTCGACGCCGACTTCGACATCTTCGCCGTCGGCTCCTGGAGGTCGGTGATCTTCGCGGTCTCCTTGAGGATGTACGGCTCGGGGAGGCGGAAGGTCTTCTTGTAGCGGTGGTTGAAGCGCTGGGCGAGGTCGCGGGTGAGCTCCAGGTGCTGGCGCTGGTCCTCGCCCACGGGGACGTACTGCGGCCGGTAGAGCAGGATGTCGGCGGCCTGCAGCACGGGGTAGGTGAACAGCCCGACCGAGGCCTGCCCCTCGCCGCCCTTGGCGGACTTGTCCTTGAACTGGGTCATCCGGCGCGCCTCGCCGAAGCCGGTCAGGCACTGGAGCACCCAGCCGAGCTGGGCGTGGGCCGGCACCTGCGACTGGATGAACACCGCCGAGCGCTCGGGGTCGATCCCCATCGCGAGGAGCTGGGCGGCCGCCCGAAGCACCCGCTCGCGCAGCTGCTTGGGGTCCTGCTCGACGGTGATCGCGTGCAGGTCGGCGATGAAGAAGAACGGCTCGTAGTCCTCCTGCAGGGCGACCCACTGCCGCAGCGCGCCGAGGTAGTTGCCGAAGTGGAACGAGTCGGCGGTCGGCTGGATCCCGGAGAGGACCCGCGGGCGCGCGGGCGTGGACGGAGGTGCGTCGGGCATGGGCGGCATTCTTCCAGGGGCGACGCCGCCGCGGACCAGCGGTGGGTCAGGTGGCCGGCGTGATGCCGCGCCGGGCCAGCAGCTCGTCGCGCTTCCAGGCGTAGCCGACCATCCAGGTCGGCCGGTACCGGTAGATCCGGACCTCCTCGCCCCACGTCAGCGGTGAGCTGCCGTAGTGCCGGGTCCAGTGCTCCAGGGTCTGGTCGTGGTCCGGGTCCCCGACGGCGAGCTCCTCGACCGTGCCGTGGCTGAACACCGCGAGCTCCTCGTTGTCGACGTGCGCGACGCTCACGCTCGGCCGGTCGCGCATGTGCCGCGCCTTGGCGGCCGTCCCCGACGTGCTGAACGACCACGTGCCGTGCAGGAAGTGCCCGTCGACGGCGCTGACCCGCGGCTCGCAGCGGGCGGTGACGGTGGCGAGGCTGAGCACCTTCATGCCGGTGAGCAGGGCAACCAGGTGCTGCGCCGAGAGCACCCGGTCGCCGTGGATGATCTCGCGCAGGTGCTCGGTTGCCTGGGCGTGCGACGCGTCCAGAAGTGCCTGGAGCCGGGCCAGCTCCTCCGTTGTCTCGTACATGCACCGGACGTTAGTCGTGTCCCGAAAAGATGCCGGCGGGCGTGGCATCCGCGCCCGGTCCGGCAAGGCGGAGGAGTGAGAGCGCAGCGTGCTGCGCCGAGCGACGACAACGCCGCCGGTCGGGATGCGGGGCCGCGGACGCCCCGGCAGATGTGAGAGACACGGCCTGGTCGCGGCGGGGCACACCCCGCACCCCCGGGCGGCCCGAGCCTCGCAGCGGCGCGCCGACGGTGGCGGGCCGGCCGGCCGGAGCATGCTTCGAGAAGGCCGGCGATGCGTGCAACCGACCCGCGGCGCCGGGAGTCGTGTGCATGAGAAGGCGCGCCGCGCCGGTGGTGAGGGGGACCCGTGGACGACGTGGAGCTCGTGCGCGAGGTGTACGACGCGTCGTACCGGCGCCTCGTCACCCAGCTCACCGCCGTCACCGGCAGCCTCGCCGAGGCCGAGGACGTCGTGCAGGAGGCGTTCGTCCGGGCGGTGACGCACGCCGCGACCGTGCGGCGCGCGGACAACCCGGAGGCCTGGCTGCGCCGGGTCGCGGTCAACGTCGCGCGCAGCCGCTGGCGCCGGGCCCGTCGCTGGCACGGCCTGCTCCCCCGGCTCGCGGGTCACGACGAGCGGGTGCCCGACATCGCCGGCGACCTGGCCGCGGACCGGGTCGCGCTGATGGCGGCGCTGCGGCGGCTGCCGGACGCCCAGCGCGAGGCCATCGCGCTGCACCACCTGGCCGACCTGCCCGTGCACGAGGTGGCCGCCACGCTCGGGGTACCGACCGGCACGGTCAAGGCCCGGCTGTCGCGGGGGCGCGCGGCGCTCGCGACGCTGCTGGGCGAGCCGCCCGTCCCGTCCACCGAGGAGGCCCGCCGTGGCTGACCTGACCGACCTGACCGACCTGGCCGACGACCTGCGCGAGCACGCCCGGCGCGCGGTGCCGCCCGCGTTCGACAGCCTCGTGGACGAGGCCCGGTCCCGGCGACGCCGCCGGCTGCGGGCCGGTGCGGCCGTCGTCGTCCTGGTGGCCGTGGCCGGAGGCACCGCCGTCCTCACCCGGACCGGGCCGGACGCGGCTCCCCCGCCGGCCACCCGTCCGACGGCGAGACACAGCGCCGCGCAGGTCGTCCGCGAGGGGACGCTCGAGGGCTGGGCCGCCGCCGACGGCCGGGTGCTGACGGTCTGGCGGGCCTGCCGGCCGGACGGCACGCGCTGCCGGTTCGCCTGGCACCTCGCGTCAGCGAACGGGCTGCTGAGGCCCGTTGGCCGGGTCCCCGACGTGGTGGCGGCCGACGGCGGGTTCGTCCTGACCGCCGGCACCGCATCCGGGCTGCTCGTGCGCGACGACGCCACGACCGCGCGTCTCGTGCCCGAGGGCGGCCGAGGAGCCGCGGCCGGCGACGTCGTGGTGCCGTCCGACCGGGGTCCGCGGCTTGTCGACCCCCGCACGGCCGGGTCCCGGAGGCTCGCCCCGCCGGCCGGGGCCGAGGGCCTCTCAGTCGCGACGACCGCACCCGACGGCACGGTCTGGGCGCTGCCGGCGTGGTCGGGACCGGGCCGGGTCGAGGTCGCGTGGCTGCGGGACGGGACCTGGCGCTCGCATCCCGTCGACGACTCCTCGTCGACGACCGAGGTCCCCGGCTTCCTGGCGGTCGCCGGTGAGCGGGTCGCCGCGCTGTCCTCGTACGACGGCGCGACCGTCGCCCCCGTCGGCGTGCTCGCGGTCAGCACCGATGACGGCGGCACCTGGACGCACCTCACCCGGCGCGACGTGCCGTTCGGGACCGTGGACTCGATGGCGGCGACCGACGACGGTGTGCTCTTCGTGGCCGAGCCCGGCGGCACCCTGTGGCGGAGCACCGACGGGACCTGGACGACGTTCGCCCGGGTCACCGGTGCCGGCCGGGTCGGCGGCCTCGTCCCTGCCGGCGCCGACGTGCTCGGCCGCGCGGCCGGGACGACCGACCGCCTGGTCCTGGTGGCCGGGGACGGCACCGCCCGTCCGGTCCCGGCGCGCTGACGCGGGACGGGTCGCGGCGCGGGGCGCTACTCGGTCCGCGCGGGCTCGTCGTCGTCGGAGGTGTCGGCGGAGCTCGCGGGGACCGGGCTCGAGTCCGTGCCCGTGGAGTCCGCGCCGGCGGAGTCCGTGCCCGCGGAGTCGACGGAGTCGACGGTCGAGGCGGACCCGGGCTGGATGCTGATGGGGTGCTTGGGGCTCACCACCACGATCGAGGGCACCGCCGTCACCAGCACCCGGCCGACCCGGCGGCCCTCCACCTCGCGCACGGTGATCCGCCGGTCGTCGTAGTCCACCCAGTCGCCCGTCTGCGGGATCCGCCCGAGCTGCTGCATGAGGTAGCCGGACACCGTCTCGTAGGGGCCCTCGGGCAGCTCGAGGCCGGTCTCGTCCTCGAAGTCGTCGAGGTTCAGCAGGCCGTCCACCTCGATGTCCCCGCCGCGGTGCACGGTGGTCTCGCCCTCGTCGACGTCGTACTCGTCCTTGATGTCGCCGATCAGCTCCTCGACGAGGTCCTCGAGGGTGACGATGCCGGCCGTGCCGCCGTACTCGTCGGCGACGATGGCCAGGTGCATGCCCTCCCGGCGCATGTCGGCCAGCGCGGCCAGGATCGGCCGGGTCCACGGCAGCACCAGGGTCTGCCGGGCCAGCTCGCCGACGCGCACCGAGCGGCTCGCCATCTGCGGGTCGAGCAGGTCGCGCACGTGCACGAAGCCGATGACGTCGTCGGCGGACCCGCGGATGACCGGGTAGCGCGAGTGCGGCTGGTGCAGCGCCTCCCGGGCGGCCTTGAACACCGGCGTCGACGAGTCCAGGAAGTCCACCTCGGTGCGCGGGATCATCACCTCGCGGATCTGCCGGTCGCCGGCCTCGAACACGTCCTCGACGATCCGGCGCTCCTCCTCGCCGAGGGTCTCGTGGGAGTCGATGAGGTCGCGCAGCTCCTCGTCCGACATCTGCTCGCTGCGGGCGTTCGGGTCGCCGCCGAGGAGCCGGACCACGACGTTGGTCGAGACCGACAGCAGCCAGATGACCGGGCGGGTGATCTTGGCGATCCGGTCGACCGACGGGCCGAGCGCGAGCGCGAAGCCCTCGGTGCGCTGGAGCGCGAGCCGCTTGGGCGCGAGCTCCCCGAGGACCAGGGACAGGTAGGAGATCGCCAGCGTCACCAGCACCAGCGCGACCACGTCGGCGGCACCGGCGGGCACACCGATGTCGACGAGCCGCGGGGCCAGCGACCCGGACAGGGTCGCGCCACCGAAGGAGGCCGACAGGAACCCGGCCAGCGTGACGCCGACCTGGACCGCGGCGAGGAACCGGTTGGGGTCCTCGGCGAGGCGCGCGACGGCGGCGCCGCGCTTGCCGCGGTGGGCCATCGCGCGGACCTGGCTCTCGCGCAGTGACACCAGGGCGATCTCGGCCGCGGCGAAGAGGCTGCCGATGAGGACGAAGACGACGACAAGCCCGATGTTCGCGAGCGTGCCGTTCACTGTCTATGGCTTTCGTCCATGCAACGAGGATAAGGGTTTGCGGGTGCTCCGCCGACTCGGCAGGGTGACCGGGTGACGTTCCCAGACGACGTGCCCGTGCTCACCGACGGTGTGGTCACGCTCCGCGCCCACACCCCCGCCGACGCGACCGGAGTCTTCGAGCAGTGCGTGGACCCGGTGAGCCGCCGGTGGACCACCGTGCCTCTCGACTACACCCTGCAGGACGGGCTGTCCTTCGTCACCGGCCGGGTGCCGGCCGCGTGGGACGCGGGTCACCGGGTGTTCGCCGTCGAGGCGACCGACGACGCCGGCACGGCCCGGTTCTGCGGCACAGTCGAGCTGCGCGACGAGGGCGGCGACCGGGCCGAGATCGCGTACGGCGCCCACCCGTGGGCCCGCGGCCGCGGGATCATGCACCGCGCGCTGGAGCTGCTGCTGGCCTACGGGTTCGACGAGGTCGGGCTGCGCAGCGTCATCTGGTGGGCCAACCGCGGCAACTGGGCGTCCCGGCGCACGGCGTGGCGGCTCGGCTTCTCGTGCGACGGGACCGTCGAGCGCTGGCTGACCCAGCGGGGCGAGCTGGTCGACGCCTGGGTGGGCGTGCTGCACCCCCACGACGAGCGGGCCCCGCGCACCGACTGGCTCGAGGTCCCGCGGCTCGAGACCGACGGGCTGGTGCTCCGCGAGCCCCGCGCCGCGGACGCCGAGCGGGTCGTGACGGCCTGCCACGACGAGCGGACGTCCTACTGGCTGGCCCGGATGCCGTCGCCGTACACGCTGGCCGACGCCCACGACTACCTCGAGTCGCGGGTCGAGCAGCGGGCGACCGCCGGCGGCCTCACCTGGTGCGTGGCCGACCCGGTCACCGACGACCTCCTCGGGGCGCTGTCCCTGTTCGACCTCAAGCCCGGCCGGGACGCCGAGCTGGGCTACTGGACCCACCCGGACGCCCGGGGCAAGGGCGTGATGACGCGGGCCGCGCGCACCGTGCTGCGGCACGCGCTGACCCCCGCCGAGCGGGGCGGGATGGGGCTGGTCCGGGTGCAGGTCAGCCACGCGGACGGCAACGACGCGTCGCGGCACGTCATCGAGGAGTGCGGCTTCACGCCCACCGGCCGGGAGCGCCGGGCGCTGCGGCTGCGCGACGACCGGCTCGTGGACTGCGTGACCTACGACCTGCTGGCCGAGGAGCTCAGCTGACCGGCGCCTCGACGAGCAGGTCGGCGAGGACGGCCTCCACCTCGCGGACCCGCCGCTCCTCGTCCCGGACCTCGCCCCGGCGCTCGACCGAGCGACCGACGACGAACACCGCCAGGCCGAGCACCGCGAGGCCGGCACCGAGCAGCGTCGGGGCGCGGTAGCCGAGGCCGCCGGCGATCACGATCGAGCCGAGCCACGCCCCGAGCCCGTTGGCGGTGTTCAGCGCGGAGTGGTTCAGCGCGGCGCCGAGCATCTGCGCGTCGCCGGCGGCGTGCATCAGCCGCAGCTGCAGGTTGATCGCCAGCACCGAGCCCATCACCCCGACCGCGAAGACCAGGAGCACGGTCGGGACGGCGTACGGCGAGAGCAGGAAGAAGGCCACCAGCACAGCGACGCTGACGACGAACGCGGCCACGACCGAGCGGTTGACGTCCCAGTCGGCCAGCCGGCCGGCCACCCAGGTGCCGATGACGGAGCCGACGCCGAACGCGAGCAGGAACCCGGGGATAGCAGCCCGCGACAGGCCGGTCACGTCGGTGACGATCGGCGCGATGTAGCTGTACATCGCGAACACCCCGCCGAAGCCGACCATGCCGGCCGCCGCCGCGAACAGCACCTGCGGCTCGGAGAGCGCGCTCAGCTCGCCGCGCACCGAGGCGCTGCGGTTCCCGGGCGAGGACGGCACGAACGCGAGGATCAGCAGCGCGGCGAGCACGGTCACGCCGAGCACCGCCCAGTAGGCGCTGCGCCAGCCCAGGTGCTGACCCAGCCAGGTGCTGGCCGGCACACCGGCCACGGTGGCCACCGAGAGCCCGAGCATCACCGAGGAGACCGCCCGGCCCCGCTGCTGCGCGGGCACCAGGGAGGCGGCGATCAGCGAGGCGACGCCGAAGTAGGCACCGTGCGGCAGACCGGCGACGAAGCGCGCGGCCATCACCGGCCAGTAGCCGGTGGCGGTCGCGGTGACCGCGTTGCCGATTCCGAGCGCGAGCACCAGCCCGATGGCCAGCGCGCGCTTCGGGAGCCGGGCCGCCAGCGACACGATCACCGGGGCCCCCACGACCACCCCCAGCGCGTAGGCGCTGATGATGTGCCCGGTCGTCGGGATCGACTGGTGGATCCCGGCGGCGATGTCGGGCAGCAGCCCCATGGTCACGAACTCGGTGGTCCCGATCGCGAAACCACCGGTGGCCAGGGCGACCAGCGCGAGGGTCAGGTGCGGCGTGCGGGTGGCGGCAGGCACGGACGGTGTTCCTTGATCTGTGGGGGTACGTCGGGAAGGGTCGACTTCGCCCCTCCTGGGGTGCAAAGGTCCACGCTCCTCGGGTATTCCCTTGAGCGCTACAGAACACACCGGATCGGGGCCAGGTTTGAGCGACGTCACACCGACGAGACCCAGCGGCGGGCCGCCGTACTTCGAGCCGGGCCGGGTCGTGCGCTGGCACTACCGCCGGCCCGGCTGGCGGCCCGGCGCCGCGGAGACGGTGACGCCGGTCACCGTGGTGCGCGACGACGCCGAGGGCCTGGCCGCCTGGCTGCCGGTCGGTACGCCGTACCTCATCCCCCGCCTCGCCGACGGCCGCGACCTCCGCTCCGGTGACCCGCGCACGGCGTTCACGGAGCCCCGGGTCCAGGGCGAGACCGTCTGGCACAGCTTCGACGTGCTGCGGATCGCGCCCAGCGGGCGGCGCTGGTCGGTGTGGCTGTGGTTCGAGGAGGGCAGCGGGCGCTTCGACGGCTACTACGTCAACCTCGAGGAGCCGCACACCCGCGACGAGGAGGCGGTGTACTCCTGCGACAACGTGCTCGACGTCGAGGTGGGCACGGACCGCACGCCCCACCGCAAGGACGCGGACGAGCTGGTCGAGGCGGTCCGGCAGGGGCGGCACACCGCGGCACAGGCGGAGCGCATCGCGGCCGACGCGGCCGAGGCCGAGGCGGTCGTGGCGGCCTGGGGCTCGCCGTTCTGCGACGGCTGGGAGACGTTCCGGCCCGACCCCGCCTGGCCGGTGCCGAGGCTGCCGGCGACCTCTTGACCGCGTCCGGGTCGGGACCGGAGGATCCGGAGCATGCTCGCGCGGACGCACTGGCAGCGCCACATCGCCCGGCTCGACCCGGAGAAGGACTACGAGGAGATCTACCGGGTGATGACCACCCTGGAGTTCCCCTGGGACATGAACCAGTCGCTGTCGTTCGCGCTCTTCCGGACCTACGCGGTGCCGTCGATCGGCCGGCTACTCGACGAGACCGGGGAGTTCGCCCGGGACACCCAGCGCCGGTACGACGACACCGGGCTGCTGCTCGACGAGCCGGCGAGGTGGGGCCTGCACAGCGAGAGGGGGCGCCGGGCGATCCGCCGGATCAACCAGATGCACGGCGCCTACGACATCGCGGGCGACGACCTGCGCTACGTGCTGGCCACGTTCGTGGTGACGCCGAAGCGGTGGATGGACGACTACGGCTGGCGGCGGTTCTCCCCGGCCGAGGTGCGGGCGAGCGTCCTGTACTACCGCGAGCTCGGCCGGCTCATGGGCATCAAGGACATCCCGGAGACCTACGACGCGTTCGCGTCGCTGCACGACGACTACGAGGCCGCGCACTTCGCCTTCGACGAGGGCGGCCGCCGGGTCGCGGACGCGACGCTGGCGCTGATGACGACGTTCTACCCGCGCCCGGCGGCCCGGCCGATGGAGGTGTTCAGCCGGGCGCTGATGGACCGGCCGCTGCTCGACGCGTTCGGCTACCGCCCGCCCCCGGCCGCGGTCGTCGCCGCGGCCCGGGCCGGCCTCAGGGCACGGGCCCGCGCGGAGGCGCTGCTCCCCGCCCGTCGTACGCCCGTGCACTTCGCGGACTCCCCGCGGATGCGGTCCTACCCGGACGGCTACGCCGTCGAGCGGCTCGGGACCTTCCCGCGGGGCTGCCCCGTCCCGCACTGAACCGCGCAACCACAGACCCGAGGAGGGCGCATGGCCAAGGTCACCCGGGGGTTCGTCGGACGGCGGCGCCCGCAGCAGCCCGGCCGGCTGCCGCCCGGCCAGTACGACGTCGGCCGCGACTGGCCGGTGCTCACCGCCGAGGTGACGCCGCGCTTCGACCCGGACGACTGGACGATGAGCGTCGACGGGCTCGTGCAGCGCCCGACCACCTGGTCGTGGGAGGAGATCCAGGCGCTGCCCGGGTCGGAGTACGCCGGCGACATCCACTGCGTCACGACCTGGTCGAAGTTCGACACCCGCTTCGGCGGGGTCAGCGTGGACGTCCTGCTGGCGGCCGCCGGGCCGACCGCCGACGCGGCGTACGTGCTGGCCACCTCGACCACCGGCTACACGACCAACCTGCCGCTGGCCGACGTCACCGGCGGCCGGGCCTGGGTGGTCTGGACGTACGACGGTCGGCCGCTGCCGCGGGACCACGGCGGCCCGGTCCGGCTGCTCGTGCCGCACCTGTACTTCTGGAAGAGCGCCAAGTGGGTCACCCGGCTGACCCTGCTCGACCACGACCGGCAGGGGTTCTGGGAGGTCAACGGCTACCACGACCGCGGCGACCCGTGGCGCGAGCAGCGCTACCAGGGCGACTGATGGACACCCCGACGAGCGCGCCGACCGGCGGCTGGTGCACGGCGGTGGTGCGGGAGGTCCGGCACCCGAACCCGGCGGCCGTGCTGCTGCGCCTGCAGGTCGACGGTCGCACGGACCACCTGCCCGGGCAGCACTACGTGTTCCGGCTGACCGCCGAGGACGGCTACACCGCGTCGCGGTCCTACTCGGTGGCGTCCTCGCCCGCCGACCCGCTGCTGGAGTTCTACGTCGAGCGGCTCGACGACGGCGAGGTGTCGACGTACCTGGCCGACGTGGTCGAGCCCGGCGACGAGCTCGAGCTGCGCGGCCCGATCGGCGGGTGGTTCGTCTGGGACGGCTCCCGCCCCGCCGTCGGGGTGGCGGGCGGCACCGGCCTGGTGCCGCTGGTCTCGATGCTGCGGCACGCCCGGGACCTCGGCCGGCCCGACCGGCTCGGCGTCGTGGTCTCCGCCCGCACCCTCGCGGAGCTGCCCTACCGCGACGAGCTCGACGGCCAGACCGTGCTGCTCACCCGCGAGGAGCACGACGGCCGGGCCGCGGCCCGGCTGGCCGCCGCCGACCTGGCCCCGGTGCTCGACCGGTCCCCCGGCGCGACGGTCTACGTGTGCGGGTCGGCCGGGTTCGCCGCGTCGGCCGGCAACCTGCTCATGGACCTCGGTGTGCCGGCGGACGTGGTGCGCGTGGAGCGGTTCGGCCCGACCGGCTGAGACGCGCGGGGCCCCGCCCGGACGAGCGGACGGGGCCCTGCCGGGACGCTGCTCAGCGTGGACCCAGGCTCAACCGCGGCTGAGCGCCGCCAGGGTGTCGTTCAGCGTCTTGGACGGGCGCATCACCGTGCCGGCCAGGTCGTCGTCGGGGCGGTAGTAGCCGCCGATGTCCGCGGGCGAGCCCTGCACCGACAGCAGCTCCTCGTTGATCGCGTCCTCGTGCCCACGCAGCGCCTTGGCGACCTCCGCGAACGCCGACGCGAGCTCCGCGTCGTCGGTCTGGGAGGCCAGCTCCTCGGCCCAGAACAGCGCGAGGTAGAAGTGGCTGCCGCGGTTGTCGATCTCGCCGACCTTGCGGCTCGGGGACTTGTTCTCGTTGAGGAACGTCCCGGTGGCCCGGTCGAGCGTGGCGGCCAGGATCCGGGCCCGCGCGTTGTCGGTGGTCTCGCCGAGGTGCGCGAAGCTCTCGGCCAGCGCCAGGAACTCGCCGAGGCTGTCCCAGCGCAGGTGGTTCTCGCGGACCAGCTGCTGCACGTGCTTGGGGGCGGACCCGCCGGCACCGGTCTCGAACAGACCGCCGCCGTTGATGAGCGGGACCACCGAGAGCATCTTGGCCGACGTGCCGAGCTCCAGGATCGGGAACAGGTCGGTGAGGTAGTCGCGCAGCACGTTGCCGGTCACCGAGATGGTGTTCTCGCCCTTGCGGATCCGCTCGAGGCTGACCGCGATCGCGTCGACCGGCGACTTGATCGAGATGTCGAGGCCCTCGGTGTCGTGCTCAGGCAGGTAGTCCTCGACCTTGGCGATCAGGTTCGCGTCGTGCGCGCGGCCGGCGTCGAGCCAGAAGATCGCCGGGTCGCCCGAGGCCCGGGCCCGGGTGACGGCCAGCTTGACCCAGTCCCGGACCGGCACGTCCTTGGTCTGGCACATTCGCCAGATGTCGCCGGCGCTGACCACGTGCTCGAGGAGCGCCTCGCCGGACTCGTCGACGACGCGGACGGTGCCGGTGGTGGGGATCTCGAAGGTCTTGTCGTGGGAGCCGTACTCCTCCGCGGCCTGCGCCATCAGCCCGACGTTCGGCACCGACCCCATCGTCGCCGGGTCGTAGGCGCCGTTCGCGCGGCAGTCGTCGATGACGACCTGGTAGATGCCGGCGTACGACGAGTCGGGGATCACCGCGAGCGTGTCGGCCTCGTTGCCGTCGGGGCCCCACATGTGGCCGCTGGTGCGGATCATCGCCGGCATCGAGGCGTCGACGATCACGTCGCTGGGCACGTGCAGGTTGGTGATGCCCTTGTCGGAGTCGACCATCGCCAGGGCCGGGCCCTCGGCGATCTCCGCGTCGACCGCGGCCTTGATGTCGGCACCCTGCGGCAGCGCGTCGACGCCCTTGAGGATCCCGCCGAGACCGTCGTTCGGCGAGAGGCCGGCCTCGGCGAGCACCTCGCCGTACTCCGCGAACAGCCGCGGGAAGAACGCGCGCACCACGTGGCCGAAGATGATCGGGTCCGAGACCTTCATCATCGTGGCCTTCAGGTGCACCGAGAACAGCACGCCCTCGTCCTTGGCCCGCGCCACCTGGGCGGTGAGGAACTCGCGCAGCGCGGCGACCCGCATCGCGGTGGCGTCGACGATCTCGCCGGCCAGCACCGGGACGGACTCGCGCAGCACCGTGGTGGTGCCGTCGTCGCCGACCAGCTCGATGCGCAGGTTGCCGTCGGACTCCACGACGACGGACTTCTCGTTGGACCGGAAGTCGTCGGCGGTCATGTGCGCGACGTTGGTCTTGGAGTCGGGGCTCCAGGTGCCCATGGAGTGCGGGTGGTTGCGGGCGTAGTTCTTGACCGACTCGGGGGCGCGGCGGTCGGAGTTGCCCTCGCGCAGCACCGGGTTGACCGCGCTGCCCTTGACCTTGTCGTAGCGGGCGCGCGCGTCCTTCTGCTCGTCCGTGGTCGGGTTGTCGGGGTAGTCCGGCAGGTCGTAGCCCTTCTCCTGAAGCTCGGCGATCACCGCCTTGAGCTGCGGGATGGAGGCGCTGATGTTCGGCAGCTTGATGATGTTGGCCTCGGGCGTCTTCGCCAGCTCGCCGAGCTCGGCGAGCGCGTCGTCGAGGCGCTGCTCCTCGGTGAGCCGGTCGGAGAACTGCGCGATCACCCGGCCCGCGAGCGAGATGTCGCGGGTCTCGACGGACACCCCGGCCGTGGAGGCGTAGGCCGAGATGATCGGCAGGAAGGAGTACGTCGCCAGCAGCGGCGCCTCGTCGGTGTGCGTGTAGATGATCTTCGATTCCGTCACCGGGGCTCCGTTCGGGTCATTCCGGAAGATTTCTTGACGTCAAGATAACTCACCGCGTCACGGCAACGCTAACCGCGCCCGGAGGCCGCGTGCCATCTCGCGGACGGGGTACGTCGACCCTCCGACTGCCGCAGCACGAGGAGGCCCCATGTCCACCGTCACCACCCCCCTGGTCCCCTGGACCGAGCGGCTGGAGCAGACCAGCGCGCTCGACCCGGTCGTCGACGCGGTCCGTCCCCTGGCCGCCGCGCTGGTCGCCGACCCGGCCCGCCGCGACCTCCTGCGGGGCCGCTGGCTGGGGCATGCCGTGCACCCGATGCTGACCGACCTGCCCACGGGCCTGTGGACCTCGGCCCTGGCCCTGGACCTGCTCGGCGGGCCGTCCGCCGCCCCGGCCGCGCGCCGCCTCATCGGGCTGGGCCTGCTCACCGTCCCCCCGACCGCGATCACCGGCTGGGCGGAGTGGTCGGGGGCCGAGCAGCGCGAGCAACGCGTCGGTCTCGTGCACGCCGTGTCCAACGTCGCCGCCGTCGTCGGGTTCGCCGCCTCCTGGCGGGCCCGGCGCCGCGGCGACCAGCGGCGCGGGCGCTCGCTGGCCCTCGGCGCGGCGACCGCCCTCGGCGTGGGCGCCTACCTGGGTGGGCACCTGGTCGCGGCCCGCAAGCTGTCGAGCCGGCACCCGGCGTTCGACGGCTAGCTGCCACCCCCGGTCGTGTGCGCCAGCGGGACTCCTAGGCCGCGCTGACGCATACGACCGGCCTAGGTGAGGGTGACCGCGCCGTCCGCCCCTACGGCCACCGTGAGCGACCGGTCCCCCACCCGGACCCCGCGTAGCGTGAACGGGCCGAGCCGGTCGCTGACCCGCTCCGGCACGTCCGCCCGGCCGGTCGCGGCGTCCACGTCGAGCCCGGTCACCGCGACCAGGCAGGCCAGCGGGGCGGCCGCGGCCCACGCCTGCGGCCGGCACGACGCGGGGTAGTCCACCGGGAACTGCACGTCGCCGGCCTGGTCGCCGCCGTAGAGCTCGGGCAGCCGGTAGGCCACCCCCTCGGACGCCGCCACCATCCCGGCCGCGAGCGCGGCCGCCTGGTCGACGTACCCGTCGCGGGCGAGGCCGCGCACGGCGACCGCGGTGTCGTGCGGCCACACCGACCCGCCGTGGTAGCTGAGCCGGGAGAACCGCGGGGACCGGCTGGACAGCGTCCGCAGCCCGAACCCGGAGGCCATGTCGGGGCCGGTGAGCACCTCCACCACCCGGGCCGTCCGCCCGGCGTCGAGGATCCCGGTGCCGAGCAGGTGGCCCATGTTGGAGGTCACCGAGTCGACCTTCCGGCCCGCGCCGTCGAGGGCGATCGCGACGTGCCCGCCGTCGGGGGTGTCCACCCAGAAGTCACGGGCGAAGCGCTCCTTGAGCAAGGCGGCCCAGCCGGCCAGCCCCTCGACCGGCTCCTCCCCGAACGCCGCCAGCAGCTCGGCGCCGCGGACCGCGGCCTCGTAGGCGTAGCCCTGCACCTCGCTCAACGCGATCGGCGGGTCCGCCAGCCGGCCGTCCGCGAACTGCACGGAGTCGACGCTGTCCTTCCACCCCTGGTTCGCCAGCCCGCGCCCGGACAGGTCGACGTAGCGCAGCCAGCCGGTCTCCGCCGACTGCTCCAGCACCCAGGCCAGGCAGCGCCGCACCGCCGGCAGCAGCGCGGCCACCTGGTCCCGGTCGGCGCCCCACTGCCAGGCGTCCGCGAGCGTGCACACGAACAGCGGGGTCGCGTCGACGGTCCCGTAGTAGACCGGCGGCAGGCTCATCCCGCCGAGCTCGAGGGTGGTGCTGCGGACCTCGTGCAGGATCTTGCCGGGCTGCTCCTCGGAGCCCGGATCGGTCTGCTGCCCCTGCCGGCGGGCCAGCGTGCGCAGCGTCGAGAGCGCGAGGTCGGTGGAGTACGGCATCAGCAGCCGGGCCACCCACAACGAGTCCCGCCCGAACAGGGTCAGGAACCACGGCGCGCCGGCCGCGACGAACGCGTCGTCGCCGTCGCGCAGCAGCAGGCCGCCGAGGTCGGCGAGGCTCTGCCGGACGAGCCGGGGCAGCCGGGTGTCCGGGGCCTCGACGGCCACCTCGCCCCACGGCGGGGTGCCGCCCGGCCCGAACTGCGGCGTGCCCTCCGCCTCGAGCTCCAGCCGCACCGTGTACGTCGTCCCGGGCGCGAGGGTCGTCGTCCAGGTCAGCCGGTCCCCGCTCACCGTGGCCGGTGCCGGGTCCAGGCATGCGGTGAAGCCGTGCCCGTCGTGGTGCCAGGCGAGCCCGTCACCCGTGCGCTCGGCCGGGACCGGCGTGGTGTCCAGGCCCTGCCGGACGACGGCCACGTCCGCCAGGTCGGCGACCAGGTCGACGTGCAGGGCGAGCTCGAAGGGCTCCTGCGCCCGTGACGCGACCTCGATCTCCTCCACCAGCCGCGATCCGGTCAGCGTGCGGCGCCGCTCCAGGGTGACCTGCGGGTCGTGCAGCCAGCCGCCGAGCTCGCGGGCGACGTAGGTGAACTCCTGCCGGTCGGCCCCGCGCACCTCGGCCCGCACGAGCTCCAGGCCGCTGCCGTCCACGGAGACGGTGAGCTGGTCGACGAGCCGCACGTCGTCGACGATCCAGCCTCGCACGCCGCCGCGTCGCACCTGCCCGTCGGGGTCCGAGAGCAGGATGGCCGGCGCGGCGACGCTGACCGCGAGGTCGTTGAGGACGGGGACGAGGTGCTGGGTCACGGGTCGACCCTAGGGCGTGCCTCGAGCGGATGCCGCGCGAGCGACCGCGGTGTCCGCGCCCGGTCCGGCCAGGCGGAGGTGCGAGAGCGCAGCGTGCTGCGCCGAGCGCCGACAACGCCGCCGGTCGGGATGCGGCAACGTGGACGCTGCGGCAGGTGCGAGAGGCACGACCCTAGGGGGCGCGGCCGGGCCGCCGCCTTGCTAGCGTCGGATCGAAGCAAGTCCGGACAACTGAACCCAGGAGCGTGTCGTGAGCACTTCCCCAGACCAGGGCCCCGTCAAGGTCGCCGTCACCGGTGCCGCCGGCCAGATCGGCTACAGCCTGCTGTTCCGCATCGCGAGCGGGGACCTGCTCGGCAAGGACACCCCGGTCGAGCTGCGGCTGCTGGAGATCACCCCGGCGCTCAAGGCCCTCGAGGGCGTGGTCATGGAGCTCGACGACTGCGCGTTCCCGACCCTGGCCGGCGTCGAGATCGGCGACGACGCGAACAAGGTCTTCGACGGCGCGAACCTCGCGCTGCTCGTCGGCGCCCGCCCCCGCACCAAGGGCATGGAGCGCGGCGACCTGCTCGAGGCCAACGGCGCGATCTTCACCACGCAGGGCAAGGCGCTCAACGAGGTGGCCGCGGACGACATCCGCATCGGCGTCACCGGCAACCCGGCCAACACCAACGCGCTCATCGCGCTCTCGAACGCCCCGGACATCCCCCGGGAGCGGTTCTCCGCGCTGACCCGCCTCGACCACAACCGGGCGCTGTCCCAGCTGGCCGCCAAGACCGGCAGCACCGTCAGCGACATCAAGAAGCTGACGATCTGGGGCAACCACTCGGCCACGCAGTACCCCGACATCTTCCACGCCGAGGTGGCCGGCAAGAACGCCGCCGAGGTCGTGAACGACCAGTCCTGGATCGAGAACGACTTCATCCCGACCGTCGCCAAGCGCGGTGCCGCGATCATCGAGGCGCGGGGCTCGTCCTCGGCCGCGTCCGCCGCGTCGGCCACCATCGACGCCGCCCGCGACTGGCTGAAGGGCAGCCCCGAAGGCGACTGGGTGTCGATGGCCGTGCACTCCGACGGCTCGTACGGCATCCCGGAGGGCCTCGTGTACTCCTACCCCGTCACCACCAAGAACGGTGACTGGGAGATCGTCCAGGGTCTCGAGATCGACGACTTCTCGCGCGGCAAGATGGACGCCACGGCCGCCGAGCTCGTCGAGGAGCGCGACGCGGTCAAGGGCCTCGGCCTGATCTGAGCGCTCCCGCACGTGACCGGGGCACGCAGCCGAACGCTGCGTGCCCCGGTCACGTCTGGTCCTGGCGTTCTGCCTAGGCCGGGCCCTGGCTGGGCACCACGATCGCCAGCACGATCAGCGCGACGCCGGCCACCGCCAGCATGAGTACGTCGGACCAGCGGCGCCGCACCCGCAGCATCCCCGCCCCGCGCTCCGAGAGCAGCAGCCGGGCGGCCGCCGCCACCAGCAGGCCGGTGCCGATCCAGCTCACGCCGGTGCGCCACGCCCCCGCGGCCACGATGCCGAGCCCGACCAGCGAGGCGGCCAGCACGGCGAGGTAGACCACGCCGCCCAGGGTCTGCGGCCGCTTGAAGGGCCCGTCCGGCTCGGCCACGCGGTCAGCCACGCGCGAGCGACTGCTCGGCCAGGGACACGATGTTCGACAGCAGCATCGCCCGGGTCATCGGGCCGACGCCGCCGGGGTTCGGCGAGACCCAGCCCGCCACGTCGTACACGTCCTGCGCCACGTCACCCGCGATCTTGCCGTCCACGCGGGAGACGCCCACGTCCAGCACCGCGGCACCGGGCTTGACCATGTCGCCGCGGATGATGCCCGGCACGCCGGCCGCCGCGACCACGATGTCGGCGGTGCGGACGTGCGCGGCGAGGTCGCGGGTGCCGGTGTGGCACAGCGTCACCGTCGCGTTCTCGCTGCGCCGGGTGAGCAGCAGCCCGAGCGGCCGGCCCACGGTGACACCGCGCCCGACGATGACCACCTCGGCGCCGGCGATCCGCACGTCGTGGCGGCGCAGCAGCTCGACGATGCCGAACGGTGTGCAGGGCAGGGGCGCCGGCTTGCCGAGCACCAGCCAGCCGAGGTTGGTCGGGTGCAGGCCGTCGGCGTCCTTGGCCGGGTCGACCATCCCGAGTACGTCGGTCTCCACCATGTGCTTGGGGAGCGGCAGCTGGACGATGTACCCGGTGCAGGCCGGGTCCGTGTTGAGCCGGGCCACGTGCGCCTCGACCTCGGCCTGGGTGGCGGTCTCGGGCAGGTCCACGCGGATCGACTCGATGCCGACCTCCGCGCAGTCCTTGTGCTTGCCGTTGACGTACCACCGGGAGCCCGGGTCGTCACCGACCAGGACCGTGCCGAGCCCGGGCACGACGCCGCGCTCCTTGAGCTTCGCGACGCGCTCGGTGAGCTCGCCCTTGATGGCCTTGGCGGTGGCGGTGCCGTCGAGGATCTGTGCGGTCACAGGGTCATCCAATCACTGGGTCGGGTCGTGGGGGCGCTCAGTGGAAGAAGTGCCGGGTGCCGGTGAGGTACATCGTCACCCCGGCCGCCTTCAGCGCCTCGACGACCTCGTCGTCGCGCACCGAGCCGCCCGGCTGCACGATCGCCGAGACGCCCGCGTCGACGAGGATCTGCGGGCCGTCGGCGAACGGGAAGAACGCGTCGCTCGCCGCGACCGAGCCGGCGGCCCGCTCCCCCGCCCGCTCGACGGCCAGCCGGCAGGAGTCGACCCGGTTGACCTGGCCCATCCCGACCCCGACGGAGGCGCCGCCGGAGGCGAGCAGGATCGCGTTGGACTTCACCGCCCGGCACGCGCGCCACGCGAACGCGAGATCCGCGAGCTGCTCCTCCGAGGCCGGGTCCCCCGTCACCAGCGTCCAGGTCGACGGGTCGTCCCCGCCACCGTCGACCGCGGCGTCGACCGCGTCGCGGGCCTGCATGAGCATCCCGCCGGAGATCGGCCGGGTCTCGATGCCGCCGCGTACGGCGGGGGCGCACTCGATGAGCCGGATGTTCTTCTTCTTGGCGAGGACCTCGACTGCACCGTCGTCGTACCCGGGGGCCACGACGACCTCGGTGAAGATCTCGGCGACCTGCTCGGCCATCGCCACGGAGACCGGCACGTTGGTGGCGATCACGCCGCCGAACGCACTGACCGGGTCGCAGGCGTGCGCCTTGCGGTGCGCCTCGGCGACGTCGGCGCCGACCGCGATGCCGCAGGGGTTCGCGTGCTTGATGATCGCCACCGCGGGCTGGGCGAAGTCGTAGGCCGCCCGGCGGGCCGCGTCCGCGTCGACGTAGTTGTTGTAGGACATCTCCTTGCCGTGCAGCTGGGTGGCCTGCGCCAGCCCGCCCTCGGGCGCGAACCCGGCGGTGTAGAGCGCGGCGCGCTGGTGGGGGTTCTCGCCGTAGCGCAGCACCGCCGCCTTGTCCCAGGTCGCGCCGACCCAGGCCGGGAAACCGGTGCCGTCGGAGGTGTCGGCCACCACGTTGCCCATCCAGGACGCGACGTGCACGTCGTACGTCGCGGTGTGCACGAACGCCTCGGCCGCGAGCCGCTGCCGCAGGGCCAGGGTGGTGCCGCCGTCCCGCACGGCCGCCAGCACCTCGTCGTACTGCGCCGGGGAGGTCACGATCGCGACGGACGGGTGGTTCTTGGCCGCGGCCCGGACCATGGAGGGTCCGCCGATGTCGATCTGCTCGATGCACTCGTCCGGGGAGGCGCCGCCGGCGACGGTGTCGGTGAACGGGTACAGGTTCGACACGACGAGGTCGAACGGCTCGATCCCGAGCTCGTCGAGCTGGGTCCGGTGGGTCTCCAGGCGCCGGTCGGCCAGGATGCCCGCGTGCACCTTCGGGTGCAGGGTCTTGACCCGGCCGTCGAGGCACTCGGGGAAGCCGGTGAGCTCCTCGACCTTGGTGACCGGCACCCCCGCGTCGGCGATCCGGCCGGCGGTGGAGCCCGTGGAGACGAGGGCGACACCGGCCTCGTGCAGGGCGCGGGCGAGGTCGTCGAGGCCGCTCTTGTCGTAGACCGAGACCAGGGCCCGCCGGACCGGCAGGCGGGCGTCGTCAGGGTTCTGCATGGGACTCCTCATCGCGTCGTCTCGATGAGGCACCCAGGCGTTCGATGCGCTCGACTTTCACTCCCTGGTGGTGTCCCACCTGCGCCAGTCGTGTGCGCTCAGCCTAACGAGTGGACCCGCCGAAGCGCACCTTGCGGCCCTGGACCGTGAACCCCTCGCGGGCCATCCGGCCGACGGTGCCGACCAGCATCGCGCGCTCGGCCACCTTGATCCGCTCGTGCAGCGCCTCGACGTCGTCGTCGTCCTCGACCGGCACCGCCACCTGGGCGACGATCGGCCCGGTGTCCACGCCGGCGTCCACGACGAACAGCGTCGCGCCGGTCACCTTGACGCCGTAGGCCAGCGCGTCCGCGGGCCCCTGCATGCCGGGGAAGGACGGCGACAACGCCGGGTGGGTGTTCACCGTGCGGCCGCCGAACTCGGCGAGGAAGGCCTCCCCTGCGAGCTTCATGAAGCCGGCCAGCACCACCAGGTCGGGCGCGTGCTCGCGCACGGACGCCGTCAGCGCGGCGTCCCAGTCGGCGCGGGTGGCGTGGTCCTTGACTCGGTGCACGAAGGTCGGCACCCCGGCCCGCTCGGCCCGGGCCAGCCCCTCGATCCCGTCCCGGTCCGCCCCCACGGCGACGACCCGGGCGCCGTACGCCGGGTCCGCGCAGGCGTCGAGGAGGGCCTGGAGGTTCGTGCCGGCGCCGGAGACCAGCACGACGAGGCGGGCGGGCGTGGTCGGCACCCGCAAAGGCTAGGGCATCCCTCGAGCAGGAGTCCCCGCTACTCGCTCGCGCGGGCTGCTCGCCGCACCCACCAGGTGGCGGCGACACCGCCGACCAGGCCACCGACCCCCATCGCGACCGTCGCGGCCAGGAACGTCGGCAGCAGCTCGGCGCCGACGTGGGCCATCCGGCCCGGGCCGACGGAGCCGCCGGCCAGCCCGACCAGGATCGTGGTCAGGACGCCGCCGACGACCCCCGAGCCGAGGCCGCGCACCGCACCCGTGCCGAGCTCGTGGGCGGGGAACCGCCGCACCACCAGCACCGCGGCGAGGGCGCCGGCCAGCACCGGCACCGCCACCAGCGCGTCGGTCCACGGGGGCGGGGTGCCCTCGGCGGGCAGCGCGGCCAGCAGCGGGAACGCCGGCACCGGGCCGAGCAGCACCGCGGACGGCGAGACGAGGGTGCCGGTGCCGACCGCGAAGCCGGGGCCGAGCAGGTAGGAGCCGGACAGCAGCACGGCGTTGGGGGCCACGGCCGCGACCAGGACGGTGTAGAGCAGGCCGCCCGACCCCTCCGCGTGCAGCCGGGACAGCACGTTGGCGGCCGACCCGAAGTCGAGCAGCAGGGCGACGCCGAGCAGCACCGACGCCGCCGCGACCAGCAGCAGCACCGCGGCGAGGGCACCCTTGAGCACCGCGCGGGCCGTCTCGGGCACCCGGGAGCGCCACTCCACGACGTCCCCGCTGCCGGCGAGGATGCCGGACCCGCCGCCCACCAGCGCGACCGCGAACCCGCCCGCGAACGCGCGCAGCAGGCTGGACTCGGCCGTCGCCGTGGCGGCCAGCACCGCGGTGACCAGCGC
>Ga0308173_10000203_pt1 | contig 22443 bp, 21 predicted proteins | sample PhyPR1_FD_203716 | JGI IMG/M metagenome (GOLD analysis project Ga0308173, IMG submission 203716) | Soil microbial communities from UC Gill Tract Community Farm, Albany, California, United States - DLSLS.P.R1 | ecosystem: Environmental > Terrestrial > Soil > Agricultural land | place: USA... | reverse complement strand
CTTCCATCAGCACGGAGGCGAACTCGCCGGCACGACGCTGGAAAGCATCGATCCGGGCGGCGGGCAATGGAACGTGTTCGGGCCTGAGCGCGCCATCGGCTGCGTGCTGCTGCCGGCGGCTGAAATCGCGGAACCGGGCGTGATCGAGCATCACTACGGCAAGAAGTTTCCTATCGGCGAGCCGAGCGGCGAAACCACGCCGCGCTTGCAGGCGCTGCACGACATCATGGCGGCGGCTGACATGGAAGCGCCGATGCGCGACAACATTCGCGACGAAATCTGGCTCAAGCTCTGGGGCAATCTCTGCTTCAACCCGATCAGCGCGCTGACCCACGCAACGCTCGACGTGCTCACGAGCGACCCCGGCACGCGCGCGCTCTCCAAGGCGATGATGCTGGAAGCAAAGGCCATTGGCGACAGGATCGGCGTCAACTTTCGCGTGGACGTCGAGCGGCGCATCAACGGGGCGGGCGCTGTCGGCGCGCACAAAACGTCCATGCTGATGGACTGCGAAGCCGGCCGTCCGATGGAAATCGATCCGCTTATCACAGTCGTTCAGGAAATCGGGCGTCTGGTGAAGATCGAAACGCCGATGATCGATGCAGTGCTCGCATTGATCAAGCTGCGCGAAGCCGTGAATCAGGGCACGGCGCGCGCGTTGCCGCTGCCCCAAACGCAGAAAGCGGCCTAAACTGCATTGAGCGGCGTCAGCGTTGTTTCTGATATACAAGATGCAAAATATGTTGCGGCCTGTTGCGTTGCAACATATAATGGAGGCTCTTGATGATTTTCTCCGGAGCCTTACATGAGCATCGCCTTGTTGGTAGTTATCGGATTCGCACTGGTTGCCGCGGGTGTGGGCGTCACGTTTATGATTGCGTCGGCAGTGCCGCAGGACATGTTGCAGCGCGCACAAGATCACGGTCGCTTTGCCGGTCTCGCGGCGGACGACCACAACGGCGGTTCCGGCAAGCGCGTTGTCGCGCGCCGGCCGCAAATGGGAAATCGAGCCATCAATGCCATCTGATACTCAATCTGTCGACAGGCTGGAAGTACGTCCCGAAGCTCGGCCAGAGGCTCGGCCAGAAGCGCGCGCGGTCGGGCTGACGCTCTCGCTCGAGCCGATCAACGCAACGGTTTCGCTGCGCGATCAGGCGTACGCAAAGTTGCGGCAGGCCATTGCCGAGGCGGACATCTACCGTTCGCGGGAAGAAATTCGCCTGGATGAGAAAGAACTGACGGAAGCGCTTGGCGTCTCGCGTACGCCCATTCGCGAAGCCATGACGCTGCTCGAGCAGGAAGGCTTCCTGCGCACGGTGCCGCGTCGTGGCGTGTATATCTTGCGCAAGACCAAGCGCGAGATCGTCGAGATGATTCACATGTGGGCGGCGCTGGAAAGCATGGCGGCGCGTCTCGCGACGCAGCGCGCGACGGATGAGGAAATCGCGCAGCTTCGCCACATGTTCGACAACTTCAGCGATTCCACGCCGGCCGAGCATATAGACGAGTACTCGGAAGCGAACATTGCGTTCCACCAGGCCATCGTGCGGCTGTCGAAGTCGCAGATCATCTTCGACACGATCAAGAACATCTTCGTGCACGTGCGCGCCATCCGCAAGATGACGATCTCGCAGAGCGACCGCGCGTCGCGCTCGATCGTCGATCATATGCGCATCATCGAGGCGCTCGAAAAGCGCGATACGGAGCTGGTCGAGCGGCTGGTGAAGCAGCATTCGCTGGATCTGGCCGCGTTTGTCGAGGCGAATTGCGACTTCCTGGATTGAAGCTGCAGGCGTAATGAGTAGTGAAAAAGCCGCACGGCGTATGCCGCGCGGCTTTTTGCATTCGCGACGGCGTGACGAAGCGCCTTAACGCATCGCTCGCACCATCGTTTCCCCGAGCGCCGCCGGCGAATCCGCGACGTGAATTCCCGCCGCTTTCATCGCGTCGATCTTCGGGCTCGCCGTGCCCGAGCCGCCGGAGATGATCGCGCCGGCATGACCCATGCGCCGTCCGGGCGGCGCCGTGGTCCCCGCGATGAAGCCCACCACGGGCTTCTTCGTCTTCGCTTCCTTCAGGAACTGCGCCGCTTCTTCCTCGGCCGATCCGCCAATCTCGCCGATCATGATGATGCCTTCGGTTGCGTCGTCCGCGAGAAAGAGCGAAAGGCAGTCGATGAAGTTCGTGCCGTTCACCGGATCGCCGCCGATGCCGATGCACGTCGTCTGCCCCAGCCCGGCCGCCGTCGTCTGCGCGACGGCTTCGTAAGTCAGCGTACCCGACCGCGACACCACGCCGATCTTCCCCGGCTTATGGATATGCCCTGGCATGATGCCGATCTTGCACTCGCCCGGCGTGATGACGCCCGGACAGTTCGGCCCGACGAGACGGCTTCGCGAACCGGAAATCGCGCGCTTGACGCGCAGCATGTCGAGCACGGGAATGCCTTCCGTGATGCAGACGATCAACGGCACGTGCGCGTCGATGGCTTCGAGAATCGCGTCGGCGGCGAAGGGCGGCGGCACGTAGATCACGGAGGCGTCCGCGCCCGTTTTCGCCATTGCGTCGGCCACCGTGTCGAATACGGGCAGATCGAGATGCGTCGCGCCTCCTTTACCGGGCGTCACGCCGCCGACCATGCGCGTGCCGTAGGCGATCGCCTGTTCGGAGTGAAACGTGCCCTGCGCGCCGGTGAAGCCCTGGCAAATCACCTTCGTGTTTTTGTCGATCAAGACGCTCATTTGGCTTCCCTCAATGGTGGACGGCGCTGACGATCTTGTCGGCGGCATCGGCCAGGTTTTCGGCCGCGATAATGGTGAGACCGGACGTGCGCAGGATTTCGCGCCCCGCATCCACATTGGTTCCGGCGAGCCGCACGACGAGCGGCACGTGAAGATCGACCTCGCGCGCGGCCGCCACGACGCCTTGCGCAATCACGTCGCAGCGCATGATGCCGCCGAAGATATTGACCAGAATTCCTTGCACTTTCGGATCGCCCAGGATCAGCTTGAACGCGGTTGCGACGCGCTCCTGAGTCGCGCCGCCGCCCACATCGAGAAAGTTCGCCGGCTCGCCGCCGTATAGCTTGATGATGTCCATCGTCGCCATCGCGAGGCCCGCGCCGTTCACCATGCAGCCGATGTTGCCGTCGAGTTTGACGTAATTGAGCCCGTGCTTCGCGGCTTCGATCTCAGCGGCATCTTCTTCGTCCTCGTCACGCAGTGCTTCCACGTCGGGATGGCGATAGAGCGCGTTGTCGTCGAAATTGAGCTTGGCGTCGAGCGCCATGACGTCGCCCGAGCCGGTCACGACGAGCGGATTGACCTCGACCACGGACGCATCCAGATCCACGAACGCCTGATACAGCGCGCCGATGAACTTCGACGCCGCTTTCACCTGATTCCCCGTGAGCCCGAGCCCGAACGCGACTTTTCGCGCATGGAACGGCTGCAGCCCCGTCGCCGGATCAATCGCGACCTTGAGAATCTTCTCCGGCGTGCGCTGCGCGACTTCCTCGATCTCCATCCCGCCTTCCGTCGACGCCATGATCGTGACGCGCGACGTGGCGCGATCCACGAGCATGCCGAGATAGAGTTCACGTGCGATGTCGCAGCCTTCCTCGATATAGAGACGCTTCACTTCCTTGCCGGCCGGGCCGGTCTGTTTCGTGACGAGCACCGACGACAGCATCTTCTCCGCATTTTCCCGCACGTCCTCCACCGACTTGACGACGCGCACGCCGCCTTTGCCCTCCGGATCGTTCGAGAAGCGGCCCGCGCCGCGGCCTCCCGCATGGATCTGCGACTTGACGACCCACACCGGTCCGCCGATCGCGCTGGCGGCGTCGGCGGCTTCCTGGGCGGTAAACGCAACGCGGCCTTCCGGCACCGCGACGCCGTACGTTCGCAGTAGCGCTTTCGCCTGGTATTCGTGGATGTTCATTTCGTCTCCTGTATCGACGGAGCGGACGGCCGCCCCGGCCTTTATGACATGAGCGCTAACCAGACGCGCTGATATTAGATATATCACATATCATGGCGCGAAAAGAAATGTCGGGAGACGCAGCTTCCTGCGGCACTGCATCAGTGGGACGCGCCAAAGTCGCGCGCCACGGGGTCGGCACGCTTAGTTGCACCGCATCACAGGGTTTATTCCCATCAGATCATCGTTGACTAATACTGTGTGTGGAATATTGTATATCACAGCAACCGGACGGCAGCGCGACGTACCGGGATCGCACACAACCCCCATCAAGGAGGAGACAACAATGTCCGAAGTAGTCAGCAGCCGTCCGGAAGTCGCTCGTGCCAGCACCACCGCCGACGACACGCTCAAACAGAAAACGCGCGATGCAAGCGTCATTTCGGGCGGCCATCTGGTCGCCCGGGCGCTCAAGAACGAAGGCGTCGACACCATCTTCACGTTGTGCGGCGGCCATATCATCGACATCTACGACGGCTGCGTCGATGAAGGCATCCGCATCATCGACGTGCGTCACGAACAGGTCGCCGCCCACGCCGCCGACGGCTATGCCCGTCAGACCGGCAAGCTCGGCTGCGTCGTCACGACGGCGGGCCCCGGCTGCACGAACGCGGTGACGGGCGTCGCCACGGCGTTCCGCTCCGAGAGCCCGATCATCCATATTGGCGGGCAGGGCGCGCTCACGCAGCACAAGATGGGTTCGCTGCAAGATCTCCCGCACGTCGACATGATGTCGCCGATCACGAAGTTCGCCGCGACCGTGCCGAGCACCGAGCGCGTCGCCGACATGGTCTCGATGGCCGCGCGCGAAGCCTTCAACGGCGCGCCCGGCCCGGCGTATCTGGAGATTCCGCGCGACGTGCTGGACCGCGAAATCGACGTGACCAAGGCCGTGATTCCGCAGCCGAGCCGCTATCGCGCTTCGACGAAATCGGTCGGCGATCCGAAGGACATCGAAAGGCTCGCGGATATGCTCGTCAACTCCGAGCGTCCGGCGATCCTCTTCGGCCAGCAAGTCTGGACGGCGCGCGGCCATGAGGAGGCGATTGCGCTTCTGCGCGGCCTCGACGTTCCCGGCTACTTCAACGGCGCGAGCCGCGGACTGTTGCCGCCGGGCGACCCGCATCACTTCGACCGGACGCGTTCGCAGGCTTTCGCGAAGGCCGATGTGATCGTGATCGTCGGCACGCCGTTCGATTTCCGCATGGGTTACGGCAAGCGCATCAGCAAGGATCTGAAGCTCGTGCAGATCGACATGGATTACCGCACGGTCGGCAAGAACCGCGATATTGATCTCGGTCTCGTCGGCGACCCGGGTGCGATTCTCGGCGCGGTCCTGCAAGCTGCGAGCGGGCGTCTCAAGAACGACAAGCGCCAGTCGCGCCAGGCGTGGATGCGCGAACTCACGGCGGCGGAAGAAACCGCGACCGCGAAGCTCATGCCGCTCTTCACGTCCGACGCCAGCCCGATCCATCCATACCGCGTCGCGCATGAAATCAACCAGTTCCTCTCGGACGACACCATTTACATCGGCGATGGCGGCGACGTCGTGACCATTTCCGCGCAAGCCGTGCGGCCGCGCCGTCCCGGCCAGTGGATGGACCCCGGCGCGCTCGGTTCGCTCGGCGTCGGCACGGGCTTCGCCATTGCGGCGGGCCTCGCCAATCCGGAAAAGGAAGTGCTCTGTTACTACGGCGACGGCGCGTTCTCCATGACCTCGTTCGACATGGAAACGGCCAACCGCTTCGGTGTGCCGTATATCGCGGTTGTCGGCAACAACTCCGCGATGAACCAGATTCGCTACGGCCAGCTCGCGAAGTACGGGCAGGAGCGCGGCAACGTCGGGAATCTTCTGTCGGACGTGCCGTATGGCCGCTTCGCCGAAATGCTCGGCGGCTATGGCGAGGAAGTCTACGAAGCGTCGAAGATCGCGGGCGCATTGCAGCGCGCGCGTGAGTCGATCGCGAAGACGGGAAAGAGCGCGGTCATCAATATCTGGGTCGATCCTACGGTTTACGCCCCTGGCACGATGGCCCAGACCATGTACAAATAAAGAGCGCGAACGGACATTTGGGAGACAGCGATGAATAACGCGGGCAAGGCACTCGATGGAGTGCGCATTCTCGACTTCACACACGTTCAGTCCGGGCCGACCTGCACGCAGTTGCTGGCGTGGTTCGGCGCGGACGTCATCAAGGTGGAGCGCGCGGGCGCCGGAGACATCACGCGGGAGCAACTGCGCGATATCCCCGATGCCGACAGCCTCTACTTCACGATGCTGAACCACAACAAGCGGTCCATCACGATCGATACGAAGAACCCCGAAGGCAAGAAGGTGCTCGAGACGCTCGTCAAGAAGTGCGACGTGCTCGTCGAGAACTTCGCGCCGGGCGCGCTGGATCGCATGGGCTTCACGTGGGACCGCATTCAGGAGCTGAATCCGCGGATGATCGTCGCGTCCGTCAAGGGCTTCGGGCCGGGGCCGTACGAGGACTGCAAGGTCTACGAGAACGTCGCCCAGTGCGCCGGCGGCGCGGCATCGACCACGGGTTTCGACGACGGTCCGCCCATCGTCACCGGCGCGCAGATCGGCGATTCGGGCACGGGGCTGCATCTCGCGCTCGGCATCGTCACCGCGCTCTATCAGCGCAACCAGACGGGACGCGGCCAGAAGGTGCTCGCGGCGATGCAGGACGGCGTGCTCAATCTCTGTCGCGTGAAGTTGCGCGACCAGCAGCGGCTGGAGCGCACCGGCGTGATGAAGGAGTACCCGCAGTATCCGAACGGCAAGTTCGGGGAAGCGGTGCCGCGTGCGGGCAACGCGTCCGGCGGCGGTCAGCCGGGCTGGATTCTGAAGTGCAAGGGCTGGGAAACCGATCCGAACGCGTACATCTACTTCATCACGCAAGCGCCGGTGTGGGGCGAGATTTGCAAGGTGATCGGCAAGGAAGAGTGGATCGACCATCCGGACTACAAAACGCCGAACGCGCGCCTGCCGCATCTGAAGGACATCTTCGCGGAAATCGAGCGCTGGACGATGACCAAGGACAAGTTCCAGGCGATGGAGATTCTCAACAAGCACGACATTCCGTGCGGCCCGATTCTGTCGATGAAGGAGATCGCCGAAGAGCCGTCGCTCAGGAAGACCGGCACGGTCGTGGAAGTCGATCATCCGGTGCGCGGCAAGTACCTGACGGTCGGCAATCCGATCAAGCTGTCCGACAGCCCGACCGAAGTCATGCGCTCACCGCTCCTCGGCGAGCATACGGACGAAGTCATGGCCGAACTCGGCTACACGCCGGATCAGATCGGCACGCTGAGAAGTCTCGGCGCAATCTGACACGCCTTTCCAATGCGTCTTGCGCGCGCCGCCGATTTCCGGCGGCGCGCGGATCGAACACGTCCATGGAACCGGATACGACTGGAGCACGCGCTAACGCGCTCATTCCGCACGACAAGGCGCACAAGCGCCAAACCGCTCAATAAAACGGAGACACGCCAAATGAATAGCACCGTTGTCCAGGAACGCAGCGAAGCAGCCAACTCTCCCGCGCACGCGCAGAACGTCGTGCCGCTGCATGCGGCCGACGCAAAGCGCCGTGTCGCCGAAATCTTCGAGCGCGTGAAGGGCGAAGGCCGCACGTCGCTGACCGCGCCGGAAGGCAAGCTCGTCTGCGATGCATACGGCATCTCGGTCCCGCAGGAAGGCGTCGCCACGAGCGCGCAAGACGCGGCGAAGCTCGCATCGTTCATAGGCTTTCCGGTGGTGCTGAAAATTGTCTCGCCCGAGATCCTGCACAAGACGGAGGCGGGCGGCGTGCTCGTCGGCGTGAAGAACGAAGCCGACGTGAAAGCCGGCTACGCGACGATCATCGAAAACGCGAAGAAGTACGACGCGAACGCGACCATCGTCGGTGTGCAGGTTCAACAAATGGTCGGCGAGGGACAGGAGGTCATCATCGGTGCGGTCACGGACCCTTCGTTCGGCAAGATGATCGCCTTCGGTCTGGGCGGCGTGCTGGTCGAAGTGCTCAAGGACGTGACGTTCCGCCTGGCCCCGGTGACTCGCGACGAAGCCGCATCCATGCTCGACGGCATTCAGGCCGCCGAAGTGCTGCGCGGCGTGCGCGGCGCCGAGCCGGTGGACCGCGAGGCGCTCATTACGCTGGTCGAGCGCGTCTCCCGCCTCGTCGACGACTTCCCGCAAATCTCCGAGATGGACCTGAACCCGGTCTTCGCGAGCCCGTCGGGCGCGGTGGCCGCTGACGTGCGCATCGTGATGGACTTCGAGCCGGCCGCGCCGCGCTATCGCCCGACGCAGGAAGAGATCGTCGCGCAGATGAACCGCATCATGAAGCCGGATGCGGTCGCGGTGATCGGCGCGTCGAACGAGGACGGCAAGATCGGCAATTCGGTCATGAAGAATCTGATCAACGGCGGCTATCAGGGCGCGATCTATCCGATCCATCCGAAAGCCGACGAAATCATGGGCCGCAAGGCGTACAGGAGCGTGAAGGACGTGCCCGGCGTGATCGACGTGGCCGTGTTCGCGATTCCGGCGAAGTTCGTCGCTCAGGCGCTCGTCGAAGTGGGCGAGAAGAAGATTCCGGGCGCGGTGCTGATTCCGTCGGGCTTCGCGGAAACGGGCAATCACGAAGGTCAGGACGAGATCGTGCGCATTGCGCGCCAGTACGACATTCGCATGATGGGCCCGAACATTTACGGCTTCTACTACACGCCGAAAAACCTCTGCGCGACGTTCTGCACGCCGTACGACGTGAAGGGCAAGGCGGCGTTGTCGTCGCAGTCGGGCGGCATCGGCATGGCGATCATCGGCTTCTCGCGCTCCGCGAAGATGGGCGTCTCGGCCATCGTCGGTCTCGGGAACAAGTCGGATATCGACGAGGACGATCTGCTCACGTTCTTCGAACAGGACGAGAACACCGAGATCATCGCGCAGCACTGCGAGGATCTGAAGGACGGCCGCGCGTTCGCGGAAGCGGCGAAGCGCGTCTCGAAGAAAAAGCCGGTCGTCGTGCTGAAGGCGGGCCGAACGAGTCTCGGCGCGCGCGCGGCCAGTTCGCACACGGGCGCGCTCGCGGGCAACGACAAGATCTACGAAGACGTGTTCCAGCAATGCGGCGTGATCCGCGCACGGTCGCTGCGCGATCTGCTCGAATTCGCTCGCGGCATTCCGAAGCTGCCGACGCCGAAGGGCGAGAACGTCGTCATCATCACGGGCGCGGGCGGCTCGGGCGTGCTGCTTTCGGATGCGTGCGTCGACAACGGCCTTTCGCTGATGACGATGCCCGACGATCTCGACGCCGCGTTCCGCATGTTCATTCCGCCGTTCGGCGCGGCGGGCAATCCCGTCGATATCACAGGCGGCGAGCCGCCCTCGACCTACAAGAACACGATCAAGCTCGGGCTCGAAGACGACCGCATTCATTCGATCATCCTCGGCTACTGGCACACGATCATCACGCCGCCGATGGTCTTCGCAAAACTCGTGATCGAAGTGAAGGAGGAGATGAAGGCGCGCGGTATCGAAAAGCCGATCGTCGCGTCGCTCGCCGGCGACGTGCAAGTGGAGGAAGCCGCGGAATATCTGTACGAGCACGGCGTACCGGCTTACGCGTACTCGACCGAGTTGCCCGTCGCGGTGCTCGGCGCGAAGTACAAGTGGGCGCGCGGCGCGGATCTCATCTGACCGCGTCAACGTGACGAAAGGGAGCGCGGCCCGCGCTCCCGCCTCATTCAAAGGACGCATGTGTCAACAACCTGGATTCGTTTCCGCGATGCCGACGGCCGCATCGGTTTCGGCACGCTCGACGCGCGCTCGGGCCGCGTCGTGCAGCATGACGGCGGGCTTTTCAACCGCCCGCGCCCGACCGACGTCACCTTTGCCGCCGACGACCTGACGCTGCTCGCGCCGTGCGAGCCGAGCAAGGTGATCGCGCTGTGGAACAACTATTACGCGCTGTCGCAGAAGCTCGACAAGCCGCCGCCGCAGCATCCGCTCTTTCTCATCAAGCCGCCGATGTCGGTGATCGGCCCGAATGAGGCGATTCGCCGCCCGAAGAACTATCACGGGAAGATTGCGTACGAGGGCGAACTGGGCATCGTGATCGGCAAGACGCTCTCCGGCGCATCGGTGGAGGAGGCAGAGGACGCGATCTTCGGCTACACGTGCGTGAACGACGTCACCGCCATCGAACTGTTGCAGGAAGATCCCAACTTCGCGCAATGGTGCCGCTCCAAGGGCTTCGATACCTTTACCTGCCTCGGTCCGGTAATCGTCAGCGGTTTCGACTGGCGCAACGCGCATGTGGTGACGACGGTGGAAGGCGTCGAGCGTCAGAACTATCCGCTCGACGACATGATCTTCTCGCCCGCCGAACAAGTAAGCCTGCTTTCGCACGACATGACGCTCGCACCGGGCGATGTCATCGCGTGCGGCACGTCCATCGGCGTCGGCTCGATCAAGGACGGGGCGCGCGTCGATGTGTCGATTGCGGAAATCGGCACGTTGTCGAACGTGCTGGCCGTATAGGGGCGCGACGTGTCCGGCTGGAGCGGCGGGGCGTTGTGCGTGCTGGCGGCGATGTCGGCGCGGGCGAGTCTGCGCACTTCGCGCCGACGGCCTCGCGCGCTCTGGGAGATTGGCGCGGCGGGCGCGGCGGTGATCGTCGCGTCGGCGTTTTTCGGCGATGCCGGCGCTGTCCTGGATATGGCGGTTGCGCTATCGCTTGCGGTTGTCGCGGCGCTCCTGCCGGTGCGCGCCGATTTCGTCGGCTCCGCGTCAACGCAGGCGTCGCTGGTCACGTTCGCCTTCGCGACGTGCCTGGTGCCGGAGTCGGGCGGCGCGGGCGCGGTCATCGCGGGCGGGGCGGTAGCAGGCGCCGCAGTCTGGGCGGGTCGCAGGCACGTGGCGCTTCCTGTGGAGCACTGCGGCGAGCCGTGGCATCTGCTGAGCGCGGGCGCAAGCGCCGCCATCGCCTATGGCTTCGGCGTGCGATCAGGCGCGTTCGCCCTGGTCACGGTTTGCGCGATGGCGTCGCTCATTTGCGCGCACTTGGCGCTGGCGCTGGCCGGCCGCACGGCGGCGGCGCTCGCCAGTCTCACGACCGGCGCGGCGGCGTGCGCGCTGACCGTCGTCGCCGCGGCGGACGGCGGCGGCGCTCACGGTGCGCTCGTGGTAGCGGGCGTGGCGCTCGCGGTTGGCTGCGGCGCGTCGTATGGGCGGCGATTCTCACCGGGGAAGATCGTCGGAGAAGGCTGATTCATCGGCAATCAGGCGCAAGAAACGGCAAAGCCGGCGCAGGAGGCGCCGGCTTTGCCGTGCATGCAGTCCACGCGCCGCCGGACAAGCGCGGCGCGTCACTGCATTACCGATCCCGATTCCACAGCGCGCCCAGCACGAACCCGACCGCTGCCGCAACCAGCACGCCATTGATCGGCTGGTTCGAGACGGCGGAGCGCACGTTGTCCATCGTCTGCCCGTAGGTCTGTTGCAGCGAACCGAGCGCCTGCCGCGCCTTGCCTTCGACCTGCGTGCCCGAATCGCCCGTCAGCGCGCCTACCGCGTCCTGCACCTTGCCGACCACGTTCTGCGCCGTGCCTTCCACTTGATCTTGCACCATGGTGCCTCCCATTTTCGTTGATGCGGTTTGCGTTGATGTTGCTTCGATTCAACCGGCAGCGCCGGAACGGAAAACAGAGCACGGTTCATGCCCAGAGCGCGCGTCGGTCAGGCGGGACCGACCAGATGATTGACGAGCGCAAGCAGATCGTCGACCGAAAGCGGCTTTCGGCGAAACCGCGCATCCGGATGATTCAGCTCCGGCGCATGCGCCGCCGCGCTCATCAGAATGACCGGGACCTGGCCGAGCGCCTCGTCCGCCGCGAGATGGCGGATCAGCTCGACGCCGTCCATGTGCGGCATCATCCAGTCGGTGATGACGAGGTCCGGCGCGCGCATCGCCGCCGCTTCGAGCGCGATGCGTCCGTTCGACGCGGTCGTCACTTCGTAGCCTTCCATCTCGAGCACGAGCCGCCACGTGGTGAGGATGTCGAATTCGTCGTCGACGACGAGGATTTTTTTCATGTGCGCGGGCCGGGATCCGACACGGACAGCGCGGGCGACAACGACGGATGCCCGGACAGAATGCCGGTCGGGCCGATGAAGCCCTCGGTGATATGCAGCCCGCGCGAATCGATCGTCAGCCGGCGGATCGACGAATCGTTCGCGCCGTCGCGCTGCTTCACGATGGAAATCATGCGGTACAGCGCCGAGTTCGCCTCGACATAGCGCATCAGCACGATGTTCTCGGTCATTGCGGAGGCGCGCAACGTCGCAGGCAGCCCGGATTCGCCATAGAGCGACAGTTCCTCGGTAACGATGGTGGTAACGCCGACATCGCGCAGACGCTGCGTGAGCGCGTTCATGAAGAGCCCGAAGCGCTCGGAGCGGTTCGCGGACTGACGAAAGCCGTCGACGCCGTCCACCACGAGCCGCGACGCGTTCGTGCGGTTGACGACAGCGAACAGTTCCGCCGCGAGTTCGTCGATGGAGAGTTCCACTGCCGAATGCCAGTTGATCTCGAGGCGCCCGTCCTCGATCGCGCCGCCGAGGTCGATGTTCACCGAAGCGGCCTTCGCAATCAGCCGCTCCGGCGATTCATAGAGGCCGAAATACACGCAGCGCTCGCCGCTTTCGACGCCCGCCTGCAGGAACTTGAGCCCAAGAAGCGTCTTGCCGATGCCCGATGGCCCGACGAGCGTCGTCGTGGAGCCGCGCACCACGCCGCCGCCCATCATGCGGTCGAATTCGGGAAAGCCGAAGTTCGCTCTGGTATCCAGGTGACGCGGCGCATGCTGGTTGGCGGGCGACGCCTCCAGCCGCGGGAACGTGACGAGTCCGTCCGTCGTGATGTTGAACGAATGCTTGCCGAGCAGATGATCGCGCGCGCGCAGTTTGTGCACCTCGATTTCGCGTGCGCGGCGCATGCCGGTGTTGAAGCGGTTCAGCTCGATCAGCCCGTCGACGAGCGTGTGCTCCGGATGCGGCTCGTTGCCCGAGAGCGGCGCGAGAATCAGCGTCGTGCAACGCGCCGCGCTCACGAACGCCGAAAGCTCGTGGATGAACTGGGAAAGCTCGAGTTCCGTGGAACTGAATTCGCGCGCGCTGCGGAATCCGTCGATGACCATGAAGCGGGGGCGGCTCGCCTTTATCGTCGAGGCGATCAGCGCGAGGAAGCCCGCGAGCCCCTCGCGCATCAGCTCGTGATAGCCGCTCACGAAGAGCATGCGGTCAGAGATGGCGTCGGCGTTGTAAAACGACAGGCTTCTCAGGTGGGACAGCAGTTTCGTGTGCGATTCCGCGATCAGCGTGATGTAGAGCACGTTGTCGCCCTGCGCGACGCGGTGAAAGCCGATCTGCGAGGAGAGGATCGTCTTGCCCGCGCCGGCCATGCCTTGGATCATGTACAGCCCGCCTTCCACAAAACCCCCGCCGAGTATGTCGTCGAGACCCGGAACACCCGTGGTGACGCTGCCATCGTTCAAAGGAGACTGCGGCAATGGATCGGGCGGGAGATTGTCGTCTTGGCTCATGAAATTTTCGTTTTTACTCGGCGGACCGGCTCGTTTCGAGCGCGAATTATCGCTGACTATCGGCAACGTGTCGTCGATGTTTGCATTAATCGCTTCTTTCTGGACGCCTGTGCGCATCGGCCGGGCGCGGTTTCGAGGGAAGCGCGATGTGCTCGGACTGCGCGAGACGCCTTGTCTGCCGGACGTCCGCGAGGAGGGGTTAGACGCTTGTGAGCGCATATTTCAAGCCCGCCCGACTTCATGCCTCTCGGCGACTCGTCCTAAGCGAGACACGTTTGAGAACCGTCTTATGGCGACGGATGGACTCGCTGGTGAAATACAAGCCTCGATGGTCCTGGACGCCGTGAGGGTTCCGGCTCCGATTCCGCGCACTGCGCCACCTTTTGCACATCTCGTCATGACCTGTTCGCACTCTATCTCGGGCGTCGTCGCGCTCACCGCTTGTCTCTGCTGGGCTCTGCTTGCGTCCGCAACACCCTCGCATGCAGCGGAGCCGTTGCCCGATCCGCAGGTTCTTTCTGCCGCGCCGTTCGAATTTCACGCCGACCCAGGTATTTTCTCGCGGATGGACGTTTCTCCGTCCGACTCGCGCATTTTTTCGCCGAAAAGAAGCGTCGGAAAAGGCGGTGCTTCGCAGTTGCCCGAGGCGCACCTGGAACATCAGAAGCCAGTCTGATTGCCGATTCCCGATTGTCTGGAACCAGCGGCAATTTCTCGCGATAATCACCTGCGAATCTGATTCCCGACTGCTTGGGTAAATCGCAATGAACCGCCTGGTGATTCCAGAAATCGCGCTTATCGTCGTTCTATGCGGCTTGTCGATGGGCGTAAACGCCGCCGCCAGCGACGCGCAGTCGAATAACGCGCCCGGTTCCGCCGAAGAGACGCCCTCGTTGAGCGGCGACGTGGCGGAACTCGAAAAACTGACGCGCGACGGGAAAATTACGGCGCTGCGCAGAACGCTCAATGGAAGTTACGGCGCAAGCCTTTCGTATTTTCCCGAGCGAATGACGTATTACTCGGCGCTGTTTCAGCAGAGCAAGTTCTGGCGCGTTTTCAAAACTCAGAACGACGCGCGCGCCGAATCGGTGTACGCCGATTTCGCGAAGTCGTCGGCGACACTCGCCGATGCCGAGATCCGCCGCATCAAGCTGGAGGCGGAAACGGCCTATGCCGACCGGCAAATCGCGGCGCAGCAGGCGCGCGCGGATCGGTTGCAGGCGGACCTCGACATCGCTCATACCCAACAGGGCCAGGTGGCGAATCATCAGCAGGAGCAGCAGCAAGCCATTCGCGAACTCCGTACGGAACAGGCGGCGGCGCAGGCGCAGCTTCGGGCGCTCCAGATCCGCGTGCAGGAATTGCAGAAGCAGGCAGACGGAGACCTTCCTGCGTCGGGAAAATAACGTGTGGTGCGTCGAATAACAACGCTTTCAAATTTGGGATTTATCCCGTGCGGTTCGGTCAATCGCCGTTGTTAAAATCCGCAACGCTTCTGGAATTGCTCGTCGCTTCGAAATGAGCAAAACCCGGCGTCATACCATCAATACAAAGCGCATCTCGAATAGAGGCAACGCGCTGTCAAGTCGAATCAAAGATGCTCACGAAAACCCTTGCCGTCGCCCTCGCCGCCGCCGCTGTGCTCGCCGGTTGTTCAACCACCAGTGGTTCTACTTTCAATATCAACGAAATTCAACGGCCGAATGGGCAGAAGGCGTTCCGCGCCGAATGTTATGGCGTGTTCGAAAGCGCCAGTTCGTGCATGAACGCGGCGCAGAACGTCTGTGGCAATCAGCCGGTCAACATGCTGCAAAACGTCGAAGGCACGAACGCGCCGGGCAATCCGCGCGAAGTTGTCTTCTCGTGCGGAGCGCCGGCGCAACCTGCGCCCGTGCCGGTTACGCCAGTCGAGCCGCAGCCTGTCGTTGCCGTAGTGCCTGCAGCGCCGCACGTGCGCAAGATCACGCTGGACGAAAAGACCAACTTCGCTTTCGATAGCGCGCAACTGACGCCGCACGCCCGCGAAGTTCTGGACCGCGTTATCGCCGACGGCCGTGGCGTCACGTTCTCGTCGGTCGTCGTGGAGGGTTACACCGATTCGACCGGTCCCGCGCCGTACAACGTCGCGTTGTCCGAACGTCGCGCGCGCTCTGTCATCGAATATCTGAAAGGCCACGGCCTGCAGGCGCAAAACTTCGCGATGAAGGGTTACGGAAAGGCGGATCCGGTCGCATCGAACGCGACGAACGAGGGACGAGCGGCTAACCGTCGTGTGGAAGTGGTTCTGACGCAATAAGCTGACGCGAAGGCGTTCAGCGTCGCTCAACGAAAAAGCTCGCGGACTGTGCGGTCCGCGAGCTTTTTTTTCAGCGCCGAGCGACGGTTTTCAGAACAGCGCTAATTGCTCGCGCGCCCGGCCGCCTTCCAGCGTCAGCAGCCAGCGCTTGCGATCGACGCCGCCCGCGTAGCCGGTCAGTTCGCCGTCGCCGCCGATTACGCGATGGCACGGCACGATGATCGCCACGGGATTGCGGCCATTCGCGCCGCCCACCGCGCGCGATGCCCCCGGCGGCAGACCGAGCCGGCGCGCGAGATCGCCGTAAGTCCAGGCATCGCCGAAAGGAATCTGCCGCAACAGATCCCAGACCTGCTGCTGGAACGTCGTGCCTTGCAACCGCACCGGGACCGAAAAGGCATTCCGCTCGCCAGCGAAGTACTCATGAATCTCATCGCACGCTGCTTCGATCACGCGCGGCGCGGGCCGGCTGTCTTCGGGCAGCGTGGCGTGCGGCGGAAAATGCTTCTGTCCGACGAAGAAGAGCCCGGTCAGGCACTCGTCTTCCGCGCGATAAACAAGAGGCCCGAGCGGACTCGGGCGGGCATGGCATTCAATCACGCTGCGTCAGATAAACGGATTGTCGGCCGTTCCGGCGGGCGCGGGCGGCTCCTCAGGCAGCTTTTTCGGCAGGTTCGCGTCTTTCTTCAGCGCGTCGACGATTGCGCCGAGCGCGTCGTGCAGCGCCTGTGCCGCGGCCAGTCCCGCCTGATCGCGCGCGATGGTCAGATCGCCGCTGATCGTCACGCGCGTCTTGCCGTTGACGATGTTGATGGCGTCGCCCGCGATATTCATCGCGTCGGTATCGTTCGCAAATGGCTTAAACACCTTTCAATCCTCCGATTCGTTTGTCCTTCAGCGCATCCGGAATGCCGGGAAACGCGAGACCGCCCATCGCTTCGAGTTCGCGGACGGTCTTCATCGTATACGTGTCTGTCGGCGTGTTTTCCACGACGACCGCAAACGCAATCTGCCGCTGCGGCAGATAGACGACCTTGTAAAGCTGCGTCGGCACGAACACGCGCGAGTCGCCGATCGTCTGCAATTGCCGCCCTGAAAAGAGCGGCCCCGTGACGACGTAGGCCTCGCCCGAATCTTCCGTGAGCCTGCGCACCGCCTGCTCGATGCGCGCCCAGATGCGCCTGTTGTTGGACGGGTCCTGCGGCACGATGTTCGCAAGCGAGAACGATTCGGCCATGCCTTTCTTGCTGGCGCGGTCGCCCGCCGGGCTCATGTGGCCGCGGTCGTAGCCGCTTCGCTTGTAGTCGTCGAGTTGCGCGCTTTCGCCGCGCGGCAGCCGCTTGTCGACGAAAAAGCGGTTGGTGCGCGTATTGTCCTTCGCGTCGTCGACGCTCTGCGCCGTCAGATGTTCCGCCGACCACAGCGGCCCATGTGTGACGCCCGAGTGAAGGAGCGCGAAATCGGAATAGCAGATTTCCTGCGTCGCCGCGCGCATCTTCTCGTTGGTGACGACCGGTGCGCGGCCGCCGGGGCTGAACTGCGGGCAGTCGCTCGCGACTGCGCTGATGCACACGGCGCCCAATAGCGCGGCGACGAGTGCCTTGATGCTTGCTTGCATGCTTGGAAGTCCCGACTGAATGCGATGCCTGAAACGCCCGCCGGTGCGCTGGAATCGAAGCGCGAGGAACGGGGGGCGGCACAGTATAAAGGCTCCGCGCGTGCTTCGAGAACGCGTTTGCGAAGCGCACGCTAGAATCGCTCGGGCCGATTCCATCTCTCGAAAAAGCCCATGAATCCGATGCGCCGCAAGTCCCTCTTCGTGCGATCCCTCCTGCTTTGCCTGGCGTCGTGCGTCTCGCTGATGACCGCGCCCGCGCGCGCCGATGAACCCGCCTACGGGCCCGAACTGCAGGGCTTCGACTATCCGTATCCGGTCGCGCGCTTCGCGTTCACATCGCAGCGCCAGGTGCTGCACATGGCTTACATGGACGTGCATCCCGCGCATCCGAACGGGCGCACGGCGGTGCTGCTGCATGGCAAGAATTTTTGCGCGGCGACGTGGAAGCAGACCATCGACACGTTGAGCGAGGCGGGCTATCGCGTGATCGCGCCGGATCAGATCGGCTTTTGCAAGTCCACCAAGCCGGAGCGCTATCAGTACAGCTTTCAGCAGCTCGCGCGCAACACGCATGCGCTGCTCGGCGCGCTCGGCGTGAACCGCGCGACGGTCATTGCGCATTCGACGGGCGGCATGATCGCGGTGCGTTATGCGCTGATGTATCCGCGGGAGACGGAGCAACTCGTGCTCGTCAATCCGATCGGGCTCGAAGACTGGAAGGCGAAGGGCGTGCCGTCGATTTCAATCGACGACTGGTACGCGCGCGAGTTGAAGACGAGTGCCGACGGCATCCGCCGTTACGAGACGAACACGTACTACGCGGGCCACTGGCGCGATGCGTACGAGCCGTGGGTGCAGATGCTCGCGGGCATGTATCGCGGGCCGGGGAAGGATATCGTCGCGTGGAATTCGGCGCTGCTCTACGACATGATCTACACGCAGCCGGTCGTCTACGAGTTCGAACAGATCAGGACGCCGACACTGCTTCTGATCGGCGACAAGGATACGACCGCCATCGGCAAGGATCTCGCGCCGCCGGAAATTCGTCCGTCGCTCGGGCGCTATCCGGAGCTTGCGAAGCTGGCGAAGGAGCGCATCGAAGGCGCGCAGCTCGTCGAATTCCCGGAGCTCGGCCACGCGCCGCAAATGCAGGACCCCGCGGCGTTCCACAAGGCGCTGCTGGACGGACTGGCCGCGCTGCATCCGAAAGCGGAATGACGCCGTGACCGACGCGCTCAGGGGCGTCCGCCCGCGCACGATGCGCGTTCGATAGACGGCAGTTGAACGATCAGCGTGACGCCTCGCGCGACCATGAACACGGTGAGCGCGAGCCATAGCCCGTGATTGCCGAGCGAGCCGGCGAGCGTCCACGCCGCGAGCAGAAAGACGGCGAGCGATACGGCCATCGCCTTCATCAACTCGCGCGTGCGTGTTGCGCCGATAAAGACGCCATCGAGCTGAAATCCCGCGACCGATGCGAGCGGCAGCAGCGCGGCCCACGGCAGATAGCGCATCGCCGTGGCGCGCACGACGGCCTGATCCGTCAGCCGCGCGATGATCCATTCGCCCCCAAGCCAGTACGCGATGGAAAAGCCCGCCGCGCCGACGGCGGACCACAGCATCGTCACCTTCACGGCCTGGCGGAACGCGTCGCGGTCGCGCGCGCCGGCCGCCGCGCCCACGAGCGCTTCGGCTGCGTGCGCGAAGCCGTCCAGCCCGAAGGCCATGAAGGTCTGGAAGTTGAGCAGAAGCGCGTTGGCGGCGAGGATCGCATCGCCCTGACGCGCGCCCAGATGCGCGAACCAGCCGAACGAGCCCAGCAGACACAGCGTGCGGATGAAGATGTCGCGGTTGATCGCGACGAGGCGCCGGATGGCGGGGGTATCGAAGAGAGTATGAATGGCAAGCGGCGGCAGGCCGCGTTCGCGCAAGCGCCAGAGTATGACGAGGCCGAGGGCGAAGCCGCAAAAATCCGCGAAGGCCGTCGCCGCGCCGATGCCCGCGACGCCCCAGCCGAAGCGATACACGAACAGCAGCACCGCGACGATATTCACCGCGTTGATGACGACCTGCGTCAGGAGCGCGAGCCGCACGCGCTGGCAGCCGAGCAGATAGCCGAGCACCGCATAATTGCCGAGCGCGAACGGCGCGGCCCAGATTCGCGCGTGGCAATACGCGCTCGCCGTCTCGCGCACCGCCGCACTGCCGCCGAGCGCGCGCAGCGCAACCGCGATGATCGGTGTCTGGAACGCGAGCACCGACACCCCGATCGCCACCGCGAGCAGCAGGGCGCGCAGCACGGTTGCGCGCAACGCGGCGGCATCGCGCGCGCCGAGGGCCTGCGCGACGAGGCCTGTCGTTCCCATGCGCAGAAAGCCGAAGCCCCAGAACACGAAGCTGAACACGAGCCCGCCGAGCGCCACGCCGCCGAGATACTGCGGACCGTCGAGATGGCCCGCGACGGCGGTATCGACCGCGCCGAGAATCGGTTGCGTGAGATTGGCGAGAACGATAGGAAACGCGAGCGTCAGCACGCGCCGATGCCAGTGCATCGGCAGCGCGGCGGGTTGCGGGGAATCGGGAGAAGCGCTCAAGTGTGCGGGTCCGAAAGGCAAAGGCGACATTTTGGTCAGGGCGCTCCGGCGGCGCAACGTTCCTGAGCGGCCGATAATGCTGTTCCCGCCTGCCGCCTGGCCGCTCATGAAAACTTTTCTGCTCTATGTCGTGACCGCAATCGCGGAAATCGCTGGCTGCTATTTTCCGTATCGATGGCTCAAGACGGGCGGCTCGCCGTGGCTCGTCGTGCCTGGCGCGCTGTCGCTCGGGCTATTCGCGTGGCTGCTGACGTTGCACGACACCGCCGCCGGGCGAATCTACGCGGCGTATGGCGGCGTGTATATAGGCGTGGCGATCGCGTGGCTCTGGGCAATCGACCGGATTCGCCCGACCGCGTGGGATCTGACCGGCGCGGCCATCGCGCTGGCGGGAATGAGCGTGATCGCGTTTCAGCCGCGCTGAGCGGTCACGCCTCCAGCGCGAGCAGCGCGAAGGTCGCGAGCCAATGTTCGCCCATGTAGTCCCCCGCGACGTGTGCGATGCCCGCCGCCAGATGCTCGTCGGCGCTCGCGTTCAGCACGGCGATGCGTGCATCGTCCGGCGGTAGCGCCCGCGCGATCGTGCGCTGACACCACGCGCGGCTCAGATTCAGTCCATCGAGATGCGCGAGCTTGCCGTCGCTGCGATCCGTGACGGTGGCGGGTGAGAAAAGCGTCGCGGGCTCACGCTGTGCGAGACGCGGCAAAAACGCATCCAGCCAGCCGGCGAAGCGGCCTTCCGGCAACACGTGACGCATCAGAACGGCTTCCATCAGCGAAGGCGAGAGAAACTCGTCGCTAGCGGGTTCCCACGCCTGACACGCCGCGTCGTTCTCGAACCAGCGCAGCGCGGTTTCAGCGAGCAGGCGCTCGAACTGTGTGTGGCCTGCAAGGCGCGCATAGCCCAAAGAAAGCGTCAGCGCGAACGCCATGTTGAAGTGCGTGCCGACCCGCAGCGGATACGTCGATTTCGGCAGGAACTCCGTGAAGCGCTCGACGAACGCATCCGCGAGCGGTTGCAGCGTGCGCGCCCAGCGCGCGCCGTCGTCGGATTTCATCGAACGAAGCTGGCCGGCCAGCGCAAGCAGCCACGCCCAGCCATAGGGCCGCTCGAAACCGCGCGACGCCGGCCGCTGCAAATAGGCGACTTCGGCGGCGACGTTCGCGTCGGTGAAATGCTCGTCGATGACCGCGCGGATGCGGCCGGCTTCCGGCAAGCCGGGAAAACCGTCATACAGGCGCGCAATCAGCCAGTAGCCGTGGACGCACGAATGCCAGTCGAAGCTGCCGTAGAAAATCGGATGCAGCGCGCGCGGGCTTTGCGCGTCGGCGTCGCTCGCCATCACGTGATCCAGCTTGTTCGGGTATTCGCGCGTCAAATGGCCGAGCGCCACTTGCGCGAATTTCGATGCCAGCGCGGCGTCGAGCGCGACCTGTTTCTGCTTGTCCATGCAAACCTCGCGATACGTGAGTCGATCAATCCGGAGCTGAGACTTTATCCATAAAAGGTCGATAACGTGTTCGCCTCGGGTAATTACTTATCCGCTACCTCCGATGAACACCCGACGCGCGCTGTCATGCCGTGCTTAACTCTCTGAAAGGGACGGCTTCGCTGTAAGCCGGGAGGCGCCTGGCGCAGGCATCGCGAAAGTGCCGATCGGGCAACGCGCGCGCGCAGCGCAAGGACACGTCGTTTAAACTTGCGCCCGAACGCCGACAGAGCGTGCCGTCCCGGCCCCACGCGCCGGGCCTGTCATCCGATCGAGACAAAAGAGTTCATTACACCCATGGCAGATATTCCCGTGTACACCAAAGAGGACACCCGGCGGCGCGTTTTTGCGATTGTCGGCGCATCGTCGGGCAATCTCGTCGAATGGTTCGACTTCTACATTTATTCGTTCCTCGCGCTGTACTTTTCGGGCGCGTTCTTTCCGGGCAGCGACCCGACGGTGCAGCTTCTCAACACCGCGGGCGTATTCGCGGCGGGCTTCCTGATGCGACCCATCGGCGGATGGCTTTTCGGCCGCATCGCCGACAAGCACGGCCGCCGCAACGCGATGATGATCTCCGTGCTGATGATGTGCGCCGGCTCGCTCGTCATCACCTTCCTTCCGACGTACGCGACCATCGGCGCATGGGCGCCGCTGTGCCTGCTGATCGCGCGCCTGTTCCAGGGCTTGTCGGTAGGCGGCGAGTACGGCACCAGCGCGACGTATATGAGCGAAGTGGCGCTGCGCGGGCGGCGTGGCTTCTTTGCATCGTTCCAGTACGTGACGCTGATCGGCGGACAACTCGCCGCGCTGCTCGTGCTCGTCGTCATTCAGCTTTTTCTTTCGACG
>Ga0308173_10000202_pt1 | contig 22472 bp, 19 predicted proteins | sample PhyPR1_FD_203716 | JGI IMG/M metagenome (GOLD analysis project Ga0308173, IMG submission 203716) | Soil microbial communities from UC Gill Tract Community Farm, Albany, California, United States - DLSLS.P.R1 | ecosystem: Environmental > Terrestrial > Soil > Agricultural land | place: USA... | reverse complement strand
ACGCGACCGCGACGTCGCCGACGGCCCAGCCGCTGTGGCTCGGCTTCCCGCTGGTCGTGGCGCAGGGCGCCGCGGTCACGGCCGCCGCCCTGGCCGGCACCGGCATCCGCCGGCGGCTGGCGGGTGCGAACTTCGGCTGGCGGCAGCCGGTCGGCGTCCTGGTGGTGGCGCTGGCCGCCCTGACGCCGGTCGTCTCCGCGCTCTGGTGGGTCTGGTCCGGCAGCGGCGGCCCGCTCGACCGGGGCCGGGCCACCGACGTCCCGACGTACATGACCGACGCGGCCGCGGACGACCCCGACCACGGGATCCTGGAGATCCGCGGCTCGCGGACGCGGGGCTTCTCCTACGTGCTGCTGCGCGGGCCCGGCGCCCGGATCGGGGACGACGGGGTGCTCCCGGCGCAGGACGCGCAGGCGCCGCTGACCCGGGTGGTGGAGAACCTCGCGACGACCCCCGAGCCGGCGGACGTCGCCGCGCTCAGCCGCTTCGGGGTGTCCTACGTCTACGCGCCGGCACCCGCCGACATCTCGCTGGTGGGCAACCTCGACAGCGTCGCCGGCGTCACGACCGGCAGCGCCACCCGGCGCGGCGCCCGCGCGTGGCAGGTCGAGAGGGCCCCGACCGGCACGGCGCTCGTGCGCGAGGCTGACCCGCTGCGGCCCTGGCTGCTCGCCCTGCAGGGCATCGCCGTCGTGGTGGTCGCCGTTCTCGCCGCGCCGACCCGGAAGGTGGTCCGATGAACGCCGCCCGCGAGCCCGGCTCCCGCCGCCGCGTCGCCGCGCGGGGCGCGCGCCCGAGCCTGCGCGTCACCCGCGCCGCGGTCGTCCCGGCCGTGCTGGTGCTGCTCGCCCTCGTCGGCGCCGGCCTGACCGCGCTGTCCGGCGGCGGCGACCCCGCCCCGGTCGGCGCGACGACCACCGGCACGCTCGTGGACCACACGACCTTCGCCTGCCCCGACCTCCCGGCCGCCCGCGGCACCACGTCCTCGGTCGGGTTGGGCCTGGCCCCGGCCCCGGCGGACGTGCAGCCGCCCGGCGGCGGGTCGGTGACCCAGGGACCGGTGACCTCCGCGGCGGCCTCCGGCGGCCGCCCGGTCGACGTACGACGTGGCTCGGTGGTGGGCCTGCGCGCGGACGGGGGACCGGCGGTGGACGCCACCGGCGGCGCCGCGGCCGGGCTGTTCGGCTTCCGCACCGACGCCGAGAGCGGCCGCACCCTCGCCGTGGACTCCTGCCCGGCCCCTCGCTCCCAGTGGTGGTTCACCGGCGCCGGAGCCGGTCTCGACCACTCCTCGACCCTCGTGCTCGCCAACCTCGACCCGGGCCCGGCGGTCCTCGACCTGCACGTCCTCGGCCCGGACGGGCCCGTCGACACGGTGGCCACCGACGGCATCACCCTGGCGCCGCACAGCGTGAAGCGGGTCGCGCTGTCCGAAATCGCGCCGCAGACCGACGAGCTGGCGGTGCACGTGAGCACCAGCCGCGGCCGGGTCGCCGCGTCCGTCGACGACCGGTACTCCCCGCGGCCGTCCGCGGCGCAGGGTCAGGAGTGGCTCAGCGGCACCGACCTGCCGAGCCGCACCCTGCGGCTCGCCGGGCTGCCGGCCACCACCGCCCGCACGACCCTGCTGGTGGCGAACCCCTCCGACAGCGAGGCGGTCGTCGACGTCCGGCTCGCCGGGAAGGCGGGCACGTTCGCGCCGGCCGGCCTCGACGCCGTCACCGTGGCGCCGGGCGCGGTGGAGAGCGTCGACCTCTCGAAGGTGCTGCCGAAGAAGGAGCCGCTCGCGGTCCGGCTGCGCTCACAGGTGCCCGTCGTCGCGTCGGTGCGCAGCCTCGCCGGCGACGACCACTCCTACGCGACCCCGGTCGCGCCGCTCGTCGGGCCGGCGGCCGCGCCCGTGGTCAAGGGCGCCGACCCGACGGTCCAGCTCACCGCCGGTGCGGTCGCCGCGAAGGCCACCGTGACGGCGTACGACGCGAAGGGCGCGAAGGTCGACAGCACCGCGCTCACGGTCGACGCCACCGCGACCGCTGCCTGGTCCCCGAAGAAGGGTGCGGCCTACGTCGTGGTCGAGCCGGCGCCCCGCGAGGACGGCGGCGGCGCCCTGCACGGCGCGGTCACCTACGCCGGCGGCGGCGCGGCCTCGGTCCCGCTGACCGCCCTGCCGCTGCGGGTCGAGCGGCCTCGGGTGCAGCCCGGGCTGGGCTGAGCGCCGGTCAGGTCGCCGGTCCGCGCGCCGGTCAGTCCTCGTCGTCCGCGTCGTAGCGCGGGTCGATCTCCTCCGGGGGCCGGCCGAGCAGCTCCGAGACCTGCTCGACGAGCACGGTCAGCACCATCGCCTCGAGGTCAGCGCGGGTTTCCGAGCGCAGCTCGATCGGCCGCCGGAACAGCACCAGGCGGGTCGGTGCGCCACCGGTGCCGCGCACCAGCGAGGCCAGCGGCACCGTGTCGGCGTCCCAGTCGTCGGGCACCAGCGGGGTCTCCTCGACCGCGAACTCCACCAGCCCGAGCTCGGCGTGCCAGCGGCTCTCCAGGTCCTCGAGCACGGCGACCACGATCGCGTCGAAGGCAGCCTTCGGGGTCCTCGCGGCGGGCACGCCGTGCGGCGCCAGGGGCCCGGCCAGCAGGGCCGGACCGCGCATCCCGCGGCCGCGCCGGTCCCGCCGTCGCGGGGACCGGGTACCCGCCGGGACGAGGGTCGGAGGGACGGGGTGGCTCACGTCCGCGAGCCTAGTCGTGGCGGTGCCCCCCAGCCGGTACCGTCTGCTCCGTGAGTCCTGCCCGCCGTTGCTCTCGAACCGCCTGCGCGCGGGCCGCGGTGGCCACCTTGACCTACGTGTACTCCGACCAGACGGCCGTGCTCGGCCCGCTGGCCACCTACGCCGAGCCGCACGCCTACGACCTCTGCGAGGCGCACAGCGAGCGGCTCAGCGCTCCCCGCGGGTGGGAGGTGCTCCGGCTCGCGCCGGACCCGGACGCGTTCGGCCCGTCCACCGACGACCTGCTCGCGCTGGCCGACGCGGTGCGTGAGGCGGCCCGCCCGGTCCCGCCACGCGAGCACACCCGGCTCATCGGCACCGCCCCCGACGGTGCCCGCGAGGTCGGCCGCGAGGTCGGCCGCGAGGTCGGCCGCGAGGTCGGCCGCCGGGGCCACCTGCGGGTGCTGCCCTCTCCGGAGTCCTGACCTCCCCGAGCCGGGATGCGGGGTCGCGGATGCGGCGGCGGCTTTGAGAGGTATGGCCTAGGGTTCGGACCATGTCCGCCACCGCAGACGCACTCTCCGCCGTGTTCAAGGCCTACGACGTGCGGGGCACCGTCCCCGACCAGATCGACGAGGACCTCGCCCGCGCCGTCGGCGGCGCGTTCGTGCAGGTGACCGACGCCGTGGGGACGGGGGTCGTCGTGGGTCACGACATGCGGCCGTCCTCGCCCGGCATGGCCCGGGCCTTCGCGGAGGGCGCCGCGGCCGCGGGCGCCGACGTGACGCTGATCGGCCTCGCCTCCACCGACCAGCTCTACTTCGCCTCCGGGGCGCTCGGCCTCCCGGGCGCGATGTTCACCGCGAGCCACAACCCGGCGCAGTACAACGGGATCAAGATGTGCCGTGCGTACGCCGTGCCGCTCGGCATGGACACCGGGCTGGCCGACGTACGCGACCTCGTCGCCTCCGGTGACCTGCCGGTGGCCGACCGCAAGGGCACGATCACCGAGCGGGACCTGCTCGACGACTACGCCGCGTTCCTGCTCAAGCTGGCCCCCGTCACCGGGCGCCGACTCGCCGTGGTGGTGGACGCCGGCAACGGGATGGCCGGGCACACCGCGCCCGCCGTGCTCGGTCGTCTCGACCTGGACGTCACGCCGATGTACTACGAGCTCGACGGCACCTTCCCGAACCACGAGGCCAACCCCATCGAGCCCGCGAACATGGCCGACCTGCAGGCCCGGGTCCGCGAGACCGGCGCCGACATCGGGCTGGCGTTCGACGGCGACGCGGACCGCTGCTTCATCGTCGACGAGCGCGGCGAGATCGTCAGCCCCTCGGTGCTGACCGCGCTGATCGCCTCCCGCGAGCTGGCCCGCGAACCCGGGTCGGCCGTGATCCACAACCTGATCACGTCGCGTGCGGTGCCGGAGCTGGTCACCGCGCTCGGCGGCACCCCGGTCCGCACCCGGGTCGGGCACTCCTTCATCAAGGCCACCATGGCCGAGTCCGACGCGATCTTCGGCGGCGAGCACTCCGGGCACTTCTACTTCCGCGACTTCTGGCGGGCCGACTCCGGCATGCTGGCCGCGCTGCACGTGCTGGGCGCGCTCGCCGAGACCGACCGGCCGCTCTCGGAGCTGCTCGCCGAGTTCTCGCGGTACGTCGCGACGGGCGAGATCAACTCGACGGTCGCCGACCAGGCCGGCGTGCTCGCGGAGATCGAGCGCGAGTACGGCGGCCGCGAGGGCGTCACGCTCGACCACCTGGACGGGCTGACCGTCACGCACGAGGACTGGTGGTTCAATGTCCGCCCGTCCAACACCGAGCCGCTGCTGCGGCTGAACGCCGAGGCTGGCGACCAGGTCACCCTCGACCGGCTCCGCGACGACGTGCTCGCCACGATCAGGAGAGACTCATGAACCTCGACCCCGCCCTGCTCGAGATCATCGTGTGCCCGGACTGCCGTGGGGCGCTGGCCGTCGACGACACCGCCGGCGAGCTGGTCTGCACCTCGTGCGGCCTGGCGTACCCGGTCCGCGACGACATCCCGGTGCTCCTCGTCGACGAGGCCCGCCGGCCCGCGCAGGGCTAGGCCCCGGCCATGGCCGAGGTCTTCGACGACTCGCGCCTCGACGACGAGGCCGCGCTCGCGACCGCCGACCCGGTGCTCCGGTCGCTGGCCGAGGCCGGCTCCCGGGTCCGCCGCGAGGCCGGCGCCGCCGCGGAGGCCATCGCGGCCGCCGTCGCCAGCGCGCTGGGGGAGTCCCGCCCCCGCGCGGTCGTCGCCGCCGGCCCTGACTCGCGGCTGCTGCGCGCGGTCCTCGAGCCGTGGTGCCCGGTGCCGTTCGTCGCGTGGCCGGGCCCGTCCCTGCCGGGCTGGGCCGGAGGGCTGGACCTGGTCGTGGTGCTCGCGCCCGACGGCAGCGACACCGGTGCCGCCTCAGCCGTGGCCGAGGCGGTCCGCCGCGGCTGCCGGGTGGTCGTCGCCTGCCCGCCCCGCTCGTTCGTCGCCGAGCACGCCGGCGGCCGCGACAGCACCGTGCTGCCGTGCTCGTCCGGCGACCAGCTCGCGACCGCGGTGGTGATGCTGGAGTTCCTCGACCAGATCGACCTCGGGCCGGACTCCGACCCCGAGTCGGTGGCGCTGGCCCTGGACGAGGTGGCGATCGCCTGCTCGCCGTACCGGGACCTGGCGGTGAACCCCGCCAAGATGCTCGCGATCGCGCTCGCCGACGCCACCCCCCTCGTGTGGGGCGGCTCGGTGCTGGCCGCCCGCGCGGCCCGCCGGGTGGCCGAGTCCATCCGCCGCTCCAGCGGCCGCACGGCGCTCGCCGGCGACGCCGAGCACCTGCTGCCGGTGATCGCCGCGGCCCGTACCCAGGACCTGTTCGCCGACCCCGTCGAGGAGGAGGACGGCGGCCGCCGCCCCGCGCTGGTGATCCTCGACGACGGCGCGGACGACGCCACCATCCGCGAGCAGCGCGGCCGGCTCACCGCCGAGGCCCAGAGCCGGCACGTCCGCGTCGAACGGGTCGCCACCGACGCCGCCAACGAGGTGGCCCGCTACGCCGCCCTCCTCGCCACCGGCACCTACGCCGCCGCCTACCTCGGCGTCGCCCTCTCCCGCTGACCCGGGCCAAATTCCCGTTGAGCCGGGCGATAATCCCGTCGACCCGGGCCTTAGTTCCGTTGAGCCGGGGCTAAGTCCCCGTCGCCCGGGTTGCGTCGGGACTCGAGCGAACTTTCTCCCGGGTCGACGGGAACTTTCTCCCGGGTCGACGGGAACTTTCTCCCGGGTCGACGGGAACTTTGTCCCGGGTCGGCGGACGCTAGGCTGCACGCTCACCCAGGGGAGGAGCGAGCGGCATGGCGGCCGAAGGCGGGACCAAGGCGGTGCTCGCCGCGTTGCTGGCGAACACCGGCATCGCGGTCATGAAGTTTCTGGCCTTCGCGCTGACCGGCGCGTCGTCGATGCTGGCCGAGGCAATCCACTCGGTCGCCGACTCCGGCAACCAGGGGCTGCTGCTGCTCGGCGGCAAGCGGTCCGAGCGGGAGGCCACCCCCCAGCACCCGTTCGGGTTCGGGCGGGAGCGCTACATCTACTCGTTCCTGGTCGCCATCGTGCTGTTCAGCGTCGGTGGCCTGTTCGCGCTGTACGAGGCGTACCACAAGGCCCTCGAGGTCCACGCCGGCGTGCCGAACGAACTGCTCGAGGGCCGCTGGTGGTGGGTCGCGGTCGTCGTGCTGCTCGGCGCCATCGTCATGGAGGGCCTGTCCTTCCGCACCGCGATCGGGGAGACCAACAAGATCCGCGAGGGCGCGACCTGGCCGCAGTTCATCCGCCGCGCCAAATCCCCCGAGCTGCCGGTGATCCTGCTCGAGGACTTCGCCGCGCTGATCGGCCTGACGCTCGCCCTGCTCGGCGTGGGGCTCAGCAAGATCACCGGCAACGGCTACTTCGACGTCATCGGTACGGCGGGCATCGGGCTGCTGCTGGTCACGGTGGCCGTCGTGCTCGCGATCGAGACCAAGAGCCTGCTCCTCGGCGAGTCGGCCAGCCCGCAGGCCCAGGCGCGGCTGCGCGACCGGCTGCTCGGCACCCCCGGGGTCGAGCGGGTCATCCACATGAGGACGCTGCACCTCGGCCCCGAGGAGCTGCTCGTGGCGGTCAAGATCGGCGTCGCACGCCAGGCGACCGCGGCGGACGTGGCGGCCTGCATCGACGCTGCGGAGCGGGCCATGCGCGAGGCGGAGCCGACCGCGCAGGTGATCTACGTCGAACCGGACATCTACGTCGAGGGCCACACGCCCGACCCGCGGCCCGAGCCGCCCGCCCCCGCCGCACACTGACCAAGCCCCTGACCCGGCCCCTGACCCGGCCCCTGACCTGGGCGCGGACCGCCCGGCGTTTTCCGAAGCGGCGCCCCGCGCGGGTACCCTGACAGGGCTCCACCGATCCCACGACCTCGCAGAGGAACCACTTTCACATGGATTTCAAGGTTGCCGACCTGAGCCTGGCCGACTACGGCCGCACCGAGATCACCCTCGCCGAGCACGAGATGCCCGGCCTGATGGCGATGCGCGAGCGGTACGCCGCCTCGCAGCCGCTCAAGGGCGCCCGGATCGCGGGGTCGCTGCACATGACGATCCAGACCGCGGTCCTCATCGAGACGCTGGTCGCGCTCGGCGCCGAGGTCCGCTGGGCCTCCTGCAACATCTTCTCCACCCAGGACCACGCCGCCGCGGCGGTCGTCGTGGGCCCGAACGGCACCGTCGACGACCCGCAGGGCGTCCCGGTCTTCGCCTGGAAGGGCGAGAGCCTGGAGGAGTACTGGTGGTGCACCCAGCAGATCCTCGCCTGGCCCGGTGACACGCACGCCAACATGATCCTCGACGACGGCGGCGACGCGACCCTGCTCGTGCACCTCGGCGTCCAGGCCGAGAAGGACGGCAAGGCCCCCGCGGTCGAGTCCGCCGAGAGCGCCGAGCAGCGCGTGATCTTCAAGGTCCTCAACGACAGCCTCGCCGAGGACGCCAGCCGCTGGACCGCCGTCGCCAACGAGATCAAGGGCGTCACCGAGGAGACCACCACCGGCGTGCTCCGGCTCTACGACATGATGCGCGAGGGCTCGCTGCTGTTCCCCGGCATCAACGTCAACGACTCGGTCACCAAGAGCAAGTTCGACAACAAGTACGGCTGCCGCCACTCGCTCGTCGACGGCATCAACCGCGCCACCGACGTGCTGATCGGCGGCAAGGTCGCGGTCGTCTGCGGCTACGGCGACGTCGGCAAGGGCTGCGCGGAGTCGCTGCGCGGCCAGGGCGCCCGCGTCATCGTCACCGAGATCGACCCGATCTGTGCGCTGCAGGCGGCGATGGACGGCTACCAGGTCTCCACCCTCGACGAGGTGCTGCCGACCGCCGACATCATCATCACGGCCACCGGCAACAAGGACGTCGTGACCGTCGAGCAGATGCAGAAGATGAAGTTCCAGGCGATCGTCGCGAACATCGGGCACTTCGACAACGAGATCGACATGGCCGGCCTGGAGTCCTTCCCGGGCGTCGAGCGCAAGAACGTCAAGCCGCAGGTCGACGTCTGGTCCTTCCCCGGCGGTACGTCGATCATCGTGCTGTCCGAGGGCCGGCTGATGAACCTCGGCAACGCGACCGGCCACCCGTCGTTCGTGATGTCGAACTCCTTCACCAACCAGGTGCTCGCCCAGATCGAGATCTTCACGAAGACCGACGAGTACCCCGTCGGTGTCTACGTGCTCCCGAAGCACCTCGACGAGGAGGTCGCCCGCCTGCACCTCGGCGCGCTCGGCGTGAAGCTGACGACGCTCACCGACAAGCAGGCCAAGTACCTCGGCGTCGACGTGGCCGGCCCCTACAAGTCGGACCACTACCGCTACTGACCGGCGGTCAGGCGGCGGACGGACGACGGGAGGACCCGGAGGTGGCGACCACGGACGTGGCGGGTCACGGTGCCCCAGGCGCGCAGGGCCGCGGGCGGGTGCTGGTCGTCGACGACGACGCGGCCCTGGCCGAGATGCTCACGATCGTGCTCCGCAACGAGGGGTTCGACTCGCGGGTGTGCGCGGTGGGGGACCGGGCGCTGGCCGACTTCCGTGACTACCGCCCCGACGTGGTGCTGCTCGACCTGATGCTGCCCGGCAAGGACGGCATCGACGTCTGCAAGGAGATCCGGGCCGAGTCCGGCGTACCCATCGTCATGCTGACCGCCAAGAGCGACACGATCGACGTGGTCGTCGGCCTCGAGTCCGGGGCCGACGACTACGTCGTCAAGCCGTTCAAGCCCAAGGAGCTGGTGGCCCGGATCCGGGCCCGGGTGCGCCGCTTCGAGGACCCGGCCCCCGAGGCGCTGACGATCGGCGACCTGTCGATCGACGTCGCCGGTCACGAGGTGACCCGCGACGGCCGGTCGATCGCGCTCACCCCGCTCGAGTTCGACCTGCTGGTGTGCCTGGCCCGCAAGCCCTGGCAGGTGTTCACCCGCGAGGTCCTGCTGGAGCAGGTGTGGGGCTACCGGCACGCCGCGGACACCCGGCTGGTCAACGTGCACGTCCAGCGGCTGCGGTCCAAGGTCGAGCACGACCCGGAGAACCCCGAGATCGTGGTGACCGTCCGAGGCGTCGGCTACAAGGCCGGGAACGCGCAGTAGGCCGATGAGGACCGGGGCGTCCCCGCGACTGCGACCGGCGCGGCGACCGGCACTCAGGCTGGACCTGCGGGCCGGACTGCGGTCGGTCGCCACCGTGTGGCGCCGCTCCATCCAGGCCCGCGTGGTCATCAGCACCCTGCTGCTGTCCGCGGTGGTGGTCTCCCTCGTCGGGTGGGTGCTGCTCCAGCAGATCACCGACGGGCTGGTCCGCAGCAAGACCGAGTCCTCGGTCGACGAGAGCAGCCGGGCGACCGCCGAGGCCCAGCGCCGGCTGTCGGCGGCCAGCGGCAACGACTTCGACGCCAGCACCCAGCTCACCCAGCTCGTCTCGACCCTGGTGTCGCGCGGGTCGGTGCAGGGCTACGAGATCGTGCTCACCGGCCCGATCGCCGGCTCCAGCTCCGGGGTGGCCGCCGGACCGGGGACGAGCAACACCCCCGGCGTGCTGAGCGACAGCATCCCGGCCTCGCTGCGCAGCACCGTCGAGCAGAGCCGCAGCACCAAGACGTCCTACACGTACGCGACGATCCGCTACGCGCCCGGCAGCGGGAAGGTCGCCGTGCCTGGCGTGGTGACCGGCTCGCAGGTGACGCTGCCGGCCGACGGCGGGACGTACACGCTCTACTACCTGTTCCCGATGACCGAGCAGCAGAACACCCTCACCCTCGTACGGCGCGCCCTCGTCACCGGCGGCGCGCTGCTGCTCGTGCTGGTCGGCGGCCTGACCTGGCTGGTGACCCGGCAGGTCGTCACGCCGGTCCGGCTGGCCCGCCGGGTGGCCGAGCGGCTGGCGTCCGGCCGGCTGGAGGAGCGGATGCACGTGCGCGGCGACGACGACATCGCCCGGCTCGGCACGTCGTTCAACCAGATGGCGGCCAGCCTGCAGAAGCAGATCCGGCAGCTCGAGGAGCTCTCCCGGGTGCAGCGCCGGTTCGTCTCCGACGTGTCCCACGAGCTGCGCACCCCGCTGACCACGGTGCGGATGGCCGGCGACGTGCTGCACGACGCCCGGGACCGGTTCGACCCGCCGACGGCCCGGGCCGCCGAGCTGCTCCAGAACGAGCTCGACCGCTTCGAGATGCTGCTCAGCGACCTGCTCGAGATCAGCCGGTTCGACGCCGGCGCCGCGGTGCTCGACCTCGAGGACGTCAACCTCGTGGACCTCGCGCACCGGGTGGTCGAGTCGACCCGGGCGCTCGCCGAGCGGCGCGGCACCGAGGTCGTCGTACGCGCCGGGTCCCGGCCGTGCGTGGCCGAGGTGGACCCGCGGCGCGTGGAGCGGATCATGCGGAACCTGGTCACCAACGCGATCGACTACGCGGAGAGCAAGGACGTGGTGGTCTACGTGGAGTCCAACGAGGACGCCACCGCGCTGGCCGTGCGCGACCACGGCGTCGGGCTGCGGCCCGGCGACGCCGCGATGGTGTTCAACCGGTTCTGGCGCGCCGACCCGGCGCGCGCCCGCACCACCGGCGGCACCGGTCTGGGCCTCTCGATCTCGCTGGAGGACGCGCACCTGCACGGCGGCTGGCTGCAGGCGTGGGGCGAGCCCGGCGGCGGCTCCCAGTTCCGGCTGACCCTGCCGCGTCGGGCCGGTGACCGGATCGGCAGCAGCCCGCTGCCGCTGGTGCCGGAGGACGCCGGGCTGGGGCAGGTCGGGGACCGCTACGCCACGGCGGAGCCGCGGACGAACGGCCGGGTGGCGGGTCGCAAGGCGGGCACGCCGTGACCGCGCGGCGCGGGCTCGTCGCCGTCCTGGCGCTGCTGGCGCTGGCGCTGACCGGCTGCGTCAGCCTGCCGCGGGCCGGTGCGGTGCGCTCGGTCACGGCCGAGGACCAGGCCGACAGCGACACCCTCGTCGACTACACGCCGGGCGGCCCGAAGAAGGGCAGCGAGCCGGTGCCGCTGGTCGACAACTGGCTCAAGGCGATGACCGCGACCCCGCTGAACACCTCCGTGGCGCGGCAGTTCCTCACCTCCGACAGCCGCCCCGGGTGGGTGCCCGAGCGGGGCACGCTCGTCTACGGCAGCCACACCCTGACGAGCCTCCCGAGCGGCAAGGTCCGGCTGCACCTCGGGGACGTGGCCGCGCTCGACGACCGCGGCACCTGGCTCGGCGACCCGACCGACGGCCGGGGCATGGACGTGGTGCTGAACCTGGTCAAGGACGGCGGCGAGTGGCGGATCAGCCGGCCGATGAACCGTCTGGTCATCCCGCTCACCCACTTCGACACGCAGTACCAGCAGTACTTCCTGTACTTCTTCGACAAGTCCGGGCAGACCCTCGTCCCGGAGCCCGTCTACGTCCCCCGTGGCCTCCAGGCGCCCACGCTGCTGGTCTCCGCCCTGCTGAAGCGGCCGCCGGCGAGCCTGGCCGGGGTCGAGGGCAGCTTCGTGCCGCGGGGCACCCGGCTGGACGGTCTCTCGGTGCCGGTCTCCCGCGACGGTACGGCGGAGGTGCCGCTGTCCGACCAGGTGCTCGACGTCGCCGACAGCCAGCTCAACCGGATGTTCGCCCAGCTGGCCTGGACGCTCGGCCAGATCCCCGGGGTGGAGCGGATCCGGGTGACGGTGGCCGGCACCCCGGTCGACCTGCCCGGGGCCGGCGCCGACGTCGGGGTGACCCAGTGGTCCGAGTTCGACCCGGCGCTCGCCTGGGCGTCGACCGCGCTGTTCGGGGTCCGCGACGGCCGGGTCGTCACGCTGACGGGCAACCAGGAGCGCCGGGTCGGCGGACCCTTCGGCTCGCTCGCGCTGGGGCTGCGCTCGCTCGCGGTCGACCTGCCCGCCCAGCACGTCGCGGGCGTCACCGCCGACGGCACCCGGGTCCTGCAGGCCGACAAGGACCTCTCCTCCGGCGACCCGGCGACGCTGGCCGACGTGCAGACGGTGTACGCCGGCGGCACGAGCGTGCTGCGGCCGGCGTACGACCTCTACGGCCAGATGTGGCTGGTCGACCGGACCTCCGCCGGCGCGCGGCTCTCCGTCGTGCGGGCGGGAGCGGCCGGCCCGGTCACCGCCCCCGGGCTCACCGGCCGGGAGGTGGTCCGCTTCGTGCTCAGCCGGGACGGCACCCGGATCGTCGCCCAGGTGCGGGACGGCGGCCAGGACCGCCTGGTGGTGTCCCGCGTGGAGCGGGACGCCAAGGGCCGGGTCCGCTCCGTGCTGCCAGCCCGGCCGCTGCCGCTGGAGGGCGCCGACGCGAGCAGCATCCGCGACCTCGCCTGGCGCACCCCCGGCAGCCTCGCGGTGCTCTCCGGGCCGAGCGACGGCACCTCGCAGGTGCTGATCGTGAAGATCGACGGGTCCTCCACGCCGGAGGACCTCAGCACCGACGCCGAGCTCTTCCGCGACCAGGCGGTCCGGCTGGTGACCTCGCCGTCGATCGGGTCGCCGCTGTACATCCGCACCGCCGGCGGGCAGATGTTCTCGCTGGCCGCCTCGGGCCGCTGGACCGGCACCAGCATCGAGCCGGGCCTCGGGGCGCCGACGTTCCCGGGCTAGGAGCTCCGGCGCGGCGGCACGCCGAGCGGGGCGGCCAGCACCACGACGTTGCTGTCGTAGGACGAGCCGTTCCAGCCGGTGCACGACACGAGCACCAGCCGGCCCGCCCCGCCACGCTGGCCGAAGAGCCGGACCGCGTCCCTGGCGAGCGCGGCGTGGCCGAGCACGCGGACCCGCTGCACGCGGTAGCGCATCGTGCCCCTGCGGGTCACCACGTCGACCTTCTGTCCCGGCCGCAGCCGGCCGAGCCGGTCCATCGAGCCACCGCCGGTGTGCACCGTGTGGCCGGTGATCACGGTCTGGCCGCGGTCGGCGCCGGGCCGGGCGCTGCCGTCCCACCAGCCGACCTCGCGGTAGTCCGCCGGCGGGTCGAGCACGGCGTCGGAGCCGACCGACACCGGCACGACGCGGGCGTCCACGCCGATCGCCTTGATCTGGAGGCGGCGCGGGGCGCTGGCGCTCAGCTCGCCGTACACCGGGCCGGCGGGCGCCCGGCCGGGCAGCAGGAACCAGATCGCGAGCAGGCCCGCGACCACGACCAGCGCAGAGGTCCGGAAGCCTAGGCGGCGTGCCTCCCGCCGGTCCGGGTCGCTCATCGCCCGGACCGGGTCAGCCGGCGCCGGTAGTCCGCGAACCCGGCCCCGCTGGCCACCAGGAACAGCGCGCCGAGCGCGGCCAGCAGGTCGCCCCTGCCGTCGTGCCGCTGCCCGTCGGCCAGGCCCGCCGTGACCCGGGTCGGCACCACGTGCGGCCGGGCCCGCGGCCTCGGCGTGGACGGGGTGGCGCGCTGGACCACCGCGGGCCGGACGCCGCCCGGGCCGCAGGTGGAGCGGCCCACCTGGACGCTCAGCGCGTCGAGACCGGCCTGGGCGGCCGCGGGCAGGACCCGCAGGTCGAGCGCGGTCACGTCGATCGCGCCCGCCGCCGGGCGGCTCTGGGCGTTGAGGGTGCCGCTGAGCAGGTTCTGGTCGAGCGGGGCCAGCTGGGCGCCGATGTTCGCCAGCACGTTGTCGAGCACCGCGGCCTGGTCCACGGCCGTGGACAACGGGCCGAGCGAGCCGTCGAGCGCGGTGGCCAGCTGGCTGCGCAGGGCGTCCTCCACCACGGTGGCCACTGCCCCGAGGTCGGTGACGACCTTGGTGTTGGGCGCCGGGTGCGCCGGGAGGCTGACCAGGTCGACGCGGCGGCCCGCGACCTGGACGTGGGCGCCGGCGTCGGCCAGGCTCGCCGAGCCGTCCGCGGTGCCGGGGCCGGCGGTGCAGTGGCTCTGCACAGCGCCCAGGTCGAGGAACAGGCCGGGGTCCCCGACCTGCTGCAGCCCGGACCGCAGGCCGCCCTGGAGCGCGGGCACGACCTGGTCGAGGACCGGCTGCAGCGCGGTCTGGAGCTGCTGGTCGAGGCCCTGGAGCACGGTCGCGTCCACGACCCGCAGGCGGCTCAGGTCGAGGGTGCCGGCGGCGAGGGAGAGCGTCTGCCCCGGAACCAGGCAGTCCCCGTCGCCGACCGCCACGGTGCTGGAGCCCTGCCCGGCCAGCCCGGCGCAGGCGGCCGAGGACCCGGCACCGTCGCGGACGCTGGTGGTCGCGTCCTGGGCGAGCACCCCGGCGGACACCACGGACTGCCCGGTCAGCGCGGAGACGACCGGACGGTTGGTGCCGGTGCTGGTCTGGTGCGTGCCGTCGTTGGTGACCGCGTACGTCCCCGACCCCGCCGGGTTGCCCCCGACGCCGAGGGTGAGCGCGGCGCCGGAGGCCCGGGCGACCGTGGTCGCCGCCGTCGCCGGTGAGGCGGCCAGCCCGGTGAGCGCGAGCGTGAGTGCGGCCGCCACGAGTCGTGCGACGCGCGTCCGTGTGGTCATGTGTGGTGCTCCCTCGGCTCTCGTCACGGGTCCCTCCCGCATCCACGCGGTCCGGTGACGGCTGTCACCCTCAACGGCACGGCGGCGTCTTGGTTACGCGCCGGCGGGACGGAGCGGGTGTGACCTGGGGCACCAGCCGACGGCGCCCGGTCCGGCCGGTGCGAGCCGCCGTCCACAGCCGGCGCCGGCCGGGCTGCGCCGACGCCTGCCGGACGTCCAAGGTGAGTGGGTGACCGGTGACCCGCCCTCCCTGTCCGACGCCGGCCGGGACCTGCTGCTCGGCAGTGCGTGCGTCGGCTGCGCGCGGCCCGGCCGGGTGCTGTGCCATCCCTGCGCGGCCTCCCTGCCGCGGCGGGGCCGGGTGTCCTGGCCGTCCCCGACGCCACCCGGGCTGGCCGTCCCGTTCGCCGGGGGTGCGTACGACGGGCTGCTGAAGGCCCTGGTGAACGCGCACAAGGAGCACGCCGTGCTCGCGTTGGCCATCCCGCTGGGCCGGGTGCTCGGCGACGTCGTGCGCGACCTGCTCGCCGCGCTCGGCTCGAGCGGGGAGCCGGTGCTGCTCGTGCCGGTGCCCTCGCGCGGCGCGGTGGTCCGGCGGCGCGGGCACGACCCGATGCTGCGCGTGACGCGGGCGGCCGCCGTACGCCTGCGTCGCACGGGGGTGCACGCCACTGCCCGCCGCCTGCTGGTGCCCGCCGGCCGGGTCCGGGACCAGGCCGGGCTGGGCGCCGGTCAGCGGGCCGCGAACCTGGCGGGGTCGATGCGCGCCCGCCGGCCGAGGCCGGGCGACCGGCGTGGTCTGGTCATCGTGGTGGACGACGTGCTGACGACGGGCTCGACCGCGCGCGAGGCGCAGCGGGCGCTCGAGGAGGCCGGCCTGCCGGTCGCCGGGGTCGCGGCCGTGGCCGCCACCCGGCGCCTGGGGAGGGTTCGGGACGGGGGCTCCCTACCGTTCTCCGGGCCCGGGCACTAACGTCTCTGTATGGAGTCCGTCCGGGTCCGTGGTTGCGTCGGCGGAGTCCGCTGCGAGGCCGGTGCCGGTCATCAGACCGGGTGCCGGACCCGTCCGGAGACCTGTCGGCAAGCCGATGCCAGTCGCAGGCGAAGCGGTCCACGTAAGTCGGTCCGGGACCCGTTCCCGGCCCGGCGATCACGGTGCGGCTTAGAGGTAAGTCCTGCCCTCCACGCACAGCCAGATGCCGTGCGTCCGGGGGAGAAGGCCGGTAGTGGCGGAGAAGCTGCGGAAGCCTCAGCAGGCGGTTGTGGGGTCGAAGACCAGGTCGGCCGGACGGACTCCTCCCCACCCCGCAGGCCGAGCGAGCCGGAGTCGCCGGAGGCGTGACCCGCGGCCGTGGCTCGGGGTGCAACCAACAAGTAGCCGAACGATTGGGAGGCAGTCGATGGACATCGTGCTGAACAGCAGGCACTGCGAGCTCACGGACAGGTTCCGCGGGCACGTGGAGGAGAAGCTGGCCCGCTTGGAGAAGCACGACCATCGCGTCATCCGGGTCGAGGTGGAGGTGGAGGCCGAGCGCAACCCGCGCCAGGCCGACCGGGCGGTCAGGGTGGAGCTCACCGCCTTCTCGAAGGGGCCGGTGATCCGGGCCGAGGCCGCCGCCGACGACAAGATGTCCGCCCTGGACCTCGCCCTGGACAAGATGGCCGGCCAGATGCGCCGCGCCGCGGACCGCAAGAAGGTGCACCGCGGGCGGCACACCCCGAAGTCGGTGGGCCAGGCGCTCGCCGACGTCGAGCCCAGCCTCGGAGCCCCGCAGGTCGAGGAGTCCGCGGACTCGCCCCGCCACGTCGGGCCGATCACCGTGTTCGGGGACGGCCCGCTGGTGGTCCGGGAGAAGATCCACTCGGCCGACCCGATGACGCTGGACCAGGCGCTCTACGAGATGGAGCTGGTCGGTCACGACTTCTTCCTGTACGTCGACAAGGAGACCGACCGCCCGTCGGTGGTCTACCGCCGGCGTGGCTACGACTACGGCGTCATCGCCCTCGACCGGGGCTGAGCCGAGCCGGGAGCGCGGTCCCGGGCGCGGGCGCCTCGTGCCGAACGCCCGGGAACGGGCGGTTTGGACCCCCTGCGGCCCTCGAATCCGGCTTCGGTAATCGTGACCACGCACCGTTGGGTCATGCCATGATCATCCCGTGGCAGATCAGGGACCAGGCCCCAAGCCGGGCGGCGAGCCCATCCGGGTGGCCGTCGTCGACGACCAGGAGCTGTTCAGGCGCGGCCTGACGATGCTCCTCGGCGTCGAGGAGGACATCGAGGTCGTGGGCGAGGCGGGCGACGGCGTGGCCGCGACCGAGCTGGCCGCCTCTGCCGTGCCCGACGTCATCTTGATGGACGTCCGGATGCCCAAGCGCTCGGGCATCGAGGCCTGCGTGGCCATCAAGGAGATCGCGCCGACCGCCCGGATCATCATGCTCACGGTCAGCGACGAGGAGGCCGACCTCTACGACGCCGTCAAGAACGGCGCCTCCGGCTACCTCCTCAAGGACTCCTCCATCGACGAGGTGGCCCAGGCGATCCGCGTGGTCGCCGACGGACAGTCGCTGATCAGCCCGTCGATGGCGATCAAGCTGCTCGACGAGTTCAAGCAGATGTCGCGCTCGGACCGGCAGCAGGTGCCGAGCCCCCGGCTGACCGACCGCGAGCTCGAGGTGCTCAAGCTCGTGGCGCAGGGCCTCAACAACCGCGAGATCGCCAAGCGGCTGTTCATCAGCGAGAACACCGTCAAGAACCACGTGCGCAACATCCTGGAGAAGCTCCAGCTGCACTCCCGCATGGAGGCCGTGATGTACGCCGTGCGCGAGAAGCTCCTCGACATCCCCTGAGCCTGGACGACGCTCGCCTCGGCCTATCTGGGCGGTGGATGTCGGTGGTGCCGGGCATGATGTGCCCATGACCGCCGCCCCGACCCTGTCGCGCGCGCAGGCCCGGCGGGTGGCGCTGGTCGCGCAGGGGTTCCGCGACCCGCGGCACACCGTGCCGACGATGCGCACGTTCGCGCGCACCCTCTCGCGCACCGCGGTGCTGCAGATCGACTCGGTCAACGTGCTCGCGCGCGCTCACTACATGCCGTTGTTCTCGCGGATGGGCCCCTACGACCCCGACCTGCTGCGCCGGGCGGCCGAGCAGCCGCCGCGCCGGATCGTGGAGTACTGGGCGCACGTCGCGGCCTTCATGCCGGTCGAGCTGTGGCCGCACATGCGGCACCGAATGCGCGCCTACGAGGCCCGCGGCCACGAGTGGCAGGCGATCCGGCACAAGCCCGAGCTGGTCGACTCGATCCTCGCCGAGGTGCACGAGCGCGGCCCGTCGACCTCCCGGGACCTCGACGACGGGCTGCCGCGCAAGAAGGAGCACTGGGGCTGGAACTGGTCGGACACCAAGAAGGTCATGGAGTACCTCTTCGCCTCCGGTCTGCTCGCCGTCGCCGGGCGCAACGGCGCCTTCGAGCGGCTCTACGACCTGCCCGAGCGGGTGATCCCGCGCAAGCACCTGGACGCGCCGGAGCCGACCGTCGAGGAGGCGTCCGTCGAGCTGCTGCGCCGGGCCGCGGTGGCGCACGGCGTCGGCACCGAGTACGACCTGCGCGACTACTTCCGGATGCGGCCCGAGCTCACCAAGCCGGCGCTGGCCACGCTCGTCGAGAGCGGCGAGCTGCTGCCGGTGCGCATCGAGGGCTGGCACCGGCAGGCCTACCTCCACCGGGACGCCGCGCTGCCCCGCAAGGTGCACGCCCGCGCGCTGCTGTCCCCGTTCGACCCGGTGGTCTGGGAGCGCGAGCGCACCGAGCGGCTCTTCGACTTCCACTACCGCATCGAGATCTACGTCCCCGAGCACAAGCGGGTGCACGGCTACTACGTGCTGCCGTTCCTGCTCGGCGACCGGATCGTCGGGCGGGTCGACCTCAAGGCCGACCGCAAGGCGGGCGTGCTGCGGGTGCTCGGGGCGTACGCCGAGCCGGGCGCGCCGGAGGAGACCGCCGACGAGCTGGCCGCCGAGCTGCGCGATCTCGCGGGCTGGCTCGACTTGGAGGACATCGAGGTCGCCGCGCGCGGGGACCTGGCGCCCGAGCTGACGGTCGCGGTGAAGGCCGGTGCCTAGGGTGCGCCTCTCGGGCCTGCCGCGGCACCTCCTCGACGTCACCCCCGGCGGGTTCTGGGGGATCGTCGTCGGCTGGCTGCTGGCCCTCCAGCCGGTGCTGCCCGCGGCCCAGCCGTCCGCCGAGCAGCCCGCCCCGTCGCCGCCGCGGTTCCCGGTGACCGGCCGGGTCAGCTACGGCCCCTACCACCACGACTACCCGGCCGCCGACATCTTCGGGCGCTGCGGCGTGCGGGTGGTCGCGCCGGCCGACGGCACCGTGCTCGAGGTCGGGCGCCGCGACCGCTGGGACCCGGCGACCGACCGCGGCGGCGAGCGCGGCGGCCGGTTCTTCTCGATCGCCGCGGCGGGCGGGGTCCGCTACTACGGCAGCCACCTGTGGAAGGTGCGGCCCGGGCTGCGGGCCGGCACGACGGTGCGGGCGGGGGACCCGCTGGGACGTGTGGGGCACAGCGGCGACGCGCGCGGGATCGCCTGCCACCTGCACTTCGGCATCTCCCCGGTGTGCCGCGGCACCGGCGACTGGCGGGTGCGCCGGGGCGTGGTCGCGCCGTACCCGTTCCTGCGGAGCTGGCAGCGGCACGGGCACCGCTCCCCGGCCGCCGCCGTGCACCGCTGGCAGGCGCGTCACCGTTGCCGGTGAGCCGGCACCCAGGGTCCGGTTACGATGGCCGTTGGGCTCCCCGGCCCGGAGCCTCTCGTACCCGACCACAGGAGTCGAACGCACGTGCCCGCCATCCTCGACAAGATCCTCCGCATCGGCGAGGGCAAGATCCTCCGGCAGCTCGAGGCGATCTCACGCGCCGTGAACGCCATCGAGGAGGACTTCGCCGCGATGACCGACGAGGAGCTCCAGGGGCAGACCGCGGAGTTCAAGCGGCGCCTCGCCGACGGAGAGACCCTCGACGACCTGATGCCCGAGGCGTTCGCGACGGTCCGCGAGGCCGCCAAGCGGGTCCTCGGCCAGCGGCACTACGACGTCCAGGTGATGGGCGGCGCGGCGCTGCACCTCGGCAACATCGCCGAGATGAAGACCGGTGAGGGCAAGACCCTGGTCTCGACGCTGCCGGCGTACCTCAACGCGCTGTCCGGCGACGGCGTGCACGTGGTCACCGTCAACGACTACCTCGCGAAGTACCACGCGGAGTGGATGGGCCGCGTCCACCAGTTCCTCGGCCTGACCGTCGGCATCATCCTGCCGGAGATGCGTCCCGACGAGCGCCGGGTGGCCTACGCCGCCGACATCACCTACGGCACCAACAACGAGCTCGGCTTCGACTACCTGCGCGACAACATGGCCAACTCGATCGACGAGTGCGTGCAGCGCGGCCACAACTTCGCGATCGTGGACGAGGTCGACTCGATCCTGATCGACGAGGCCCGCACGCCGCTGATCATCTCCGGGCCCACCCAGGACGAGGTGCGCTGGTACTCCGAGTTCGCCACCATCGCGGGCTCGATGCGCAAGGACGTCGACTACGAGGTCGACGAGAAGAAGCGCACGATCTCCGTGCTCGAGCCGGGCATCACCAAGGTCGAGGACTACCTCGGCATCGACAACCTCTACGACTCCGTGAACACCCCGCTGATCTCGTTCATGAACAACGCGATCAAGGCCAAGGAGCTGTTCCGCAACGACAAGGAGTACGTCGTCCTCAACGGCGAGGTGCTGATCGTCGACGAGCACACCGGCCGGATGCTCGCGGGACGCCGCTACAACGAGGGCCTGCACCAGGCGATCGAGGCCAAGGAGGGCGTCGAGATCCGCGAGGAGTACCAGACCCTCGCGACCGTCACCCTGCAGAACTACTTCCGCCTCTACACGAAGCTGTCCGGGATGACCGGTACGGCGATGACCGAGGCCTCGGAGTTCGACAAGATCTACAAGCTCGGCGTGGTGCCGATCCCCACCAACATGCCGCTCGTGCGCATCGACCAGTCCGACCTGGTCTACCGCACCGAGGAGGCGAAGTACCTCGCGGTGGTCGAGGACATCGCCGAGCGGCACCACCGGGGTCAACCGGTGCTGGTGGGCACCGTTTCGGTCGAGAAGTCCGAGCTGCTGTCCGGGCTGCTGAAGCGCAAGGGCATCCCGCACACCGTGCTGAACGCCAAGCAGCACGAGAGCGAGGCGAAGATCGTCGCGCTGGCCGGCCACAAGGGTGCGGTCACGGTCGCCACGAACATGGCCGGCCGCGGCACCGACATCATGCTCGGCGGCTCGGTGGAGTTCCTCGCCGACCAGAAGCTGCGCAGCCAGGGCCTGGACCCGCTCGAGGACAGCGAGGCCTACGAGCTGGCCTGGCCCAAGGCGGTCGACCAGATCAAGGCGCAGGTCGCGGCCGAGCACGACGAGGTCAAGGAGGCCGGCGGCCTCTACGTCGTCGGCACCGAGCGCCACGAGTCCCGCCGCATCGACAACCAGCTGCGCGGCCGCTCGGGCCGGCAGGGCGACCCGGGGGAGACCCGGTTCTACCTGTCCCTGCAGGACGAGCTGATGCGCCTGTTCAAGTCCGACTGGGTCGACTGGGTGCTGACCACGCTCAAGGTCCCCGACGACCAGCCGATCGAGAACAAGCGGGTCACCGGCGCGATCGCGTCGGCCCAGGCGCAGGTCGAGGCGCAGAACTTCGACTCCCGCAAGAACGTCCTGAAGTACGACGACGTGATGAACCGCCAGCGCGAGGTCATCTACGGCGAGCGGCGGGCCGTCCTCGAGGGCGCCGACCTGCACGTGCAGATCCGCGAGATGATCGACGACGTCGTCGAGGGCTACGTCACCGCGGCCACCGACGGGTTCCCCGAGGAGTGGGACCTCGAGGCGCTGTGGCAGGCGCTCAAGCAGCTCTACCCGGTCTCCCGGTCGCAGGCCGAGCTCGAGGCGGAGGCGGGCGGCCGGGACGGGCTGACCCGGGAGTCGCTGGTCGAGGACCTCAAGGCCGACGCCCAGGCGCAGTACGACGCCCGCGAGCAGGAGTTCGGCGACGAGGTCATGCGCGAGCTGGAGCGCCGGGTGCTGCTGTCCGTGCTGGACCGCAAGTGGCGCGAGCACCTCTACGAGATGGACTACCTGCGCGAGGGCATCGGGCTGCGCGCGTACTCCCAGCGGGACCCGCTCGTGGAGTACCAGCGCGAGGGCTTCGACATGTTCGGCGCGATGATGGACGGCATCAAGGAGGAGTCCGTCGGCTACCTGTTCAACCTCGAGGTGCAGGTCGAGCCGGAGGAGCCCGAGGTCGAGGAGTTCGAGGTCGGCCCGGCGCTGGCGCAGGCCGCCGCCGCAGCCCACGACCACGAGCACGACCACCCGATGATCACCGCGAAGGGCCTGGACCGGCCGAAGCAGCCGCAGAACCTCTCCTACTCCGCCCCGTCGGAGGACGGCGCGGCCGAGCTGAGCGGCGCGCCGCAGCAGGTGGCCGACGACCCGTACGCCGGTGTCAGCCGCAACGCCGAGTGCCCCTGCGGCTCCGGCAGGAAGTACAAGAAGTGCCACGGCGCCCCCGGCGGTCCGACCGGTCTCACCACGCGGGTCAACGGCTGACACGAAACACCTCCGTCACGCCGTCCCGCTAGGGTCACGCTCGTGATGGAGCTG
>Ga0308173_10000201_pt1 | contig 22555 bp, 20 predicted proteins | sample PhyPR1_FD_203716 | JGI IMG/M metagenome (GOLD analysis project Ga0308173, IMG submission 203716) | Soil microbial communities from UC Gill Tract Community Farm, Albany, California, United States - DLSLS.P.R1 | ecosystem: Environmental > Terrestrial > Soil > Agricultural land | place: USA... | reverse complement strand
CTTCGCCAGCGTGCCCACTCTTCCTGCTTCTGCTGCTCCATACCAGCAGTCTGCGGCCGAACACTTCCCCACACAAGATGCGGTTCACACAGCGCTCACAGTAATAGGCAGCCGCCGCCACAGCCGAGGATTTCTCAACCGCCGCGTTCTGGGGATTTTTCAGTTGACTTTGACAATCCGGAAATAATCCCGATACAGCGGCCATGACTTACCACTTTTGCGACAACTGAGCGTGTCACCCTGTGCAACCATTACCGCCAACTTCGTCGATGCCGTTCAGCGTACGAAGGGTGAGCAGGCGCAACATTCCGATCTTACCGCGCTCGAGGTAAATTCTTTCCTCCGGACCAAGCATAGGCAGAATACGACGGGTGACAAAATTGTCTATCTCCGCCTCCCATGTTTCCAAATGCGGACTGCCATAGTCGTCCATGTAGACAAGCTGCGCTCGTCGTCTCGCCAAGGGTTCGATGCTCCTCTGTATGATGGCCTCGGCTTTCACCAGCGCACTCTGCTGTAGCTGGTGAGGTGGGGTGCGACGTGCCCACAGGGCAGCAATCAGAGTCGCGCCGAGGGACGAAGCAATCGGGAACGGTTCGCAAAACTCGCCTCCGAGCTTCCGAAACAGAGCGAGGAAAGTCCCGATCCAAATGAGGCCCGCTAGGATCTGTAGCAGCCGTCGTAGACCGAATGCGCTGTGTCTTTGTCGTGCCATCGCCTGACACGTCTATCGGCGCTAATAGGCGAGAACTTTAGAGCCCGGGTGCTGTTGGGAGAACCTGAAGCTGGCTCACTGCAACTTGGACGGTGAGCGGGTTTCGGCATCGAGTTGAAATGGGCGCGACCAGACTAGCAATACCGACAGAGGGATGCTGAGCAATGCACAAGTGCTTGGCTCCGGTACGGGGGTGAGCAGGTAGACGTAAGATCCACCACGGGAGCCATAACCCGCAACAATCTGGCCATGATTGTTGATACCGGCGGCACCAGTCAACGGGATTCCCAGCGCGGGGTCGATCAAATCGTTGAGGTCGGTAATCCGGCCGTTGCTGTAGAGAAAAGCGTGCCCGTTGGAAGCCCCCGTCACTTGCCCAGCATCGTTGATGGCGTAGCCGATACCAGGGCCCAAATCCACTACCTGTCCGTTGCTGTAGAGAAGAGTGTGCGCCGTAAGGGACCCACCAGAAAAGCCGGTGACCTGTCCCGCATTATTGATGCCATTGCCGTAACTAGAGGTGCCACCCGATGTGCCTAGATCCGTCATTTGATCGTTGCTGTAGAGGAAAGCCCGGGTGGCGTTAGTGAATGTATCGGAAAACCCGGCTACTTGCCCGGCATCATTAATAGCCTCACCCACACTAAAGCTGCCGCCCAAAGTGCCCAGGTCGCTCATCTGGCCATTGCTGTAGAGGAAGGCATGAGAAGAGGAAGAAAGCGGCCATGAGGATCCCGTCACTTGCCCAGCATTGTTGATGCCGCTGCCGGAACTGATGCCGCCGCCCAATGAGCCCAGGTCGGTCACACTATAGAGAACGTCTGCTACTAAGCTGTTGCCTGCTCCCAACAGGAGAGCCAGGAGTGCACCAGATCGGATTCCCATCTGCTCCGCTCCTTCGTCAATGTAGGGGCCAATCTACCACCATGTGTGCCGTGGGTGCACTAGCGGCCTACCCCGCAGAAGCACATCATCGCGTTACGAGGTAGAGAGTGCCTACGCTGTGGCCAGCATCGCTTTAACTCTGAAAAAACTTATGACCAAGTGGCGCTACGCCCTGTTCCAACATTGCCTGCTACCGTGTTCCGTTCTGTACTTTGTGCAGTGAAGCCCAGCCGAAGCTCCATCTGGCCTTGCTAGTGCGATGCTGGGCTTCGTTCGTGTTGCGGTGGAAGCATAGCGGTACGCATGGCTTAGGCGTGGCTCGTACGTCGCCGCGGCCCAAGGCGGCGACAGAAATGAAGATGTCGCGAGCCAATAGATCGCGCTGAACCTGATTCACACCTCCACCTGATTGAGCCATGATCGGTAGCTCGGGTGCCACCTCGGCGTTTCACACCGCGTGTGCTCTGGAAGAATGGAAATACTTGGCCGCCCGTGGGCGAAAGAGAATATAGGCGAAGACTGCGCCTAGCAGGCTGTGTACCAGCAACTCAAGCCACGAGTGAAAGCCGCTCAGGACCACGTGGTAGGCCATCCAAGCCAGGGCGAGCCACCGCGCCCAGCTCCTGCCAAGGAGCATATAAATTCCAGCAAGAATCGCCAGGAGCGGGACAAGAGAAGCCCAGACCGTGTCGTATCGGAACGGAGCCTGCAATGAGAGATCCGCCAGGTGAAAGGCCATCCCGAATGCACCTGCTGCCAGGTATACCCAACTGACGACGATCACCGAGAATGGACGTTGGCTCATGGACGCCGCGCCTTCGATCGGAATGGTTGATAGCCCGAGGATACCATCCCGGAGCCTTCTCCTTCCAGGCTCGGAATGCTCGAGAGTGAGCACCGAGCGATGAACCAAGCCGCCACCGCGCTTTGGGGAAATGTTCTCCTTGGCCGATCCGTTATCGGCTAGTTTGCTGATGAGCGACGGCCGAATCATTCAGCTTGGACGATCGACAGGTATGCCGTCGGAACAGGATGACCAAGTGAAGAGGCGCACAGCGGGTTCACGCGGGTACCGCCGGGAGCCGGGACAGGTAAAACATTTCCTAATGAATTTGTATTTACAAGGATGCTGAGCTTCTGCACGCCGGGAATCAATTGAATTTGAAAATGAAGGGAGTTTGCCCTGCCCATCCTGCAAGTGGCTAGGGCATTGCGAGCGCACGGGCCTGCACGGCCGTGTTCCACTGCTGGAAACGTTGCCGACGGATTGACCTATATCGGGCAGCAGTGAGGCGGTGACGCCGAGGGCGAAGATGAGAACTGACCGTGCTGTAAATGGAAAGGAATTGCTGCGCCTGTTCTGGTGACTTGAACCGGCGCATGCGCCGCTCGCGATCACGGGTCGGCTGATGGGAGTTTTCCGCCCGATTATTCAGCCAATGTCCGCGCTGGTGTTTGACTTTGGGCAGTACACGCGGGAGAGCGGCCGAGTAGCTACGGAGCCGGTCCGTGACCACGGTGTGCGGCACAGTATTCGAGCTACGTAACAGATGCCGAAAGAAGCGTTCGGCAGCCGCTCGATCCCGCCGCGCTTGGACCAGAATATCGACGACCACTCCGTTCTGATCCACAGCACGCCATAAATAATGAATCACTCCCTTCAGCCGTATGAACACTTCGTCCACGAACCAGTGCCGTCCAAGCCGCCGTCTTCGGCAACGAAGTTTATGCGCGAACTCGGGACCGAACTTACCGCACCATAGACGGACTGCTTCGTAGCTGACCGTCACGCCTCGGGAGCCTAACAGTTCCTCGACATCGCGGAACGACAGAGCAAACCGGTAGTACAGCCAAACCGCATAGGCGATGATCTCCGGCGGAAACCGATGACGTTTGTACAGGGCGGACACCGCTCCAGTATCCGCCATCGCACAGCGTTAACTTGTCAATGCCCCCACGGATGCATCTGGTGATTCCTGAGCGAGGAGTTTGTGTATGTCGACGTACTCGCGGCTCTGGTCAGGAGAATTGATATTCTGGACGCTCTGCCGACCTTTTCGGATTGTGCTCCGAAAGAATTGCGCCGTGGGATTCATGCCACATCTGCCCGTCGATACTCGTGATGTAAACCGCCAAGAATCGGCTTGCCAATGACGCGTGATATCGAACGGCTGCAAGCTGTCGCATTCCCTTAATTGCGGTTGGGACTACCCGGACCGAGTAACCGGTGTGGGGACGGCCTGTATTGTCGTGACTGCGCTACTCACGAGGAATTCGACGCAAGTAACAGGCATGCTGCGGCCGTCTTCTCAAGCTCTTGGAATACGACCAGTTGCTGCCGGATAAGACTTGTGGCGCCGAGGGCCAACTGATTCCGCAAACGGCAGCGCAGAAGCTGACGAGTGAGCAACGACCAAAGGCCATGGCCTATTTCGATAGCTGCCTGAAGATGCCTAACACTTGGCAATCGTCGCCGATATTCATTGATTTCACAGCCTTGTTTTCTGAATCACAGGAGAGAACTTAACGTCGATAAGTGCACAGCCATATCAGGATCTCAACTGACTGGTGTTCGGCACGGGAATCGAGCACATACGAAGACAAATCGGCTTTACACAGCAGAGAGGAGATCTTACACTGAAGCGGGGCAATTCGAGCTAAACGTAGCCACTCACATTAGGCTATCCGCCCGGATTGTATTCCCCAGTAAAAAGGAGCGACTGATGCCAGTCGAAGCTGCTAGTAATATCACCCATATCGAAGGGTATGTGGTTTTAGCGGAACCGTTGCAGAACTTCCCTCCGCTAACTTTATTAGGTTTGATTCATGACGACGATGAAGCAACCCACCTGGGCGTATTAAAAGATATAGCGCCAACCAGCACTGATGCTCCCGAGATCAGTGATCCTGGTGCAGCCGCTAGCTTCAGTGGAATGAACGATCAACGGTTTCAGATGAATGTCTCTGTGGATGTCCTGGGAGGGATCCTAAAGACATTGGGAGTAGGATCCGCACCAGGCATTGCAGCGCGAACGGATCGTGAGGGCAAAGTCGCCTTCGCCTACACAAACGTGAATCAACGTTCTGTATCGCTGATCGAATCGATTAATTGGCTCAATCACATGGAAGCGCAAGACAAGAACAGTACCTCTGTCCTTAAATCGTATGGGCTGATTACGAGCGAAAACCGCCTTTTCCTGGTGACCGAAGTACTCAGTTCGTCGAGTATAGATTTGGGTGTGTCGACGCAGGCCACAGCAGGCTTATCTGGGGCGGCCGCCCTTGTTACGCAGCCTGTTTCTGTCCATGAGGACAGCAGTTGGGGCACAAGTTCGACGCTCGAAGAGAAGTATCAAGGTACGAATTCCATCGTGTTTGCCTTCAAAGCAAGCCAGATTATGTTCGATGAGAGCAAGCAGTGCTGGATTACTGGAAGCTCTGATGATGAGGTTGCAAGGCAATTAGCAATGGGCGGACTGAAGCCTAACGTGTTTAGCAGGGTTGCGGATAAGATTGGGCACTTGTTTCATCGCCGTTAGATGAACTGATTGAACAGAAGAGAGCGATCGGAACTCGGAATGAGTTCGATCGCCCTTGTTCTTTGCGGATGCGAAGCTCTGAGCGAAAGGGTATCTAGGATGAGACCATCAACGCTAGCTAGGCATCTTGAGAGTATCGTTGGCGCGAGGAGCTTCTGATTTGTGGATCGTAAGAGCGTCTAAAATCAGAGTTGCTGCCACGCTGGCGCTATTCGGTGCGCTGGAACCTTTATTAGCATTTGCTTTCAAATAAGCTGCGACGCTGTCCCGGGCTGCCTTGTGCCCCGCATCACTAATGTGATCGTCATCCATGATGACGAGGCCCACGTTCAAATTCTGATCGCAGGCTTCGAACCATCGGTTGTTGAGATCGCGAATCGTGGGAAGGTCGCTTACATCCGGTTTGAGCTCAGGAGTATAGGGATAAAAGAGGGGCATCCACGACTCCGCTCGCCCCAAATGAATGGATGTCGGCGGATACCCAAGCGCCGTCATGAAAGTCGTGCAGGCGAAACAGGAGGCAAGTTTTGTTGTCTGACTGCCAACGGCAATTTCGTAGGGCACAGCTTGTGGTCCATTGTGATACGCCTTGTAGATCGCCTGAACCAGTCCATGCGTATAGCCGGCAATATCGGTTCGAGGCATGGCACCTTTCGGGGGCAAGTCCGGGAAAAATCTCATGCCCTGAGACTTCATCGAATCCTCTGTGGCATCCGCTGCGTTCAGATTCGGGTTGATCTTGGGATCCCGTACTGCAGCTTTATCACCGCTGATCAAGCCCCATGCTGCATACGTATCTTTGTTAGGGCCATCCATGCGCTTGCGATTGTTCCAAATAGTACTGTCATCTGGTGGCAGCCATCGTGGATAAAGCAAGCTTTCGATTGTGTCGCCGAGCACCGAGTGTGGTTGGGGGGCGATAAAGCGCGCCGTTGATAGCGGGCCAACCGCAGTCGATTGCGGGGGCTTCTTGGAATTGTCGACATAGTTATCGACAAAGCCCGTGTAGGCTCCGCGTCCGATGTACATCGGAGTGCCACCGAGGCTGTCTTTGGAAATTTTGTCGTAAAGAGCTTTGCCACTAGCGGAGATTTTAGGTGTTTGAACCGAGGGCGGCGCTGTGTGTCCTGCCAGATTGTACACACCCATGATGACTGCGCCTTGAGCAAACGCTTCGGACAGGCCAGCATTGACAAGTGTTTTTGTGTTCACCTTCATGTAATCGGCAACGGCACGATTGATCTTGGCTACCGTTTGCTTGAAGGTATCCCATTCGCCAGGGTTCGAGTCCTTATCTTTCGGATCCAGGTCAAAGCGGATGCCCATCGGCGCCTTCAGATCTTTGTTCTGCTTTTGTGCCTGGATAGTCGTTGCCGCAAGACCCAGGATTGCCGCTGTCATGATCACGTCAGCTTCTAATTGAATTTTCGTTACTTCGTCACCGCTCTTAACATCTGTGACGATCGTACGCGTTCTTCTCAAACTCACTCAGTTCCTTCTCCAATCAGTACGAACAGTGTGGAAGTCCGACTCGATAGTAGGACGAGTCTGTGGGAACGGTCAACTAATTTGTTCAAAAATACAGCGTATCTTTGAACAAATAAACAAAAATATGATGAGAAATAAAAAAGCTTATGTGCTATTGACAAAGCATAATGCACTGAATCAAACTGGCTTTGCGCGAACATATCGCACGACCGTACGAATTGTTCAGCGGTCTTTAGAGCCTTATAATTCCGTAGCGAACTGACATCTTTACGGCCTAATTGTTACATTCAGGTCGCAAACGAGGCGGCACGCCTCGTGCTAACTCGAACTGTGTAACAACCTCGAGTGCCATCGCTGGCTGTTATGGCGTACTAACAAATGCCGACGATTTAGTGTGTGACGTAACCGGCGAGGTGTTTTTTGGATTTGTCGTGCGCGCCGACCCTGGAAGCCCTTCCAGATTGGCAGAAGATCCTAAGGACAGAATCTTTCACCATTTTGCCGAGCTTCGGCAACAGCGATCTGTTTTATGCGATTGCAGCTACGACACGGCTGAGTTCAAAGCAAGATGGAACCCCGGAATTCTTTTTGGAATTTGTAACGGACCAGAACGATCCAGTTCCTGATACGAGCTTGTATGCCATGCTGCGCATGCAAGTAGAGCAGAGCGGAGATCTTGGTGCTGCATTCCAATGGCTAACTGGACAGGTAGCAAACTCCCGCCTTCTCCCAGTTGGCTTCGGTAGCGGTAATGCGTTCCATTTCGAGTACGGGGGCAAAACGGAATCGGCACCCTTTGCTTGGAATGGAATAGCCGCCAGGATAGATGCTCGCATTTCGGTGTTAGCTGGCCGCATCGTCTACGGGATGTTGGCAAACGGGGGTGGGGCGGTTGTGAATGCCGCTCTCGAATGCCGTCCCATATCGATGCTGCCCCGGCTCCCAATAAGCGTGCGGTTCGATCCAAAGCAAGCCCTAGCGCTCTTTGAACGCGAAGTGTCGGGACCCGGGCAGACCTTGCCATGGCAGGCTCTGATCAAGAATCTCGACAATCCGCCGCCAGAGACGTTCACTCTGACGAACTCAACCGGTCGGGATGCAGGGCAATTGGGATTAGCACTTGCCGGCCGTTGTCTGATGGAATACGGAGGCCCGGCACCATGTCCGCGGATCTCCGATGGCCCGCACATTAAGCTCGATCGTTTCCCAATCAATGCGTCCGGGCCGATCGAGTGGGATCTGCGGACGCCTACAGTGTGTCGAACACCTGTCTTTCTAAACTACGATCCGTTCACGCCTTTACAGGGTCGAAAGCTGGACGCACTCACAGGATTTACGCGGGTTCCTCCCCTACCGGATCAGTTGCTCACGCGAATGATCGTTATTTCGGGAAATCTGCCGGAGAACATCCTGAATTGTTCCTCCATTCGGGTGGCACTACGCGTTAGTAAGCAATTTTCGGCAAGCAAACTTCCGGCAGTGCAATACGTAGAACTCTTTCCAAGTGCTTCGCCATCTACACCGGTCTCGCTGCAGTTTGCAAAAGTTGAACCACCACACCCATTCGATTTCAAACTCACGGTTGAGCGCTCTGGAGGCGTTGTTGAGACCGACTGGCAGGAAGGCGATGACTTCCTTCTTATAGAGGCTGCCAGTCTCCCGGGACGTTGCTTTTCGGTCACAGCCTCGATGGAGTTGATGGCAGAAGCAAAGATTTCTGTCGACGTGCTTGACCAAAGCAAGCAGGTTCTGGAGTCGGTATCACTTCCCGAAGTAGCGCCGATTATCACATTCCTGTTTGAGCTAACCAAGCAACCGGCCACGTTGCGAGTGACCGCATCGGATCGAACTGGTTCTGCCGGTCCATCGACCGTTGAAGTCCCGGCCATGTTCACTGCCCTGGAACAGTCTTTATTCAGTGGGTATGGGCCTCAAACCGTTCAAGTTGAACTCAAGTTTCTCGATGGTGCAGAGCAGGTAAGAATCGAGTTCAGTCCTGAGTCTAGCGCTGCAGGCCCTATCGTTCTGGAGTTCTCTCCTGGCACGGCGAACAGCCTGGTTTCCTATTTTTCTCAGAGCCTTTTCCGAAAGGGCTACCGATTCCGGGTCTTGCAACTGAATCACGTATCGCGGTCCGATAACTGGTCCTCGTATCAGAAGCCGGAGTTGACCCTAACCTTGGCCATTTTCCCCGATCATTCATCCCAGGAGAACTCATAAATGAATAGCGTACCGGGCATTTTTGCAGTAGGAGATTTGGAATTCATTCCAGTGGGGAATGCGGAGGACAACACGTTCTCCTATTTGGGAAAGCCACAACTGAACAAGGAGAAAGGCCCTTACGTGGCGCATCTTCTGAGGACGCCGACTGGCGGGATGTTGTCGTTTGAGGCGGTCTGGGATGCGGATCCGAGTGGTCTGAGTAGGGCAAAAGGCGAGCTCGTATCTAAGTACCCAGATGCTCAGGTACGCTATGCAGACCTGGCCGACGTCCAGGCTTTCCTCACAATCACCATTGCTCAGGATGTCGTTCACAAGAAAGAGCCGAAGATGGCCTCAAACATCGAGCCAAACCGGGTGGTCTTCAATGATCCACTCACATCGGAGGAATGGGGCGCCGTCGAGCCGGTGTTCACACAGGCTGCAGAAGGCGTGTTGTCCATTACCTATACAGGAAAGTTAAGTCTGGACCAGGCCATATCTGTCGAGCTCAAAGGAGATCTCGCACAAGCAGTCCAACAGTTAGCTCCCAAGCCCGAACAAAAATCCGGAGGCTTTTGGGGTGGCCGAAAGAAACCGCCGGCACCTAGCGCACCGCCCGATCTAAATCAATGCAAACAGGCCGTTGTTGGTGCCATTAAGCAGGGGCTGTTGACTATGAACACAAAAGCGCCGGAGTCAACTCCACCAGAGCTGCAGTCGCAGGCCGAATCAGATGCCCAAGTCCTGGTCGCAAAAATGTTGCTCGAAAAAATCCAGAGCTTAGGCGAAAACGCAGCTTATCTGAAAAGCTTCGTAATCAGCCGAACTACGTCTACATCCCTACCCGGAATTTACAGCGTAAGCAGTGAACCGCTGGACTTGGGCCGGTGGTTTAGTGCGAATGATATTCGACCGATGGTGAGTTGAGCAGATCGGTCGATTGCACATTAAGCGTGCCAATAGCCCGGCGCAAGAGCCGGGTTGCTTAGAAAAAAGACCCACTCATCAAAAGAAAGAAGGTAATTGCTTATGTTGAAGATCTCTCCAGCCGTTACAGTGACGGGAGTACCGGGTTCGTTCAAAGGAACCGTCAACAGCTACATTCTGTTTCCGGACAGCGAAGACAAGGATATGTACTATGCTCTGGCAGAGCAGCCTACATACCTTGCGGACAGTCGCGGGAATCCCAGTTTCAATCTGACATGGTATTTCGGTTCGGGCATTGAGTCGGCCGGAATATGCACGATGACCGTTGCGTTACCGATGCCGGACACGAATAATCCGGAAGTGCTGAGCAAGATCACGGCTGCCCTGACGACAGATCAGTCTACCCGGAAAACTGCTCAACAGACCTTCGATCTTTGCCAAGCAATGGCTGCCAATGATCAGGAAAAGGTGAAAGCCCTCAAAGCGTCACTGGGTTTCGATGATGCAACGGCCGCAAAGAGGAAAAGTCAGTTTGACCCAAAACTGACGTGGGAGCAGTTTCTTCCAGCCGGAAAGATCAATGTCCGGCCCATTCCTTTCAAAAGCGGCTCAGTTACAATTCAAGCCTTCGCGGACGCGAACGCGTACCAACAGCAGCAAAAACCAGCATTCTCAACCGGCAGTATTCAAACCACGCCGTCGCTCTTCAACAGCAATGCGGCTGTCGTCACATTTAACTTAAAAGATCTCGGAGCAAACCTCTTCTGGCATGGACTGGGCGGCTGGCAATTGGATCCCAACACGAAACAACCGGATGGTTATGATGCGGCCGCCGGCGGAAGCAGCGTCCTGACAGTTGCGTATCAGATCACGTTTGACGGCTTGCTCCCCGAGGCGAAGGCTACCGTCACACTTGATCAGACGATTGTCGCCAAGCTGGACATGGAAACCGTTACGAAGAACGGCTCGTGGGGCCGCACTTATCGGGAAGAGGTGGTTCGGGGAAAAGAATATAACGACGCTGTCAACAGTGCCACCAGCATCGTCCTCCCAGCGGTGGCTTCAGACAGCGACAAAGAGAACGTGCAGAAGCTACTCACCGATTGGGCAGCGAAGCAGTTGGAGGATATGGCGAAGTCGCAGCTTCCCGGTGTAAACCTCGGTGATTTGAATCCTGACAATCTCCGCCACGTTTCAGAGATCAAGAAGCAAAGCAGAACCTACAGCTTGACGCAGGCGGTGACGTTACCTAAGTATCCGCAGGCGCAGCTGTCAAAGATTAGCGGCTTGGCCAAGGGGGACGATTTAAAACAGCTATTCCAGCTCATCAACCTCAACGATGTTCCGTACGTCAATGTCAATGTCACGGTTAGGCCGCCCAGCGCTGATTATTTAAAGAGCAGAAACATCGCGAGTTTTGTCATTTCGGACATCAGGTATGCAGGTCAGAAGCTGCTCGACGAAAACAAAAAAGAAGTAACTTTGCTGGAGTTTGCAACGAACGGATCACCAGTTCTGAGCCGAACGCTCTCCGGTACGTTCGGCAGGAACACACCGGACCGCTCGCTCGAATACAGCTATATCGTGTCCTACAACGATGGAACGCCGGCCTATCATGGCGCGACTCAAAAGCAAAGTGACGATAACTATCTCGATCTCGCCGGTGTCAGCCTTGGTGTTCTCAGCGTGAACCTCAATGCCATCGATCTCCCATGGGATGTCATCTCGAGCGCTAAGGTGGATTTGTCCTACGGCTCCTGGTCAACAACTAAGACTCTGACAAACTCCGGCTCCACCACGGTGACTCAGGTATTTGGAAAAGACTTGACCGGACCGCTTACCTACAAAATCACGTTAGTGCCCACAACCGGAGCACCAATCGTCGGAGACTCCGTCCAGGTAACGCTCAACAACGGAAATGCCGATATCACTCTGAAGAATCCGCTCGGAAATATGACCAATCCGATTTCATTCAACTTGGACAACGGAGTGGTCAAGGCTATGTTGCGCGCGAACTACAAGTTCAACAGCAACGGACCGGACCGTGTGTTTACTCGAGTGATCTCACTCGATTCCACAGCTTCCCCCAGCGTGACTTGGACTGTTCCCGCCCAAAGCGATAAGTCTTCTTCTCTGGAGGTGACCAAGGCGACAGTATGGACTTCCGGGACGGACAAGACAGATCTGAAGGATCTGACCGGCGGCAAGGTGGATGCTGTCCCTCAGCAACTCGCCATCACGGTTTCAGATTCGGGCCTGTCCAACTTCTAAAGCGGACCCTGGAACTGCAAACAGGCTCATGCTGGCGGACGACCAAAGAGTAGAACTTCAAAGCTCGCGAGAAATCCTTATCTACAAGGATTTCTCGAATCCGAGCCTGTTCTACTACGCTTCAACGCAGCCGGCGATAGCGAAATCAAACAATCAATTTCAATATGCGCTGACTCACTATGACAAGCCTGTTAAGGGTATGGCAGGAATGTTGTCTCTTGTTGTGAATCTTCAGCCCGATCAGGCATCCCTAGACAAAGTGCGCCAGGAACTCCAAGCCCAATCAGCACAAGGTCCTATTCAGTTGGTGCCAATGCCATGGACCTCGGGCAGCGTTTCGGCAGCCGTGATTGGGTGTCCACCTGTAACAGCAACTCCATCACTTCTGGGCGACAACTCCGTGGCTTTATCCATCGGCCTCACAACGGATCAGTACATCGTATTAAAGAGCAGTCAGACTCCAGCAGCTCCGATTTCGGTGGTCTACAGCCTCGGTTTTGAAGCATTCCGACCTCAGTACAGTTTTTCCATCCGGTTCGATCAATCGAAGTATCGCGACTGGATCCAGAAGCAATGTTCGGCCAACCTTTTCTTTTTGAATATCCAGGAAAGCGAGACGTTCGAAAAGCTACAGCAAAGCGGCGTCATCGAAGTCATTTCGGAGAACCAGACCGGGCAAGATCCGCCTGAGGGGTTTCAGCTTGCCTTCCTGAGAAGTTTACAAAGCATTCTTGTTCCGCTACCCCACTTTGCTCCGGCGCCAAGCGCTGGCGGCCAGGGCAATTGGTTGTTGGGTTACAGCTGCAGTGCGGTGGAAGACCATCAGAGTCTCACCAAGCGGTTGGATACGAACATGCAGATTAGCGGAGCTGTCGGACGCAGGGTGTTCATCCAGGGCTCTTTAGTCAATTGGAAAGAAGCTCAGACAGCTTGCGTCGACATCGAATTGCCTACAGATGGCAGCTTTATACAGCGAATCACAGTGCGTTGCCATTCCGCCTTCGACCAACGACCTTTAGATCGAGTGCAGGTATGGATAGAGCCGCCGATCTCAACGGGATCGTCCAGAGTATTCTCCAACGGTGCGTCCGATGACTGGTCCTTAGATCTCCTGCGTGCCCCAGGATTAGCAGATGGGCATTCCACCCGATGTGTTCTCTACTTTGGTAACAATCAACCACCCCTTTCGTGCAAGGTGGTTCCGATAGCTCGTGAGCAAGCATTCGTCGATGTCGTTCCGGAGGAGTATTACTCGTACCGTACGTATACGGTGAATGTGCCTGATACATTTCCTTGGAGTCTTGTCACCTCCGTCAAGCTGATGCTCTCTGGCCCTGCAGATTTTTCATTCCAGCCTTCGCAGCTGATTCTGACAAAAACAACTCCGACCGGACAGATTGTGGCCTTTGCGCCTACAGTTGCGGATCTCGAAGCCATAAACTTCACCGCGTTGATTTGCCCGCGCGGTGGCGCGCAGCTCTCGATCGATGGATCGCCCACCGGATCGACGATCTTCCTTAACCCGTTCGAAAGCCGGACGATCTCATTCCGTGCGGGTGGGGAGATCGATTGGAAGACTACAAATCAGATATCGATTCTGGTCGATGCAGCAGCTCTGAGCCTCCAGCTCTGGACGACAACTCGTATCACGCTTACCGCAACTGCCCCGCAAGCCAAGATCACCTACTTCCTAAATGGGCAGAAGGCTGTTTCATACCGAGCCGAATTTAGGAAGTCTTCGGGTGTCGTGATGCGGACACCGCCCATAGAGACAGCCGAAGCCGCCATTGTTGTTTCGATTCCTGAAACCGATGTTCAAGGAGAAATGTAAGACAAAGCTATGATTTACATCGATAAGAAGAAATTAAGCGTCGATGGAGTTGACGTCTACCCTGACCACGAATCACCGACGCAGTTCTGGTATGTTCCCGGCACGATTCGTTTGGCCCAGAGAAACAACAAGAAGGTGTTGTCCTACTTGTGGTACACCGATTCGGTATCGGACTCTGATGGCACGGGGTTCCTGAATTTCGAAGTAAATACGGCGGTTCCGCCAGAGACGCTCGACAAAATTAAATCCCAGATTTCCTCGACTTGGGGCGTGGATCAGAAAAAGATTGCGCTTGCCACGGTGCCTTATCAGGCCGGGAATGTGAATTTCTCGGTACTCGGGCCCGTGGTGGCTCAGGCAGGAGATTTGACGAAAGACACGTCTGTTCTTTATCAGAGTAAAGAACAATTGGTCTGGAACGCCGGATCATCCTCACTTGTCGGTGACAACTCGGCAGTGTGCTCGGTTCGGTTCACGAAAGAAGGCAAACTAGCCGCTGCGATGAAGAATCTTCTTCAAAGTAAGGCTCCGGGTATCGCTGCGCTTTATCGCCTGGAGTTCCTCGCTTTGAGACCCTCCGTATCATTCTCAGTGCAAGGCACCTTTGAGAAGACGATCAAGGATTTCAAGGCCAGCATCGGAACCCAAATTCCACTAGAAGCTCTGATTCTGGACCTCGGCATACAGGGTCAGTGGCAGAAGATCATGCAGAACACCGATCTCAAAATCGAGGTTGTGAACTATACCGGTGAGGATCCTGGCGATGGCTTGAAGTGGGCCCAGAGCATCATGCTCGACTATGTGCTCAAAAACTTCTTCGAGGTGCAACTCGGCCAGGACGCCAATACTTGGAATCCACTTACGAAAGAACCTGAAGTCAATGAGGCGGTGCAGAAGGCAAAGGACGTAGAAGAATCGGCGGCTAACCAGGCCGAGAGTGATGGGAAGACGGGCGAAGAGAAAGACAGTGCTGTCAAGGAAGTGGTGAAGGCCGCGACGATGTACATACCAAAGGTCAATATTCGCGCTTCCTACTATCAGGGCAGCCAGGTAAACTCGATCGACTTCCTGTACTCGGAGAAGAAGGCCAAAGCTTACCCGATCATGCCGCAGTCACTCGTTAGCTTAGATTCGTCCGACAAACCGGAAGACTACATCACGCAGGTCAATCGTTCACAAGTCCCGTTTGGCCTCCCCTATAACGTGGTGGTTTCTGTGCCTTCTGATGCGGATCGAGCTAAGGTCGGACTGCAAACAGTGAACGTGCAGGCCAGCTACCCCGCGGACTCTCCCAAGAGCACAAACAATCTTACGATTAACGGCGCCACCGTTACGGGCGCAAACCCCATCCCATTTCAGTTCGATTCCAATGGCTCGTCCGACGTTGCTTACGAGACCCAATTCGTTTTTCAACCTTCGGGAGATTGGGACGGAAACAACAAATTTCAGTATGACGCCAAAGGGCGTACCAGCACCGGGCTTGTGGTGGCTGTGCCTGAGTCGGTTGTCGAGTTCCTGACTCTGACGGTCGATATCGATCCAGACTTTTCCTGGGAGGAAACAATCGACCAGGCGGTGGTGACCATCACCAGTGAAAAGTGGTCGGGTGATAAACGGGTGGTGTTTACCAAGCGCGGCAAAAACGATCCGCAGACGCTTCGCATTCGCTGTGATGCCCAGTTCCAGGCGAAGCCGGTTAATTATCGTGTCGATGTCCAAAAAGGGACTCGCACCGTTTACTCGTATGGTCCACAAGCAGTCATGGACAAGCACATTACAGTGACTGACCGCTTCCAGGATCATGTGCCGGTGTATTTCACGGCCGGCTTTACGGATGAGGATAGTGTCGACATCACCCTCAGATTCCAGGATGTTGAAGATGACGGAACGCCATCCGGCAAGCCATTTACCTGGGAAGATCAATTCACGCTGTCAAAGGGCGACAAGAAGATTGAACGTGTCGTACCCGTGCCGCTATTAAAGACACCACGAACCCGGAGCCAGCTGCAGTTTCAATATGAGGTCGATACGGATTCAGGCGACTCCTTCCAAGGGACGATGAAAGGCGGAACGACCAGGATGATCAAGGTGCCTGTGCCCGCCGCTCAGTAAGACAGACCGAAAGAAGAGGATCAATTAGAATGCAAACCGACGCGCGGTGGGATTGGCTGGAGGGAGCACGTCAGGCGCTTGCTTCATGCGATCCCGCCGCCGCGCAGGATTTTCAGAACACCGCAAGACTCGTCTTCGGATCAGAGCCGTTCGAACAGGGAAGCGGCTTATTGAACAGAAACGGTGCTCCTGTCGACTTTGCTTTCAGCACATGGTCAGACGCGCAGCGTTACACGTTCGAGGTATCTAGTCAATATCTTCCGCCCCAGAAGCGTCTGTGCAGGACATTTGAGTTGCTTCAGGCATTCGGATCGGAAGCGCAAAGGGATCCGCTGCTTATGGAATTGCAGAAAGATATCGCGCTTCGCTGGGGAGCCTGGCTAGGTTTCCGCGTGCGCAACGAATCCAGCGGCGAGGGAGATATTCGCGCAAGAGCCTACAAAATTTATGCAGAGGTTGGAGCAAATAAAGCAACAAAGCAGATGACGGAGCGCTATTTAGGAGCCATTTGTGATCTACAGAGAGAGCAGCTAGATCCGGTTCTTGTGGGTAGGCCAGCAGGATCGGATACAGCCCTCGAAATCTACTGCGAAATGCAAGAGAGATCGCCTCGCGTAGACAAGGTGTGCCAACTTCTCTCGGCCTGTTTGTCGGCAGTACAGCAACAGAAGTTGCTGGAACTGGTTAGCAGATTTGCCTTTCGGGTACGGCCGGAGCCGGGGAGACTGCCGCCGGCACACTACGGAGTGAGCTATTCGTTGTCGCGGGTAAGAGAACTGGAGCGAATGTCGCTGTTTGTACTCGCTGTAGATCTAGCCGGCACTGAGGCCCAGATTGCTCAGCGCGCCTTGCGGGCCGCGGAAAAAATGGATTGCTCGTTAGGAAATTACAGGGCGTTTATCAACGCCGGAGTTGGGGCAACGGCTGGCTCTGCCATTCACAATATGCTCTCGTTCACGGCAGGAACCACGATCGAACCAGGATTCCAGGTTGTCTTGAGCCCGCCAGCCGTACTCAGTAGCTATGTATAGGGGAAACCATGTCAGAAATCTCATCGGTGTCAATGGAACGGGGTCGGGCCAGCCAGAAGGACCTGGGGCAAACCTGGATTACAGCGGCCGTCAATTTGTCTTCATCGGCTTTACTCACGACCGCGGGAGGACAGAAAGGGTATCTTCCCGTTTTTCGCGTATTGGATCCGAACTCGCAGCAAGGAAGCAGCTTCCTAACAAGTTTGGCCGATGACGGAACTCTCACTTTTTATCTTGCTTCCGAGACGCCCGGAGAAATTCAAAATCAGGCAACCGCGGCTCATCCGATTTTCGATGGCATTTCGTTTGACCTCGTTCTTGATGCGAGCGGGGCAGGAAAGAGAGTGCCCTTAACAGGAAGTGCTCAAGGCCAGTTGTGGACGCTGACGTGTCATTTATCGGGAGATAACCTGAGGCTGGCGCAGCAGTCGCTGTTCGATGCCAAACCCAATGTCGCAATCGAGATCAACCAGCCTGTCAAAGTAGCCATTCAACAGACACAGGCTTTTATCGACCAATCGTGGCCGATCGCAGGCATTCGCCAAGGTCTACTCGCTGCCTTCGGCAACATACCTTTCTCCACTGCTGCTGATTATTACCAAATGGTTTCTATGAGTGACCCGGATTTTCCCAATCAGTACGCGGTCATCAACTGTGTCTATCAATCTCAGATTGCGGCTCCTGGCCTGCCAGGCTATCTGCAGATTCAGGTCAACTGGCAGGGGCGAGCTTACAACTACTATCAAGACAATAGCGATCGAACTCGAATTTTCTATTTGCCGGATCGGTTTGAGTTTATGAAAGGTCCGTCCGGCTCTCCGACGATCTCTCTCTTGCAGTTCTCGATGCCCAGTGGAGACTCAAGCGTGTCGGACACGCGAGCGACCTTTCGGGTCTTCGGAAATCCGTTCGTTGATCCCGCGCGTACCGAGAACGCCAGCCATGTCATCCGGGACAAAATAGGAGCAATTCCGCAGATGAGCTCTGTTCAGGACGCTCATAGCCCCAAGATGACGTTCACGCAATGGCTGCCGAACGAGAAGGCGACCGGAAGCAACGCAATCCTTCAGACTAAGGCATCGATCGACCTTGTCTCGGGATTGCGAAATGAGCTTGACCTTAACTTCGATCAGTTCCGTGCCTTATGGGCGGCAATCTTCAGCAGCGAACCCGAAAACCCTCTATTTACCGGAATCGTTGATGTAGAGCTTTCCGGGGGCAAGTTCAGAGATCAAGTTGTGTTTGACGGGCGTCTGCCGGCAGATAAGGCTGAGTCATTCTTTGACGACATTCTGGACACCTCTAACAAGGCGGCTTACTCCACTGCATTCCGCATTAAGACATTTGCATCGGTTTTCCAGGCGAATAGCGCCATCTGTGAAATCGACGCAACCATCGGGGGGAAGACAGTTGCCCTCACGGCGAACCAGCTTGAGGCGAACGTGACGGTTGAACGGTCCATTCGAGATATTGTCGTCAAAGCACAGGATCCGGATCAATATCCGTGTCGGGTCCGCGTTGTTCGAGACTCGGGTACAACCTGCTGTACGCTGACGGCAAGCAGTGACGATCCTACAGTTTTTTTAACAGCTGATGTTGTTTCAGGATGCACCGGCGCGTGTGTCTAGATCGATTGGAGGAAAGGAAGAGTATATGGCAGGTCGTAAGCTATTCACGAATAAGAGCGGATACTTTATGAAAGTCGAACTGATCATCAGGAGGAGCGAAAACCCTGCTGATCAAGCAGGGTCGACGAGCTTTGACTTGCCTGCACAGAAGTCTCTGTGGCAGACGTACGGTGACAATCAAAACATTTATCTAAACGGGATTCGACTCATTGCCGTGGCAAATGGGGCTCTGATTGATGAGGGTTTCATTGTGATTCAGAGGAGTTCCGATCTCGACAATAAGCTCAACATGAGGAATGGCGTAGACTTCGACTATACCGGGAGCGCATTCAATCTATCGACACGGCAAGTACAACAGATTTAAGACAGGAGAAGGCGACGCATGCCAGGACGAAAAAGACTGATTAATCAGACAGGTAAAGAACTAAGCATTGCTTTGCTCGTGCGCCAAGGCGAGGATCCGGATCCAGCAAAGCAGGGCAAAAGCGTTGAAGTAAATCTATCGCCTGATCCGGATTCAGAGACCGGAGAGGACAACAGCACGCAAATCGTGGAATACGGGGACAATAGCGACATCTACTTGAACGGTCTTGAACTGGTTTTAACTGATAATGGAAGTGAGTTGGTCAAGCGTGTCGTCGTTGTGGAACGCGGATCTGAACTGGATAACACACTTAACATGAATTCCATCCTGGAATTTGTATATGACGGGAATTCGGTACTCGTTTCCGGGAGAAATGAACCAGACGTGACGTATGAGTTTACAAAAATTTGTTTTGACAAGGTGGCTACCATTCGACCAGCTTGAATTGAGGTCCCCACTCCTGTCCTCCGCAAAAATGTCGTCGCGAAGCTCACGCCGCTTCTGCCCGCTCATATTCGTGATGCAAGCCGCCGAGGATCGGTTTTGCGATTACGCGCGAAGTAGAAAATAGTTGACCAGCTTGTTTTGAAACAGCCAGAGGCCGTCCATTTCGATCAGGAATGCCGGGCCCCAAAGAGCGATGGGGCCGCCCCGCATTGTAATGGCTGGTCCACTCACGTAGAATTCTCTGCAAGTGAGATGCATTCAGCGGAATGAAGTAGTCCAAGCATTCGCGACGTATGCTTCCTATTAGTGGTTCGCAATGAGCGTTGGCAGTAGGCACTCGAACCGGTGTTCGCAATGCCTGGATGCCCCAGCTCTCGACCGTCTCATCCAGAGTCCCCGAGAATGTCGTATGCCGATCATGGTGTCCTTTCGGCAGGCATGCATGACTTCGCATAGCGCTTCCTGATAGCGTCGGCATACGGGCGAGGAGGTCCGAGGCGATGGCGCAGGAAGCGGCGGAGGGCACGAAGGATCTGGAGCAGTTGCGGCGGCGGTTCGAGGAGTTCCGGAGTACGCGGACATCGCGGGGGCGGTTGCCGGAGCCGTTGTGGAAGGAAGCGGCGGAACTGGCCAAGCGCTACGGTCTGAATCCAACTGCACAAGCGTTGGGGCTGGACTACAACCGGCTGAAGAAGCGAATGGCAGCACCTTCCGATCGGGCGAAGCGAACGAAGAAAGAAGTTCCGATCCCGGCATTTGTTGAGCTGATCGGGCCGGGGCCGACGGCGACGCCGGAGTGTCAGGTAGAGGTGGAATCGGACAGAGGCACAAAGCTTCGCCTCGAACGGAAAGGTGTAGCAGCAAGCGAGTTGGCAAGCTTGATCCGCGCATTCATTGGGCAGTAAGCAAAGTGCTGCAGATTACGCCGCACATGCGCATCCTGGTTGCCCTGGAGGCGGTGGATGGACGCAAAGGAATCGACTCCTTAGTGCAGTTATGCCGGGAGAAGCTTGCAGCTGACCCGTTCTCCGGCTGTCTATTTATCTTCCGGAGCCGCCGCGCAACATCGATCCGCGTACTGGCCTATGACGGGCAAGGGTTCTGGCTGGCGCAGAAGCGGCTTTCCAAAGGACGATTCCTCTGGTGGCCTACGGGTGCCGGGCCGGCACGTACGATTGAGGCGTATCAGGCGCAGTTGCTAGTCGCTGCGGGAAACCCCCGGATACACCAGCGGCGCCGATGTGGCGAAGATTGAATGAGAGCGTATGAAGAGCAGGTGGGGAGGGCTTGCGTTTGAAACGGTTTTCTCTCACACTGCTGGTTGATCCATACTTTTTCAGTTTACTGAGCGAGTGAGATGAAACGCGTTAGACAGCGAGTCGACGTCAACCTGCAGGAGTTGGATCAGGTGTTGGACCAGGCCCGCGAGACGCCGCTCAGCGAACCGGATTACCAGAAGATCAAGGACACGCTGCATACGCTGGTGGAGTTGCTAGCGCCAGCACGGAACACGGAAAAGACCAATGCTGTGCTGGCGCCAGCTGAGGAAGCCGTTGCCAGCGAGCAGAGTTCCTCCGCGCCGCAGCAGGCTGCAAAACCCGGCCACGGACGCAACGGCGCCTCAGCGTTCAGCGGCGCCCGGAAAGTAGCCATCCAGCATGCCCAGCTGAAGTCCGGCGAACTTTGCCCGGAATGCGAGAGAGGCAGAGTCTATGTGCAGAAAAACCCCAAGCCGCTGGTCCGGATCATCGGGCAAGCGCCCTTGGCGGCCACCGTCTATGAACTGGAGCGGCTGCGTTGCAATGCTTGCGGCCAAGTCTTCACTGCTCAAGAGGCTGAAGAGGTAGGGCCGGACAAGTACGACGAAACCACCGGAACCATGATTGCGCAGCTCAAGTACGGCAGCGGCGTTCCGTTCTATCGCCTGGAGAAGCTGCAATCGAGTCTAGGCATTCCACTGCCGGCGGCCACGCAATGGGAGATCGTGGAGGAAGCGGCGGAGATGATCAAGCCAGCGCTGGAAGAGTTGATCCGGCAGGCGGCACAAGGAGAAGTGCTGCACAACGATGACACCAGCATGCGTATCCTGCGGCTGGCGCGCGAGCCGTCCGACAAACGGACCGGTGTATTCACCAGCGGCATTGTGGCCACCGGTCAAGGACAGAAGATCGCACTATACTTCACCGGTCGCCAGCATGCGGGCGAGAACCTGGCCGATGTGTTGAAGCAACGTGCGGCGGAACTGCGCGCTCCTATTCAGATGTGCGATGCCCTGTCACGGAATGTGCCGAAGTTGACCGCCGGAGTGGAAATTATGATTGCGAACTGTCTTGCTCACGGAAGAAGACAGTTTGTAAACATTGTGCAGAACTTCCCTGCCGAATGCCGTTACGTTCTCGAGATGCTGGGAAGAATACATAGCTTCGAATCCGAAGCACGCCAGAGTGGCCTTACGGCGGCAGAGCGGCTCCAGCTTCATCAACAGCACAGCGCTCCGGTCATGGCGGAGTTGCATCGCTGGCTCGAAACACAACTGGCGCAGAAGAGAGCGGAACCGAACTCCGGCTTGGGCCAGGCGATCACCTATCTGCTCCGTCACTGGCGAGGGTTGACGGCCTTCTTGCGGGAAGCCAACGCCCCACTAGACAATAATCTTTGCGAACGCGCCCTCAAACGTGCGGTCCTGCATCGCAAAAATGCGTTGTTCTATAAGACGATGAACGGCGCGCAGGCCGGCGACTTGTTCATGAGCCTGATTCACACCTGCGAGCTATGTGGCGCCAACTCATTCGAATACCTCACCGAGTTGCAGAAGCACGCTGCGGAACTGGCTAGCCAACCAGCCGGGTGGATGCCCTGGACCTATCGCGACACGCTGCGCGCCAGTTAGCATGCGATAGGTCCTGGCTGGCCGAAATCTACCCTCTATGGTCAGGTGGATCGTACGTCGTTAAATGCCTCCGAAACAGGCTTCTCAGAGACCTGTCGAAAACTCAACCGCTGAAGCGATCGGCGACTGGCATTATACTCTTCACGGAACTAGTGATATGGTGGCGATGAGTGCTGGAGGAGACTATGCGCATCGACTATCCTCAGACCATCCGTCAAACTCCCA
>Ga0308173_10000200_pt1 | contig 22640 bp, 20 predicted proteins | sample PhyPR1_FD_203716 | JGI IMG/M metagenome (GOLD analysis project Ga0308173, IMG submission 203716) | Soil microbial communities from UC Gill Tract Community Farm, Albany, California, United States - DLSLS.P.R1 | ecosystem: Environmental > Terrestrial > Soil > Agricultural land | place: USA... | reverse complement strand
CATCGCGGCTGGCAAGACAGCTGTGCGGCTGTATCCGTATCGCTTCGAGGCATACCACCGCGCGATGCTCGAAGCGCTGCGCTGGGACGCGCCCGAAGCAGCGGATGAGCACTGGAAGCAATGCGTGGAGCGTCTGCCCGGCGAGCATGCGCCGCGTCTATACCAGGCGCTGCACACGATCAGCCGCGGCAAGCTGCAGGAAGGCTTCAGCCTGCGTGAATCCTTCATGGCTCCGTTGGGCTGGAAGCGTCGCACCACCGCCGAGCCGCCGCGTGATGTGCCGCAGTGGAAGGGCGAATCGCTCGCAGGCAAATCCATCGCCATCTGGAGCGAGTTCGGTCTCGGGGACGAAATCTTCTTTCTCCGTTTCGCAAAGACGTTCCGCGAGCGATGCGGTGCGACACATGTCGTCGTCGTGTGTCAGACGCCGCTCGTCGAGTTGTACGAGGCGTCGGGCACGGCCGATCATGTCGTCGACGTGAACGATGTCTCGTCGATGCCGGCCGTCGATTACTGGGTGTTTCCGCATGCGATCCCCGCGCACATGCCGCTGCATCTCGATGCCATGCCGCCGACCGTTCCGTATCTGCGCGCACCGCAGTGCGTCGAGCCGAAGCTGCCCGCCGTCGATTCGCACAAGCTGAAAGTGGGCCTGGTGTTCAAGGGCAATCCAACGCACGAGAACGACAGCCATCGCTCGCTGCCGTCGCTTGCCGTGCTGGACGATCTCATCAAGCTTCCGGGTGTCGAGTTCTTCAGCCTGCAAAAAGGCGCGGGCGCCGACGAAGCCGCGCGCTATGGACAGATCTACCGCAACTTCCACGACATTGGCCCGGACCTGAACACGATGGCGCAGACCGCAAGCGCGATCGAAGCACTGGACCTCGTTCTGACAGTGGATACATCGGTCGCCCATGTGGCCGGTGCGATGGGCAAGCCCGTCTGGGTGATGCTGCCCGCCTATGGCGACTGGCGCTGGCACTACACACGCGAAGACAGTCCGTGGTATCCGACGATGCGCCTGTTCCGGCGGCGCTTCGGCTGCGACTGGTCGGAGGTCGTCGCGCGCATCAGCGGACATATGCGGCAGTCGGTGATGGACAAGCCACCTCGCGCAGTCACGGCCTGATGCCAATCGACAGGCAGCCGGCAATATTTCGAATTCGTCCTATATCTTCGGACATGCGCCTGGCGCGATGATGTACCTGCGTTGAATGGTTCATGCGCTGTTTCGCGACCGACGTGTTATGAGGCGCAGTCTGCATTTCACCGATCGACCCATTTGCCGCCGTCAAGGCGGCATTTTTTCTTGGCTTCGGCCAGTTGAAGGCGTCCATCGTGCTTATCGGACGATCTCGACGTCCTTCGACATGTTTCTCGCAAGGTGTCTATTACCGTCACGCATGAGAAGCCGATGGATCGATGCAAGACAACTCGAGATCGCGCTCAACGTAGCGGCGAAGGCTTCGATACCAGACGGATTGCATTCCACCTCCGCAGACAGGCATCTCAATGGCGCCCGTCGCGTTCCTTCCCGGGTGCCCACTATGTTGCCAAACCATCCGATCCGCCGAATTGCTCAAAGGGCTTTCGACGCTGCAGGCATCGCTTCCATGGTGCTCGCGCCGGTGTTTCTCGCCGTATGCTTCATCATCCTCGCGGCTTTAGCCCTCGATGCATGGCGCTCCTTGCCGGTCCTGTCCATTGCGATCGGGCTCATCGCCTGCATGGTCGTGATTACGTGTGTGCTGTTCGCGCAGAGCAAGCGGTCAGGAACGGAAAAGGCTCGTTGCATCATGTCCATGCCGCTCGACGAGTTCGGACAACCGAAGCCGCATCGCGGCCGCAGAGGGACGAACAACGATGCATCACGTAATGGCATGCCGATACGATGAAGCCTTTGCCGTGAAAAGAATGTCGCCCGCGTTCCGGCCGGCGGAGCTGTGGAGTTGACTGGGAACACCGGAATGAACAGTGTCCATGATGGCGGGGGCCACGATGACGCGTCTCAGAGCGTTTGCTCACGTCTTTCAATGCTGTCCGAGCTATCCTAGAATTATTTTGGATGTGCATACTCGTTCGGGGGACCTCCTGATGAACCGGCCTGTTCGTCTATTGCTTCTTTCGTTGGAGGCCACGCGTCTGTTTCAAGTTTCAGCATGGACATCCAGTGCGTCACCGACGGTGAATTCATGAATGAGCAGATGCGCACGGTTCGGATAGTGCTGGCGGATGACCATCCCATCGTTCTCATAGCGGTGTCGGATCAGTTTGCGAAGCTGCCCGGCTATCAGATCATCGCGACGGTGAACTCGGGCGCTGAACTGATTCGCGTGCTCGAACAGCAGCCTGCCGATCTCGTCATCACCGACCTCGTGATGCAGGGCGATGCGGATGTCGAACTCGACGGACTGCGTCTCGTCAGCAAGCTGCGCCGTTCCTATCCCGACATCCCGGTCGTCGTCCTTACGATGACGACGAGCGGCGGCATGTTCCACGAACTCTGCAAGCTCGGCGTCGCTGCTATCGTCAGCAAGGAAGAGCCGGCGAGCGAACTCGCGCAGATCAGCGTGCGTGCGCTCTCCACAAAGGAAACCATCATCTCGCCGAAGATCCAGCATCGTCTTGCGCGCGAGGGATCGACGACGAAGGATCTTGCGCGCGCGCAGCCACTGTCGCCGCGTGAACTTGAAGTCGTGCGCCTCTTCGCGCAAGGGCTTTCCGTGACGGAGATTGCGCGCACCCTCAACCGGTCGGTCCCGACGGTCGCGACTCAGAAGCGCTCCGCCATGCGCAAGCTACATGTGGAGAATCACGTAGAACTCGTCAAGTACGCTACCAAAACGGGACTGGCCTGATGGAGCGTTTTTTTGCCGCGTCGCAGAACTCCCCTCTGCAGATGCTGCGGATGCTGGAAAACAATCTCAAGCGGGAGCGGCGCATCTTTGCGATCGCCGTAGGTCTCCTGATCTTCGCCGCGCTATGCGGCGCCGCCGCCACCGGGATTTTCGTGCTGAGAGCGGGACTGAAGGCCGACCAGGATGCGGTGCAGTCCGCCATGCGCGGCGTCAACGTCTCGATGTTCAGCCGCTACAACATGCTCACACCCGGCAGCCTGCTGCTGAGCGTGGGCGCGGTTGTGTCGAGGTCGGACGCACCGGAGCTGGCTGACAAGCCTCAATGCAAAGCCTACCCTCCCGATCGCGAAGACCAGACGCTGGCCACCGCTTGCGATGCGGCGCGCCGACTCATTCCTGAAGAAAGCACGCCGCCGATACTGCAATATGTGTCGTATGACGGCACCGCTTCGCACGGTTTCGGGTTCTTCGAGCAAACCGACAATAAAGTCGCGCCCGCTGAGAGGCTTTCTGCGCTCGTATCGTTTGCGATGATCCACATGAACACGCACAGGATTGCGCCGCTCGATGCGGCGCGTGCGCGACGCGTCATGTGGTTCATCGCGCCGCCTTTACTGGGTTTTCTGGAGCCGACTGTCATTCTGTTCATGGTCGTCGCTCGAAACGATCAGCCGCTCGGTCTCGTATTCACGATGCTTGCACCGGGTACCGCATTGCGCGGCGTGACTTCGCGCACGCTCGAATCGCAGATTGCCGTCTTCGATGCCGATGGCCGCATTCTCGGCGGCGACGACACCGAGTACACGCGATACGCCAACGCGCATCTGTCGGATAAACAGACCGGCGCCTTCTACTGGCTGCCTGGACGCGGATGGGGCATACGGCTCGAACCGCTCGCCCTCGGCATCGGCCATATCGTCGCTGCGCTGCCACTTGGAAAGCGTCTCGCGTCGCAGCGGCAAACGGCCACCGTGATCGCGCTCGTGACCGCCGCACTCATCGCAATGCTGATCGCGATGTATAGATACTGGAATTACCGCTTTCTCACGCGCACCTACGAGCAGGCGTGCCGCGCGGTCGAAGGCGAGATTCTCAATCACCTGCTCGTGCACGCGACGCCAGTCGGTCTATGCATTGCGATGCGTAGCGATTTCGCCATCATCGCCGCGAACCAGGTCGCGCGCTCGGTGCTCGACTTGACCGAGGCCTCCTTGCGCCTGCCCGCCGGGCTGTGTCAGGCGCTCGAAGCGAACGGCATTGCGCCGGCGCAGGAAGGCCAGGAAGCGATCATCCGGCAGCTTCAGTACTCGCTCGATAAGCCGAACGCCGCCATGCTGCATCTCAAGATTTCGTATGCGTCGGCGGTGGTGAACAAGACTGACGTGCTCTTCTGCGCGATCGCCGACATCAGCGAGCATCACGAAGCCGAACGCTTGCTGCGCGCGGCCAAGGAAACGAGCGAGGCCGCCGCGAAGGCCAAGCTGAGCTTTTTCGCATCGATGAGCCACGAGATCCGCACGCCGCTGTCGTCGCTCGTCGGCAATCTGGAACTCGTCGCGCTGGGGCCGCTCGCTGCCGAACAGGAAGCGCGCGTCCATGCGATGCAGGCCTCCGCGAGCGCGCTGCTGCAAGTGGTAAACGACGTACTCGATTTCTCGAAGATGGATATCGGCGAAATGCGGCTTGCCGAGGAATGGGGCTCGATACGCGAGCTCCTCGTGCGCGTGATCGTCGCCCATGCGCCGCTTGCGAACCGGCAGGGCTTGCGGCTTTATGTCGTGATCGACCGCTCGTGTCCGGCGAAGCTGCTCTTTGACCCGATCCGCGTCTCGCAGATTCTCAACAACCTGCTCGGCAATGCGCTCAAGTTTACGTATTCGGGCAAGGTTGTCGTGCGGGCGCGCTGGGCCGACAGCGCGCTAGAACTGAGCGTCGCCGATTCGGGCATCGGCATTCTGGAGTCACAGCGCGAGAAACTCTTTCAGCCCTTCATGCAGGGCGAAGCGCATCGCCTCACGCAGGCGCGTGGCACGGGCCTCGGGCTGTCCATTTGCGTGCGCCTCAGCCAGTTGATGAAAGGCCGCATCCAGCTCGACAGCACGGAAGGCGTCGGCACGCGGATCCGCGTATCGCTGCCGCTTGCCGTCGATGTATCTGCGGGCACCGGCGATGCCGTCCTGCCTGGCGGCCGCCCGGCCATCCTGTGCCGTGCGAACGAGTATCGCGAATGGTTCGAGAATCTCTACGATGCGGATCGCAGTTCGCTCACGTTCTTGCAGCAGCCCGACGCTGCGTCGACGGATGGTTGCGACTACCTGATTGCCACCGACGAGTTTTCCGACCAGGAAATCCAGTCGGCCTGGCCCGACCCCCCGCGCATGATCCGGATGACGCAGAACGGGCCGCTCGTTCCCGTACAGCGGGAGAACGGCGTGCTCGAAGTAAGCATCTTCAGCGTGAAGGGATTCATGGACGCGGTCACCATGATCCGGGAACGCGAGGGCGGCGTCGCCCTGCCGGGCGCGGGCACTGCGACCGCGCTAACGGCCGCGCGCACGGCGGGGCCAACGGTCGTCATCGCGGAGGACAACCGGCTCAATCGCGGGCTATTGCGCGATCAATTGCTGACGCTCGGCGCAACCGTGCTCGAGGCCGCCGATGGCGAAGAGGCGCTCGATCTGCTGCGCAAGAACCGCGTGGACCTGGTGCTGACTGACATGGACATGCCGAAGATGTCGGGTGCGGAACTTCTCGTCGCGGCGCGCGCGCTGGACCCGGAGGTGCGCATCTATGCGGTCAGCGCGAGCGCGAGCACGCAGGATGTGGAAGCAGGCCGCGCACGCGGCTTCACCGATTATCTGACGAAGCCGCTTCCCCTTTCCGTGCTTGCGGGCGTGCTGCAGACGGCTCGCGCCGACAATGCCGGCCAGACGGACACGCCCCGGTGCGATGACGCCGGGGACGACGACGATCTGCCGCCGCGCTTCCCGACGATTCCGGCGGCCTACATGCGCGATCTCGTCGCGCAAATCGATGAGGATATCGTCGCGCTGGACCTGATCAGCCGCACGAAGGACGTGCAGCAATTGCGCAAATGGGCGCACAGGCTGGCTGGCGGCCTGACGGTGCTCGGTCCGTCGATGCTATACGAGCAGTGCCAGGAGCTACGCACGGTGCTGCGGGATTCGGGGCAGTGGGTCGAAGACGTCGCTACATTCACCGCCTTGCTGCGTGACGACCTGATCGAGCTTCGCGACATGCTGCACGCCGCGCTGCAGGCCCAGTCGAGTTAACGGCGAATCGCGAGGGCGCGCCTATTGTCATCGCGCGTCACGGACTGCAGAATCTGCCCGTTACCAGCCTGCAGCATCCACATTCGAGGACACACCATGGCAAAGATCCTGACGCTGCACGGCGTCAACCTCAACATGTTCGGCAAGCGCGATCCGAAGCAGTACGGCACGGCGACGCTCGCGCAGATCGACGAGCAACTGAGCGCGCTCGGCAAGGAACTGGGCGTAGAAGTGGAGTGTTATCAGACGAACATCGAAGGCGAGATGTGCGCGCGCATCCATCAGGCGTTCACCGACAAGGTCGATGCCGTCATCATCAACGCGGGCGCGTGGACGCACTACAGCATCGCCATTCGGGACGCGCTCGCCATTCTGACCGTGCCCATCGTCGAAGTGCACATGTCGAACGTTCATGCGCGAGAGCCGTTCCGCCACCATTCGGTGTTCGCCGAAGTCGTGAAGGGGCAAATCTGCGGCTTCGGCGTGGACAGCTATCTGCTCGGATTGCGCGCGGCGGCATCGGCTATTCAGTGATGCATTGCGCGCGCCGAGCGCGTGTTTCAGGAAGCGCGGCTGGCGGTCTTGACCGCGTTCGCGCCATTCGACGCGTCGCCGAGTTCGCGGCGTTGCGAAACGCGCGCCGGCTTCCGCTCTTGCGCCGTCGCGCCACGGATGAACAAAACAGCAAAGATCGCGCACACCGTCCAGACAATCGCGATGATGGTCAAGTAGTTCATTTTCGTTATTCCAGTTTGGTGCGGTGAGCGGTGAATCAGCGTTGCGATGCGGGCATGGCGAGCAACCGGCCGATCAGCCGTTGCGCGATCTCGTGCTGCTCGGCGAGGGAGTCGGCGTCTGCGTTCGCATTCGCGTGCAGTTCACCCGCGAGGCGCAGCACGTTGTCCGACGCGGCCTGAAGCTGCGCGAGCAGTTCGGCTTCCGTTGCCGGCGCGTCGATGTGCGCGTAAGCATTCGGATTGGCGATGTGATGCGGCGCGGCGTTTTTTTGCATCGTCTGGAACATGGCGCTTTCCCGTTGAGTGGATGAATGGATTCTGCGCGCAGGGCCTCGAACTCAATCCTCCGAAAAAGCCCCAATTCCGGCCTCAGTTCTCCTTCTTCGAGGGCGCGGGTGCGCCAGCCGGCACGAAGAAACGTCCCGAAAGTCCGCTAGACAAGGCTTTGCGGGCGGCGGAGCGGTAAAATCGCGTACTTTGGTCCGGGCGGAACGGGAAGCGAAGCGGTCCTAATGCGTGCGGCGGAAGTCCGTCCTCGCAGAAAAACAACACTTCGTGCGTTTTGGTGACGGTGCGGCGGCGGGCGTCGCGGCGACGCGCGGACCCGGCAGGAGAGGCGGGCATCACATGGTTTCAGGCAATACCGGCGCGGCGGCGACTTCGCCCGAAGCACTCAGGCGGGGACTCAAGAGCCGTCACATCCAGCTAATCGCGCTCGGCGGCGCAATCGGCACCGGGCTTTTTCTCGGCGTGGCGGAAACGATCAAGCTCGCCGGTCCATCCGTGCTGCTCGGCTATGCAATCGCCGGGGTGATGGCGTTCTTCATCATGCGGCAACTGGGCGAGATGGTCGTCGACGAACCCGTCGCAGGCTCGTTCAGCCATTTCGCCGACAAGTACTGGGGCCGCGCGGCGGGCTTCATCTCCGGGTGGAACTACTGGGCCATCTATATTCTCGTCAGCATGGCGGAGCTGTCCGCGGTCGGCATCTACATGCAGTACTGGTGGCCGGGGTTGCCGACGTGGATATCGGCGCTGGCGTGTTTCGTCATCGTCAATGCGATCAACCTGACGAGCGTGAAGTCGTACGGAGAGCTGGAATTCTGGTTCGCCATCGTCAAGGTTGCCGCGATCGTCGGGATGATCCTGTTCGGCGGCTATCTGCTGTTTTCAGGTCACGCGGGTCCGCAAGCGAGCGTCACGAACCTGTGGAAGCTCGGCGGATTTTTTCCGCTCGGCGTGAGCGGCCTCGTCATGTCGATGGCCGTCATCATGTTTTCGTTCGGCGGGCTGGAACTCATCGGCATCACGGCGGCAGAAGCCGAAGACCCGTCGCACAGCATTCCGCGCGCGACGAATCAGGTCATCTACCGCATTCTCATTTTTTATATCGGTGCGCTCGGCGTGCTGCTTTCGCTGTATCCGTGGGACAAGGTAGCGACGGGCGGCAGCCCCTTCGTGCTGATCTTCCGCGAGATGAACAGCACGCTGGTCGCCAACGTGCTCAACGTGATCGTGTTGACTGCCGCGCTGTCGGTCTACAACAGCGGCGTCTATGCGAATAGCCGCATGCTGTACGGCCTCGCGCAACAGGGCAATGCGCCGCGCGCGCTCTGCGGCGTGAACAGGCGCGGCATTCCGATCGCGGCGCTGTGCGTCTCGGCCATCGTCACGGCGGCATGCGTGCTGATCAATTACTTCATTCCGGGCCGCGCGTTCGGACTGCTGATGGGGCTCGCGGTATCGGCGCTCGTCATCAACTGGGCGATGATCAGCATCATTCACCTCAAGTTCCGCCGCGAGAAGCAGGAGCGCGGCGTGACCACGTCGTTCCGAAGCATCGGCTTTCCGCTCACCAACTATCTGTGCCTTGCGTTCGTCGCGGGCATCGTCTGGGTGATGTTCGAAACGCCCGGCCTGCGGTTGTCCGTCTACCTGATCCCCATCTGGCTCGCGGTTCTGGGAATCGGCTACTATCTCAAAAGTCGCGGCGATGACGCGGGCGCAACGCGCCGCGTGACATCCCGCTGATCCTTCATTTCGCTTCCGCTCCCGACACCATGTTCGAACATATCGATGCCTACCCCGGCGACCCGATTCTCTCGCTGAACGAAAACTTCCAGAAGGACCCGCGCACCAACAAGGTCAATCTGAGCATCGGCATCTATTTCGACGACGCCGGCCGCCTCCCCGTGATGCAGGCCGTGCGCGAAGCCGAACTGTCGATTCTGAAGGACCTCGGCCCGAAGCCGTATCTGCCGATGGCCGGTTTCGCGCATTACCGCGATGCCGTGCAGGCGCTCGTGTTCGGCCCGGAATGTCCGGCGCGCGCCGAGGGCCGCATTGCGAGCGTGCAGACGCTCGGCGGCTCGGGCGCGCTGAAAGTGGGCGCGGACTTCATCAAGCGGTATTTTCCGGCGTCGAAACTGTGGGTGAGCGATCCGACGTGGGAAAACCATCGCTTCATCTTCGAGCGCGCGGGTTTCGAAGTGAACACGTATCCGTACTATGACGAAGCCACCGGCGGCCTGCGTTTCGATGCGATGCTCGAAGCCATCGATGCGTTGCCCGCCAAGAGCGTCGTGCTCTTGCATGCGTGCTGTCACAACCCGACGGGCGTCGATCTCGACGAAGCGCAGTGGGTGAAGATCATCGACGTGCTGAAGCGGCGCGACCTGCTGCCGTTCGTCGACATGGCGTATCAGGGATTCGGCTCCGGCCTCGACGACGACGCCTTCGCCGTGCGCGAACTGGCGCGCCGCGGGGTGCCGGCGTTCATCGCCAATTCGTTCTCGAAGAACTTCTCGCTGTACGGCGAGCGTTGCGGCGGCCTGCATGTCATTTGCGACGATGCCGCCGAAGCCGACCGCGTGCTCGGCCAGTTGACGAGCGCCGTGCGCGCGAACTACAGCAACCCGCCGACGCATGGCGCGAAAATCGTCACGAAGGTGCTGACGACGCCCGAACTCGCGCAATCGTGGCGCGAAGAGCTGGCGGCAATGTGCGAGCGCATCGCGCGGATGCGTCGCGCGATTCACGATGGCCTCAAAGACCACGTGCGCGGCGAAATGCTCACGCGCTATTTGAAGCAGCGCGGCATGTTCACGTACACGGGCCTCGTGGCGGAGCAGGCTGATCGCCTGAAAGAGGAATTCGGCGTCTATATCCTGCGCTCGGGCCGCATGTGCGTGGCGGGCCTGAACGACAGCAACGTGCAGACGGTCGCCGATGCGATCGGCAAGGTGCTGGCGAAGTAATCGGCGTCACAACGCGGGACACGAGAGCGCTTGCTGCGGCGGCAGCGTGCCGGGTCCCGCGTCCACTTTCGATCCGCGTGGCGGCGTCGACACCAGCCGCACGCTGTTCTCTCCCGCATTCGCCAGCACGTACTGCTCGGCGCTCCCGTCCGGCTGCCAGTACACGCGATACACCGCGCCGTCGGCGTACACATGCAGCGCGCCATGCACGGCCTTTCCGCCCTGAACGAGATCGGCGCGTTCACCTTCCCGCAACGAAAGCACATCCCCGGACGCGCCTTGCAGCACGCCGCAAGCGCGGTCCTGTGCATGAACGTGCGCGCACGCGGCAAGCGCCGCGCAACACAGCGCGCGGCGAACAGTTAAACGGGTCATCGGCGAGCGCCTCCGGTCGGATCACGGGGCGACTGCAAGCAATTTGCGTGCGGCGAATAGGCATCGCCGTTCGGTCTTGCGTGTGCTACCTTGAATGCAGCAGCAACCGATCGTGGAGGCCGCCATGTCAGTGATCGCACCGGACGAAAAAGCGGACTTTCTGGCCATTCTCGCGCGGCATCGTATCGACGCGGGCGATTTTCTCGTGCAGGAAGCGGGGGAATCCGAAGTCGTCGACGATGTTTATCCTTTGCAGGGACACGTCACGATCGTGCGGCGCTCGACGCTCAAAGAGCGCGAGTATCGCGTCGGACACGGCACCGCCTGGGTGGCCATGTTCGAGAAAGACTTGAACAAGGGCGCATTCGGCTGATCGTGCCGTGGACAGACCGCGCGCCGCATCGTCTTACAACGCACTTCTTGGGGCGGAACACGCGATGAGACCGACCGACTTCGCATCGTTCAAGGCGCATCTCGCCATGCTGCTGCGCGACCTGCCGCGCGGCATGACCGCCGATCTGACCGATGTGGCCGTCGCTTACTGGAACGGGACGCAAGTAGTCGGAGCGTATCTGCGCGACAACGGCTGCATCGACGAAGACTTCGACTTTGACGAGAGTGCCTGGGCCTTCTGGCGCGACGAATTCCTACTGTGGTTCGACGCGCCGCGCTTTTCCGAGCGGCGCGATCTGAAGGCCGCGCTGCTATCGGACACGCATGCGACGATGGTCCATTTCGGGCGCTGGCCGCGCCCGGTCCGATGAATCGGCAAGCCGGGCGATTACCCCGCGCGGCGATAAGCCTCGGCCATCAGCGCGCTGACCTTGGCGCGGGCTTGGAGGGCGTCGCGGACGGCGGCGGACAACATCGAAAAAGCAGAAAGGATGACTCCCATGGCGCAACTCCTTGATTAAGCGTGGAACTAGGTTAACTACCTAGGTAGTTTCCCTATACTAACACGGTTGATGGCGACGCAGCAAAGGCGTCGCACGATGGCAAGATGCCGCAGGCGGCTCGTGCCGTCACAGCGGGGGATAGCAGATGAAACCGAATCTCTCGGGCCGTACCGTCCTGCTGTCGCTGCTGTTCGCTGTGGTGATCGCGCTCGCCATCGGCGGGGGATGCAGCGGGGGCGGTTCGTCCTCGTCGTCTTCGTCTTCTTCATCGGACGCGGGCGCTGGTGCATCCGGTCCGCCGGCCGCATCGGCCCCGCCGGGCGCATCCAGCCCGCCGGCGGCTTCCGGCGCCGTCGCGAACGCGATGGACGTCGTCACCTACCACAACGATATCGGCCGCACCGGTCAGCAGCTTGCGGAAACGGTGCTCACGCCGGCAAACGTTAACTCGACGACGTTCGGCAAGCTTGCCGTCTATCCGGTCGATGGCCCCGTCGACGCCCAGCCGCTTTTTCTGGCCAAGGTGTCGATTGCGGGCGGCACGCATAACGTGCTGTACGTCGCCACTGAAAACGCCAGCGTCTATGCATTCGACGCGGATACCGGCGCCACGCTCTGGAAGACCACGACGCTCGCCAACGGCGAAACGCCGAGCGACGACCACGGCTGCGGCCAGATCACGCCGACGATCGGCATCACGGCGACGCCGGTCATCGACCGCGCTCGCGGGCCGAACGGCGCGATGTACGTCGTCGGCATGTCGAAGGACGGCGCGGGCCGCTATCACCAGCGAATTCACGCGCTCGATATCGTGACCGGCGCGGAACTGTTCGCCGGCCCTACGGAAATCAGCGCGTCGTATCCGGGGACGGGCGCGGCGAGCCAGAACGGGCGCGTGGTGTTCGATCCCGGACAGTACGCGGAGCGCGCGTCGCTGCTGCTGCTCAACGGCGTCGTCTACACGGCGTGGACGTCGCATTGCGACTTCATGCCTTACACGGGCTGGGTGATCGGCTACGACGCCGCGACGCTGCAGCAGTCGAGCGTGCTGAACGTGACCCCGAACGGGCAGATGGGCGCGATCTGGATGAGCGGCGCGGGACTCGCGTCGGATGGCGCGTCGATCTATTTCCTCGATGGCAACGGCACCTTCGACGCCACGCTGAACGCGCAGGAGATGCCGCTGCACGGCAACTTCGGCAATGGCTTTTTGAAGCTGGGCGTGACACCGGCGCTTGCCGTCACCGATTACTTCCAGGCGTCGAACACAGTGCAGCAGTCGAACGTGGACGAAGACCTCGGGTCCGGCGGCGCGCTCGTGCTGCCCGATCTCGTCGACGCCAGCGGCGCGGTGCGCCGCCTCGCGCTGGGTGCGGGCAAGAACGCGGTGATCTATGTCGTTAACCGCGATTCGATGGGCAAGTTCGATTCGAACGGGGACCACATCTATCAGGAGCTGGCCGGGCAGATTCGCGGAGCGATGTTCGGCATGCCCGCGTACTTCAATCGCACGGTGTACTTCGGCGCGGTCGGCGACAACCTCAAGGCTTTCCCGATCACGAACGCGCGGCTCTCGGCGACGCCCGCCAGCCAGACGCCGACCACCTTCGGCTTTCCCGGCACGACGCCGGGCATATCGGCGAATGGGGCGGCGAACGGAATCGTGTGGGCGGCGCGAAACGGGACGATTGCGACGCTGCATGCGTACGACGCGTCGGATCTCGCGCGCTCGCTCTACGACAGTAATCAGGCCGGCGCGCGTGATCAGTTCGGTCCGGGCAACAAGTTCATCACGCCGACGATCGCGAACGGCAAGGTTTATGTGGGGACGAAGAACGGCGTGGCGGTGTTCGGTTTGCTGGCGCGTTAGGCGCGTACCTAGTCGATTCCACCAAAAAATCGTCCCAATAGAATAACAAGCACTCCGTTTGACTCGATACGATCCCATGATCGACTAACAACGAGCCATTAAGGAGTAACGCCCATGCCCCGTCCCATTTCCGCGCGCATCCACCTCGATTCGATCCGGGAGAACATCGCGTTCGTGCGGCGCACGGCGGCGTCGTCGCGCGTGTGGGCGGTGATCAAGGCGAACGCATACGGTCATGGCATCGGACGGATTTTTCCGGCGCTCGGCGAGGCCGATGGCATCGCGCTGCTCGATCTCGACGAAGCCGTGCGCGTGCGCGAGCTCGGCTGGACCAAACCGATCCTGCTGCTCGAAGGCATCTTCGATGCGCGCGACGCGGAAGTCGCGGACCGTTATCGGCTGACCGTGACGGTGCATTGCGACGAGCAACTCGATCTGCTCGATGCCTCGCAACCGCGCCAGCCTGTCGACATCCAGCTGAAGATGAACTCCGGCATGAACCGGCTCGGATTCCGGCCCGATGCTTTCACGCGCGCCTGGCAACGGGCGTCGGGCATGGCGTCGGCCGGGAAGATCGGCAAGATCGGACTGATGAGCCACTTCGCCAACGCGGACGACGGCGGCATCGACTGGCAAATCGACGAATTCGACGCCGCCACGCGCGACCTCCCCGGCACGCGCTCGCTTGCCAATTCAGCGGCCGTGCTCTGGCATCCGCGTGCACATCGCGACTCGGTGCGGCCCGGCACGATCCTTTATGGCGCATCGCCGACGGGCAGCGCGCGGCACATTGCCGGCTTGCCGCTGCGGGCGGCGATGACGCTGTCGAGCCGCATCATCGGCGTGCAGACGCTCGCGCCGGGCGAAACCATCGGCTATGGACGCACGTTCACGGCGGATCGCGCGATGCGCATCGGCGTCGTCGCGTGCGGCTATGCGGACGGTTATCCGCGACACGCGCCCGCCGGTACGCCGGTCGTCGTCGATGGCGTGCGGACGCGGCTCGTCGGGCGCGTCTCGATGGACATGCTCACCGTCGATCTCGCGCCGTGTCCGGCAGCGGGCATCGGTTCATCGGTGCAGCTTTGGGGCGATCAGGTGCGCGTTGACGAAGTGGCCGAGCCGGCCGGGACCATCGGCTATGAACTGATGTGCGCGCTCGCGCGGCGGGTGCCTGTCGAAGTCGATACGCCGGTAGCCGCCAATCTGCGCGCGGAGGCGTGATGATGAACGCGACCGAACGTATCGACCAGATGATCGCGGAACTCGCCGACTGGCGCGGCGCGACGTTCGCGAACATGCGGGCTGCGATCCTCGCGGCCGATCCCGGCATCGTCGAGGAATGGAAGTACATGGGCAGCCCGGTGTGGTATTGCGACGGGATGATCGCCGTCGGCAACGCGCACAAGGGCAAGGTCAAGCTGACGTTCGCTCACGGCGCGATGCTTCCCGATCCCGGCAAGCGCTTCAACGCGGGGCTGGAGGGCAATGCGCGGCGCGCGATCGACTATCTGGAAGGCGACGAAGTCGATGCGGACGGCCTGCAAGGTCTGATTCGCGCCGCGATCGACTTCAATCGAAGCAAGGCGAAGAAGAAGCGCGGCTTCGCTGCGTGAGGACCGAGCGATTCACCACCGCGCCTCGGATGTTCCGGGCGGCTCCGACGCGCGCTCATAGCCCGCCGGCGTGCGCGCCAGTTGGGCGCTCGGCCGTACCGCTTCCAGCTCGCCGAAGCCCGACGCCTGCCGTTCGAGAAAAGGCGCGAAATCGGGGATGGCCGCGCCCAGACCGCCATCGATCCGCCCGAGACCGCGCAGCCACTGCCCCGTCTGCGCCAGCGACACCTGCACGTGCCAGCTTCCGCCTTCCCGTTGCTGCTTCCACAGCGCGGCGGCCGCACCGAACGCCATCAGAAAGCCGCTCGCCATGTCGAGCATCTGCATCGGCAACGGGCGCGGCTTGCCCACGCCTTGCGCCTCGCCTTCCGCTGCGTTGAAGCCCATCGCGGTCTGGACCAGCGAATCGAAACCGCGCCGCCCGGCCCACGGGCCTTGCGTGCCATACGCCGTCAGCGACACATAGACGATCCCCGGCCGCCGTTGCGCCACCGCTTCCGGCGCGAAGCCGAGCGCCGCCAGCCCGCCTGGCCGATACCCCTGCGAAAACACGTGCGCGCCGTCGATGAGACGCCACAGCGCCGCGCGGTCATCGCCGCTCTGCAGATCGAGATGTGCCGAGCGCTTGCCGCGGCTCGTATCGGCGATGGCGGAGATGTTCGGCAGATGCGGCGAGTTCACGAGCATCACGTCCGCGCCGAACGCGGCCAGCGCGCGTCCACCGACGGGGCCCGCGAGAATGCGCGTGAAATCCAGCACGCGCACGCCGGCGAGCGGACGATCGTTCGCGGATAGCGGCGGCAGTTCGCGCGGCGGCGCATCGCCGATGCGGGTGAGCGTCATCAGCGGTTGCGCGGCGATGGCGCGTCCTTGCGGCGTGGCGTCCCAATCGTCGAAGCTGCGCAGCATCGTGACGACGAGCCCGCGTTGCGCGCAGGCATCCTCGAAATCGATGGCGCGCCAGCCGAGCAGCGCGCGCTCCGCGTCGTCGCGTCTGGCCGTGGCGGGATCGAGGCCGAGCACGCGCAGCGCGCCGTCCTGATGATGAGCAAAGTTTGCGTGAATGCGCACGTAGCCGTCGTCGCAACGATAAAGGCCCGAGAACGGACCCCATGTTTCAGGCGCCTGGCCATCGAGCGTGAAGTGGCCGGTGCATTCGACCGCCGCGTGCGTCATGTCGACGGACACGTTCTGACGCGCCGCACCGCGCGCGTGCGCAAGTTCGCAGGCGGCGAGCGCGGCGGCGGCGATCGTCGATTGCGCCGCCGTGCCGACCGCGAACGTCGACGGAAACACCGGGTCGTGGCCCGGCATGTCGGCGAGGGAAAGCGCGTCGCCGGGAAGGCCGGCGAGTTGCCACAGATGCGTCAGTGTCTCAATAGCGTCGGGCATGGTCGGGATCGCGTGGGCGGTGGAGGATGCCGCATTGTCGCGCCGATTTGAAACGCGTTCCCGCATCGCTCCGGATCAAGCCCGCGAGACGCGCCTCAACCGCGCCGCGTCGCCAGTTCCGCGCCTTGCCGCAGCGCCTCGAGCATGCTGCCTTCATCGGCGATGCCCTTGCCCGCGATATCGAACGCGGTGCCGTGATCTACCGACGTGCGGATCACGTCGAGCCCGACCGTCACGTTGACGCCCGCTTCGAGGCCCAGCACTTTCACCGGCCCGTGGCCCTGATCGTGATACATCGCGACGACGAGATCGAAGTCGCCACGTCCCGCGCGGTAGAAGAGCGTATCGGCGGGCAGCGGGCCGGTCACGTCGAGTCCTTCTTCCTGCAGCGCCTTCACCGCCGGAATGATCTTCTCTTCTTCCTCGCCGTAGCCGAACAGGCCGTTTTCGCCTGCGTGCGGATTGATCCCGCACACGCCGATGCGCGGCTTCGCGATGCCGGCCTTCACGAGCGTCGCGTTGCCGCGCTCGATCGTGCGGCGCACGAGACCCGGCTCGATCTTGCGGATCGCGTCGATGATGCCGATGTGCGTCGTCACGTGAATCACGCGCAGCTTCGGCGCGACGAGCATCATCGACACTTCGTCCACGCCCGTGAGATGCGCGAGCATTTCGGTGTGGCCGGGAAACTTGTGGCCGCCCGCGTGCAGCGCTTCCTTGTTGAGCGGCGCGGTGCAGATCGCGTCGATCTGGTTCGCCTGCGCGAGCTCGACGGCGCGCGCGATGTAGCGGTAGGCCGCATCGCCGGCGACGGCTGAAAGCTGGCCGAACGGCAGGTCGTCGGGAATCAGTTCGAGGTCGATGCAGTCGATCACGCCAATCTGATACTGCGCCTGCGATGCATCCTCGATGCGCCGCACGCTCGCGCGCACGCCGGTGATCTCGATGGCGCGCTCGAGCCGGCGCGCATCGCCGATCACGAGCGGGCGGCACTGCTGGTACACGGCTTCATGCGCGAGGCTCTTCACGACGATTTCCGGGCCGACGCCGCTTGCGTCGCCCATCGTGATGCCGATTACGGGGAGATAGTTGGTCATGGTCGTCTGTTCAGATTGAGGTTTCGCGTGCGTTCTTGTCGAGCGCGGCGGTGTCGGCCACGGCTGGCTGGCCGCGCAGATGCCGGTATGCGCCGTACAGCGCGTGCTCGCTGCCGAACGCGCCGGCTTTCGTGACGATGGCCGCGCCGTTCGCCGCGCTGGCCGTGGTGGCGCGGCCGAGGGCCACGCCGGCTTCGATTTCGCGCACGAGTTCGAGACTGCCCACGTTCGCCGCCGCGAGCATCGCGCGGGCGGTTTCGCCGCCGGTCGCGATCAGCCCGCCGAGCGTGCCGAAGTGCGGCGCGACGAGCGCGGCGAGCGCGTTGGAGAGATGCGCGCCTTCCGATGGATCGAAGGCGTCGTCACGGCCGATCCGCACGATCAGGTCATGCCCGCCGCGCAACCGTGAGCCGATGTCGTCGCCCCATGCGGTCCACATCGGATGCCGCGCGCCGTCGCGCAGCACCGCGGGCGGCACGATCAGCTCGTCGATGCCCGCTTCGCCGCGCAGCATCGCACATTGCCGCTCCGATACCGACGACAGGCTGCCGACCAGCGCGAGCACCGGTCCATGCGCCACCTCCGCCGATGCGGGCCGGGCCGTCGATGCTGCGGGCGCATCGAAGAGATCGGGCAGCGCGGCGAGTTCGCGAGCGAGACCGCCGGAGCCGACCCAGAAGAACGGCGTGTCGAGCGATGCGGTGATGCGCGCGAGCGCGGCGAGATCGTCGCTCGTTTCGGCATCGACGATCAATGCGCCGATGCCTTCCGTCGCCGCCGCCGCGATCCGCGTGGCGAGCGTCTGCGGCGCGTCGCGCAAGCTCGCGAGCCCGATGTGCGCGCACTTCAGGCCCGCTGCTTCGAGCATCGCGCTCAGGCTGGCGTCGCGTCCGGCATGTTCCAGTTGCCACGTTTCGGTGGCGTCGAGCGGCACGCCATGCACGAAGACGCCGCCGTCGCGCACCGCGCGGCCCGTCGCCGGGAACGCGGGCGCGACGATCGCGCAACCGGCGAGCCGGGCGAGCGCCGCGACTTCGGCGGTCCAGTTGCCGCGCAGCGTCGAATCGATCTTCTTGTAGAGACGGCGGCCCGGTGCGCGCAGCGCCTGCAAGGCGTCGGCGACGCGGGCGGCGGCATCGGCGGGAGCGTAGCGGCGCGTGTCGGTGTCGGCGGCGATGACCGTCGCGCCTTCGTCCGGCGCGTGCGCGTCGAGCGTGACGACCGTCTTGCGGCCCGCTGCGGCGAACGCGATCGCGCAGTCGGCGGCGCCGGAGAGGTCGTCGGCGAGAATCAGCATGCTCGTGGACTTCGCGCTCATCGAGCGGCTCCGCGCTTCGCGCTTGAGTCGAGCGTGGCGCGGGCGTCGTTGCGTGCGTTGACGCGCTTCGCAATCGACGCCGTGATGATCGGCGTGACGATGGACGTCACCACCACGCATGCGGCGACCAGCAGCGTCGCGGACTTGGCGGCTTCTTCATATACCGGATTGGCCGCCGCGATCAGCGCCGGAACTGCCGCCGCGTTGCCCGCCGTGTTCGCCGCCGCCGCGCCTGCGACGCCCGTGCCGCCCGTCAGCCGGTCCGCGAAATAAAGCGGAATGCCGGTGAAGACGACCACCGCGAGGCCGAGGCCGATACCGAGCAGGCCGGCTTGCCATACCTTGTGCAGATCGAGTCCCGCGCCGAGCGCGAGCGCGAAGAACGGAATCATCACCGGCACGGCGCGGCCCAGGAAATCGCGCATGTCGCGGTCGAGATTGCCGAGCAGCATGCCGACAGCGAGCGGCAGGATGCTGCCGACGAGCGTCGGCCACGGAAATGCAGAGAGACCGGCGACGCCGAGCGTGACCATCGTCAGGAACGGGCCGGATTCGAGCGACATGATCGTGTACGCGCCGACATCTTCCTTACGCCCGTACTGGCCCATCAGCGCCATGTAGAGGCCGCCGTTGGTGTCGTTCATCGCGGCGACGACGGCCAGCGTCGAAATTCCCGCGAACATGCCGGAGCTGATCGGCTGCTCGCCGAGGAAATGGCCGAGCACCACGCCCGCGATGATCGCCATGCCGACTTTCGTGATGAACAGCGCGCCGCCCTTCTTGAGCAGATACGGCGTTGCCTTCACGTCGATACCCGCGCCCATGCATACATAGAACACCGCGAGGATCGGCAGCGCGCCGGTGAAAAGCGCATTCGTGAACGAGCCGAAGAACTTCGGCATGCCCGGCAGAAAGGTTGCGATCAGCGAGCCGATCAGAAGCGGGACGATCATCATGCCGCCGGGTACGCGCTCCACTGCGCGCTTGATGGGAATCTGAACCATGGGTGTCTCCGGGAGGGAAATTTTTTGTCGGTTCGATCATAAAATGATCGTTTCGATCAGTCGGTAGTGTAATGTTTGACCGGATTGTGCGCAATTCTCGGTCTATAGGCGTTTACACTGATCGGAACGAGCAATGCGTGACGTGCGGAATGACCGAAACGATCACAACCACACGCTCAACTTCTCAGCATCGAGCGCGCCCGGAAGCGGCCCCGGATTCGATAAACTTGGCGGCCCGCCGCCCGCGAGGCGCCACGCCATCAACAGGAATCGCATGAAAGTCGAAAAACGCCGCGAGGCGATGCTGCAGGCCGTGCTGTCCGGCATGAACGATGTCGCCGCGCTGTGCGAGCACTTCGGCATGTCGGAAGCGACGGTGCGGCGCGATCTGCGCGCGCTCGCCGACGAACGCCGCATCGTGCGCACATACGGCGGCGCGGCGTCGGTCGGCGTGCACGAGCCGGAGGAATCGCTCGATACGCGGCGCGAGAGTTTTCGCGAGCAGAAGGAAGCCATTGCGCGGGCGGCGGCGCGGCACGTGCAGGACGGCGACACGCTGTTTCTCGATGGCGGCACCACGACCGCCGCGCTCGCGCGCTGCCTCGCGGGGCGCAAGGGCATTCAGGTCATTACGAACAATCTGCTGGCGGTCGGCGCGCTGGCGTCGGCGGACGTGCGCGTGACGCTCATCGGCGGGGACGTGCGGCCTTCGAGCATGAGCACGCTCGGGCCGATCGCTCAGGTCGCGCTATCGCGGCTCACGTTCGACAAGGCGTTTCTCGGAGCGGATGGCGTCGTCGCCGGGCGCGGGCTGTGCGAGGCCACGGCGGAGCAGGCGTTTCTGAAGGAGTGCATTGTCGCGCAGGCGGCGAGCGTGTTCGTCCTGGTGACCTCGGACAAACTGGAGCGCGCGAGCCAGCAGCACTGGACGCCGCTCGAACGCGAGTGGACGCTCATCACCGATTCCTTCGCCGATGACGCCGCCATCGAGCGTTTCAGGCAGCGCGGCAGCGTGAACGTGGAACGCGCGGAGATGGACACGCGGTAGGCGCGCTCACCGCGCCGCGAGCGCCAGCACCGCTTCGACTTCGTTGAGGTCCACCGGCTTGATCAGATGCGCGTCGAAGCCGGCTGCGCGCGTGCGGGCCATGTCCTCGTCCGAACCGAGGCCGGTCATCGCGGCGACGATGACGTGCGCGCCGCCTCCGCCCGCCCGCTCGCGAATGCCGCGAATCACGTCGAAGCCGGTCACGCCAGGCATCGACAAATCGAGCAGCACCACGTCGGGCCGCCGCTCGTCGAAGCGGCGCATCGCCTCTTCGCCGTCGTAGGCCGCGCGCGCGGAATGGCCGAGCATGTCGACGACGAGCGTCATGCTGTCGGCGGAATCGCGATTGTCGTCGACGACGAGCACCTCCAGTTGCCGATTCGCCGACGGTTCAGGCGCGGCCAGTTTCGGCGGCTCGTGCGCCGCCGCCTGGGCGAGCGGCAGCCACAGGCTGAAGACGCTGCCCTTGCCCGGGCCGTCGCTTTGCGCCTCGACGTGGCCGCCATGCAGTTCCGCGATCGCCCGCACGAGCGTCAGCCCGATGCCCAGGCCGCCTTCGTCCGCATGCGCGCCGGGCGGATGTTCCTGGACGAACAGATCGAATACGGCGCCGAGCGCATCGGCGGAAATGCCGCGTCCCTGATCGATAACGCGCAACAGCGCCGTGCCGCCGCGCGCTCCGGCTTCGAGCGTGATCGTCGATCCGGCCGGGCTGAACTTCGACGCGTTGTTGAGCAAGTTGTTGAGCGCCTGCACGAGCCGCGTCGGATCGCCGTTGACGAAGACACGCTGCCCCGTGTGTTCGACGACGAGCCGCTGCTGCCGCGCGTCGAACGAGGGCTGGCTGGCTTCGGCGCTCAGATGCACGACGTCCGCGATGTCGACGACATCCGTCGTCAGGCGAATCTTGCCCGAACTGACGCGACCCGCTTCGAGCAGGTCGTCGACGAGCTTCGTCAGATGCGCAAGCTGCCGGTCGACGATCTGGCGGCTGCGGATCACGTCGGAATCGTCGGAGGCTTTCAGTTTCAAGATGCTTACCGCGTTGCGGATGGGCGCGAGCGGATTGCGCAATTCGTGGCCGAGCAGCGCAAGGAACTCGTTCATGCGCCGGCTCGACGCCTCCAGTTCTTCGAGGCGCCGGCGCGAAGTCATGTCGCGCGTGATCGCGACGAAATCCTGTGCGCTGCCTTCTTTCGACGGCATCGCGCTCAGCGTCACGTGCGCCCAGAACTCCGAGCCGTCCTTGCGCACCCGCCAGCCTTCGTGTTCGACGCGGCCGTGCTCGATCGCGCGCCGGATGATGTCGCCGGGGCGGTCGCGGCCCAGTTCGTCGGGCGTATAGAAAAGCGCCAGATGGCGGCCGATGGCCTCCTCGGCGGTGTAGCCGTACAGCGCGTGCGCGCCGTCGTTCCACGAGCGCACGATGCCGTTCGAATCCAGCATGTAGATCGCGTAGTCGCTGACCGAGTCGATCAACAGGCGCAGACGCTGATTCGCTTCGGTGGCGCGCAGGCGGTCCGTGATGTCGTGAATGAAGCAGGTGAACTGACGCTGACCTTCATACCAGACTTCGCTGATCGTCAGTTCCGCCGTGAACTCGCTGCCGTCGCGGCGTTTCGCGGGCAGTTCGACCCGCGTATCGATGACGCGCGCCTCGCCCGTCGCCAGATAGCGCGTGAGGCCGGCGCGATGCGCGGCGCGATGGCGTTCGGGCACGATGAACTGCGCCAGTTCCTGATTCATCACTTCCGGCGCGCGCCAGCCGAACAGCTTCGTCGCCGCCTCGTTCCAGTAGATGACCATGCCGGCTTCATCGATGGAAACGAACGCGATGTGCGCGTTGTCGAGCACGGTGCGGCGGCGGCGCAGCGCATCG